>Ga0180435_10007745_pt1 | contig 10209 bp, 6 predicted proteins | sample SS_ome_3_FD_132467 | JGI IMG/M metagenome (GOLD analysis project Ga0180435, IMG submission 132467) | Hypersaline lake sediment archaeal communities from the Salton Sea, California, USA - SS_3_S_1 metaG | ecosystem: Environmental > Aquatic > Non-marine Saline and Alkaline > Hypersaline > Sediment... | reverse complement strand
GTTGCAGTCCAGGTATTGGATGTTGGACGCATGGTGGACCCGGTGATGTGAAGGCGTATTGAAAATCCATTCGACCATCGCCGGCATTTTGTGGACCAGTTCAGTGTGCACCCAGAACTGATAAATCAGATTGAGGGCAATGATGGTAAATATCATCAATGGGTCAAAGCCCAGAAGCGGTAGCGGTAACCAGAACAGATACTTGTGAAGACGCTCGCCAACCCCCTGACGCAGTGCAGTACCAAAGTTAAGTTTCACAGAGGAATGGTGGGGCACATGACCTGCCCAGAGCAAACGTACTTCGTGATTTGAACGATGAAACCAGTAATAGATCATGTCATCGAGAAAAAACAATAGTACCCACGCCCAGGCCTGTCGACCCACCACGTCACGTAAAGGCGACCACTCATGCAGATGATAGAACACGATAAATGCAGCTACCTTCGGTGCAGAATCAACGATTGCTGAGAAGATCAGCATGCTCATCGAGGTCAGAAAATCACGACCGACATAAAGGTTACGATGTTTGCGCCAGGAGAAAGCTGCTTCAAGTCCAATCGCTAAAACAAATAGCGGCAGGGCGATTGCGGTGAAACGATCGTTGGATAGCTGATTGAGTAGAGCGTCGAGTTCCATTTACGGATTATGACAGATGCAAGCGTCCAACGAACTAAAGGCCGACCTTTTCTGTTTACACCCGAATGAACTATTCCTGTCCGCCCAAATAGATTGAAATCAGCCGGTCGATTTCGCTGGGATCAAGGCTTTCCAGGTGTTCTACAGAGGATCTACCGTAGCCTAAAGCCTCTTTACAGATCTCGTGTAGATCGTCACGGCTGCAGAGGTCTTGCTCGCGTATGTCCTTGCCGGGATAGATCATCGCACCCAGCAGACGATCTTTTACCGCGAGCTGAACTGCTGGCTGACATTCGGCCGCTTCGCTGATCACCCAGTTGGGCTCGGAACTTGTGGAAAGCGTTTGTAACTCCAGGGATGCCTGATATCCCTTTCCAAGAACTGCAAGATTCCTGCTTGCCGCCGCCATCACGGGTAAACCGACAAGATTCATAACGGCAAACGGTCCAAGCCCCACGCCAAGAAACTCACACGCGATGGCGTCAACCTGTGCGGGTGTTGCAATATCCAGGCAGCGCGCAGCCTCGTTGATGTAAGGCAGCGACTGCCGGTTAAGAATGAAGCATGGGGTGTCGGCGCAGAGGATTGCACGCTTGTCCATCGAACTTATCCAGCTGCGGACAGAATTTCTTATAGCTTTGCTCGTCTGCGCTGAAGGGATAATTTCAACAACAGGATTGAAGTCAGGTGGATTGTTGTAGTGCACACCAAGAAATCTGTTGGGCCCGGGCACGCTCTCACTGAGATCGCTGACCAGCAGAGAACTCGTGTTTGTAGCAATGATGGTCTCAGTGGAAACGTGGGCTGCAATCTCTTTCAGCACATGACGTTTAACGTCTCGATCTTCGAACACCGCTTCAATTACAAATTCACGGTCTATGAGTTTGTCCAGATCTGTCGTCAGCGTGACAGGCAGGTTTTCAAAATGCTGGCTGACACGATCCAGCTGTACCTGTTCCTTATCTAACAAAGTAACGTCAGCGCCGTGGCTCGCCATATGGCGGGCTATGCCGGACCCCATGAGTCCGGCGCCTACAACTGCAACTTTGTTAATCATAAAATCTCATTGAGGCGGTGCTCCACGCTCGATCTCCTGCAGTAAGTCAGCGACGACCTCTGGATGTAAAGCGGCAATGTTTTGCGTCTCGCTGACGTCTGTCTCCAGATCATACAACTGGTAATCTGCAACATCTTCGGTGTATCGGCCCAACCACAACAGTTCAGGCGCATCCTTTTCTCGAGGTAAAACCAGTTTCCAGCGGCCTTTGCGCACGGCTTGCAGTGTCGTCAGTGAGTAATAGAAGTAAGCGCGATCGATTGAGACGGGTTTTCCCTGTAACCTCGGCATGAGATTGTACCCGTCTACACGCAACTGCCGGGGTAGCGGCGCGCCTGATGCTGCTGCGATGGTCGGCAGTAAGTCCATAACACTGGCAATATCATGATCTTCCTGTTGCGCAGGAATGTTGTTGGTCCAGCGCATAATGGCGGGTACCCGAACGCCGCCCTCCCAGTTTGAGTACTTGCCACCTCTAAGCGGTTCGGCACTTGCTCCATTTCTGTCAGAAAGCTGCCCAAGCGGCGGACCATTGTCTGAGAGAAAAATAACCAGCGTACGCTGATCAATGTTCAGCTTCTGCAGCGCTCTCAGGATTTCTCCCAGGCTCCAGTCAAGCTCCATCATTACATCGCCATACAGGCCTCGACGGGATTTGCCGGCGAATTTCGAACTCACACCCAGTGACACATGTGGCATGTTGTGGGAAAGCAGCAAAAAGAAGGGCTCAGAGGCATTCGAATGGATAAACTTCAGTGCTTCTTGCGTGTAGCGGGTTGTTAACTGACTAACGTCCGTCTGAGTTTCAATGACGGAATGATTACGCATAAGATCGACAATAAATCTGGCTGGATCTACTTTCTGTGTGTAGCCGTTGTGCATCGGCGTACCGAAAAAGTAATCAAAGCCCTGGGCGTTGGGCATCAGTGATTTGTCAAATGGACCTTTGCCCCCCGGTCTGCCTGGGGGTAACGGTGGTGGCGCATAGTCCCAGGGTGCACCGTCTCCAGCAAGATGCCACTTGCCGATGAGGGCGGTTGTGTAACCGACCTGCTGAAGAATTTCAGCGATGGTCACTTCGCTGGCTGCCAGTGTGGTGTTAGGGGATTTCATCTCGCCAGGTTCCTCGATCCGTACCGGATAACGACCGGTCAATAACGCTGCACGCGAAGGACCACAAAGGGGTTGTGCGTAAAAACTGGTGAATCTGATGCCTTCCTGAGACAGCTGATCAATGTTAGGCGTGTCTAAATTCTTACTGCCGTAAACACCGGCGTCTGCATAACCCTGGTCGTCGGTCAAGAAAATGATGATGTTTGGTGGCTGGGTGGGTTCGCCAGCTTGAGTATCTGAAGCCACCCCTGCCATCAGCATCAATAAAAAAGATAGGGCGGATATGGACGGGTACGTATAGTTCATGGTGAGACCCCAATTCAACCTGGGTGTCAGGACCCTTTCGACAGCGCTGCGCGGATCCTGCTCGCCATATCCTCTACCGATTTACGCAGCGCAGCTTCATTGATCGTCAGAATTTGTTTGTCCTGCATCAGTATCTGGCCCGCGACAACAGTTGTCGTGACATCCTCGCTGTCTAACACATAAACCAGGTGAGAGACGATGTCATAGAGGGGCAGCTGATTGGTATCGCCATATTCAATCTGGATCAGGTCAGCCTGCATGCCGGGCGCTAACGTGCCGATTTCATCATCCCAGTGAATGGCACGGGCGCCGATTCGGGTTGCGAGGGCAAGCGCAGTCTGAGCAGGTATGGCTGTTGGATCTCCGGTTTCACCTTTGTGCAGCAGCGCCGCCAGGCGCACTTCTTCCCACAGATCTAGATCGTTGTTGGAGGCTGCGCCGTCGGTACCCAGAGCCACGGCAACACCCGCTGCCAGCAGGTCCGGGACAGGCGAGACGCCGGAAGCAACCTTCAGGTTTGAGGTAGGATTGTGAACAGTGCCGACGCCGGCGCTCGCGACCTGTTGGATATCCTCTTCTGTCAGCACCACCATATGAGCGGCAATCAGCTTCTGGTCGAAGAGCCCTAGCTCCGCCACGTGATTGACCGGGGTCTTGCCGTACGTCGATTGAATCTGCGCAACTTCAGCGGGTCCTTCGGACAGATGCATCGAAATCAATGCATCGGTGTCTGCTGCGGCGTCCACTGTTGCAGCCAGATGTTCCGCCGAAACGGTATAGGGTGCATGGGGTGCAAATGCGGGTCGAATTCGGTCATGTCGCCCTTGCCACTGGTCGACAAACTGGCGCGCTGCGGCAAAGGAATCTTCCCAGCCTTCAAAGCCGGGGCTAGGATAATCGATATGGGGTGCTCCGACGACCGCGCGTAACCCGCAGCGGTCAACTACGTGGGCGATTTCATCCGGGTAAAAGTACATGTCGACAAAGGTTGTTGTGCCACCACGAATCATCTCCCAACACGCCAGCTCGCTGCCGATGCGGACAAATTCGGGTGTGACAAATCGTCGTTCCATTGGAAACACGTAATCGTTCAGCCAGGACATCAGATCCAGATCGTCAACCATGCCCCGAAACAGCGTCATGGCGGTGTGTGTATGGCCATTGATGAGTCCTGGCATGACCACGCGGTTTTTCCCTGGAATAACGCGGCCAGCGTCGTAGCGGGCCAGTGCTTCGGCACTGGGTAAGACATCTATTATAAGGTCATCGCGGATCACAACGGCAGCGTTCTTGAGCGCTGCCTCGCCTTCTACCATAGTCAGCACGTAGTCGCCGTTGACGATAAGGTCTGCTGGTTTGCGCGCTTCCGCTTGCACGCCAATAGCGAAGGTCCAGGAGAAGGCAAGAGCCCAGAGGTGATGTATCCGCATGAAATTCCGATAAAAAATTTTGATAGGCGACTATACAACTGTCCGGGTGTTGTGGGGAGTCTGAGTGAGACGCCCGGCTTTAGAGCAACCGTTTCGAGGGGACAGGAAAGATAAGCAGGCGTGTTTACGCACACATCGGTTACGGCTTTTCTCCGCGTGTATATCGTATACTTCTGGATAGTCTGGCAAAGGATCATAGCCAGCTGATACGTTGGGACAAGTATGGATGTTCGCCGAAATCGAACCTCCGGTTGAATACATCAGCTTGATCGACGGTGAGGATAACCTGCTCTACGTCAACCAGACGTCGGCTTCACCCCAGCCGAACGCTAAACAAATGAAAGAGGCTTTACTTTCTCTAAGGAATTAGGATGAAGACGGTCATCTACAGCTACCGCAAACTGATAATTTCAGCGACTGTCGCTGTTGCACTGTATGCCTTGCTGGGCTTTTTCCTTGCGCCATGGCTGATTAAAAGCAATGCAGCCAGTTTGGTGCGCGACAACCTGAATGCTGAGTTGCGCCTGCACAGTGTCGCGGTTAACCCATTCGTGATGAGTCTTACAATTGACGGTCTGGAGCTCGATGATCCAGGTGGTTCGCCGTTGGCTCGGGTTGAGCAGTTTTTCGTAAATTTCCAGCTCAGCTCGCTTTTCAGGTGGGCCTTGTCGTTTGATGAAATCCGCCTCGACGCGCCGGAACTGTTTCTCTCTCGAGACGATACAGGCGAGTTTAATATCGCCTTCTTAACATCCGGATCGAAAGCGGATCCCGCGGAAGAAACCGACACAGAAACGTCATCTTTGATGCCATTTCTGGTGTTCAAATTCGAAATCAATAACAGCGTGTTGAACTGGAGCGATCAGGTGCCAGCTGACCCGGTAGATACACGCTTTGGGCCAGTAAACATAGCGGTCACCGAACTCAATACTTTGCCCGATAGAATCGGGCAGCAGGATGTTGTGATCACAACAGAGGAATCTGGCACGCTCAGCTGGAACGGAACGCTGCAACTCAATCCGCTTGTTTCTGAAGGGCGCGCTTCGATCAAAGGATCTCATTTTCCCTTGCTGTCCGCTTACATGAAACACGAAGTGGGCTTCGATGTTGTCGATGGGGTTGCCGATATCGAATTGAACTACCGTGTGGCGAATCAACCCAACGGTGAATTTGAGGTGAGCATCGACGACCTCAACCTGCAATTCAAAGATGTGCTCGTTCGTACATTTAGCGGCGCACCGGAAACGAGTGACGCTGATAGCAGCCGCGATGTTTTAAAGGTTCCAAGCATCACGCTTTCAGGTGCCGCAATGCGCTGGCCGGAGAAGGCGGTTTCTGCGGATGGGTTTGCCATCAACGACGCTCTAATCAGTTTGTTGCGAGACCAGACCGGTGCGCTCAATGTTGTGCCGCAACGAACCGCTGCTCCAGAACCTGTGTTGGATGCCGACCCAGGCTCGGACGCCGACCAAAATTCAGATTGGCGTCTTTCATTGGATCGATTCACTGTCAAGGGAACGTCGATTCATCTCGAAGATCAGAGTGTTGTTCCGATTGCGCATATGGGCGTCGAGTCGTTGAGTATCGACGTCACCGACATCAGTAATCAACCGGGTGGCAAGTTTCCAACCAAGCTGGCGTTCCTGTCCGAATTGGGTGGCGCGGTGACGATCGATGGGACAGTAGCAGTATTCCCCGACCTTCTGGTTGATCTCGCGGTTGTAATAGAGAACCTCCCCTTGGCTGCAGCGCACCCCTATATTAAGCCGTTGACAGACGTAAGCCTGGATTCAGGCAACCTCGAACTGTCTGGGCGGCTTCAAAGCTCGACCTCTGATCCACTTCATTTCGATGGCAAACTTGCCATTCTTGATTTTCTTGTTACAGAAACAGACGCAGGGTCTCGACTTGGCAGTTGGGGCCGCTTTTCAGCGAACGAAATTGAATTCAGTGGCGCCAGTCGGTCGCTGAGCGTGACTGAACTCCAACTCAATGAGGCGTATGGCGACATTCGGATTGCAGCGGATGGCAGTATCAATCTCGGCCGTGTCGGGAAATCCGACGCGCCCCAGAAGGCCGCGTCTGCCGGGGTTGAATCAGAAGATGATACCGCGCAGCCTATAACCGTCACGATTGGCAAAGTTGTTGTTGAAGACGCCACGGTAGATTTTGAAGACCTGTCTCTGCCGCTGCCCTTCTCAGCCAAGATTGCCGATCTGAACGGCGACATGAGTACCATTGCGACCAACAGTCGTGAACCTTCAGCAATCGCGCTAGAAGGAAAGGTGGATGAATTCGGTTTTGTGCGTGTCTCCGGAGCAATCACTCCACTGGAAGTTTCGCGCAATACCGACATAAAAGTTGCATTCCAGAATGTCGCGATGCCAAAGCTTTCCGCCTACACAATTCCCTTTGCCGGACGCGAGATCGACAACGGCAAAGTGGACCTTGATCTTGGCTACAAAGTGACTGCCAGCGAACTTGTCGGTGACAATAAAATCGTTTTGCGTGACCTGCAACTTGGCGACAAAGTAGAACACCCCGGCGCGATGAGCTTACCTCTGGGCCTCGCGGTTGCTTTGTTAAAAGACGCCGATGGCAATATTGATATCGATTTACCGGTGCGAGGAAACGTGGACGACCCGGAGTTTCAGATTGGGGGGGTTGTACTGAAGGCGCTTGGCAGCCTGATCACGAAGATAGTTGCGTCTCCATTTGCACTCCTCGGAAATCTTCTTGGCGTCGAAGCAAGCGAGCTGGACCACATTACCTTTTTGCCGGGGCGAGCAGATCTGACGCCACCGGAAATTGAGAGAGCAGGAAAACTGGCCGAAGCGTTGGCACTACGCCCGGAGCTTGCTCTGGAGCTGCACGGCGTCAGTGACAGCGTAGTGGACACGTTGGCGTTGAAAGCCGAGAAGCTGGATGCACTGATTGAGGCGCGATTATCCGACGCCGCTGGCGGTGATGTAGACTTGACAGATACCTCCGAACGGCAGATGGAAATTCTCGAAAACATTTTCTCCGCGTTGCCTTCAGCCACCGAGGCGCCGGCAAATCTTGAGGCTCTGCGATCTCAATTTACAACGGCGCCTGCAGAAACAGAGGCCCCTGTGTTTGACCAGTTAGCCTATAGCGCTGAGCTGCGCCGACAGGTTATTGAGTTACAGGACATTGCCGATGCTGAACTTGTGGAGCTTGCGAACAAGCGTTCCGCGAATACGCGCGATGCGATTACCGCAGTAGCGTCAGATCTGGTGACACGAATCGTTATTGGTGAACCAGAAGCTGTTGAACTCAGCCAAGACGAAGCCGTGCATATGAAAGTCACCCTGCGCGTGGGAAGCGGAACCGACTGAACTTTTAATAACGTGCTGTAAAACCGCTCTCCACTTTGATACCGCCGAGCCTGATGTTGCAGTAGATAAAGGTCGATTCGAGAACCTTTAATGCCATTCGGTTCCAATACAACATGACCGCCATGTTATTTAACAAAGCCCCACACGGAAGATAAACCCAAACCAGTGCCCTGTTCTTTGGTGGTGAAGTAGGGGTCAAAAATCCGGGGAGCAATTTTGCTGTCGACACCTATGCCCTTGTCCTCCACGCTGATCTTAACGTAGTTTCCTGGCGCACAATCAGCGGCTAAGCTGGAGCCTTCAAGAATACGTGCGCGTTCGGTATGGATCGTCACCACTCCACAGTGCTCGATGGCGTCGCCGGCATTTACAACCAGATTCAGGAGCGCATTTTCAAGTAAACCTCTCTCTACACGGATTTTTCGCGCCACGCTGGGCATGTTAACCCGCAACTCACCATTTGAACCGATACCTTTTTCCAGTCCGTTTTGCAGCCCGCAATTGTGCCTTACGTACTTTATCCTGCATTTCCTGCAGGCCGATTTGCCGCTGCACCAGAGCTAAATATGTTTCCCCAACGCCTGACAGATAGGCTGGTTGCGGTTGAGCACGTCGCCAACGACGTCGTATACCAGCAAGCAACGTTTTGGCTTTGAACTTAATGTGATAGTCAGCACCATCAGATCAGGGCTCAATCTCAACCTGCGCCCGTTGCTCAGCGAGCACACACGGAAATCCCTGTAACATGCCTTGTGAATAGTGGTGATACGCCTGGCAAGGTTGAAAATTGCCAAGCATGGTGGAATGCAACACTTAACTCTGATGATGCCGGCGTTCCAGGGTTGACTGTAAAAAAGGGCTTACAGCCGCGAACGGTCCTGCAGCCCAACACACCCATTCAGGGGAGCGTCGCGACAACACCAACTCAAGAATTTTTACGTAATCAGACCAGTCCAAACGGAAGTCGAGATCACCCCAGTCAAAGCTTGGAATCTGATCTTTCTGAAGCCAACTGTCGAAGTCATCGCCTTCAGCAAGGATGCGACTACGGATGCCGTCCAATTGTTGAAGTGCAACTTCTGCAGCCAATGCTCATTTCATTGATTTGTATAGTGATTGTATTGTTACTTATAGCAGAGCAATGCAGTTCCGGCATTGTTTGGCGACTTCACTCACTTTCGAAGCAAAAAATATCTGCTCAGTCTTAGCAGAATTATCAGCGCACTAGGAAGGCGTCCGTCGTAGTAAATTGAGATAGCGGGCTACGCCACCGGACTGATGGCGGAGTACGTCGACAATCACCGCGGCAATGATGACGACACCAGTAATGACGCGCTTACTGGGCTCGCTCGCTCCAATTTGAGCGAGACCTGTTTGCAGGACCGCGATAATCAGCACGCCTAACAACGTATTGATGACAGAACCTCTGCCACCGGCAAGACTTGTGCCGCCGATCACCACCGCAGCGATTGCTGACAATTCAAGACCAACGCCGGCATTAGGGTCAGATGATTGTAAATAGCCAACCTGGAACAGACCGCCCATGCCAGCGAGAAAACCGGCAAGACAAAAGACTTTTATCCGAACAGAACGAACACTGATGCCTGACAGCCGAACGGCGTCATCATTGCTGCCCACTGCAATCATGTGTCGCCCGAAGACTGTTCGTGAGAGCACTATCTGCCCCAGAACAACAACGCTGATGGCCGCCATAAAACCAGAAGACACGCCAATGAAGGGTAAAGGTGCGCTGATCCATTCAACTTGAGAGCCGACAAAGAGTGTTTGTGATCCCGTGACCAGATACGCGCCGCCGCGCGCAATTTCCAACATGCCCAGCGTAACGATGAAGGAAGGGATTCCCCAGCGCGCAACAATAATTCCGTTACCTAGCCCGCACAGTAAACCCACAAAAAGACAGGCAACGATGGCAAAAGGAATCGGCCATTGAAGTTCAACAAGTACCATGCCCAACACGGCACCGCTCAATGCCAGCACTGAACCTACTGACAGATCGATGCCTGCAATGATCAATACGAAGGTCATTCCCACCGCGACGACCAGCAAAGCGGGTAGCTGGTTTGCCATTGTTGCGAAGGTCAAAGAGGTTAAAAAGTAGTCACTGCTCATACCAAAAAATACGACGAGCAGACTCAATACAAGCACCAGGCCTAAAAAGTCTCGACCGAAAAAGTCTGCAACACGACTCAGCATAGGCGTCTTCTCACTATACATTCGCTGATTGAGGGACAGCATCGAATCCACGAAAAGAAGCTGCAGTAATACTTTCTGATGACCAGCTACCTCG
>Ga0180435_10007744_pt1 | contig 10211 bp, 8 predicted proteins | sample SS_ome_3_FD_132467 | JGI IMG/M metagenome (GOLD analysis project Ga0180435, IMG submission 132467) | Hypersaline lake sediment archaeal communities from the Salton Sea, California, USA - SS_3_S_1 metaG | ecosystem: Environmental > Aquatic > Non-marine Saline and Alkaline > Hypersaline > Sediment... | reverse complement strand
GTCGATGACGATTATCTCATCTGGCCTGAGAGTCTGGGTTAGTGCGGAACGAATTGCCTGCGCAAGGAACGAAGCACCGTTACGTGCCGGGATAACAATTGAGTACACTATTCGACACTCCCGCATGAGCGCCCATTTCGGCGCTTTATCCTGCGGCCCGCAGATACTAGCAAGGGAAGAAGCCCCGGAAAATAAAGTACCAGTAACGCCCTAACGTACAGACCCTTTGGCGACTTCCAAATCGTGCATTTCCCTCTAAACAATTGCTTGCCTTTATCTCGGTTACCGCTGACCCCGAGCCCAAGCGCCAAGCTGCAGTACCCCCAATTAAGTAACGCATGAGCTCCGTCCAGCCGCTCTGTCGGAATTCGTTTTTCGGAGATCCAGTTCTCACACGTTGACAACCAGAAAGGAACCCCCTTGCAGGACTTCCAGTTAGTTGCGAAAGGAACTTCATGATATATCGCTAGCTCTTTATCAAGAAACACGTACTGTGTTACCCAACCCACCCTCATCCACATATCCGTATCTTCGCCAATGCGCACTCCGACGGGGAACATCCCCGTTTCATCGAAAATTTCGCGCTTGATTGCCATACTTGATGTGTGGGCTGGAGAACCGCCTTTCAAAAGAAACAGGTCATAGTTATCGATCACTTTTGGTTCCGAAGCGCGCCCTGCAGCAGGACGAGCTCCAGCGTCCCCTCCATCCGCAAAAGATCTTGCGAAGCAAGCCCCACAATTTGGATATGCTGAGATCGCATTTCTCACTTCCTCTAGGAAGCTCGGCAGATACTCGTCGTCTGCATCTAAGAATGCGACCCATTTGCCGCGAGCTTCAGATATTCCACGGTTACGGGCAACCGACACCCCGCCATTGGCCTGACGGACCATACTAAGACGAGGATCGTCGTATGACCGGACGATGCTGGGCCCATTGTCTTTTGAGCCGTCATCCACAACTATAACTTGGAAGTCCGAATAGCTCTGTGCCAGAACCGAATCAATACAGCGCCCGATGTAAGGCTCTTTTTCAAAAAGTGGAATAACAACGGAAAAGAACGGGCTAGATTCCTGAATGCGCATGGTGGGGCAAAACACCTTTACGGTCGAAAATCAACTATTCTTCTGGGCAAGTGCCCGGGGCATGGATCTCCAGCAACACTACGCCTTTATTGGTAGGACCACCGGTAATTTTTGGCCATAGGCGATCGCCGGCGAGACCAAGCGTACACAGTTGGCGGCCAGATCATCTTCGAATCAAGAACAAGCGGCAGCAAACATGTTTAGATGTTGCTGCGCATTCTTCGCCCACGTGAACTTCTCAGCTTGTGCGCGCGCTGCGGCGCCCATCTCACGGCATTTATCGGGCGATATCAGCAGTGACTCGATCGCTGCGCGGAGGCTCTCCACGTCTTTTGGTGTCACCAGGCACCCATCCACTCCGTCGCGGACCATCTCGGCTGCCCCCCAGTCGCGACATCCGATAACTGGCCGCCCTCTTCCCATTGCCTCGAGATAAACGATGCCGAAATTCTCACCCCAGCTGGGCAGTGAGAAAACATCACACTCAGCAATTGCCGCCAGCGTGTCCTCGTGGTCGAGCCGACCGATAAAAGAAACCCTTGCCGAGATACCACGTTCAGCCGCTTCCCTTTCCAGCCTGCTGCGCTCCGGCCCATCACCAATGACCCGGTATTCCCAGTCCAAGTCCGGCGAATCGCGATGTATCGCCCCGAGGGCCTTCAAGTTCAGATCAATTCCCTTCAACGGCACGAGATTACTCACGCTGAGCAGCACGCGTTTTTCATTTAGCGAACGTTGGGTATCTTGCCATACCGCCGGCATAACGCTGCCATTGTGGATTACGGTGCGCTTACCTGCCGGCACCCCGAGTTTATCTGCGTACTGTTCAAGCGGCCGGCCGACCAGCACCACGTCATCCACATATGCCCAGAGGCCGTCTAGCATACTTTTGAGCCAAGCTCGTTCCGCACGAGCCTCTATGAAAGGATCCACCCCATGGAGTGTCAACAGAGTCCTTGGCGACCGGACTTCCCTCCAGAGCGGATAGCCGAGACTGGCGTATCGTAAGTCGTGAAGATGGATACCAGAGAAAGCAGCCGCCCCCATATGCCTCCGAATGGCACGCTGCACAGCCCGGGCGTACGCACGGTTATTGAGGCTAACAGCCAGGCGCCCACCCGAAACCTTCTGGGGTACATCGAGGTAGGCAGGGGAATAGATATCGATCCCATCGAGTTCTTGGTGGTAGGGCCTCTGGAGGCGTCGGCCTCTCAGCTGTTGTGGAGCGATTACCACCACATCGCAACCAAGCGACTTGTAAGCCTGAACCTGCTGTACAACAAATATGCCAGAGATCGAGTTCGACCGCGTCGGCCAGAATCCCGAGATGACCAGTATCCGCATTACTGGTCCTCTGCCACCGGCCAAACATTAAAGCTAATAATAGCCATATCCGGAAGCGGACTCCGAACTCTTGTTCAACACGGTACCCATCAACTCAGCCTTGCCCAGTAACTCGATCGCGCGAGTGACATCACCCTTCTGAGTCTCACCCTCGCTCACTACCAGCAGCGCCGCGTCGAAATAGGGCGAAAAGGCCAGCACATCGTCACAGGCCAGCACCGGCGGCATGTCGAAAATCACCAGGCGCGACGGGTAACGGCTCTTCACGTCTTCCACCAGGCTGACCATCTTGGGCGAGGACAGCATCTCCGAAGAATGGCTGAGCGACTTGTGACCCGGCAGGATCACCAGGCGCTCAATGCCGGGATTCACCAGCAGCTCAGGCAACGGAGCGTCGTCCAGGATGTAGTCGCTGATGCCGGGCAGCTGTGCTTTCCCCAGGTAGCGGTGGATATTCGGGCGTTTGAGGTCCAGGTCGACCAGCAGCACCGTGTGATTGGTCTCGCGCGCCATGCTGATCGCCAGGTTAAGCGCGGTAAGCGACTTGCCAGCACCCTCGTTTGGACTGGTGATCGCCAGGGTGCGCCAGTTGTTGGCGCGCATGCTTTGCATCACGTGGGTGCGCAGCACGCTGTAATAGTTCGCCACCGGGTCAGTCGGGCCGGAGATCACGCGATGCTGGCGCAGGTGTTCGGGTGACAGTTCGATTGTGCGCGTCTGGGTGTAGACGATCTTCTGTTCGATCGGTGCCTTCTCGTGACTCCGTGGCGCCGCACCCACACGTTCGCCGCCCCGCTGGCTACGCGCCCGCTCCAGCGCCTGCTTGATCCTTTCCATACCTAGTTATCCCCACCACGTGGCGCCTGACCGCCCTGCTGGATCCAGCCAGCGCGCTGCATCGCTTGGTAGGCAGCGAGGTCAAGCGGCTTAACCAGAAAGTGCACCGCGCCCACCGCCATCAACACCAGGACTACAGCAGCGATCGCAGCAAACACGAGCCGAAGGCGCCTGCCTCTAAGCTCTTCGGCGGTCCGAATGTAGGGTATGGACGCGATCGGCGGCGCGCCGCTGAGAGCGACCACCGTCTTGGCATTGTACAGGGCGTTGCCTGTGCCCTCTTTCAGGATCACCATCCCCAAACCGCCGCCACCGGCAAACACCAGCCCCAGGAACAGGATGGCCAGCCGGTTGGGCTCGATAGGCTCGCTCGGCACTAGCGCCGGTTCGATCAGTACGAAGCGCTCGGCCTTGCGCTCCACCTCCAACGACTGCGCCAGTTCCGCCTCCATCTGCTTGGCCTTCACCTCGCGATATTTGGCCACCGCGTTATCGTAGTCGCGGGTGAGCACGCGGTACTCTCGCTCGATCATCGGCGCAGCCTTGACCCGCGCCTCGTAGTCGGCCAAGTCGCTAACCAGGCTGGTCTTCTTATCTTTGAGGTACTCAAGCTCGGAACGGGCACTGTTGAGTTGGGTGACCAAGCGCAGGTAGACCGGATTCTCAGGCAGCTGGCTGGCCGCGCCGCCGGCTTGGCGGGCGACGGCCAGCTGTTCTTCAATATTGGCTACCGCACGCATGGCATTACGCACATCAGGGTGGCCGTCGGCCAGTTCTTTTCGCCTATCGGCAAGTGCGCTGCGCGCACTGGCGAGCATGGTCTCGAGTTCGGTGATACCCAACCCCCCGGTCTGCTGGCGCAGGGTGTTGATCTCGCGTTCCAGCAATATCCGGTCGGGATGGTTCTCTTTTACCCGCGCACTCAGCTGCAGGTATTCCAACTCGAGCTGAGCCAGTCGCTCCTTCGACGTCACCACCCGGCTACTACCATCGAGTTCGTCATTACCGAATCGCGCGGTGCGGGCGAGTTCGGCCTCGAGCAGCACAATGCGCTCCTCGAGGAGACGCGTCTCCAACTCATTACGCCCGATTTGGTCCTCTGTGCGTTGCAGGAACTGGGCATTTACCCGCTGCATCTCGGGCAGCTTGGTGCCATGTTCTTCTTTGAAGCGTGCCACCTTGGCCTCCAGTTCGGCGATCTCCTCAGCAAGCCGGTCGGCCTCGCCACCGAGGAAGACAAAAGCATCTTTGGCCGCCTCGCGACGGTTACGAAGGTTCTCCCCAAGAAACAACGAGACCAGCTCGTTGGTGACTTGCTGCGCAACCTGTGGAGAGCCGCTGTCGAAGCCGAGGGTAAAGGCGATAGTCGCCTTTTTTGCGCTGCCGCTGCGCGGGTCAACCACATCGGCGCTGACCATCTTGAGTTGAATGCGACTTCGCATATCCGTGACCACCGCGGCTAGCGGCCGCCTCTGTCTTTCATCCGCGTACAAGTCGTACTTCCTAATGACCTCCGACAGGTTGGCCGTGGTCATCACCCGCTGGCTGATCACCTGAACCCGTTGGTCGGCATAACTGGTAACCGTGGAGCGGACCAGATCCTGGGGGATCTGCTGCTGCTCAATCAGGATAGTGGCGGTCGACCGGTAGGTCGGCGGCAGCAGCACGGCGACCACCGCGGCCACCGCGAAGATTACGAACGCGGGCAGAAGCAGGTACCAGCGCCGGCGGCGCAGGATCGCGAGATAATCGGCGAGGCCGAGGCCTTCTTGCTCATCCATCAGCGGTTGAATTCCGGATTAAGGTTTTTGGTGGCGCATCCAAGCCTGTGCAGGGTGCGCAAGGCGCAACCCTAATGCACCCTAGGCCACCATTACAATCTACTCCTGGCATCACAGGCGCTCGGCGTGGTCCACGAACCAGCGGTATGCCTGGGCAAGACCCTCTCGCAACGGAATTCCTGCCTGCCAGCCCAGGCCGTTGATCTTGCCAGTATCGACCAGCTTGCGCGGTGTTCCGTCGGGCTTGGAGGTGTCAAACACCAGTTCACCCTCGAAGCCAACGACATCTCGGACGGTCTCGGCAAGCTCACGAATACTCAAATCCTCGCCTACCCCAACGTTGACATGTTCCTCACCTGAGTAGTGCCCCATCAGGAACAGCAGGGCCTCGGCCAAGTCATCGACGTGCAGGAACTCACGCAGCGGCTTGCCACTGCCCCATACGGTGACGGTCGCGGCACCGGCCTGCTTGGCCTCGTGCAACTTGCGTATCAGCGCCGGGACCACATGTGACTTTTCCAGGTCGAAATTGTCGCCGGGGCCATAGAGGTTGGTCGGCATGGCAGAGATAAAGTCGCAGCCGTGCTGACGGCGAAAGGCCTGGCACAGTTTTATGCCGGCAATCTTGGCCACGGCGTACCACTCGTTGGTCGGTTCGAGCGGACCTGATAGCAGGTACTCCTCTTTAAGGGGTTGGGGCGCCAACTTGGGGTAGATACAGGTGCTGCCGAGAAACAGCAGCTTCTTTACCTGCTGCCCGTGGGCTGCATGGATGATATTGGTCTCGATCACCAGGTTGTCGTAGATAAAATCCGCTGGGTAGCTGTCATTGGCCAGGATACCCCCGACCCTCGCCGCTGCCAGAAAGACGTAAGCCGGACGCTCCGCGTCGAAGAAGGCATGCACGGCGGCCTGGTCGCGCAGGTCGAGTTCGGCACTGGTGCGCAGCAGCAGGTTTTCATAGCCCTGTGCCTCGAGCGCGCGTACGAGCGCCCCACCCACCATTCCCCGATGGCCGGCGACATAGATCTTTGCGGTTTTGTCGTTGCTGAAACTCTGCATTGGTTTTTGTCGGGACCGGTTGCGTGCTATTCGTAGTATTTGAAGGCCTTGAAGCCCTCGCGCTCCACCAAGTCGTCGCGTTGGGCGAGTTCGAGGTCCGTCTGCATCATCTCCTGTACCATTTCCTCGAAGGTAATCTTGGGCGTCCAGCCCAGTCTGTCGCGGGCATGGCTCGGGTCCCCGAGCAGGGTCTCGACCTCGGTCGGTCGGAAATAGCGCGGGTCAACCCCGACGATCACCTTGCCCGTGTTTTTGTCGATACCCTTCTCGTCCAGGCCCTCGCCCTGCCACTCGATGTGCATGTCGACATGTGCGGCAGCAACCTCGACGAACTCACGCACCGAGTACTGCTTGCCGGTAGCGATCGCGAAGTCCTCGGGTTGTTCCTGCTGCAGCATCAACCACTGCATCTCCACGTAGTCTTTGGCATGACCCCAGTCGCGTTTGGCATTCATGTTGCCGAGATACAGCTTGTCCTGCAGGCCCAGCTTGATGCGTGCCAGGGCGCGGGTGATCTTGCGCGTCACGAAGGTCTCGCCGCGCACCGGTGATTCATGATTGAACAGGATACCGTTGCAGGCATAGATTCCATAGGCCTCCCGGTAGTTGACCGTGATCCAGTAGGCATAAAGCTTGGCACAGGCATACGGTGAACGAGGGTAGAAAGGGGTTGTTTCCTTCTGCGGAATCTCCTGCACCTTGCCGAACAACTCCGAGGTGGAAGCCTGGTAGAAGCGGGTCTTTTTCTCCAGGCCCAGGATGCGGATGGCCTCGAGCAGCCGCAAAGTGCCTATCGCATCCGCATTGGCCGTGTACTCGGGCGATTCGAAAGACACCGCAACGTGGCTCTGTGCAGCAAGATTGTAGATCTCGTCAGGCTGAATACTCTGGATCACCCGGATCAGGCTGGTGCTGTCAGTCAAATCACCGTAGTGCAGAATGAAGTTGCGATTGTCGACGTGGGGATCCTGATAAAGGTGATCGATGCGATCGGTATTGAACAGCGACGACCGCCGCTTCAAGCCGTGCACCTCGTAGCCCTTGCCAAGCAGCAGCTCAGCCAGATACGCGCCGTCCTGGCCAGTGATGCCTGTGATCAGGGCAACTTTCTTGTCTTGCATCCTTCGTGAATCCTCTAATTAAGTAACGTCATTTTTCGTTCAGCAACGGTTTCAGTCATTAGGCTCGCCGACTTCTTGCTGCAGGGTATCGATTTCACGCTTGAGCGCCTCGTACTCGCGGCGTTTGCGCTCCAAAAAGGCCAGCGACAGGCGCGCCTTGTGCTCTATGCCCCTCGGTGTGAGCTGGTACAGGTAATGAATCTTGCGGTCACTCTTCCTGAAATTGCGCGCCTTGACAAAGCCCTTGTCGACCAGGGCGCGCAGGCAGTAATTGGTCTTGCCCAGGCTGATGCCCAGCCGACTGGACATCTCGCGCTGCGAGATCTCCGGATTGGCATCCAGCAGGCGCATCACCTGCAGGTGCGCATGTTCATCGGTCGTGGTCTGGGTCATGCAGTGTAGCAGTTGGCCATCACATTACGGCTGGGTCACGGTGACGCAGGTACCCAAAGGGACCCATCAGGCAGCTTTGCAGAGGACTGCGGAACGCTACCGCCCTTTCGTTGCAAGGCACTTTTCGAACGGGCCTGGTAGCTGGTTTGGGTTTTTGGCCTGTTTGGGGAACAGCGTTCACCCGTTGAACAGGTGCGAAATCTAACCACATGAACCGTGCCAAATTCAAGCACGGGAATGTGACAACCGTTGTGGAGCCATAGCGAAACCTGCCCGGTCAGCGCCGGGCCACCACACCGCGCCTGCCTCCGACAAAGGTATCGGCAGCTAACAAAAAAAACTTTATAGGCGCGGTAATTATCGGTGCGGCGTCAGCGGTTACGGTCAGTTGATACCGGTGCCCTCACCACCATCTGGGGAAGCAAGCGTATCTTCGACTGCCAGGTACCCCACTACCTCTGGCAGGTGCCAGACTTCCTGGTCGACGGATTGCTCTTCGGCGACCCACACCTCGAACCCTGCCTCTTCGCTGGCGCTCCAGCGCAGGTTGGCGGTGTCGGCCCCTTGGGTCGTCTGCATGTGGACAAGAAACATCGACGCAGCGGCGAAAGTATTGTCGAACGTCAGGCCATGGCGCTGGTGATCAACAACCTCAAGCGTGCGCCCCACCTCGAAGCGGTAGCCATCCACCATCCCGGCAGACGGCTCCCATGCAACATAAGTCAGGGTCTCGGTCATATGCCAGGCCGGATTGGCCTCCTGCTCCTGTAATTTAACCTCAAAGCCCAGCTGATCGATCGAACGCAGCCGTGTGGTCACCGCATCGTAGCCATTGTCCGTGACAACGCCGGCCAGCACCACCGGAACCGTCTCGAACGGTGAAGCAAACGCCACGGGTTCGAACCGCTGGGTCGCATCCGTGTCGAGCGTGCCTGCCTCTACCCACGCGCCGTTGCTGAGCTGGTGCCGGCCGCGCTCCAACACCAGGTAAGCAAGACGTTCGGCTACATGCCACCCGTCGTGATAATCCCACTCCTTCAATCGAACGTAGAAACCGTCGGGGCCGACACGGTTCACTCGCACCGTGGTGCCGTTGACACCATTACCGCTGGGCGCCGTCACGACCACCACGGGGTCGTCGAAACGCCGTTCGAACCCGACCCATTGCCACTCATGGTCGACCATGAGTTCGCCGAACTCGAGGAAGGATTCAGTATCCGGCAGGGGGTCCTCGGCCGTCCAATTGTCGGCGGACGGATCCCCGGACCCGGAATCGTTCACATCAGGTTGCGAGAGGGGCTCCAGCACCTGCACGTAGTCGATACGTTCGTGTACGTCAGAACCGCCGGGACCCTCGACCGTCAGGCGCACGCTGTAGGTACCCGGTTCGGTGTAGGTATGAGTTACCAGAGTGCCATCCTGCACCACCGTGCCGTCACCCAGCTCCCAATGCCGGTTGGTGATATCGCCGCTCGAAGAATCCGTGAACAAAACAGTCAACGGGGCGTAACCCGTATTCTGATTGACGTGAAAGTCGGCGCTCGGCGGCGCCCCGGATGCAGCGCTGCTCACCTCGTTGGAGAAGCCACTACAACGTTTGCGCGTGGCGTCGCAAGCACGCACGGAATAATAAAGGATCTCACCAGCAACGGGCGCCGGCAGGCTGGCCGAGGGGATTATCGCTTCAACGTGATCCGTGTACTGGCCGCTAGACGCTCCGTAGTGAACCTCATACGCAGCGACGCGCGCATCGGCGACCGGGTCCCAGGCTAGCTCCACCGTGGTAGCGGCAATCGCCTGGCCGCAGCCCACCCAGGCAAACAGCAGACCGAAGGCGAGGCGTAGCAGGGCACGCGGCCACTGGAGCACCCTGGATCCTGGAAAAGATAATTTGGAGTGTTCGGCGGCTTGCATTTGTACGACTTACCTTCGCGGCCCCGGGTGGAAGTTGGCTTCTGCCAGTAGTGCTGGCAGAAGCTCGAATTCAAGCGAAGTTTCGGCAAGATCACGAGAAAACTTAACCAGGGATGTTGTAAAACGTGACGTGCCGCACAAGGGCGTTACGAGCCGGCGCTGGCCCGGATGAAATCATCCCAGCGGCGACTCAGTTCAGCGGCGCGATGGCGTGTGGGGAGACGTTGACTGTCTTGGTTTGCCCAAGCAGCGACAGCAGCACGGCAACCCGCTCGGCGCCGCGGCAACCCTCGAAGATGGCAGACATGCCGACGAGCGGCCCGTCGACAAACTGTACCGGGTCGCCCTGCTTGAACAGGCTCCTGGGATCGATTGGGGTATCGTCATCACCCTGATGCGTATCGGAAAGCGCATCGATTACCGCGTCAGGCACAGCACGAAGCTCATTACCGAAGCGCACCAGGCCGATCACGCCACGGGTAGATCGAATAGGCGCGACGTTCTGCGCCCGGGTATCCAGCCGTACGAACAGGTAACCTGGGAACAAAGGCTCTACAGCGCCTTGCCAGCGACTGCGGCGGCGGCGCGCACAGCGGACTGTCGGGAGGTAGGTCTCGAATGCCTGGCGGGCGAGATGCTCTCTCGCCACCTGCTCCTGCCGAGCCTTGGTGTGC
>Ga0180435_10007743_pt1 | contig 10212 bp, 4 predicted proteins | sample SS_ome_3_FD_132467 | JGI IMG/M metagenome (GOLD analysis project Ga0180435, IMG submission 132467) | Hypersaline lake sediment archaeal communities from the Salton Sea, California, USA - SS_3_S_1 metaG | ecosystem: Environmental > Aquatic > Non-marine Saline and Alkaline > Hypersaline > Sediment... | reverse complement strand
CGGATATGGAACCCAGGATTATCCGGAGATGGTTTTTAGTGGTGTGTATAATTCTTCCATTAGAAATGCGGTGGAGGTAATGAAATTAACATCCGAGGGAGAGGAGTATGAGAACAGGTGGCACAATGTTCAGGCCCAGGTTATTGCAATCATCTCTTATTCCAAACTAACGGATATGTTTGGTGATGTTCCTTACAGCGAAGGGGGAATGGCGAAATATGGCATAGAGCAACCTGTTTATGATACACAGGAAGAAATTTATTCCGATATGCTGGAGAGGCTGGGTAACTGTATTAGTGTGCTGGAAGAGCCTGAAGCTGAAGAACATATTTACGCGTCGGATGTCGACCCGATCTTCAAGGGGGACCTTGATAAATGGATTCGTTTTGCCAATACCTACAGGTTTCATCTGGCCATGAGGGCCCGGTTTGCCGATCCCGGAAAATATGAGCCAATTATTGCTGATTGTCTCACCAAAGCTCTTATTGAAAGCAACGACCAGAATCCCACCCTGGAAACTTCAGAGAGTAAAAGTGAACTTTATAATCCCTGGTACTGGTACTGGCAGTCCAGTCAGGAAGGAGTTTATAATCTTGTGTGGGCCGATAAGTTTATTTCTACCCTGGCTCAAACCAGTGATCCGAGGTTGTCCTTTTTTGCTTCAGAGAATTCTGAAGGCGAATACAGGGGCATGCCAAATGGGTTGACTGATGAGGCATTTTCAGCATGGAACAAAAAGAACGCCTCCGTACCCTCTGAAGATTTTTTCGCCAAAGACCAGCCCATTTACCTGCTTACGGCCGCTCAAATCTGGTTGCTCAGAGCTGAGGCTGCCCTGTTTAATCTGAATGGGGCCAGCGGCGATGCAAACCTGATGTATCGAACCGCCATAGAACTTGCCATGAGGCAGTGGGATATTAACGGGGATTCCATAGCGGCTTATCTGGCCGATGAACCCGAAGCCACACTTTTTGGAGACCAGGAGAATATGTTCAGGCAAATATCCACCCAGATGTGGATCGCCTCTGTTCCCAATGCCTTTGAATCGTGGTGTACCATACGTCGAACCGGCTACCCGGCCATCCCACAACGCACCGGTCCCCTGCTTTCCCCTGGAGTCACCGACGGATATATGCCCACAAGAGCTTCCTACCCCTTTACCAAAGAGCTTACCATTAACGGTGACAACCTGAATGAAGCCATTGGCCGCCTGCCTGGTGGTGAGGACCTGATTGACACAAGGCTCTGGTGGGATGCACGTGATGTTCCATAAACACTCTTAAGCGGAGATATTAAAAAAAACACTTTCTTTAGCATGTAAACCTGATAAATCAGTCTATTGTTAAATAATTACAAAAACTTAATCGGATGAAATACAAAGGATTATCGAAGATTATCGCAGGATTGGGATTCATCCTTTTTCTGGGGATTTGCTTTACCTCCTGTAAGGAAGAGGAGATACCGGCACCAACACTTAGTATCTATGTTACCGTGGACGGATTTTCTGTGGATATTGCAGCCGAATCACCGGAAGCAACATCCTGGCAGTGGAACTACGGAGATGGTACAAGTTCTGATTCTGTGGGTAGCCACAGCCATACCTATGATACAGGCGGAGAATTTACCATCACCTGCACAGTAACAGGAGAAGGGGGAGAAACCACTGATACGGAAGCTGTAACTATCGCAACAATCCAGGATCTGCTAAGCGGAGGATCAGGTTCCAGTAAAACATGGGTGCTCTCCAAAACTCCCGGTGGTAACGATGGCGTAGGTCATATTAAAACCGAGTTGGTACCAAATATTTTCCCTGCAATTGCAGATTTGCTGGACTATATTGGTCTGCCGGAAGAATATGACAACGAGTATACCTTTCATTTCGATGGCAGCTATGAAGTAGACAATGTCAATGGAGATATCATGACACCCTGGGTTTATGCTGAATTTGAGATTGATCCTGGTGACATTACAGAAACCACATCCTATGGATTTTTCCAGATCACTCATCCAAATCCGGTAGGTGCCACCTGGACGCTCCATGAAAATGCAAGTCTGACCCTGGAGACGGTCTATGACGAGGACATCGACATAGGACCCAAGCCAGGCGTCCCTGAAACTGTTACCTGGGAAAATGTGGACTATATTACCTTCTCAGATGGTGCGTTTATCACGCTTATCGACTATACAACCACGGCTATGATCAGGGAGATATCACCTGACAGAATGGTTATTAGCGTATTCTATCACGAGTATATGGGTGATCCCGGAAATGACGGGGACCTCTACCTGAGGCCCAGCCTGGCATTGACCCTCACCTTTATTCCCAAATAGATAGACTGGGTAAAAATATTTAGTTAAGAAAGGGGCTGTATCACAAGATATGGCCCCTTTTTCGTTATAATCGCCATATATCCTCTCCTGTTTTTCATCACTCGATTGCTGTAGCTTCCTAAATTCGCAGATAATCAAACATATAAGTTGTGGGTATTGCCCTTATTAGGTGTCCCGCTATCGAATTGGTATACTATTCCAGGGAACAAGGGACAAGAGAGAGACCGTTTATTTGTTTTAGATATTTATTAATATTCTATTGGATTATAAAAGACAGTTATTCATTAATATTTACTTTGTGAAAGATAATTATTAATGTATAATTGGCTTAATATATAGGATAAAAGATTAATTAACATCCTTCTTGAGTTGAAGTGGGAAGTTCTTAGCAAAAAAAGCGTGTTTTTGGTATAGTGATGTGATTACGGAATATTCTGACAAGGATTGCAGCTATCTTTCCAAAGTACTTGCTGCAATGTTAAGAGCAGGCACTCAGGCGTGCCAAATCGCTGATCATCAACTACTCTCCTCGTAAGGAGTGCCAGGAGCAGGGACGACAAAGGTAACAGGAAATAATCCAATCATACAGAGGGCTCCCATACGGGTTGCCCTCTTTTTTTTCTTAATACCGGTCGTCACTGAAATTCTTTTTTAAATAATTATTGGCTTCCTTCCCGGGCAGCCTTAAGGTATAATCCCTTGTGTTACAGTTAAGAATACATGGCTTGATAACCAGGGAGTTGGTGTTAAAAAAGACGGAGCTGATTCAAAACTCCCTGTTCAACTAATTCTAAGGGATGCTTATGCAGTAAGCTGGCATTTTTTACACAGTAAATAAGCACCTTACAATTAAGCATCCCTTAGAAAACAGAAAGGGAATTTTCCTCTGAGAGGGCCCCTTCTTTATTATATCTCCTAATAGGGTTTTCCTGTTCCCTGCAGGACCCAGGTCTTTGACCAGGCACTGTTTTCACCGTCCTCGGCCGAAAACTCCGTGGTTTCAAGCAACTCAATGGCCATCTGCGCATTATCAGGGTTGTAATCCATCTCATCCACCGAATAATAATACCGCAGTGGCAATGCATCCCTTTTTACCACAACACCGGGCAGCAGAGCAGGCAAACCGGTTCTCCTGTAGTCAAACCAGGCCTCTGCTGCAGCACTCCAGCTGGCAATCCACTTCTGCTCCATAACCTGTTCCAGGGTCCCTTCATAGGCCACGCCGGGATTTTGGATATAGTCCCCATAAGCGCTGCTGATTCCCCACGCTCTCAGGGAAGCTTCCACCCCGTTCTCATAATAGGTCTGGGCATTCTCCGAGGTCCATCCTTTCAGAGCAGCTTCAGCAATAATGAAGTTTACTTCGGCAGCTGTAAGAATTCTGGATTTTAACTGGGGCCCGGCAGCATTCATATACCTTTCATTCAGATGAGAGGCATGGGGATTCAGAGGGGCCTGTCCCCAGTTATTGTCCGGGTTCATATTATAAGCCTGGGGAATATTGCTCCAGGATGGAGGAAGACCAACAAATTCAGGATCTTCGTCCGGCGCAAGCCCGAACTGAGTGAAATACTCCTCCACCGCATCCGGTCCCACATAGCGAATTCCATTTACAATCTCATCCCTGTCGTCCGGAGAAGCAACCACAACCAGTGGCACATCAACCTTTTGTGCCCACAATTCAAGCCTGGGATCGTTCAGGCTCTGCATGGTGTCGACAAGGGTGGCACACATCTTAATCCGCCTGTAGGAACCCTGCTCCAATTGTCCATATACCGTATTTGTGGGCCAGGAATCCTGTGAACTGGTGCCTATATAGTCCATATTCACATCATCGCTGGCCTCAAGAATAATCGGGTAGGTTTCCGGACTCCCCACTATTTTCTCGATTCCTGCACGTGCCTTGGAAGGATCTTTCTCCGAAAGTCTCATGTAATATCTTAAAGCAAGTGAATTGGCGAACTGCCTCCAGTTCATTACATCACCTCCAAAAATAACATCCTGTATGGCTGATATATCCTGGTAATCACCCTGGCTCCCTGATAAGAGGGTGTTAGCGCTTTCAAGATCTGCAAGGATACCACTATAGATATCCCCCTGGCTGTCAAAAGCCGGTTTAATGTTTTCTGATCCTCCCAGCTCTCCCTGTAGGGCCTGTGAATAAGGTGCATCGCCCCAGAGATCGGTGATCAGTCCGAAAACATAGGACTTGATCACCAGGGCCACTCCCTGATGAAATTCGAGCTCCATATCCACTGCCTTCTTATACATCTCATCCACATTCCTGAGTATGCTGTAGTAGCTTGCCCAATCCTGGGTTGTGGACCATTCATATCCGTTATGACTGCCACTCCAGCCATCTTTCTGTGTATGTTGCATCACACCGGCCAGGTTCCCGAATCCCAGACTCACCACAGTTTGTCCGGTGGAGGTAACAATGGTACTCAATAAGAGGTTCGGATGTGCTACAGACGGATCTACCCCGTTGGGATTTATGTTCATCTCTTCCAGATCGCGGCATGAGAAGCTCAGAACAGCCAGTCCCATCAATATGAATAACAATCTTTTATTTTTTGTATACATGATCATTGATTTAAAGCGATTAGAAAGTAACATTGAACTTAAAGCCTATGGGAATTACCCAGGGTTCTACATTATATCTTTCGATCCCCTGTTTAAATCCTCCCGATTCGGCCTGGAAAGCCCTTTCCGGGTCGACCCCAAGTTTGGCCTTGGTCCACAGGATAATATTGCGGCTATATACAGATATTACAAAATCCTTGATCCGAAGTTTGGACAAAAGGCTTTGGGGTAACTGGTAACTCAGCGATACCTCTCTCAGCTTGATAAAATCTGCATCAAAGGTTGAAGCTTTTGTGAAACTCCATGGATAGGCAATCACATAAGGGATAAACATGGTCCCCTCTTCACCCAGGTTCTCCGTATAAGTTCCATCCCCGTTATCGATCACACCTGGAATAAAGACTCCGTCATTTACAGTCACACCGCTGAAACTTTCCGGGAATCCACCATAGTCAACGGTCGGACCACCTATTACATGAAAGCCATTTAAGATGTACTTGTCTTCATTTGATACCAGCCAGTCACGTAGTTCCTGTCCTGTTCTTCCTTCCGGATTGATGGTTGACTCAAGCCATTGTCCGCCATTCTTATCCTCCGACATATACCTGTGGGTTTGAGAAACAAACTGTCCTCCTTTTCTCCAGTCAAAGGTCATATTCAGAGTAAAACGTTTGTATGTAAGACTTGTCTGCAGGCCCAGTAAAAAATCCGGATTGTAATTCCCGATTTTTGTCATAAAGGCCTCACTTGGCTTATCCTGCCACCTCATATCTTCTCCACCAACGATCGGATACCCATAGTAGGGAGATTCCTCATCTTCTACAGTCAACAGGGTGGCGTCGTATATATCGCCAATTTCATCCCCCACATAAGTCTTGGCACCTCCCTTTGCATCCCTCCAGAATGTAATAAAATCAATTCCTTCGGCAATCTCTGTCAGTGTGGTTCTGTTCCGGGAAAGATTGACTCCGAGATCCCAGATAAAATTGTTCTTACTAATCGGGGTTCCCATGACCAGGAGCTCCCATCCCTCGCTCTCAACCAATCCGGCATTGATATTTACGCTGCTGTAACCCGAAGAGCTTGCAATGGGAATATTCCTGATGATCTGGTTGCGGTTGTCCACCATGTAATAGGTCCCATCAAAGCGCAGCCTGTTGTTCAGGAGACGGATATCTGCACCAAACTCCATGGAGGTGGCCTCTTCGGGTTTCAAATTCGGTGTTAATATATTACCTGATTTCCCAAGCCGGGTGGCCTCACCCCACTGGCCTGCGTTGCCATAGGTTGGATACAGTTGATACGGAGAAGGGTCATTCCCAACCATGGCCCATCCGGCTCTCAGTTTTAACAGGTCTATATTGGATCCTAAATCAAGCATCTCATCGACCAGGAGGCTCAGCGAGGCAGATGGATAAAAATAGGACCGGTTCTCTTTGGGCAGGGTGCTGGACCAGTCATTTCTGGCGGTCAGATCAAGATAAATCATACGATTGTAGGAAAGATTGGCCATTCCATACACGCTGTAGATGGCCTTCTGGTACCAGCTGCTGCTATAGTTCAATGAACCCGATTTAATATTGCTAACGGTATAAACCTCCGGAACAATTAAACCTGTCCCCGATTTTGAGGAATTGCTTAATGAAGAACCCTTCCTGTAAGACGAGTTCCCCCCGGCGGACACCGAGAAACCAAATTTATCAAGTTGCTTTGTGTAGGTGAGCAGGGCATCCAGATTGCTTTCAAAGTTGGCCAGATCAACAATGCCATAGGCCCCGTTGTTTGGTTCTTTTGTATAACTGGGTGCTATTTTGGTTTCCCGCTTCTCGCTGTACCTGTCAATAGAATAACGACCCATCAGAGTTAAGTCCTTTAAAATCTGCCATTCTATTTTCAGGTTCCCATACACCCTGTCCCTGACATAGCTGTTATTAACCTCATTGGCCAGGAAGTAGGGATTGTTATAAAGCCCGTTACTGGGAGTCTTTTGTTGTACACCCTCCTGTCCGGGTTCCCAGTAATCTTCCAGGTCCAGGATATTGATATTCAGTGGCACCTTCAGGGCCCATTCCAGGGGATTGGTCCCCCTGTTGCTGGAGGGCCGGTTATTGGACCAGGACCTGTTTACATTAAAATTCGTGCTTATGGTTAATTTGTCATGGGCCTTGACCGATCCCGCAAAAGATAAATTATTCCTGAACAGATCGGAATTTGGTACAATTCCCCGGCTGCTCATGTTGGTAAAGCCCAGCCGGTAGTTCATGATCTCGGTGTTGTTGGCCACAGAGGCCCCGTTGGTTGTGGTTATTCCACTCTGAACAAAATTTTGAAAGTTGTCGGGATAGGAAACCAGTTCGATGGGTACTTTGTTTCCGTTTGCATCCTCAGGACTATGCCATTGAATGGCAAAATATCCCTTGTCAGTTTCTATTCCGGCACCTGCGGCCTGGGCCGGATCGACTGTCATAACCGAGCCCGGATAATTCTCAGGGGTGAAGGAAAAGTAACCGGAAGCAAATTCTTTCTGGGTTGCAAAGGATGTGTAAGGCTGGTCAATCACCGTGTTGGAGTGAATGTTTACGGTCACCCCATTGGAGTTTCTCCCTGATTTCGTGGTAATCAGTACCACTCCGTTACCGGCTCTTGACCCGTATAAGGCAGCGGCACTCGGTCCTTTCAACACCGATACATTCTCCACATCATCCGGATTCAGGTCAGAAATGGCATTTCCGTAATCCACCCTGTTATCGCTTCCGAATTGGGTGACGTTGTTTAAGGTGTTGATCACAGGAACCCCGTCTATCACAAATAGCGGCTGATTATCACTGCTCAGGGAAGATGCTCCCCTGATCACCATGCTTACAGAAGATCCGGTACCCCCGGTAGAATTCACTGTAACACCGGACACTTTACCGGCAAGGGAGTTAATTACGTTTTCCTGGGCTACCCGGGTCAGGTTTTCTCCCTCCACGCTTCCCACAGAGAAGCCCAGCGATTTCTCTTCCCTGGTTATTCCGAGGGCTGTAACCACAACCTCTTCCAGTTCCTGGGCACTTTCCTGAAGCACCACATCAATAATACGCCGGACACCAACAGTTAGTTCCTGGGATTCAAAACCAATATAGGAGAACACCAGGACGGCATCGTTGCCCGGAACCTCAATACTATAATCCCCGCTCATGTTGGTAACCACTCCGACCTGGGTACCCTGAATATGAACGGTCACTGCCGGAAGCCCCATACCGTCTGCAGAGGAGGTAACTTTCCCGCTAACAGTGGCAGCTTGTTGCGCTGTCAGTGCAGATGCATAAGATATGAGAGCAAATGCAAAGGTAGCCAACAGGCGCGTTCTTAACGATGTTAGCAATAGTTTAGATCTCATGATGGATAGAGTTAATAGAGTTAGTTTAGCATTATAAGTTATTCTAAATAGCAAAGTGAGTCAATACAAGGAACAACTTATCTTGAATATTTCCTATATTTGGGATAGTTTTTTAACCCTTATGGGTCTGTAAAAGTGACATTCGTTAAAATACAGTTAATATTCTTTAAATTTAAGTTAAAATTCCATCATGAAACGTTTTCTCCTCATATGCCTTTCTCTTCTTATAATCACCTCTGTTTACAGCCAGGTATTTAAGGCCGGAGCTGCAGTCAGAGTCATTACTCCAGACCCTCTTTTACCCGTTTCAGGTGGAGTAGGCACGCCCAATCCTGTTAAGGAAAACAAGGGGGACCTTTTTGTGCGTGCCCTGGTTTTCGAAAAGGGAGAAGAGCGTATTGCAATTGTAGGCATTGATAACCTGGGATGGCCGGCAGCCCTGGGGGACAAATCCAGAAAACTAATAAGAGGCATTCCGCCTGAAAATATTCTGATCGGGGTGACCCATACGCACAGCGCACCGGATGCCTATGGCTTCCCGGATGAAAATGGGAATGTGGGAGCTGATTTCACCTACCTGGAGTGGTGTGTGGAGCAGATTGCCGATGCTGTAAACGAAGCAGTGGATCAGCTGGAGCCCGCCCTCCTGAAAACGGCTGTTGGGGAAGCCAGGGGAAAGATCGCCTATAATTATTATGCACCTGATCTTTATGATCCCCGTTGCGGAGTGATGCAAGCGATTTCAAGTGGTGGTGAAAATCAGGGACAGCCCATCGCGACCCTGGTCAATTACGCCACTCATCCGGAGATTATCGGATCAAAACGTGGAATACTCACTCCTGATCTGTGTGGCCCCATGTATGATCGCATTGAGCAGAAAGCAGGAGGAGTAGCTCTTTTCATGAACAGTGCACAGGGAGGAATGGTTACTGCCGATAACCGGCGTGCACATGGAGAGGAGGCCAATGACTGGGAAGAGTGTATCAGGATAGGCGAACTGATGGCAGATGAAGCCCTGCGCATTATTGCTGAGGCGGAGGTTCAGGAAAACCCAAACCTGTACTGCACATCCAGAACCATTGATCTTCCTGTGGATTCTGAAATGATGCGTTTCATTCTGAAAAACTCTCCTTTGGGTATCAGTTCGCCCGGGGAAAATATGATTAGTACCCGTATAAACCTTTTGAATATCGGGACTGCCCAGGCCATTACCATACCAGGAGAAGCTCTTCCCAATATCGGATTCTATATTAAAAGAAAGATGCCAACGGAGCAGGCATTTTTGCTGGGACTTACAAACGATGCCCTGGGCTATATACTGAGCCCCGAAGATTTTAACAGTTTCAAACGCTACGATTATATCAGCCGGACCAGTCTGGGAGAGATGACGGGAGACATCTACGTGCGGGAGGTGCTTGAGCTGATTCAGGAAAGTCCAAAACCGGAAGAATAGCAGGATGCGTCATACCCGTACCATATTATTATATTTATTACTCCTGTCTGGACTGCTGCTTCCTTCCTGTACAGGAGACGAGGATCCGGGACCAGGGATAACAACTCCCGAAAACGCCCTGTTTAATTATTTGAATAATGGAGATACCTCCTACCAATGGGAGCTTCAAAACTCCTACGACATCCTGGGTGTGAAAGCCTATGACCTCTTACTTACATCGCAGCAGTGGCGCGAATATACCTGGAAACATCAACTTACCATATTTATTCCTCCCGATATCCGGTATGAGGGGGCCTTTCTTTGGATAACAGGAGGCAGGCTGAAGGATGGACTTCCATCCTGGGCCTCCCAGAGTGATGAAGAGACCTGGGCCTTCGGTATCGCAGCTGCAAGCAACCATGCTGTGACTGCCATCTTAAGACAAACACCCAACCAGCCCCTGTATGATAATCTGTATGAAGAT
>Ga0180435_10007740_pt1 | contig 10212 bp, 6 predicted proteins | sample SS_ome_3_FD_132467 | JGI IMG/M metagenome (GOLD analysis project Ga0180435, IMG submission 132467) | Hypersaline lake sediment archaeal communities from the Salton Sea, California, USA - SS_3_S_1 metaG | ecosystem: Environmental > Aquatic > Non-marine Saline and Alkaline > Hypersaline > Sediment... | reverse complement strand
TGATCTCTTGTTTCCAATGGCAATTCATGTAATCGATTGTTTTGAGACGGTTGTAAGACATTTTGGCCAGACTGGCCAGCTTTATAATTTTTGGATTGGTTGGTACTAATTACAGATGTTTGGGTTTGATTTTTTGGCGTAATAGTATTGTTTGTAACAAGATCCGATTGATTTGGCAGGTCTTCTGTTTGCAGCATTTCTTGTTTGGTGTTGTTAGCATCTTTGCCTGCTTGGGTGGTATTATCTACAGGAGAATGAACGGGGCTTCTTTCCGAGGTGATTTTCTTACCGGTTTCAGAGAAAGAAGGATCCATTTCGTCCCCCGGCCATAGCAAGAATGCCAACCCTGCCATCACAATGAAGGCCAGTATGTATAGATATTTCCAGGGAATAAACAGCCCTTTTTTCTTCGAAATCTCGGGCAGTACTTTTTCCCAAACATCATCCGAAGGCACATTCCAGTTGTCATCCCCCGGACTCGCTTTTGATAGATGTTTCTTAAAATATGACTCTAAATTATCTGCCATTTCTCTGATCTTAATATTGCAACACTTCCTCTAATTGAGTTCGTAACATTTTTTTAGCTTTTAACAATTGTGTTTTTGATGTGTTTTCGGAAATAGATAACATTTCGGCTATTTCCTTATGTTTAAAACCGTCTATCACATAAAGATTGAAAACGGTCCGGTAACCATCTGGAAGGTTCTGCACCATTGTAGTCAATTCCTTCGCTCCAAGTTTTCCAAATGCATCTTCCGGATACGAAAGACGATCTTCATAATCATCAATAGACTGGTTGAAATTGAGCTTTTTCCACTTTCTTAAATGCTGTAATGAGGCATTCACCATAACTTTATTGGACCATGCGGAGAATGTGGCTTTGTCAGAATCAAATTGTTTCAACTCCTTAAATACACTGATCAGGCCTTCCTGTAGCATATCTTCTGCTTCCATTTTATGCTGTGCATACCTCAGGCAGATCATAAACCATTTCGTTTTATGTGCATCATATAACATCCGTTGGGCACGGGTATTACCTTTCAAACATTTTTTAATGATTTTATGCTCTTTCTCCACTATAGCTTTTATTATGATGCATTTGCACCTAGCCCGTTCAAATAGTCGTATTATGATTCGTTACCTTACTTTCAGTATGCAATGAGGTTTCAAATAGTTGCCTGGTGACTATAAAATTTTGCGAAATATACATGGAATTTTTAAGCAATAAAAAACTCGGACCATTCTGGCCGGCTTTTAAGTGCTGGGTCAAAATTAATGTTAAAAATATTATTATGAAATGATAGATTAAATATCTCGGAAGTCTTTTTTACGGTTAAGCTTGAGATCCTGCAATACTGAAGATTTTACGTTAATTGAAAAGTTCCAGCTTTTACGAGGACCAATTGGAACCCAGCTAAACCGCATTTCCCAGCAGTGTAAATCGCGGTATATATTTACGGATGTGTACGAAATCTCGTTGGCAGTAAAATCCCAACCGGTTCTAAATGTAAATTTCCATTTTGGCGTGATATTGATCTGTCCGTTTAGGGCAAGGGTTTGAACAATTTTATGTTCAGGAAGCCTCATAAAGTCCTCGTACAAAATCCGGTTGGTATAGTTGAAGTTGTAGGAAAGGTTTAATGACCAGGGAATATCCCAGTCGACGTAATCATCAGGGTTTTGCTGTATTTCTTCAAATTCGTCTTCGGTGGCTTCCTTGGGTTTTTCTTTTTTCTTAAAATCCTTATCGCCAAGCTTCATGCTCAAACTCAAATTCCATGATGAATTATCTTTTCTGAGCAGTTTATTGTTGGTATTCCAGTAGAATTCATTTATTTTTCTACCATTTGAATCCACCGCGTACGGATCCCAAACTGAAGCATATTGCAGGGTAATATTTTTCCATAATTTGGTTCTTCCGCTCAGCCTGATGGGTGACATATTTAATGAATCGGCTGCAATATTATAGCTACCCGAAATAGTGAAAGCTTCTATGAGCACCACTTTTTTCATCCCGGTAATGGTATCTTTTTTTGAGCGCACCTTCATTTCCAGGTTGTTGTTGAGGGTTAGGCCCACACTCCCCGACTCGTAAGCAGGGGGACTGCCATAAAGGGATCCCTGGAATTTTGAATAGGTTCTTTCAGTGCCTTCAGCATCAACATACTGGCCAAAGTAACCCCATTTTTCATCCCCAAAATCCGGTACATATGAAAAACTCAAACTGGGCGTGAAAACATGGCGAATAGCACGAACCGGACCTTTTTTCATCTTCACCATACCGTATACTTTGGTAGATAGGCTTGAGGAAACACTAAAATCCAGGGCATTTTTAAAGCCATTGATTGTATCCGTTTTTACGCCTGGCAGTATGGTGTCGTTACCATCAACAATAGTATCATACACGTAATACTGATCTATGCTTCTGCTGTACATCCTGTCGGTGATGTTAATTGAATTGGACCACGTAAAATGTTTGAACACTTTCATTGGTAAACTGATAGGCAGTTTATGAATAGCACCGTTTTGCATCTCGCTGTTGATTGTCTGTTCATCAAAGAAAACCGAATCGGGGGCCGTAATGGTATTTTTCGCATCAAAAGAATACCGGATGCTGAGATCTTCATAAAACCGTTTTTTGCCTCCGGATTTTCGCAAGGGATAAAACTGGTTTACCGTAAAGGTAATTTGCGGCAAACTAACCGTTACCTGATGGGTTTTTGTATTCTGACGGTGGTTGCCGCTGATGGTAAGAAAATATTTACCTGCCCAGTTGGTTTGGTAACTGATGCTTGATTGAAACTCATTCGACAAATAATCATCTACGCTTGAAACGTTGTATTTTACATAATTACTTGTAATGATATTCACATCGGCTCCAAAAGAGCTGCGTGGCCTCGCTTTCGGGTCTTGTTTATGTGACCATTGAATCCGGAAGTCAGTGCTTTTTGAATAATCCGGCGAATCCTTAGTGCTAACTATATTAACGCCGTATCCCAAATTAAACGACCCATTGTATTTATAACGTTTGGCGTACCTGTACCTGGGGTTTAGTGACCAGCTACCGCCTGTATAAATATCTCCTGTAATCTGAAAGTCCATGTAATCATTTATGGCCCAGTAATAGCCACCATTTTCAAGGAAAAAGCCCCGGTTTGCCGATTCGCCGTAGGTAGGCATTATTATACCTGATTTTCGGCCTTGCTTATTAGGAAAATATCCGAAAGGCAAAACAAGTGGTGTGGGCACGCCTTCAATATCCATGTAAACGGGGCCTGAAATGATTTTTTCGTTGGGTATTACCCTTGCTTTTTTGAAGTTGAATGCGAAGTGGGGGTCTTCTTCCAGGGTACACGTGGTAAACTGTCCGTGCAAAACATTGATGGTGTTATCGTCCATCTTTTTTACCTTTTCACCATGCAAAAAACCCAGATCATCTTCAGTAAGCACATTTTGTATAATCCCTTCTTTGGTCCGGAAATTATACGTCATGGTTTTTGCTTTGAAAGTTTCTCCTGATTCTGAAAACACAGGATACCCGGACATTTTTCCTGTCGAATCAGGCATGCCTGTAGCATAAAGCGAATTGGTGTTAAAATCGACTTCAATATAAGCCGCTTCAAGTTTTATTTCCTGATAGGTAACTACGGCATCGCCATACAGGTACACTTTTTTATTGGCAAGATCCTGGATAATAGAGTCTGTCGCCGTACGTTCAATTATAGCTTCAATTACTGTACGGTCTTTATTCTCTGCCTGTACACTATCGTTTGGCGCTTGATTTGACAGCGTTGTATCCACAATAATGTTGTTGCTGGCGATTGTATCGGCTATAAAAATGCTGTCAGTCGCATGAATGGTATCTGCTGAAATGAGCGTATCAGGTAATGATTCAGTCTGGTAAAACAATGAATCGGCTTTAAGATCGTTCAAGTATATGGCTATAAAAATTAATAACCATAGCGGTGTTAATAATTTGCCCGATGAACAACCCATTCTCAAAATGCTATGATTTACTTTTGTTTCTAATGAAATGCTTAATATGATTGCAAATATAATTCCAAAAATGAGAATCAACTAAGATGAAACGATTGTTACATATTGCTATTGTGTTGTTAGCCATTTTCTGCTGTAACCCAACGGTTTGGGCACAAAAAAGCGGCAAAATAACCACGGTGGTTATTGATGCCGGACACGGGGGTAAAGACCCGGGGGCTATTGGAAAACATGCAAAAGAGAAAGACATTGTGTTAAAGATAGCATTAAAGACAGGCCAGTATATCGAAGAATACTTAAAAGATGTTAAAGTTATTTATACCCGCAAGACAGATCGTTTCGTAGAATTGTATAAAAGAGCTGAAATTGCTAATTCGAACAATGCCGATGTATTTATTTCCATTCATTGTAATGCGATCAATTCACCGGGCACATATGGCTCTGAAACTTACGTGATGGGGCTGCATAAGGAAAATGCCAACCTGAATGTGGCCATGATGGAAAATGCTGCCATATTGTTGGAAAATAATGAAGATGATTATTATGAGGGATTTGATGTAAATGCCCCTGAATCATACATTAGCCTGGCATTGAAAAAAGACAATTTTATGGAGCAAAGTGTGGTAATTGCCGACCATATTCAAAAGCAGTTTAAAAACCGGGTGGGCAGAAAAGACCGCGGTGTGAAACAGGCTGGGTTCCTGGTGTTGTGGCGGACTTCTATGCCAGGTATCCTTATTGAGCTTGGTTTTTTAAGCAACCCTACTGAAGAGCGATTCCTGAACTCGGAAGAAGGCCAGGTGTATATGGCTTCGGCTATTTACCGGGCTTTTAAAGAATATAAGCTGGCCTATGAAAAGGAAAACGCAATAGTTGAATCCCCGAAAGTATTTTCAGGGTCAAAGGTTGAATACCGCATTCAGTTTTTAACCAGTCCGGCCGAATTATCTCCGGGTGATCAAAAATTAAAAGGAATTAATGAAGTTTCTTCCTATTACCACAATGGTTTACATAAGTATACCTCAGGGCACTATACTTCAATTGAAGAAGCTGAAAAACAACTTAAACAGATTAAAGGTAAAGGTTTTAAAGATGCATTTGTGGCCGCGTTTCAAAATAACAACCGGATTTCCATGAATGAAGCAAGGCAGTTAAAGTCAACTGAATAATTATCGTGGATAGATGTCTGATCTATAATAAATATCTTAGAATTATTACCTTTGTTATATAGATTTTATAAAACAGTACGTTTTAACATAAAAACTGAAACAAGTGAATCGGTATAAACAAATAGTTATTGGGGCGTCCTTTATTCTGGCAATAGCCTTATTTATCTGGGGCTATAATTTCCTGAAAGGCAACGATATTTTCAACAACCAAACAATTTATTATGCCAAATACCACGAGGTGAGTGGACTTGAAATATCAAACCCGGTGGTTATAAACGGCATGCGGATCGGGCAGGTAAGTGCTATGAGATTTGATCCAAGTATGTCAGGTGATATTATTGTGGAACTTTGGGTATATGATAACTTTCCGATACCCGAGAACAGCATAGCGCGTATTTTCAGCTCTGATTTGATGGGTTCAAAAGCGGTGGATATCAGATTAGGCAATTCACCGGATCTGGCTGTGGATTCTGACACACTTACCACCAGTATTGAAGCCAGCCTGATGGAAGAGGTGAACGCACAAGTACAGCCAATAAAAGCCAAAGCTGAAAACCTACTGGCTTCTATTGATACACTTGTTACGGCTTTCCAAACCATATTTAATGAATCTGCCAGGAAAAACCTACGTGAAAGTTTTGATAATCTAAACCAGTCGTTCAGTAATATTCAGAGCGCAACTACAACGCTTGACACCCTGATGATCACTGAGGGTGACCGGGTGTCTTCAATTCTTATGAATATAGATTCATTGGCTTATTCACTAAGTACTAATAGGGAGAAATTCGCCTCAATTATCAGTAATTTTGAAATAATAAGTGATTCGTTGGCTAAAGCTGATATTCCGGGGACTTTCAATCGCGCCAACAGCACACTTGACGAATTGGAAATGATCGTTGCCAAAATAAATGCCGGCGAAGGTACTATTGGCATGCTGATGCATAATGACACCTTGTACATGGAATTGAATAAATCCGCTGAAGAGCTCAATTTATTGCTGCAAGACATTCGCGAAAACCCGAAGAGATATGTTAAATTCTCTTTGTTTTAAAACAATTATTCAGTAATAAAAATATCCATTACTTTTCTGGGGCGCGATGCATCGTGCCAGGTAAAACCTTTCAACTCCTTGTCCGATGCGGGTAGTTCACTTTCAGGATACATGGTCTCTTTGGCCTGGGTTTTATAGTTAATGGTATTCAGCTTGTTGTCTTTCAGAAGAATGGTCATCGTGCTGGATTCGGCCCGGTTCACACCAATAAGATAACCATCTTTCTCTCGAACGAAATACACGGTTTGTGCATTGCCATCTACGTTTACTTTTACAAGTTCATTACTGTTAAAATAGCCCACCATATTTTTACCCTTGATCTGGTTGTAGGTTGTAAGGGTATCATGCGAAATAATGAAGGCGCTGTTGTACATGATCAGGCTGTCGGCCTGGCTATTATGAATAGCAATAGCAATAGAATCTGCCGTAAGCTGGTTCTCGCCACTCCATAATACCGGCAACTGGTATAGCCTGATAGTGGAGTCATTCATGGTATATACCAACGAATCACATAATCCTTGCATATCATCCCGGAAAAATTTAACATCATAATACGAGAGGAGCCGTTTCGCGTTTTTTTCCTTGTCAAAATATACCCACATGGTATCCGAATGGATATAGAGCGAATCATACTTATCGTAAGTAATGGCCACGGCACTGTCGGTTATGTACGATACGCCCCTGTCGTCCCACATCTCTCCGTATTTACCTTTGATCAGCACATCGTGCACCGTGTCGGAGATTTCCACATTCCCAAAGGCTTGCCCATAATAGGTTAAATTATTATAGATCAAGCTGTCGGCTGTAATGGTTTGCTCGGAATTATTGATGGAAGGTCTTTTAAGAAGCTTGGAAAGATCATTGCGGGTATCGTACCAACCATCTTCGGTATAAATGATGCTTTCTTCACCCCTGATCACTGTGGGGCCGTTAAAATAGGCCACTTCGGTATTCGTATTATAGGTGAGGGTATCAGAATAAGTTTCTGAATCAGGATTGGTAAGCACCACATCTTCCCTGAAATAAAATATTTTTGTAGAAGTAGTATAATATCCTTTCTTACTGATCAGGACATTGTCTTTATTCACGATCTTGCCACCTACATCATAATATGCTACTTTGGTGTTCCGGTTGTATACCATATGTTCGGTAGTCAACACCGTGTTTTTATCAATCAGCCTGACACTGTCAAATAGTTTGGCTATTCTTGAATCTCCTTCATAGTACAGGCGTTCTCCATAAATATCAAGTGTGTCGTTTACCACGATATGTACATTTCCGAACGCTTCAAAGTTGTTTTCTTTCCTGTTTAAATGGGCACTGTCGCAATAAAAGCGGGTCCCTTCCTGCCTGAAAACAACCCCGCCGATAAGACGCTCTTTATTTTTACCCAGGCTGGCATCATATCGTTGCACATCGGTTCGTTCCACTTGAATAGTGGACTTCTTTTGCGCAAGTGTGAGCGCGGGTAAGGAAATAAAAATGCAAATAAAGACGATGACCAGGTAATTTTTCATATAATTTTATTGCACACAAAAGTAATCAACTAAATGTAAAAACATCTAACGCTTCATGATTATTGATGCGTATGAATGCATTATTCAATTATGAATTCTTAACAATCAATTTAGAATAATTATGCCATAATGATCATCCCATTTTCGCTACTTTTGGCTATTCTTTTTACAAGTTGAAACGAACTTGAAATATGACATTACATCCAAAAAAAAATTACGAACAATCCCTCAAAAAAGCAGGATATGTGCCGCGAAATAAGGCAAGCCAGCAAACATATAACAATATAGGTTTTATGTCGGGATTGGAAGTACACCAGCAATTAGATACGAAGGAAAAACTTTTCTGCCACTGTCCTGCGGGTATATACAATGCCAGTGATGATTATGATGCAGAACTGATCCGGCACATGCGGCCCACTTTAAGTGAATTGGGAGAATACGACGGCACAGCTTTAATGGAATTTAAAACCCGCAAAGAAATAATATACCGTATAAAAAATTCCACAGCATGTACATACGAAGTGGATGACACGCCACCATTTCCAATGAACCGCGAAGCGCTGGGTATAGCCCTGGAAATATCATTATTGTCAAAACTGAACGTGGTTGGGGAGGTGCACATCACCCGTAAGCAATACCTTGACGGCAGTATTCCAACCGGTTTTCAGCGTACCGCCATACTTGGTGTGGAAGGCGAATTGCAATTGCCGCATAAAAAAATCAGGCTGATACAGCTAAGTATCGAAGAAGACTCTTGCCGCGAAATTTCTGATATTGGCCATGTCCGGGTATATAAAACCGACCGATTAGGCATGCCTTTAATAGAAACAGTCACCTATCCTGATTGTGAGAACCCGGATGAGGTGATGGAAACTTGCAATTATATCCGTTTTCTAAACCGTAGTACCGGTAAGGTAAGAACCGGAATGGGTGCAGGCCGCGAGGACGTGAATGTGAGTTGCAAAGGCGGATCAAGGGTGGAAATTAAAGGTGTGGCACATACCAAATGGATACCCGAATTAACACATAATGAAGCATTCAGGCAATGGTCATTGTTGCTGATGCGCGATATGTTGAAAGAAAGAATCACCAAACCTGCTGCCTGGAAAATAAGATCAGTTTATTTGGACCGGAGCCAACTCAGGAAGGTCGATTTGCCTGATCATGCAGAAATGCTGGTCGCGGTGAACCTGCCAAAATTTGAAGGTGCATTGTCATGGTTTACACAACCGGGTAAAATGTTCGCCAATGAGCTAGCCGACAGGCTCAAAGTAATTGCCTGTATCGAAAAACCCAATATGCTGCATTCAGAAGAAATAAAACCGGTTGTTTCTGAAAAACGATGGATTGAAATACGCAAATTACTGGATGCAAAAAAGGGGGACGCACAATTAATTATAATGGGACCTGAGGCAGATATCAAAACCGCATTAGATACTATCGAAGAACGCTGCAAGATGGCACTGGAAGGCATCCCACAGGAAACACGAAAATCACTTGAAGATGGCACCACCATTTTTGAACGCGTGCTCCCGGGCGCCGATCGCATGTATCCTGATACGGATTCGGCACCCATTCCTTTAGAGGATGATTATATCGACAGTCTTAAACAAAACCTGCCTGACGACATCATCGAACGCTATAAAAAATTAAAGGCTTGGGGAATTCCCGAAGATACTTATACCTTTATTTTTTCCAAAGATTATTTCCCGATCATGGAAAGAATAATTACCGAATTGGATGCTGACCCCAAATTTGTAGGTACTTTCTTTGGGCATTCGCTAAAACATGCTGAAGGGCAATATGCAGGTGCAGATGAACTGTACCAGAATAAAATATACAAGCTGTTTGCTTTTCTGAAAAGGGAAAACCTGGAATTTAAACTGGCTAAGTATATGTTACCGGAAATGGTGTTGCATCCGAAGATGGATTTCGAATCTATTCTGCTTGAGATGAAATTTAAGAGGGTGAAAGAGAAAGCTATTGTGGATAGTATTCCAATGTTAATTGAAAAATTCAATAAAGAAAGCAAAAAGAAAGACCCAGTAGATCGTGTGAATTGGGTGATGGGGCAGCTCAGGAAGCGGGCGCTTGGTAATATTGATTTAAAAGAATTAAGCAAGAAAATATAGTTTGATCCGAATTCCCCTCCTCTGCCTGCCACAGTGTTCGGCGGACAGGCAGCAGGGGACTTTAATAAGTTCATATTCTTAAAGAAATTAAAATAGTGCTCAAATTCCCCTCCTCGGAGGGGTTAGGGGTGGGTAAAAAAACAAGACAACTAAATCAATGATTGAAAAGATAAAAATAGATTTACCATTTTAAGATTTGATGACGGGGAAGTTAGAAATGATATTGAAAATGTGATTAGAGAAATAGAGGGGTGGATTGAGAATTGGATGGAAATGAACCCAGATAGCAATTATCCGGGAAGAAACAGGCAAGAACAACCCACCCCTAAATCCCCTCCAGGGAGGGG
>Ga0180435_10007739_pt1 | contig 10213 bp, 10 predicted proteins | sample SS_ome_3_FD_132467 | JGI IMG/M metagenome (GOLD analysis project Ga0180435, IMG submission 132467) | Hypersaline lake sediment archaeal communities from the Salton Sea, California, USA - SS_3_S_1 metaG | ecosystem: Environmental > Aquatic > Non-marine Saline and Alkaline > Hypersaline >... | reverse complement strand
CGTCATCACTTCTATTACCTATATAACTGAGTCTTAACTCCTGGTTATCTGTAATATCCCAAAAAAGTTTACCCATCAATGTTTTTTTGGAAAATGCATCCAGGTTTTGATATCTTGGCTGATATTGTGCACCCATGAGCACATTTCCGGCATCGATCTCTCTTTGGATCTGACCTACAAAATCATTCCCGTCACCATCTTCATACTGCTCACCCTCTTCCATAGAACCTGTAAGCAAAACCCTTACATTCTCTGTGATGCCTCCGCTAAGCTCAAATGAGCCTTTTTTATATCCCCAGCTTCCAAAACCAAGGTTCACTTCTCCCTGAAACTCTTCAGACGGTTTAATCGTATGTACTTTTACATCTGCACTTAACGCACCGAAATCTTCAACATTGTAAGGGCCTTCTTCAATCTCAATATAATCAACATTATTGGTGAGTATATGTGAGATCGGCGGGTCCATTCTGTTTGGACATGCACCGCATACTTTTGCACCGTCGATCGTTACATTGATATTGTCTTTTCTTTGTCCTCTTACAACAATATCATTTGAGATACCTGATCTTCTGCTCAGTGCTACACTTGGAGATTGCTTAAAGAGAGCATCTGCCAAATCTCCTGACACAATATCTTCTCCGCTAACATCTTTAATGACTTCTGTGTCTACTTTCGTATCTACATTTATCGTTTCCAACTCTACTTCGGCTGCCGTTATCCATAAGGAACATGCCAGAGAGAGGACTATTGCTTTTTTCATAACTAAACTCCCTAAAATTATTTGCGTAATCCTAGCAAAGTTGTGTTAATTTTGTGTTAAACTTATCTGATCTGATAGCGAAGTTTGATGTTGATACTTTTTGGCAAGGCAATAGGCGCATTCTTTACATTGATTGGGAAAGCACTCTTCACCGCATTACGTGCCGACTTATGAAATACCTTAGCTCCGCTTACTGAAATATTACCCACTTTTCCACTGCTTAGGATCGTAAACTTAACATTTACCGTACCCTGCATTCCTCTTTTTCTTGCAACCCTTGGATAGGATTTGTGTTTATTGATCTTCGTCCTGATGTTTGCTAAAAATTGGTTTTTTTGCGCAGGTGAGCTCTTTGATTTTCTTGATGAGGCCTTTTGTCTTACCTGCTTCTTCTTTGCCGTTTTCTTTTTGACGACTTTTTTCTTCGGCTTTTTCTTTACTTCAGGTTTCTTTTTTTCTTTCTTTACTTCCGGCTTAGGAACTGGTTTTGGCACAATTGGTTCAGGAACAACCTCTTCTTTTATCTCAGGCTTTGTCTCTTCAATTGGCTCATTGATCACTTCAGGTTCAACAACTGGCTCTTCTTTAATAACAGGGTTTTTCTCAACCACAGGCTCTTCTTCAACGACAGGTTCCTCTTTTTCTTTTACCTCTTCCACCTCTTCTTGTTCCACTTGTTCTACAGCTGCAGCTGCCTCTGGTTGAAAAGCGGACATGCAGAGCTGTATCGATTTTTCTTCTAATTTTTTTGAAGAGATAAGGTTATGGGTTTGTGCATAAAAAAAGAGACTGATTCCCGTTATATAGATGATGACAGTGCTAAAGTAAGAGATAAAATGGCGATTTCTTAGCATTGAAGAGTCTTTTTTGGGATGTATTATGACGGAAAAACGTTAAGGAAATGTTAAAAAGAGCAGAAGTGCTATGTATATCAATACAGGAGAACTTCTGAGCTTACATATTTCGACAATATGAAGTATGACAAAGTAGTGTTAACTTAGTGTTAAACCAAATCAACACCCCGAGTAAATTTTTTTTATTTTTGAGGATAATCCGGCTGACAAAAATCAAAACCAAGTGCAGGTTCAACTGCACAACATCCTTCCGTTACCCCAATATCTTTAAGTCCTTTATGAAATGCCCAGTAATGACTATAACTTCCATTACGTAAAGAGGTAAATACTTTTGAAACATCCGATGCATTCGATTCATCCGCTTTCTCTATAAATTCATTTAAATCGACAATATCCACAACTTCAACCATACAACCCACTTCCAAAGCATCTCGTTCTGATTGAATTCCTTTATCATACAATAGATCATAAAGCTCCTGAATATGTTCGATCGGATAATGACCATCACCAATTCCTTCTATACTGTAGGATACATCTGTATCAGGATACTGGGTCATATTCAGATCATATTTCATTGCAAGCTTATTGACTGCCTCTATGTGCTCTTGCTCTGAACCTAATGCGATCTGGTCAAGCTGGTTGATAGGCTGTATTTTATAGATATTGCTATAGACATCATATGCCAGACTCTCTTCACTATACATATGAGCAATAGCATCTTTTACCTCATGCGTAAGTATAGATTTTGGTGAGTTTATAGCATCATTTAAAACTTCACTTAAATTTTCATCTCCAACTATTTCATTCAAGTTTGCATCTTCTATAATCTCACTAGCAGTATCACTACCACACCCTATGATACTAAAAGCTGCTATTAGAAAAACAGACCCGCCTACTATCAAACCTTTTCGTAGAACATTCTTCATGGACTTTTCCACCTTTTTTTATTACTTCATTATAGCAAAATATACTTCTAAACTATAATTATGACAAGATAAGTCAATTTGATATAAAGTGACACAGTATCAATCATTCTTTATTACATTAGTATGCGTTGCTACCATCACTTTTGAGAGATTGAAACTTACACATGTGCCTACACCCTTTTCAGATTTAATATGTATCTCCAATCCTTCATCTTCACAATAGTCTTTCACCAAGCTCAAACCTATCCCTTCACCATCTTTTTGGTTATCTGCCTGATAATATCGTTCATGTACACGTAAAAGCTCAGTTGCGCTCATACCTACACCTTTATCTTCTATACTCAATATATTTTCATTTAGTTTCACATAGATAGGCGTATCTTTGGGTGAATACTTCATCGCATTGGAAACAATATTGTCAAACATCTGTTCAAAACCTATCTTGTCCACTTCTATCTCGTAGGATTCTAAAATAAGGTCAAAAGGGTTGCGTTTCTGCTCTTTAAATATTTCGATACGCTCTTCAAGCAATGTCTTTAGATCAAAACGCTCTTTCTCTATGGTATGCATCTCTTTATGAATACTATAGACCAACTCATCATAAAGCTTTTTGAGTCTCACACTGGCATCTTCTATACGCTTGATACGCTTTAGTGATTTCTCATCTTCCATTGTTTTTTTTAACATAGCGGTATTTGCTTTGATCGTTGAAAGCGGGATGTTGAGTTCATGCACGATATCATTGGTCAAAGAGGTAAGTGTATCTTCCATCTGTTTTTTAGGCGCAAAGATGAGAGCAGTCAGTACATACCCCCATCCAATGGCGATAAGCAGGACCAAAGCGCCTGCTATAAAAAAATTAAATGTGCTAAGATGCCAATTCTCCAAAAAGCGATAGACAACTGTCAACAGAGTGAACATCGTCACAAAATAGATCACTGCAGCAAAAATGAGTTCTTTTCTTCGAACTGTCATTTCAAACTCAATTGATATCCAACACCGCGTACATTTTGTATCTGTGTAGGGAAATATTTTTTAAGTTGTGCGATATAGACCCTTAATGATCCATCACTCGCTTCTTCAGCAGAACTCCATAAGCGCTCTTTGATCTGATCAAGTGGGACCACTCTTCCCTGTCCTTCCAAAAGAACCAAAAGAAGTTCACTTCCTTTGAGACTCAACTCCACGGATCTCTCATTAAGATAAAGTGTTTTGCTTGAGATATCAAACTGGTACATATCGATCTCTACAATCTCTCTACGTACTTGTCTACGAAGTACTGCCTGAATACGCAGTGAGAGTTCATCCAGGTCTACAGGCTTATGGATATAGTCATCACCGCCTTTTTCAAACCCCTCTTTCAGTGATGCTTTATCTTCTCTGGAGGTGATAAAGATACAAGGTGTTTTATCTCCGCTTTGGCGTAGTTTCTCTAAAAGTTCAAAACCATTTTCATACGGTAGATTGACATCAAAAAGATAGATGTCAAATACATGTTCATAGGTGAGATCAAGGGCTGTATATGGATCAAGGGCACAATAAAGTGTATGCTCTTCCTCTTCTAAAAAGTCTTCAAGGGTTTCATTAAATAGTTTATCATCTTCTACTACAAGTATCTTTGCCAATACTATTCCCTCTCTTTTTTAAATTATATGTATGATTATACCTCAAATTTATTTACATGATAGGAAAATATCATGTTATACTTCCACTCATAGACTACACAGAGGGCAAATTGTTGAAATTCGATTTTTCATATTTAAAACATAAAGAGGGACAGATCTTACTTTTGGGACTCCTTCTGCTGGGGTGCTACTTTATCCTTCTTGTACTTTGCGGTATTTTTTATTCTGATTATTTCCAACAGCTGCTCAGTATCACCATCACCAATGTCATCTTTGGTCGAATGGCAGGTCTCTCCATTGGTGTTGCTTCACAAATGGATATGACCTTTCTTGTATTGTTTAACTTTTTTATTGAATCGATCATGGTCCTCATCCTTTATCCGCTTTTCGTCTTTAGCTGGAACAAACTTGAGTTTGTCTCCTATGCCCCGCTCAGTCGTTACCTTGAACGTTCTAAAGACAATGCCCATAAATATCAACCCCTCATACAGCGTTATGGCATCATTGGTCTCATCCTGTTTGTATTGACCCCATTTGCAATGACAGGTCCGGTAGTAGGGAGTTTTGTAGGATTTTTGATCGGTTTTCGTCATCGCGTAACACTGATCATCGTACTCTTAAGTACATTTATCGCTATTATCATTTGGATCTATCTGATAAAGAATTTTGAAGAGCAGTTGGTTGCATACAGTGATATGCTTATGATCGGTTTATCCGCTGCGATCGCTCTATTGTTGGTGTGGTACTTTATAAAGAGAACTTTTCGTTAAAAAAGTTCTCTTTCACACTACATGAACATTCCGCCGTTTACTTTGAGTGTTTCACCTGTAATGTAAGAAGAGTGGTCAGAGAGTAAGAACGCTACTGCTTCAGCCACCTCTTTTGGTTCACCAAATCTGGCCATTGGTATCTTTGATGTGAAGGCATCTTTGACCTCATCTTTCAGTACATCCGTCATCTCAGTAGCGATGAATCCCGGAGTGATCGTATTGTAACGAATGCTTCTAGGTGCTGCTTCTATGGCAAAACTTTTTGTCATCGCTATCGTTCCACCTTTACTTGCAGAGTAGTTTGTCTGTCCGGCATTTCCTGTTTCACCTACGATAGAAGCGATGTTCACTACAGAACCAAAACGCTTTTTACCCATTACTTTAAGTGCTTCACGACACCCTATAAATGTAGAGGTCAAGTTTGCATTGATCACATCCATGAACTCATCTGTTTTCATACGCATTGCCAATTTGTCTTTTGTGATACCGGCATTATTTACCAGGTATGAAAGCTCTCCATCAGCTTCTACAATACTTTTCATCGCTGCGACAAAAGCTTCATCATCACTCACATCGAAACCGATCACTTCAGCTGCACCGCCTTCAGCTTCTATAGCTGCTTTCACTGCATTGGCCTCAGCTTCTCCAGAACGATAATTTACCCATACCTTCAAACCAAAAGCAGCAAGACTTTTTGCTATTTCTGCACCTATTCCTCTACTTGCTCCAGTGACTAATACATTGTTACCTGAAAATTTCATTTCGACCCTTTTTTTATACATTTGATAAAATTGTACCATGTTTTATGTTACAATGGCAGAAAGGAAAGATAAAGCTATGGAAAAGAAAATTAAAAAATCAGTAGCTACCTTACTTGCACATATCATTAAAATTGACAACAGAGATATCGCAAAGGAAGCACCACTTTTTTGTAAACTGATGGAAATGGATTTTGATTGTGATTCTGAGGAAGCCAAAAAATTTCTTATGGAAACGCTAGAAGAAGAGTATGATCTTGATGAGCATATTGCGATCATCAATGATGCTTTATGTGATGACAAACTCAGTAAAATGCATATCCTCGAACAGCTCAATCATATCATCTATTCCGATACGATCACACCTAAAGATTATCAAGAGTTTGAAAGGATCAAAGAGGCCCTTTTCTCCTGTGACCCAGAATAGGGTCAAATCAGAGGTTCATCCATCTCTTCAGGTATATCCAATCCCATAAGTGTCAGTACTGTAGGCGCAACATTATTTAAACCACACCCCTCTTTGACCTTGCTTACACCCTCGGCCATGACAAAACACCACACTTCACCAACGGTGTGATTTGTCAGTACATGCCCTTCACTGTCTCTCATCTCTTCACAGTTTCCATGATCAGAGGTAAGCACCACCGCATAACCATCTTCTTTTGCCTTGTCAATGATCAATCCAAGTTCTTTGTCTACTGCATTGACTGCAACACATGCCGCCTCATAATTACCCGTATGTCCTACCATATCTCCGTTGGCAAAATTGACCACGATGAAATCATAAGATTCATCCATCGCCGTACGTACTGCTTCTCCAACCTGAGGTGCTGACATCTCAGGCTTCATATCATAGGTTTTCACATCAGGGCTCGGTATAAGTACTCTGCTCTCACCTAACACAGGCTCTTCTACTCCACCATTCAAAAAGAAAGTCACGTGTGCATATTTTTCAGTCTCTGCTGTGTGAAGCTGTCTTAGCCCAGCCTCGGATATCACTTCTGCCAGAGTATTTTTCGGTGTCTCTTTGGGAAAGAGTATCGGATAAGGAAAATTAGCATCATATTTTGTCATTGTTGCAATGTTCAGTGGCGTAGACTTGCATGTAAATTGATCAAAGTGGTCATCTCCTAATGCAGTAGTGATCTCTCTCACTCTGTCTGAACGGAAATTCGTTACAAGCACAACATCATCCTCCTGCATCTCTTCATACCCTTCAAAAGCGACAGGCTCGATAAACTCATCTGTCTCATTTTTGGCATAACTCTCATCGATATATGCTTGAGGTGACAATGAAGTCATTGGTCTGGCTTCAGCTATCGCCCGATACCCTTTTTCTACTCTCTCCCATCGATTATCTCTATCCATGGTGTAGAAACGTCCACCTATGGTTGCTATAGAGATACTCTCATCACAGATCTCTTCTATCTGCTCCACATAGCTTTTGGCAGAGGTAGGACTCACATCCCTACCATCTGTGATCAAGTGCAAAAAGACTCTTTTACCTCTGTTTTTTGCAAGTTTGGCCATTCCGATGGTGTGTTCTATATGCGAATGGACCCCTCCGTCACTGAGTAAGCCGATCAAGTGTACACGATCACTTTTTTCCAAGACATCATTGAGTGGTGAATTCTTCTCTATACTTCCATCTTCAAGGGCTAAAGATATCTTTACGAGATCCTGGTATAAAATACGCCCTGTTCCCAAGGTCATATGCCCCACCTCTGAATTTCCCATTTGTCCTTCAGGAAGACCGACACTCAGTCCATGTGTAGAGATGAGTGCACTTGGAGCTGTTTCAAAAAGTTTGTCATAGGTCGGCTTGGTTGCATCCTTAAAGGCATTACAGGTACTGTCGGGTTTACACCCAATACCATCAGTGATGATCAAAATGGTTTTTTGTTTCATATTATTTCTTTATCTTAGTATTTAATTGAAATAATAGTAAAATAAACTTTCTTAATTCTTTAATACAAAATTTTAAACCCGTATTGTGAGCATAATACGAGTTGAATGAAAGTTGCCTATGCTATATGAACTCTCCCATCTCTTAGATATTAATCTTTTCGGATACATTTCAGTACGTGCCGGTATCGCATTTTTTATCGCATTTATATTAACACTGTACGTCATGCCAAAATATCTAGCCTGGGCTATCTCAAAGAATGCAAATCAACCTATCAGCAAATATGTACCAGCGCATGAAGGGAAACAGCACACACCAACGATGGGAGGAGCTGTATTTCTTATCTCGTCTCTGATCGCAGCATTTGTAACCGTGGACCTCACTAACATCTATATTCTTGGGGGATTTATCACACTGATTGGTTTTGGATTGGTCGGATTTAAAGATGATCTGGGAAAGGTATTGGCGGGTGACAACCTGGAAGGGCTTACACCAAAAGGTAAAATGGCACTTCAGATCGTTGTTTCTGCATTTGCCACGGGGATACTGATCCTCAATGGTTTCCCTACTGAGTTCTATGTTCCGTTCCTTAAAACACCTCTTTTTGACCTGGGGTATGCAGCCATTCCTTTCTGGGTACTGGTCTTTTTAGCAACTACCAATGCAGTGAATCTTACTGACGGTCTTGATGGTCTGGCAACGGTGCCTTCTATCATTGCTCTGGTCTCTTTGGGGCTCATCGTCTATGTAACAGGACATGCTATCTTCAGTCAATACCTACTGGTTCCGAACATCAAAGGTGTAGGTGAAGTGATGATCCTTGCCGCTGCTCTCATAGGTGGCCTGTTTGGTTTTCTTTGGTACAACTGCTATCCTGCTGAAGTTTTCATGGGGGATACAGGGAGCCTAGCTATAGGCGGTTTTTTAGCCTATCTGGCTATCTTGGGAAAAAGTGAAGTGCTGCTGATCCTGATCGGTCTCATCTTTGTGATCGAAACTGTCTCTGTCATTCTTCAAGTAGGAAGCTTTAAGCTGCGTGGGAAACGGGTCTTTCTCATGGCTCCTATCCATCACCATTTTGAACTGAAAAAATGGGCAGAAAACAAGATCATTATACGTTTTTGGATGATAGCTTTCATCGCCAATGTACTTGCACTCATCTCATTTAAGTTCAGATAAAATAAATGAGTGGTGAGTAATGAGTAATGAACAACCGAATATGGAACAAAAAAATGATCCATTAAGCGAAAAAAGTTTTTCCTTTTCATTACATATTATAAAACTTCACAAATATATGCAATCACAATATATAGAATTTATACTTTCTAAACAAGTATTAAGAAGTGGAACAGCTATTGGTGCTCTTATTCGAGAAGCAAAATATGCTCAATCAAAAGCAGATTTTCTAAATAAACTAATGATTGCACTTAAAGAGGCTAATGAAACAAAATATTGGCTTGAACTTTTACATCACTCCGGCTTTATTAATGAAAAAATGTACCATAGTATAATTCCAGAGATAGATAGCCTATTAAAATTGCTTATTGCAAGTACAAAAACAACCAAAAAGGTTTAAGATGCAATCTCGGTCACTCATTACTCATTACTCATTACTCATTAAAAAACTTCAAAGGAGTTTTTTATGAAACCTACACTCTTTGGTTACGGTCTGACTACCAAGGCTATCGCTAAGAAACTTGGTGGAGGATGTACGTTCTTTGATGACAATGTCGAAGAAGCTTATACTGATGAGAATAACAATCAAATACTTCCTTCACATCTGTTTGACCCCGAAGCAAGTGAACTGGAAGTCACCACACCTAGTTTAAAGCCAAACCATCCGCTTATTAAAAGTGCAAAAAACCTTCTCAGTGAATATGACTACTTTGAAAAAGAGATGCCTTTTAGCATCTGGATCTCGGGAACGAACGGGAAGACAACAACCACACAGATGCTTACACATGTTTTGGCCAAGCGAGGGGCGATCAGTGGGGGAAACATTGGTACTCCTTTGGCAGACTTGGACACTAATGCACCTATCTGGGTACTTGAGAGCTCATCATTTGCACTTCACCATACCAAAACAGCGTCACCTGACATTTACCTGCTTCTCCCGATCACACCAGATCATTTAGACTGGCATGATACACCTGAACAGTACGAAGCTGATAAACTCAGACCTCTACTGACCATGAAAGAGGGAGAGCTGGCACTCGTGCCAAAAGGCTTGAACCTTCCTAAAACCAATGCCTATGTGGTTGAGTATGACAGCAATGCTTTCATAGAAGAGTATTTCAGTCTTGATGGCAGCCAATTGCGCTTCAAGGCTGCCTTTTTACAAGATGCCCTACTTGCATTAGCGGTGACAAAAGTCCTTTTTGATGAAGCAGACTATGCATTGATGAACACTTTTACACTTGATGCACACAGACAAGAAGAGCTAAAAGATACACAAGGCAGGCTCTGGGTAAATGACTCCAAAGCGACCAATCTTGATGCAACGATCCAGGCAGTGAAAGGGTATCAAGATAGACCGATCCATCTCATTATGGGTGGTGATGATAAAGGGGTAGATCTGACCCCTCTTTTTGAAAATATGAAGTCACTTAGCCTT
>Ga0180435_10007738_pt1 | contig 10213 bp, 6 predicted proteins | sample SS_ome_3_FD_132467 | JGI IMG/M metagenome (GOLD analysis project Ga0180435, IMG submission 132467) | Hypersaline lake sediment archaeal communities from the Salton Sea, California, USA - SS_3_S_1 metaG | ecosystem: Environmental > Aquatic > Non-marine Saline and Alkaline > Hypersaline > Sediment... | reverse complement strand
TGGCCCTGGGCGTACAGGCTGGTGACCTCGGCCCAGTGCAGGTTCGTCGGTCCCGGAGGGCCGTAGTTGCGCAGCAGGTCCGCGTAGAACGTCAGCGCGGCGATGCTCTCGGGCGAGTCGAGGGCGGACTTGCCTTCCTCGTCCAGCCACTCGCCGCCGAACGAGTACAGCAGGTTGACGATCTGGCTGGTGGCGGCGGCGCCGCGGCCGCGCATGGCGAAGCCGGCGACCATCTCGCTGGAGAGCTGGGCGGCGTACGCCATGAGCTCGTCCATCGTCTCGGGCGGCCCCTCGAGGCCGGCGGCCTCGAACAGGTCCTCACGGTAGAAGAGCACGCTCGACTCGATCTGCAGCGGCAGGCCGAACAGGCGGTCGCCGTCACGGAAGGTGCCGATGGCCCCGCCGAAGAAGTCGTCGAGGTCGAGGTCGGGCATGTTGAGGCTGGGGTCGGCGACGAGGTCGTCGACGTAGCGCACCCAGCCGGCGCCGAGGTACTGCGCGCTCACCTGGCCCGGCATGATCATGTAGCCGTCGAGCGTCGCCGCGCCGCTGCTCACCTCGAGCAGGCGCACCTGGCGGAACTGGTCCTCGGGCAGGACCTCCAGGTTGACGTCGATGCCGGTGAGCTCCTCGAACTCGGGGACGAGCGGCTCGAGCCAGTTGGTGAACGGGTGGCGGTTCATCATGAAGCGGATCTCGCTGCCTTCGAAGCGCCGCCAATCGAACTCCTGCGCGGTGGCCGCGGCGAAGGACGCCAGCAGCACCAGCAGGGCGAGAAGCCGGAGAGGACGGACGTTCATGGTGGACCTCCTAGGGTCGTAGGGAGTGCGTCGCGTCTCGTGGCGGTTCGGTTGTCCGACACGTCAATCTACCATCGAGGGGGTGGGGCGCCCCTGGGGCGGACGCGTCCGGGGGAAACGCGATCGGGCGGTGGAGCGGGGCGGGAGCCGCGGGCGACGGCCCTCGCGGACGCACGCGCGGCGGGCGGCGCATCGCGGCGCGGGACTCAGCGCCAGCCGCTCACGTCTCCTCCTCGCGGGTCGGGCCCGGCGGAGCCCAGCAGCTCCTCGGCGATCCACGCGGCCACCTCGGGCGCCCACTGCAGGTCGATGTGGTGGAGGAAGGTCCACGGCAGCTCGGCCTCGGGGTCGACGAGGTCGGGGCGGTACCAGCTGCCGCGCTGGCGCTCGCCCGCGACCGTCCACTCGCGGTCCGCGGCCAGGTAGGGTCCCTCGTCGGCGCCCAGCAGGTAGCCGAGCGCGGACGGCACGGGCACCACCCCGTCGGCGTCGATCTCGCCGTCGCCGACACGCCCCTCCGGCTGCTCGATGGGCGGGGCGGCGCCGGGCGGCTCGCGGTCGAGCAGGCGGTCGCGGACGATCGCCACGGTCGGCGCCTCGATCCCGCTCAGGTCGACGTCGGCGACCGATCCCGCGTCGATGACGCCGGGCGCTTCGCTGCAGCGGACGACGAGGCACCACAGACGGCCGAGCCAGCCGCGCGTCTCGATCTCGCCCGCGTAGGGGCCGCGCAGGTAGTCGACGCGTGCGGCCAGTTCGATGACCACGCGGGCGTCCTGGGGTCCGAACGCGATGCGCTCGAGGGCGGTCGGGACGCGCGTCACGCGATCGAGCACGGCCTTCGGGGCGGGGTGATCCGATGCCCGTCCCCAGCCTCGCATCGGGATCTCCAGCGCGTGCATCGTGGGATCGGCGAACAGCATCTGGAGGAGGAACTCGCGGTAGAGCGCGGGCGGGAGGTCCAGTTGCTCGGCGTACCACGCCGCCAACTCGAACTCGATGCGATCGCTGACCATGGGGTCGACGAAGAAGTGGCCGCCGGGGGCGCGGGCCGCCAGCGCGTAGACGGGCACCGGCGTGCCGTCCCCGCGGCGCGCGCGGTGGGCGGCAAGCAGGCCCTCGTTGGGGTCGTTGAGCGCGGCCCACACGTCGGTGCGCAGGTGTTCGGTGACCGGGTCCTCGAAGCGCAGCAGCGTGGCCCCCTCGTCGAGCAGGGGCGCGATCCAGCGGCGGGTGAAGGCGTTGGGCCGCACCAGTTCCTCGCGCACCAGCTCGTCGACGGCGGCCAGCAGGACCGCGCGGTCGGCGGCGGACGAACCCTCGTGAGGGGTGCCGAGGGTCACGAGGAAGAGGGTGCGGTCGCGGATCGCGTCGGCGCGGGCCCGCGTGGTGGCGTCGGTGCCGAAGGGGCCGCCATCCAGCGGAGGGTTGGTCAGCAGGTAGCGGGCCACGAGGCCGCCGAAGCTGTGGGCGACGAGGGCGATTTGCGGTTCCGGGTCCGCGCCCGAGGCGTCCGGCGCCGCCGACGCGAGGATGCGGCGGTAGCGTTCGAGGCCGGCCTCGATCTGCGCCGCCGCCGCGGCGGCCTGCTCTCCGAGTCCGCGCGAGCCGTCGCGGGTCACCACGAACACGGCCCGATCGGTGTCGCCGTCGGCCCGCAGGAGCAGCCCGTGGCGGGGGTCGTCGTCCTTGGGGGCCTGGCCGAGCCAGCGTTCCGGGTCGAGCGCCTCTCCGTCCTCGAGCCGTGGCGCCGGGCCACCGAGCAGCTCGCGGACGAAGTGGAAGCCCCAGTAGCGTCGCGCGTAGGCGTGGGTGCCGACCTCGTCGTCGAGCTCCAGGCTGGGCGTCATGCCATGCAGCAGGACGACCAGGGTGGGGCGGCCGGGGTCGAAGGGGAAGGGCTCGGCGTCGGGACGCTGCGCGGCTGGATCGGCCAGCGGCCAGGCGGGCACGTCGGGCGTGGGCCGCATCTCGCTGGCGGCCCGCGTGAGCAGGCGGGCGGCCAGGTGCGCGGCGCGGCGCTGGCCCCACCAGGCGGCCAGCCCGCCGGCGGCGACGATGACGAGGCCCGCCGACAACAGCCATAGCACCCACTTGGCCATGCCTCAGGTTAGCGCGGGACGTGCGCCGCCCCCGTCCGCGGCCCCCCGGCGCGCCGGCGCGGCCCTAAGCGGGCGCGGTCGGTTGCGGGTGCCCGGCGTGGCCCTTCGTGCGCCGGCGCAGTTCGCCGAAGGCGAACTGCAGCCTCAGCGGAGGCGTGGTTCGCCTACGGCGAACCGCCCTCCCGCTGAGGCAGTTTCTTGCCCGGGTTCATGATCCCGTGCGGATCCAGCGCGTCCTTGATGGCCCACATGACGTCCACCGCGTCGCCGTGCTCGGCGCGGACATAGGGCAGCTTGCGCAGGCCGATGCCGTGTTCGCCGGTGCAGGTGCCGCCGGCCGCGAGCGCGAGCTCGACCATCTCGCCGTAGGCGGCCTCCACCCGGGCGCGGGCCGCGGCGTCGTCGGGTGCGAAGAAGAGGTTGAGGTGGAAGTTGCCGTCGCCCACGTGACCGATGAGGTAGGTAGGCGCCCCGGTCCGTTCGGCGGCCGCGAGCGATCCCTCGATCACCTCGGCGAGCCGGGAGACGGGGACCGCCACGTCGGTGATGACGTTGGCCATGCCCGGGTTGACGGCGACGGTGGCGTAGTACGCCTGATGGCGGGCGCGCCAGAGGGCGGAAAGGGCCTCCGGATCGGTGGCGCGGCTCGCTTCGCTGGCCGCGTGCTCGTCGGCCAGCGCGAGCGCCAGCTCGCTGGCTGAGCGGACGGAGGCGCCATCGCCGTGGAACTCGAGGAACACGGTCGGGAGCTCGGGCAGCTCGAGGCCCAGGTGCCGGCGGATCGCTCCGATGGCGGCGGCGTCCAGGAGCTCGCAGCGAGCGACCGGGAGGCCGGACTGGATGACGTCCGTGACGTAGGCGACGCAGCCACGGACGTCCGCGAACGCCGCCCGCGCACCCATGATCGCCTCGGGCCGCGGCACCAGGCGCACGGTGAGCTCGGTGATGACGCCGAGCGTCCCCTCGGCGCCGCAGAAGAGCTGGGTGAGGCCGTACCCCGAGGAGGACTTGGGCGCGCGCCCGCCGGTGCGGATCACGCGGCCGTCGGGGGTGACGACCTCGAGGCCGAGCAGGAGGTCGCGGGTGACGCCGTAGCGCACGGCGAGGGTGCCCGAGGCGTTGGTCGATGCCATCCCGCCGAGGCTGGCCTCGGCGCCGGGGTCGACGGGGAAGAACAGGCCGGTGGCCCGCAGCGCCTCGTTGAGGCGCGGGTACGTGACCGCGGGCTGGACCACGGCGAGGAAGTCCTCGGCCGCGAGCTCGAGGATGCGGTCCATGCGCGTGAGGTCGAGGGAGACGCCGCCCGCGACGGGCACGGTGTGGCCGCCCAGGCTGGAGTTCACGGCGACGGGGGTGACGGGCGTGCGGGTGGCGTGGGCGAGCGCCAGCACGCGGCGCACGTCGTCCGTGGACTCGGGGTAGACGACGACGGACGGCCGATGGACCTCGTCCCACGACTCCCCGCGGGCGTGCAGGTCGAGCGCGCTCGGGGAGGTGTCGAGTTGGTCGGAGCGGAGTTCGCCGCGCAGGCGTTCGACGACGGTGGGATCCATGGCGCCAGTCTCCCACGCGGCCGACGCGGCGGCGAGCGTCGCCGGCAGCTCAGCGGCCGCGCAGGCGCGGGCGCCGGCTCAGTTCTTCTGCGCGCTCGAGCGATCGATGAGGTCCTGCACGGAGGGCACCTGGCCGCCGCGGGCGGCGTCGAACATGGGCCCCGCCGCGAGGTGGGCCTTGAGCAGTTCGAAGGCGTGCAGCACGACCTCGGGATCCTCGTCGTCGAACATGATGACCTCGTCGCCCGAGCCGAGGTGGGCGACCAGCTCGGCGTACGCGGGCGCCACCGTGCCCGCCTCGACGTCCGCTGGATCGGCGTCGTCGGGGAAGACGTCGATCACGTCCAGGTACTCGACCGCGTCGAGGTTGAGCAGCTGCTGGTCGGCGGAGAGCATCCAGGTGGCCATGGCCCGATGCTACACCCCGCCGGCGCTCCCCCCGCGGGCGCTCTCCCCGCGGGCGCGATGCGCGCGCCACGCCTGCGAGAGGCCGGCCCAGGTGGCGGCCGTCAGGTCGCGCACGACGTCGTCCTCGTCCGGCGGCTGATCGGCGGCGCGGGCGCCGCGCAGCCGTTCCAGGCGCAGCCCGACGGTGGACCTCGGCGGGTAGCCGGGCCATGGCTCCCCCGCCGGCGCCGTCAGCGCGCCCTCTAGGTAGTCGTCGAGCGGTTGGCCACGCAGGCACGACCCGAGGAAGGCGGTCAGGTGGTGCTGCAGCACGCTGACGATGCGACGCGTGTCCCACACGGGATCGGCGTAACGCCACCAGCTCTCGTGCGCGGCGGTCAGCAGCGCCTCCGGCGGCGGGTTGCAGCCCACGTTGTGGCGCGCGTGCTCGAAGGTCAGCAGCCAGCGGTCGACCGAGGTCGCGCCCTCGAAGATGCGTCGGATGCCCGGGTAGAGGGCGACGTCGTCCTCGCTGCCGGCGGCCACGAAGAGCGGGGTCCGCAGCCGCGCCAGCGCGGCGTCGGTCCACACCTGCGCGCCGCCCCAGGGCGAGAGCAGGACCGCGCAGCGCACCCTCGCCGTCACGCCGTCGACGAGGTCGTCGTAGAAGGGCTGGCCGAGGGTCAGGTCGTCGAGCAGTTCGCGCCACAGCGGTTGCTCGAACGCCGGGTGGGCGAGCGCCGCGCCGTCGTACCCCGCCCCGAGGGCCAGCAGGGCGCCGTAGCCGCCCATCGAGAAGCCGACCAAGGCCGCCCGATCCGCGTCCCAGACGTGATGCAGCAGGGGGTGATGGCGCTCGAGGTCGGCCGCCACGCGTAGGGCGAGGGCGATGTCGAGCGGCCGGTTGCGCAGCGACGAGAGCACGTCCGCGAGGTCCGCGTGGGTGCTGTCCGTGTGGTCGAGCGCCAGCACCGCGTAGCCCTTGCTGGCGAGGTTCTCGCCGAGCCAGGAGAGGAGCACGCGCGAGCCGGGGTAGCCGTGCGACACGACCACCAGCGGGGCCGGACCCAGCGTGCGGTCCGGCTCGGCGTCGCGGGCGGCGCGCCCGGCGAAGCGGAAGGACCGCGGGGCGGACGTCGCGTCTTGCGCGCTCGGCGGCAGGTGATCGAGGTAGCTGGTCCGGCCGTCGTGGACCGACGGGTACCACACCTCGGCCGAGAGCGTGCGGGTGGCGCGCAGCGGCTCGCCGGCCGCCAGCGAACCGAGCACGTCGATCTGCTGGGGGTGGCTCAGGGCGAGCGTGGTGACCCCCACCGGTCGGGGTCCGCGGGCGGCGAGGGCGGGCGCGGCCGGCAACGCGTCGCCCGGCACGAAGGCGGGTGCGTCCATGCGGCCACGCTACCGCGGCCACGTCACCGGCCGGTCAGCGCCATCGGGGTTCGCCGGTCAGGAATCCGTGACATCCTCGTGCGCGCCCCGATAGGGTCCACGACTAAGCTGAGCGCATGAACCGCTGGCTCCTCGCCGTCTCCGCCGCGTTGGCCTGGACCGGCGCCGTGGTCGCGAACGCGCGCTTCGCCGACGAGCTCGGCGCCTACGCTGTGCTGACCTGGGCGATGGCGGTGGGCGTCACCGGCATTGCCTTCGGCGCCTGGCCCGCGCTGTTCGCGGGCGGCGTCGTCGGGACGCTGGTGGGTTTCGGCGTGACGCTCGACGGCGCCGGCCCGCCGGACTGGCAGGGGGCCGTCGCCGACGGCGCGTTGCTGCTCCCGCTGGCGCTCGTGGCGGTCGGCGGGGGCGCCGCCGCCGGGCGCATCCTGCTGAGCCAGCTCCACCACCATCGGGGCGTCTCCGATCGCGCCCAGTACGACGTGCTGACGGGGGTCCTCAACCGGCGGGCGTTCGAGCGACGCCTCGACGACTGGATCCATCGCCCCCGCGGCGGGGTACCCGCGTTCGCGCTGCTGTTCGTCGACCTCGACCGCTTCAAGTTCGTCAACGACACCTTCGGCCACGCCGTGGGAGATCAACTGCTGATCGCCGTCGCTCGGCAACTGGCCGCCAACGTGCGCGACGGCGACCTCGTGGCGCGTCAGGGCGGCGATGAGTTCGTCGTCGCGCTCGCGGGCGTCCGCGAGCCCGAGGTGGCCGCCGCGGTCGCCGAGAAGCTCGTCAACCTCTTCTCGGCGCCGATCGAGGTCGAGGGCAGGGCGATCAGCGTCTCCGCGTCCATCGGCGTCGCCCTCCACCCGCGCGACGGCGACACGGTCCACGCGATGGTGCGCAGCGCCGACGCGGCCATGTACGCGGTCAAGACCGGCGGCAAGAACGCCTTCCACTTCTCCAGCAGCGACCAGCGGCACCGCCAGGCGCGCCGGCTGGAGCTCGAGCGGCGTCTACGCTCCGCGCTGCGCGAGCAGGAGTTCGAGGTCGTCTACCAGCCGCAGCTGGAGCTCGCGACGGGCCGCCTGTGCGGTTTCGAGGCGCTGCTCCGGTGGCGCAACCCCGAGCTCGGCATGGTGCCGCCCAGCGAGTTCATCCCCATCGCCGAGGAGGCGGGGATGATCGTGCCCATCGGCCATTGGCTCATGCGCGAGGCCTGCCGGCAGGCGCAGGCGTGGGCCGCCTACGGCGCCCACATCACGATGGCCATCAACGTGTCGTCGCTGCAGTTCCGCCAACCCGAGTTCGTGCGCCAGGTGGAGTCGGCCATCCGCGACGCGCGCGTCGATCCGGCGCGCATCGAGCTCGAGGTCACCGAGAGCATCCTCATCGACCAGTTCGAGCTGGCCGTGCTCACGCTTCGGCGGCTCGACGAGATGGGCGTGCGCACCGCGCTGGACGACTTCGGCACCGGCTACTCGTCGTTGGCGTACCTGCAGAAGCTGCCGATCCGCTCGCTGAAGATCGACCGCAGCTTCGTGAGCGAGCTCGTGCTCGGTCCCTCGGGCGTCGTCGGCGACGCGCTGCCGATCGTCGAGGCGATCGCCGCGATGGGCCTCAAGCTGGGCAAGGTGGTCGTGGCCGAGGGCGTCGAGACCGAGGCGCAGGCCCGCTACCTGCACCGCATCGGCGTGGGCGTCGTCCAGGGGTTCCACTACGCCAAGCCGATGACGGCCCAGCGGGCGGACGCGCTGCTTCGGCGCCTGGCGCGGCTGCCCGCCGAGCACGAGCCCCTCGCCGCCAACGCCGGCGACCCGCGGGCCTCGGGGGTCGGCCAGCCGAGCGGCACGGTCGAGCACGACCCGCGGGCGAGCGGCATCTGGCCGCCGCCGAGGGTCGAACCGGTGCCGGTCAAGCTGCCGCTGCCGAGGCCGGAGACCGAGGCGGTGCGCACCTTCGGCGACTACGTGCTCATCCTGGAGAACTGACCGGGGTCGGCGGCGACGCGCCGCCGCCGCGGTTCGGGGCGGAAGCGCCCGAGGCCGGGCGGTAGACTGGGGCGCCGGCCGCGCCCGCCATCGGCACGGCCCTGCGGAGGGACCCCATGTCCGATCCACGCTCGAGCGAACCCGCCCAGATCGGCCTCATCGGCCTCGCGGTGATGGGCCAGAACCTGGTGCTGAACATGATCGACCACGGTGCCAGGGTGGCCGTGTACAACCGCACGCAGAGCACGATGGAGGGCTTTCTGGCCGGCACCGGCGCCGAGGCCGCCGCCCGCGGCGACCTGGTCGGCGCCGCCTCGCTGCAGGAACTCGTGACCTCGCTGGAGCGGCCGCGGCGCGTGATGCTCATGGTCAAGGCCGGCCGCGCCGTCGATGCCGTGCTCGACGAGCTCGTGCCGCTGCTTGAGGCGGGCGACGTCGTCATCGACGGCGGCAACTCGTTCTTCGGCGACACCGCGCGCCGTGGCGAACGTCTCGCGGCCGACGGGCTCCGCTACCTGGGTGTCGGCGTCTCGGGCGGCGAGGAGGGCGCCCGCTTCGGGCCGTCCATCATGCCGGGCGGGCCGCGTGATGCATACGAGACCGTCCGGCCGCTCTTCGAGTCGATCGCCGCACAGGTCGATGGCGTCCCCTGCTGCGACTGGATGGGCGAGGACGGCGCGGGCCACTTCGTGAAAATGGTCCACAACGGCATCGAGTACGGCGACATGCAGTTGATCGCCGAGGCCTACCACCTCATGCGCGACGCCATCGGGCTCGACGCGGGCGCCATGCAGACGATCTTCGCCGACTGGAACGAGGGCGTGCTCGACTCCTACCTCATCGAGATCACCCGCGACGTGCTCGGCACCTACGACGAGGACGGTCGGTTGGTCCTCGACCTGGTGCTCGATCGCGCGGGTCAGAAGGGCACCGGCCGCTGGACCGCCAACGCGGCGCTCGAGCAGGGCCAGCCCCTGACGCTGATCACCGAGGCCGTCTTCGCCCGCAACCTCTCCTCGATGAAGGACCTGCGCGTGCGGTCGGCTGGGCTTCCCGGGCCGGAGGCGACCTTCACGGGCGACCGCGACGCCTTCCTCGCGGACCTGGAGCAGGCCCTCTACGCCGCCAAGATCGTCAGCTACACGCAGGGCTACATGCTCCTGCGCGATGCCGTGCGCGAGCGCGGCTGGTCGACCGAGCTCGCCGCCACCTCCCGCATCTGGCGCGGGGGCTGCATCATCCGCAGCCGCTTCCTCAACGACATCACGGACGCCTTCGAGGCCGAGCCCGACCTGGAACACCTGCTGCTCGCGCCGTTCTTCCGGGCCGCGATCGCGCGCGCGCAGGCCGGCTGGCGGCGGGTCGTCGCCGAGGCCCTGCGGCTCGGCATCCCGGTGCCGGCGATGGCCGCGGCGCTCACCTTCTACGATGGCCTGCGCACCGCCAACGGACCCGCCAACCTCCTGCAGGCGCAGCGCGACTACTTCGGCGCCCACACCTATGAGCGCGTCGACCGGCCACGTGGCGAGATGCACCATACGGACTGGATCGGCAGCGGCGGGGCGGTCACGTCGCACAGCTACGACGCCTGACGCCAAGGTCTTCTCCGGCGAAGACACGTTCGCCGTAGACCACGCCCGAGCGCGTGGCGTGGTAGATTCTTGCGTCCATGCGCCGGGCCATCCGCTGGCCCGGCGGTTGTCGCATGCCGCATCACGCGAGCGGCCCGCGGCGTTCGATCCGATCGCACCCCCGAGGAGGCAAGGTGGCGAAGGCCCGCTCCAACCGCAGCGCCGAAGTCCAGGTCGAGGAGGCCGTGACGGCTGAGGCCGTCCAGGCGGCGCCTCCCGAGGGTCATGCCGCCGAGCCCGCCGCCGAGGCGAAGGTCGACGCGAAGCCCGCCGCCAAGGCCAAGGCGAAGGCCAAGACGAAGGCCCAGGCCAAGACGAAGGCCCAGGCCGTCGCGAAGCCGAAGCCGGCGGCCGAGAAGCAGCCGGCGG
>Ga0180435_10007737_pt1 | contig 10213 bp, 8 predicted proteins | sample SS_ome_3_FD_132467 | JGI IMG/M metagenome (GOLD analysis project Ga0180435, IMG submission 132467) | Hypersaline lake sediment archaeal communities from the Salton Sea, California, USA - SS_3_S_1 metaG | ecosystem: Environmental > Aquatic > Non-marine Saline and Alkaline > Hypersaline > Sediment... | reverse complement strand
GGTCAGAAGAACTCGACCATCGCCGGCCTGGTGCGCAAGCTGGAAGAGCACGGCGCCATGGAGCACACCACCATCGTGGCTGCCCCGGCTGCTGAGTCTGCAGCTATGCAGTTCATCGCCCCTTACTCCGGTTGCACCATGGGTGAGTTCTATCGTGATCGTGGCGAAGATGCCCTGATCATTTACGATGACCTGACCAAGCAGGCCTGGGCCTATCGCCAGGTATCTCTGCTGCTGCGTCGTCCGCCGGGCCGTGAAGCCTACCCGGGCGATGTTTTCTACCTGCACTCCCGTCTGCTCGAGCGCGCATCCCGCGTAAACGCCGATTACGTCGAGAAGTTCACCAACGGTGAAGTGAAAGGCCAGACCGGTTCACTCACGGCGCTGCCGATCATCGAGACCCAGGCCGGAGACGTTTCGGCGTTCGTTCCGACCAACGTGATCTCTATCACCGATGGTCAGATCTTCCTGGAATCAGATCTGTTCGCAGCCGGTATGCGGCCTGCTATCAACGCCGGTCTGTCGGTATCGCGTGTAGGTGGCTCCGCCCAGACCAAGATCATCAAGAAGCTTGGCGGCGGTGTGCGTCTGGCACTTGCCCAGTACCGTGAGTTGGCAGCGTTCTCGCAGTTCGCCTCCGATCTGGATGAGGCTACCCGCCAGCAGTTGGAGCGCGGCAAGCGCGTGACCGAGCTGATGAAGCAGCCGCAGTACACCCCGCTGTCAACCTGCGAGATGGCCATCTCGCTGTTCGCAGCCAACGAGGGTTATCTGGACGATGTTGACACCAGCAAGGTGGTTGACTTCGAAGCGGCCCTGCATAGCTACATGAACTCCAGCCAGGTTGAACTGGTGGCCAAGGTCAACGACAGTGCCGACTGGAACGACGAGATCGAATCCGCGTTCCACGGCGCGGTGAAAGACTTCAAGGCCAATAACACCTGGTAAGAAAAGGGACTCAGCACAAAGATCACGAAGAACGCAAAGTTTTCCTTTCTTCGTGCCCTTTGTGGTCGAACAGCTAGATAGATAAGGTTCTAACATGGCAGGCGCAAAAGAGATTCGCACCAAGATTGCCTCCGTCAAGAGCACTCAGAAGATCACGAGTGCGATGGAGATGGTCGCGGCGGCGAAAATGCGGAAGGCGCAGGAGCGGATGGAAGCATCACGTCCGTACGCGGATAAGATGCGCCAGGTTATCGGGCACGTGGCTTTGTCCAATCCTGAGTACAAGCACGCCTTCATGACCCCGCGGGAAGTGAAGCGGATTGGCTACATCATTATCTCTTCCGACCGTGGACTTTGTGGCGGCCTCAACTCCAACCTTTTCCGTCGCTTGATCAAAGAGATCAAGGGGGTGACGGATGAGGGCAAGGAAGTCAGCTACTGCCTGATCGGCAACAAGGCACTGGGTTTCTTCCGCCGCGTTGGTGGCGATGTCAAGGCTCAGGTCACCCACCTCGGTGATGCTCCGCATATTGAGCAACTGGTGGGTACCGTGAAGGTCATGCTGGACGCCTATATCGACGGTGAGATTGACGAGATCCGTCTCGCATACAATACCTTCGTCAATACCATGACCCAGGAACCCACGGTATTCCAGCTGGTGCCCCTGGCGCCGGGCGAGAGTGCTGACGAACTGAAGCATCATTGGGACTACATTTACGAGCCGGATGCGAGGGTGGTTCTCGATGACCTGCTGGTGCGTTACATCGAAGCGCTGGCCTACCAGTCGGTGGTGGAGAACGGTGCCTGTGAACAGTCAGCACGGATGGTGGCCATGAAGTCTGCCACGGACAACGCGGGCAACCTGATTGATGAACTTCAGCTGATTTACAACAAGGCGCGCCAGGCAGCGATTACCCAGGAGATTTCCGAGATCGTGGGTGGTGCGGCAGCCGTATCGTCCTAGACGACGGGTCAGAAAGGTTTTTGAATTTTTATCGCGGCCTCGGCTGTGAACGATTGAAGATTGAGAGGAAACGCCAATGAGCACGGGTAAGGTCGTCGAAATTATCGGCGCGGTGGTCGACGTTCAGTTCGAGCGTGGCGAGATGCCGAAGATATACGATGCACTGAAAATCGAATCCGCGGGTCTGACCCTGGAAGTCCAGCAACAGCTGGGGGACGGCGTGGTACGTGCCATTGCCATGGGTTCCACCGATGGTCTGAAGCGTGGTGCTGAAACTACCAACACTGGCGCCGCGATCCAGGTTCCTGTTGGCCAGGCGACCCTGGGCCGCATCATGGACGTTCTGGGTAACCCAATCGACGAAGCCGGCGATATCGGTACCGACGAACGCATGCCGATTCACCGTGAAGCCCCGAGGCTTGAAGATCAGTCGGCCAGCACCGAGGTTCTGGAAACCGGTATCAAGGTTATCGACCTGATCATGCCGATCCAGAAGGGCGGTAAGGTTGGCCTGTTCGGAGGCGCCGGCGTAGGCAAGACCGTAACCCTGATGGAGCTGATCCGTAACATTGCGGTTGAGCACTCCGGCTTCTCGGTGTTTGCCGGAGTAGGGGAGCGTACCCGTGAGGGTAACGACTTCTACCACGAGATGTCCGAAGGTGGCGTACTCGACAAGGTAGCCTTGGTTTACGGTCAGATGAACGAGCCGCCCGGCAACCGTCTGCGTGTGGCCTTGACCGGCCTGACCATGGCCGAGTACTTCCGCGATGAGGGCCGTGACGTACTGATGTTCGTGGACAACATCTACCGTTACACCCTGGCCGGAACCGAGGTATCCGCACTGTTGGGCCGTATGCCTTCCGCGGTGGGTTACCAGCCGACTCTGGCGGAAGAGATGGGTGTGCTGCAGGAGCGGATCACCTCGACCAAGACCGGTTCCATCACCTCCTTCCAGGCTGTATACGTGCCGGCGGACGACCTGACCGACCCGTCTCCCGCAACCACCTTCGCTCACCTAGACGCGACCCTGGTGTTGTCACGCCAGGTTGCCGAGCTTGGTATCTACCCGGCCGTGGACCCGCTCGACTCAACCTCGCGTATTCTCGATCCGCATATTGTCGGTGCCGAGCACTACGAAGTGGCCCGCGGCGTGCAGGGTGTATTGCAGCGCTACAAGGAACTCAAGGACATCATCGCGATCCTGGGTATGGACGAACTGTCCGAGGACGACAAGATGGTGGTGCAGCGCGCTCGTAAGATTCAGCGTTTCCTCTCCCAGCCGTTCTTCGTGGCCGAGGTGTTCACCGGCGCGCCGGGCAAGTACGTCACCTTGAAAGAGACCATCTCCAACTTCAAGGCAATCCTCGCGGGCGAGTACGATCACCTGCCGGAGCAGGCCTTCTACATGTGCGGCAATATCGACGAGGCTGCGGCCAAGGCAGATCAGTAAGCACACAGCGGTTTCCATCTGTGGCTAGCTGCAAACAGGAGAATTGACGATGGCAATGACCATACATGTCGACATCGTAAGCGCCGAAGGCCATCTCTTCAGTGGCGAAGGCGAGATGGTATTCGCGCCAGCCATCATGGGTGAAATTGGCGTAGCGCCGCGTCATACCCCATTGGTCACCCGTCTTAAGGCCGGTGAAGTCCGGGTGGAACGCGGTGGTGGCAAACCGCAGGAGCACTTCTATGTCTCCGGAGGACTGATCGAGGTTCAGCCGTTCGGGGTAACCGTGCTGGCGGATACCGGTTTGCGTGCAGCAGACCTTGACGAGGCGGCGGCGATGGAGGCGAAGCGCCGTGCCGAGGATGCGCTCGCCAATCAGGCGGCAGACATGGATCTGGCCAAGGCTCAATCCGAACTTGCGGATGCGGTAGCACAACTGCGTACCATCGAGCGTTTGCGTAAAGTCAGGTAAGCGTCATTGCTACTTGGTAGACTTTTGAGGCCCTGCCGGTCGGCAGGGCCTTTTTCATTTTCCAGAGCCTCTTCATGAGCGAACAAACGGTAAAGACGGGCAAGTACGTGGGGCTCGTATACTCGATCCTCGATGGGCAGGGTGCTGTTATCGAAAGTCGGGAAGCACCTCTGGGCTTCGTCTATGGCAGCGATTCTGAACTGATCGGTGGCATGGACAAGGCCGTGCTGGGAAAAAAGGTCGGTGACGAAGTCGTGGTCACGCTTGAGCCGAAGGACGCGTACGGGGAAAGGGATCCCTCTCTCACGTTAACCGATGATCTGGAAAATGTACCGTCCAAGGCTCGCCAGCTCGGCGCTGAGGTTGAGATGCAGGATGAAGACGGGCAGGTGAGAACCTTTTACGTCACCGATATTTCAAATGATAAGCTTACCTTTGATGGCAATCACCCGCTGGCGGGCATGACACTCACCGTGAATGTCCGTATCGTTGAGATCCGTGATGCCATTCCCGGGGAAGACAAGGTCTCGGGGATTTATTCCGAGCAGGTGTCTTCCCACCCTACGATCAACTGAACATCCAAACAGGAGCAGGGATGAAACTCGGTATCGTGATACTTGCAGCGGGACAGGGAACCCGCATGAAATCCGATTTGCCAAAGGTCCTGCACGAATTGGCAGGCCGTCCGCTGTTACAACACGTTATCGATACGGCCCGTGTTCTCGATCCGACACGGATCGTGGTCGTCTATGGTCACGCTGGTGAAAGAGTCCGGGAGGTCATTCAGGGTGAAGACCTGGTCTGGGCCGAACAGGAAGAGCAACTCGGCACCGGGCACGCTCTCGATCAGGCGCTGCCCCACCTTGGCGAAATGGATCAGGTGTTGGTGCTGTACGGCGACGTTCCGCTGATCACAGAGCAGACACTCCGACGCCTGATCGATTCCACCGGGCAGGATTTCGGCCTGCTCACCGTTACATTGGAGAATCCGGCTGGCTATGGCCGTGTTCAACGTGATCCGAACGGCTCGGTCAGCTCGATAGTCGAGCAGAAGGATGCTTCCCCCGAGCAGTTGCTGATCCAGGAAATCAACACAGGCATCATGTTGCTGCCGTACTCACGTCTCAAGGTATGGCTGGACCGGCTGGAAAATGACAATGCCCAGGGTGAGTATTATCTGACCGATGTGCTCGCGATGGCGGTCGCGGAAGATATTCCCGTTCGGGTCGCGAACCCCTGGGATCCGGTTGAGGCGGAAGGTGTCAACAATCGTGTTCAGCTCGCCGCGCTAGAACGAGCCTTGCAGCGTCGCCAGGCCGAGGCGCTGATGGTGAATGGCGTGACCCTGCGTGACCCTGCGCGAATCGATGTCCGAGGCACCCTCAAGCATGGGCGTGACTGCGTGCTCGATGTCAACGTCATCATAGAGGGCGAGGTGCACCTCGGAGACAACGTGCGTATCGGTGCCAACACGGTGTTGCGTGATTGCCAAGTGCACGACAGAGCGGAGATCCTCGAGAACTGTGTCATCGAGCAGGCCGAAGTGGGTGGTGGAAGCCGTGTTGGTCCTTTCTCCCGCCTGCGTCCTGGTGCAATGCTGGTGGGCAACAATCATGTCGGTAACTTCGTCGAGATCAAGAAATCGGATATCGGCGAGGGCTCCAAGGTGAATCACCTGACCTACGTCGGCGACAGTGAAATCGGAACCGGGGTCAACATCGGCGCGGGTACCATCACCTGCAATTACGATGGTGCCAACAAGCACAAGACGGTGATCGGCGACAACGCTTTTATCGGCTCAAATACGGCATTGGTGGCCCCGGTTAATATCGGCCAGGGAGCAACCATCGGTGCGGGCTCGGTCATTGGCAAGGACGCGCCTGATGGAGAGCTCACCCTTACCCGGGCCAAACAGACCACGATTCCCAATTGGCAGCGTCCGAAAAAGACGCCGAAAAAGTAACGGGTTACCCCTTGTCTGAAGGTGGTAAATGCCGTGTTCCCGGTTCCGGTAGCAGTCGTGCACCGTCTGCCCGCGAGTTGCGGGCCGACTCGTTTTCTCAAGAAATCCTTCTCTTTCCCGATATGGGATAAGACAACCTAGCCTGAGGAATAAAGCCCATGTGCGGTATTGTTGGAGCAATCGCGCAGCGAGATGTGACGCCCATTCTGGTGGATGGTCTGAAGCGCCTGGAATACCGGGGCTACGATTCTGCCGGTGTTGCCGTGCGACGTGATGGCAACGGGCTGCAGCGTATCCGTTCGGTTGGAAAGGTCGCCGAACTGCAGAAGCTGGTCGACGGAGCTGAAATCGGCGGGCAGTTGGGTATCGCACACACCCGTTGGGCGACACACGGTATGCCGGCCGAGCGCAATGCCCACCCGCACATGAGTGGTGAGCGTATTGCGGTGGTCCACAATGGAATCATTGAAAACCACGCCGAGCTAAGAGCTGAACTCGAATCTGAGGGTTACCAGTTTCAATCTGAGACAGATACCGAGGTGATCGCGCACCTGCTGGCGGATTTCATTGAAAAAGGAAAGTCTCTTTTCGACGCGGTGCGCGAGGCCCGTCAACACCTTGTGGGTGCCTACGGGATGGCGGTTATCAGCCCGGAGGACCCTGATCGCATGGTGGTCGCGCGTTCCGGAAGTCCATTGGTGGTTGGGATCGGTGAGGGTGAGAACTTCATTGCCTCGGATGTGTTCGCGCTGTTGCCGGTTACCCAGCAATTCATCTTTCTCGAAGAAGGTGATATGGCGGAAGTCACCCGGGAGGGTGTTCGGGTCTTCGAGACAAACGGTTACCTGGTGGAACGGGCGCCGTGCACTTCGGAACTGTCGGCCTGCACCACCGAAAAGGGCCCCTACGCGCATTACATGCTGAAGGAGATCTTCGAGCAGCCCGCTGTGGTTGCAGAGACTCTCGAGGGGCGAATTCATAAAGGGCGCCTGCTGGAGGAGAGTTTCGGCCATATCGCCACCGCCCTGCTGGACCAAGCCAAGTCGGTACATATCATTGCCTGTGGTACCAGTTTTCACGCAGGTCTGGTGGCCAAGTACTGGCTTGAGGATATCGGAGTCCCGTGCCATGTCGAGGTGGCCAGCGAGTACCGCTACCGGCGGGTGATGGTGCCGGAAGACACCCTTTTCGTAAGTATTTCCCAATCAGGTGAGACGGCGGACACGCTGGCGGCCCTGCGTGCTGCCCAGAGAGGCACCTATCTCGGCAGCCTTACCGTCTGCAACGTTCCGGAAAGTTCCCTGGTGCGGGAGTCGGATGTTGCCCTGATGACGCGCGCCGGTCCCGAAATCGGTGTGGCCTCGACCAAGGCCTTCACCACGCAGTTGGTGGCGTTGCGGCTCTTGACCATCGCACTGGCACGTCGTCGCGGCCTGAGCGAGGCCCAGGAAAAGGTGCTGGTGGAAGAACTCGAGGCGCTTCCACGGCAGATCGAGGTGGCACTCGGACTGGACGATCACATCAAGGCAATGTCGGAGTCCTTCACGGGACTCGATAATGCCCTCTTCCTTGGACGCGGGCCCTTCTATCCGGTTGCCATGGAAGGGGCGCTCAAGCTGAAGGAGATATCCTATATCCATGCCGAGGCCTATCCCGCAGGTGAACTGAAGCACGGTCCACTGGCCCTTGTGGATGACCGCATGCCGGTGATCTGCGCGCTGCCGGACGACCCGCTGCTGGAGAAGGTGCTGTCCAATCTGCAGGAGGTGCGCGCGCGCGGGGGTGAGCTGTTCCTGTTCAGTGACCAGAATGTACGTATTGACCTTGATCGTTTCCAGAACCTGACCCTGGACGATATCTTCCCGACCACCTCGCCTATCGTCTACAGCGTTCCATTGCAACTGCTCGCCTATCATGTCGCCTTGCGCAAAGGTACTGACGTGGATCAGCCGCGTAACCTGGCAAAATCGGTTACAGTTGAGTAGCTAAGGTCGAGGTTTCATTCAGGTAACACCGCGACATCAGACTGTCTACTTGAGTCTATTTTGATATTAATGCGACTCATTCGCATTAGTTTTTATATCAATTCCCGACCCCGCATTAATCTCACTAATCAAGTAAAAAAGATTGCTGATTAGAGGTTGCTAATACAAGTCATTAGTATGTCCCGCCACGTGTAATCCCCAGGAGAGGAGCCGATGTTGTCTACTAATCCGTTCACAGAGCTTTCTGCAGCTATTGGTGCAGAGGCCATGCAGATCTACGTCATCCTGATGTTTATCGCCGTTATCGTCGGTGTCATTATCGATGTCGTTCACAAGAAAAGTGCAGCGTACTTCTTTGAGAATGCGAAGAAAGCTGAAAAGGCCGCAAAGCGCAGCATCAGCAGCGGCGACAAGATGTCTATGGCCGCTTCCACTCTTACCGGCGAAGTCCTGACCTCCTCTGAGTTCGCTAACCCGCAGCGTCGTGTTTCTCACCTGATGACCATGTATGGCTTCATCATCTTTGTGGTTGCCAATGTCGCCATGATCTTTGGCTCCGAAGCCGGTATCTGGCCGCTGCTGTGGCACCTGGGTGCACTGTCCCTGGCTGTTGGTGGCGGTTGGTTCTTCTTCGCTATCCGCGTGGACGTTTCCTCTGAAGGGGGTAAGTGGTACGCGCTGGATCTCCGCGGCGACCTGTTCATCGTGTCCCTGCTGGTGATGTCCGTCTTTGCGCTCCTGTGGTCCTTCTCCGGTGCTGGCCTGTCCGGTCTGAGCCTGGTGTTCTTCATCCTGTTCATCGCGGCCGCCACCACCCTGTTCACCACCGTGATCTGGTCCAAGTTTGCACACATGTTCTTCAAGCCGGCTGCGGCCTACCAGAAGAAGATCACCCGCGCAGACGGTTCCCAGGAGAATCTCCCGGACGTGGGTGAAATGAACGACCCTGCTGTGCAGGCACGCTACCCTGATATTCCGGAGTACATGGGTACCAACCCGCCTGACATGGGCCTTGGTATCAAGCGTGAAAAGCCGACCCATTTCTGAGTCGTTTCAACTGATATTTTTTGAGAGAGGTTTAATATGCCAACTTTCGTATACATGACACGTTGCGACGGCTGTGGACACTGCGTCGATATCTGCCCGTCAGACATCATGCACATTGACCCGACTTATCGTCGCGCCTACAACATCGAGCCGAACATGTGCTGGGAGTGCTACTCCTGCGTCAAGGCCTGCCCTCACCACGCGATCGACGTTCGTGGTTACGCCGACTTCGCTCCGCTTGGCCACTCCGTGCGGGTAATCCGTGACGAGGAAAAAGGTGTTATCGCCTGGCGTATCAAGTCCCGCAACGGCGAGACCGACCTGAACCTGCTGGCGCCGATCACCACCAAGCCCTGGGGAAAACATATTCCTCAACTTGCTGACGTGACTGGACCCAGCCAGGACCAGCGCAACAGCCAGCTTCTGTACAACGAACCTAAATACATTCGCCTCGATGATGGGGATATCCATACCCTCGAGTCCAATGGCCTGGAATTGAAAGAAGGGGTGTACTACTAATGGGCATCAAAACTGTCGTAGAAGACAATATCGATATTCTGGTAGCTGGTGCGGGCCTTGGTGGTACCGGTGCAGCTTTCGAAGCTCGCTACTGGGGCCAGGACAAGAAGATCATCATTGCTGAAAAAGCCAACATCGACCGTTCCGGCGCTGTTGCACAGGGCCTGTACGCGATCAACTGCTACATGGGTACCCGTTTCGGCGAGAACAACCCTGAAGATCACGTGCGTTACGCTCGTATCGACCTGATGGGCATGGTTCGTGAAGACCTGCTGTTCGACATGGCTCGCCACGTTGACTCCGCGGTTCACCAGTTCGAAGAGTGGGGCATGCCGATCATGCGCAACCCCAAGACTGGTTCCTACCTGCGTGAAGGCCGCTGGCAGATCATGATCCACGGTGAGTCCTACAAGCCGCTGGTTGCCGAGGCAGCCAAGAAGTCGGCTGACAAGGTCTACAACCGTATCTGCGTTACCCACCTGCTGATGGACGACGGCAAAGAGAACCGCGTAGCCGGTGCTGTTGGCTTCAACGTTCGTACCGGTGACTACCACGTATTCAAGTCCAAGACCGTCATCGTGGGTGCCGGTGGTGCTTCCAACATCTTCAAGCCGCGTTCCGTAGGTGAAGGTGCTGGTCGTGTCTGGTACGCACCCTGGTCTTCCGGTTCCGCGTACGGTCTCATGATCGGTGCTGGCGCCAAGATGACCCAGATGGAAAACCGAATCGTACTCGCCCGCTTCAAGGACGGTTACGGCCCGGTTGGTGCTTACTTCCTGCACCTCAAGACCTACACCCAGAACTGCGACGGTGAAGAGTACGAGTCCAAGTGGTTCCCGGCTCTGGAAAAGATGGTTGGCAAGGC
>Ga0180435_10007734_pt1 | contig 10216 bp, 8 predicted proteins | sample SS_ome_3_FD_132467 | JGI IMG/M metagenome (GOLD analysis project Ga0180435, IMG submission 132467) | Hypersaline lake sediment archaeal communities from the Salton Sea, California, USA - SS_3_S_1 metaG | ecosystem: Environmental > Aquatic > Non-marine Saline and Alkaline > Hypersaline > Sediment... | reverse complement strand
GAAACAGATTTTTCATAATTAAGTTGTAAAATTTTATTTTGAGATCAAGCCGCTTCTTTGGAACGAGGTGTGCTTGTATTCTTTAAATACGATGTAATTGTATTTTGGGTTCATCAAGGAGAACCAAAGGAATGAAGAAGTTGCGTGTTGCTTTGTTAGCAAACTTGAAAAAGAATGCCCCCCGGTGGGAGGGGATGATTGAAGACCAGTGGGATGATCTCGATTCGGAAAAGACGATTGAGGCGCTTGTCGATGCGATTCGGGCCGGCGGCCATGAGTGTGAATTTCTGGAAGCGGATATCAGCTTATATGATACTGTACGTAAATTCAAGCCTGATATTTGCTTCAATATCAGTGAAGGACATTTTGGCGATGCGCGCGAGGCACAGGTGCCGGCTATTCTGGAAATGCTGCGTATCCCCTATACAGGTTCAAAGGTGTTAACGCTTGCCCTGTCATTGGACAAGCCGATGACCAAACGTGTGTTGCACTGGCATGAACTCCCTACCCCGGCTTTCCAGACTTTTGAGCGTGAGACGGAAAAACTGCATGATGATCTCAGGTTCCCGCTTTTCGTGAAACCCAGCAGGGAAGGCACTGGCATGGGGGTAAGCGCGAAATCGGTGGTGCATAATGAAGCAGAACTGCGGGAACAGGTGAGTTATATCCTGAACCGTTACAAACAGGCTGCTCTGGTGGAGACTTTTATTGAAGGTCGTGAGGTGACGGTTGGCGTTGTGGGGAACCTGATCGGCCCGGTGGCCCGCCGTCTGCCACGCAACAGTACAGCCCCGCGTATCCAATCCGGTTTGCGATTCTTCCCGCCCATGGAAGTCGATCTTCAGCCTTATTTGGCAAGTGATGGGGTTTACAGCAATCGTTTGAAAGTCGCACTGGCGGACAAATTGAACTACATCTGTCCGGCACCTTTGGATGATGAAGTGGTCGATGAACTGAATTGGCTCACCGCGGCTGTGTTTCGCGTGACGGGTGCTTTTGATGTCGCCCGGGTTGATTTCCGCCTGGATGCCAATGATGATAATAAACCCTATATTCTCGAGATAAATCCTCTGCCGGGATTGTCTCCCAAGATCTCAGACATCGTGATCGAAGCCAAGGCAGATGGTGTTGCCTATCCTGACCTGGTGAATATGATCCTGAATGCTGCGCTGAGTCGCTACAATATGATCTCTGATGAGGATTAACTGTTCTTATAGCAGGTGATTGGTAAAAAAAACTCCCCAATAACGATTTTTAGCGTTGGGGAGTTTTGTGTTTGTGATCCTTGTTGATTTACTTTGATAAGTAGATGTTTTCCTTTTCGAATTCACGTTGAATTAAAGCCAGTAACCTGGGGCGCATCTCAGCTGCTTTTCCAAACCGTGCCTTTGCGATCAGGGTGAGTTCGGTATGTTCTCCCATTTTGCCAGAATCGCTGATCACCTGCCAGGGTTCCAGCAGGTTGGGCAATTCCAGCACGGCATTTTTACTGATGCTTTCGAGCGCAGAGAGGGTTTGACTGAGATCATTGGAAGAAATCGTCAGGGATACTTTCACGGTAGAGAAACGCCCACGGCTGAAGTTTCTTACGATGCGCAGTTCGCTGTTTGGGATGAGGTACAGCTCGCCAGTCGTTGAACGGAGGTGGGTGGTGCGGAGATTTACTGCTTCCACCACCCCCTGGACACCGCCCAATCCCATGGATGAGAAGACTTCCAGCTTCTCGCCTACGGCAAAGCCATCTTCTGACATAAAGGCCAGACCAGCCATCAAGTCCGAGATGATGGGGCGTGCGCCAAAACCAAAGGCTGCACTGAACAACCCCACGACCCAGACCAGCGTATCGGTATCAATGAATAGCGAAACACTGGCGACCATAGCGGCAGCAATGGCGATGAAACGGATTATGCTGGCGAAGAGTCCACGCAGGGTGTTGCGGCGTTCGGGTGTAAGATCATTGTGGCGCGGCGAAAGCTGGTACACCCCCACAAAGAGTGTGGATAAAGGCTTTGCCAACCAGCGGATGATCCAGGCAAGGGCAAAAAAGATGGCGATGTTGATCAAAACCTGTGCCAGATCAGTTTGCTGGAATAATTGTGATGGTGAAGTAAAAGGGATCATATTTTTTCTGCCTTACGCTCAGTGGTTCTTATCCTGAACCTGAATTTTGATCTCTGGGGTTTCAACAAGGTGGAAAGTGGCGGAAGCCAGTCCAACCTTGTCGTCACTTTTTTCGAATTGTGCCACAATTCTGCTGAAAATGGCGTCCTGGGTGCTGCGGCGCATCTTGTAATCCACCACGTATCGGCCTGTAAATTCCATCCAGTTGTCGTTTGCGGTCAGTGTGATCATGGGTTGGACGGAAGCATTTTCGATCAAGTATTTTCGAAGCATTTTGCTCCATGTCTTTTCAGCCTGAGGAACGTAATCACCGGTTACTTCGAAGATGGCTTGCTCGATGATCTGTCTGGCGAACGCATAATCACTGCCGTATTTCACCGGAATATGGATCTCATCCCATAGGAAAGGAAAATCTGCTGAATAGTTGAAAACGGGTTCCTTGAAGACAAAGCTGTTGGCGATACGCACAATGCGTCCGTTGTAGAGGTCTCCATCAACCCATTCCCCGATCTCCATTACGGTGGTCCGCAGAATGGTGATATCGATCACATCTCCCTTAATGCCACCTAACTGGACCCGATCACCGATCTTGTAAAAGTGCTGAATGGAAAGGGCGATCCATCCGGCAATACTGCCGATAACTTCCTGTAGTGCAAATGCGACCCCAGCGCCGACAACGCCCAAAGCAACCGTGAATTCGGCCAGGTGTGCACTCATAACACCAAGTGAAAAGAAAATGGCAACGATTGAACCGACAGCACTTGCCACTTTACGCAATATGATGCGGGAGTTGTCATCATCAATATAACGCGTGATCAGTCTACGTGCCAGACGAACCAGAAAGAAGATCACAATCAGTCCTAAAATGGTTGTGAGGATCTTGGAAATCAGGTCGTTACTATTGATCCATAAAAGTAAATCGTCCATATTCTTCCTCCTGTCATCCGGTAGATATTGATTCTACCTTAATTCAGAAAAAGATAACATTTGCACAGTGTGCAAAAAAAAGGCCAGGGGGAATCCTGGCCTTTCTTGATCAGGTGTTTTGGGGATCAATATGTGTTGTAGTGTTGCAGCACGAGGTCGGCGTAGGTGTACCCTGAGTCGCGGGGACCGTAGGCACGCAGGCCTTCGCGCACGCTGCCGTTGGTCTGGATGAGATTGGCCAGCAGCTGTGTGCCGTAGGCAACGTTGAATTGAGGATCGAATAGCTCCTGCATACTGGGGCGGTCTGCAAAACAGGGGCCGTTGATGCACATGAAGGTGGCTGCCTGGCCATCGCGAGGCATGACTTGCATCAGGCCGATAGCGCCGGAACGGGATACGGCTTGCGAGTCACCGACGCTTTCCTGCAGGATAACGGCGGCGACCAGCTTGGGTTCAAGCCCGTTCTGCCTTGCACTGGTCTCAATAAGGGCGCACCATTGGCGCACAGTATTGGGAAAGCTTGTGGGTAGGGTGCAGGTTACTGCTTCCTGCATATCCGCTGGCTGGGCGGGTTGAACGGCGTTCTGCTGTGAGAATGCTGCGGCGTTTGTTGCGCTGGTTTGCGCGTGGACAATTGTCAACGGGCGGGCAACCATTCCTGTTAGAAAGATGATCGCCAGGCTACCGATAATGATCCCGGGTAAAATTGCTTTTCTTGCGCCGAACATAGTTTCCTCTCTTTGGTAAGTAGTTGTTTTGTTCTATTATAGAACAAGTGTGCTATTTAAGCAAATACCTAATCTTAAAGAATCTCAAATATTAAGATTAAAAATTTTCCTCATCAAAGCCCTGCGTGCTATAATCTTTATAGTGACATCCGTTCTATGAATCACCAAAGGGTGTGTTGAGCGTTTTTTCTTTTGGAGCGGTTTTCCGCGGTTTTGTGACAGCAGGACCGCGAAATCATTTTAATGTTTGAAGGTGATTTTCCGTAATGTCTTTTGTCCACTTGCATGTCCATTCACAATATTCTGTCCTTGACGGTTTCAGTGACCTGAACAAGCTGGTTGCGCGCGCCAAGGAATATGAGATGCCGGCTGTGGCGTTGACCGATCACGGTACGATGTTTGGTGTGATCGACTTTTTTAATGCAGCTAATGCGGCTGGGATCAAGCCAATCATTGGTTTGGAAGCGTATCTTGCGCCGCGAACGATGCATGACCGCGACCCCAAATATGACAAGCGATCCAACCATCTTCTGCTTTTGGCCGAGAACCAGACCGGCTATGAAAATTTGTTGGAGATTGCCAGTGCATCGCAACTAAAAGGTTTTTATTATAAGCCGCGCATTGACCATGAGTATCTGGCTTCACATTCTGACGGCTTGATCTGCACATCTGCGTGTATGGCTGGTGAAATTCCACGTGCGATCATTGAAGAAAAAGAAGATGATGTGCTCAAAAGAATGGATTGGTATTTTGAGCTTTTTGGACGTGATCGTTTCTTCCTGGAATTGCAGCGTCACAATATTGATGATCTGGAGAAAATCAACCAGGCCTTGCTGCGCCTGGGCAAACGCTATGATGCGCAGTTTGTGGCAACGAATGATGTGCATTACGTGGACCAGCGCGATGCGGAATATCAGGATATTTTGCTAGCCATCCAGACGGGTGCATTGATCACTGATCCCAAGCGCATGAAGATGAATGACGATAGCTATTTCCTGCGCAACCCGGCGCAGATGGCGGCCTTGTTTGCGGATATACCCCAGGCGCTGCCCACCACGCTGGCAATCGCGGAACGCTGCAATGTAGACCTGGGGATGACGGGGTATCATTTGCCCCTCTTCGATGTGCCGGAAGGATTTACTGTAACGACTTATTTACGCATGCTCTGTGACCAGGGTCTGAAGCGTAAGTATGGCAGCCGTGCAGATGACAAAGAAGTGCAGGAGCGCCTTGAGTATGAGCTGGGTGTGATCAACCAGATGGGCTTTGATGCCTATTTCCTTATCACCTGGGACCTGTGCCGGCATGCGACAGACCTGGGCATCTGGTACAACGCCCGCGGTTCAGCAGCGGGTTCATTGGTGGCCTACACGCTTGACATTACCAATGTGGAACCGCTCAGTCACGGTTTGATCTTTGAGCGTTTCCTCAACCCTTCGCGTGTTAATATGCCTGATATTGACCTTGACTTTCAGGATGACCGTCGTGCGGACATCATGCAGTACTGCGCCGATAAATACGGAGCAGACCGCGTTTCGCAGATCATCACTTTTGGCACTTTGGGCGCCAAGGCGGCTATTCGCGATGTGGGTCGAGTGAAGGATATCCCTCTTTCTGAAGTAGACCGTGTTGCCAAGCTGATCCCTGGCAATCCTGGGATGACGATCGAGAAAGCCTTTGAGCTCTCCCCCGAGTTGAAAGAGATGTATGACCAGTATGATTACCTGCGTGATCTGCTGGATACTGCCCAGGCGATGGAAGGCGCGATCCGCAATGTGGGTACGCATGCCTGTGGCGTGATCGTTACGGACGTCCCTATTACCAAATATGCTCCTTTGCACCGCCCGACCAGCAACTCGGATGACTCGCCGATCAAGGCGGTGGCCCAGTTCGAAATGGCGATCGTGGATGCACTGGGCTTATTGAAGGTGGATTTCCTTGGTCTTTCAACGTTGACCATCATGCAGCGTGCCTGTGCATTGATCGAGAAACGTCACGGTATCAAATACAATCTGGAAAACATTCCCCTTGACGATCCAGAGACATTTGAATTTCTGGGCAAAGGCCATACTGCGGGCGTCTTCCAGCTTGAAGGCAACGGTATGACGCGCTATTTGATGCAGATGAAACCGCAGAATCTGGACAATATTATCGCTATGGTGGCATTATATCGTCCGGGCCCTCTAGGCTTCATCCCTGACTATATCCACCGCATGCATGGGGAAGAAGAAGTCCAGTATACACATCCCAAATTGGAACCGATCTTCAAAGAGACGTATGGTATTCCTATTTATCAGGAACAGATCATGTTTGCCGCCATGGACCTGGCGGGATACACGGCTGCTGAGGCAGATGGTCTGCGTAAGGCGATTGCCAAAAAGAAAAAGAAACAGATTGAAACACACCGAAAGAAGTTCATTGAAGGTTCGGTGACGAATGATATTGAGCGTAAGACGGCCACACAGATCTTCACTGACTGGGAGAACTTCGCGCGTTATGGTTTCAACAAGAGCCATGCAGCTGACTATGGCAAGATCGCCGTAGAAACAGCTTTTCTCAAGGCCCATTACACGGTTGAATATATGACTGCACTGCTCTCGGCCTCGAACAACGACTCGGCCAAGGTGGCAAATTATGCAGCGGATTGCCAGAGCATGGGCATTGAAGTCCTCCCGCCGGATATCAATCACAGCGATTGGGATTTCAGTATCGAAGACCGTGAAGACGGCTCTGCTGTGATCCGCTTCGGTATGGGTGCAGTGAAGAATGTGGGGCATGGACCTGTAAATGCTATTCTGGCAGCCCGGAAAGATGGGCCTTTTAAGGACCTGAATGATCTGGTGAACCGCGTGGATCTGCGGCATGTGGGCAAGCGCGCCCTGGAAAGCTTGATCCGCGTGGGGGCGCTGGATGAGTTTGGCCCACGGTCTGCGATCTTGATGATCATGGAAAATTTAGTGGCTTTGAGTGCCAGTCATTTTAAGGCAGCCGAAGCCGGTCAGATGAGCTTTTTCGGTGATATGACTGGCGTGCAGGATGAGATCCATTTGCCTATTGTGGATATCGTGGACCAGCGTGAACAACTTGAATGGGAAAAAGAACTGCTGGGTTTGTATGTGTCCGACCATCCGCTTTCACCTTATATGGGATTGTTGAAGAGTAAGGTAACCCACTTCCTCGGTGAGCTGGGTGAGGTGCGTAACAAGAAACCGGTCACGGTGGCCGGTATGGTGGTGCGCATACGTCGTCACATTACCAAGAAGGGTGATCCGATGGCGTTTGCGACCATCGAGGATATTCAAGGCACACTGGACCTGGTCATCTTTCCGCGCACGTGGAAGCAGTTTGGCGATCTGATTCAGGTCGATAACTTGATCCTGGTAAAGGGCAAGGTGGATGCTGATGGATCGGATCCCAAGGTGTTGGCCGACTCGGTAGAATTGATCTCCCTGGATGAGGCGGAGATGGTTCCGCAGGATGGCTTGCTGGAAATGCCTGCCCCGCTTGAACTGCTGCCTGTGCCGGACGCGGAGCTAAATGGCTTCACAGCTGATGCTTTACCGGAATTTGAAGATGAGCAGGATGAGGATGATGTGCCGCCAATGCGCACTACGCCAGTCTGCCACGTTCCGCCCGATGAACCAATGCCTCCTGAGGAAAAACCGCACTACACAGCTCCGCCCGCACAGTCTGCCCCGCCAGATGATGCACGGGCGTCTGCTCCAGCACACCAGATCTCTGAGCCAGACGATCCTTTTGGAGAAGGTCCGCCCATGCCAGATGATTGGGTCCTGGCCCCGCGGCCAGCGCGTTCCAATTCTCCGCCGCCTGAAGATCCGCCCCCGCCAGTGCAATCACAAACACAGCCGCAAGCCCATTCATCCGTTCCGTTGTCGGAGCGTGTGAAGGTAGCTCACTCAGGCACTGCAGCGACTGCTGTGGCCGTGCCCCCGCCAGTACAAGAGGAACCGATTCGGGCCGCTGAGACACCAGCGCGGGCAGATCAAAAGGAAAAACTTGAACTGCCGCCTTACATCGTGCCACCAGATACAGTTCGGGACATGACACCCCCTAATGGAGGGAGGAGTTCTGGCGCAGGTGCAGCCACGGCTGTCGGCACGGCTACTGCCGTGGGTACGATGACTGCCACAAATGTTGATCTGCGCCTGAAAAAGAAGGGTGACAAGCCGCGCATGGTTACGGTGGTACTGCATGCCTCGGGGAACAAGAAGCGAGATCATCGCTGCTTGCAGCGTCTGCACGGTCTGCTGCATTCCTGCCCCGGCCTGGACCGCTTTTCCCTGATGATCCACGAGGGTGGGCATGATTATCTGGTGGAGTTTCCCAACAATACCACCGGTATTAATACGGAGATGCTGCGCAAGCTGTGTGACATCATTGGTGAGGAGAATGTGCGTGTGACGCCGCTGAAGGGGTAACAGCCTTGATCTATCGATCTCGAAATCAGCATTATCCATGATTCGGGAATTTCCCTTTGCATTATGCAGAGGGATTTTTTTTTGCGCTTTGAGGCGACATGCGCAATCTATTGACAATAAAAATATTGACAAATTAACTATTGACAAAATGTAAATAATGATGTATGATAATGCCATGAACAATATAACCAAAGGAGAAAAAATGTACGGAAATCATCGACGGTCACCGCGCGGCGGTGGCGGATCTCATCGAGGAAGGGGAGGTCATCCGAGGGGCAGCACCCGCATCAAGCTGATCCAGCCTGCTTTGTTGATCTTGCTGGAGAGTGGGCCTTTGCATGGCTATGCCCTGATGGATAAACTGGTGGACGATTTTTCCATTTCAGTGATGAACCCTAACCAGGTATACCGTGCGCTGCGTGCGCTGGAAGGGCAGGGGGCGATCTCGTCTGATTGGGATGAAGACGAAAGCCAGGGCCCGCCGCGGCGGGTGTATCAACTGACCAAAGAAGGCAGGGAAAGACTGCTTTTCGATGTCAGGCAATTGGAAGAAACACGCAAAGTCATCGACCGCGTGCTTGCAGAACATCGAAAAACTGCCTGAGAGGGCAGTATCAAGTAAACCACTAGAAAAGGAGGCAGATATGCCAGGTGGAGATAAAACAGGACCACAAGGGGAGGGTCCGCTGACTGGAAGACAGGCTGGTTATTGCAGCGGCAGTGAACAGCCGGGGTATACCGGCGCTGGATACGGACGCCCAGGATATGGACGCCGCAGTTTCTGGCGTGGGCGACCGCGCCGCGGCCGCTGGCCGGCCCAAGTTCCGGTGCAGGCAACCGAAGAACACAAGTCCCTTTTGCAGGAAGTGCGAGAATTGAAAGATATGGTCTCGGGCTTGCAGAAAAAAGTGGACGATAAAGAGAAATAAAGCCTGACAAAAAGACGAAAATCCCACAGCTTTCGCGGCTGTGGGGTTTTGTTTATACATTCATTTTTCGTGAGCGGAGGAACATTGCTATTAGCCCCGTAAGCAAAGTCAGACTACTCCATATCCAGAAGCGTGGCTGGGCTGTTTGTTCAACCATGATCAGAGGGGGAAAGAGAGAAATATAAGAATTGGCCCACCCATGCGCGACCATCGCTGCCAGGGGCTTTTTTCCTGAAGAATGATGCACCCAAGCCAGAAACCATGAATTACCGATAGTAACCAACAGGAAGCTTGCAAATGGCATAAATGTTTGGCTCAATCCAGGAATGAAAAATAAAGGCAGGTGCCATACACCCCATACAATGCCCAGGATTAGATTCCCAAGCCAGAGGCCGAGTTTCTCTTCCATGGGGTCCAGAATATAGCCACGCCAGCCAATTTCTTCCTGGCCGCCGCCTAAAAAGATCATGATGAGTGTATTGAATGGAAATATCCAGATAGAAGGTAGCAGGCTAGGCAAACGAGGCGCTCCCAACAGTTCTGGAAGGATCCATGAAGCCCAGGCAATTCCTCCCAAAACCAGAAAAGGGATCAGCCATGCCCGCCAACCGAATCTTAGATCAAATATCCCATGCAAGAATCGGCGAAGTGCATCTTTGCCCTCCAGTGTTCTGATCGAGAAAAAAGCGCCTACCGCCGGGCCAAAAGCACCCAGCATGGAGATTGGTGAAGAGGCGGCAGGAGGGATGGAGAGTATGCCTGCACCTGCCAGTATCAAAGGTGTCCAGAGCAGCCATGACCAGATGAAAGTCACAACGAAGAAACGGTACGGGAAATTTGTTTTTTTCATAGTACTGATCCTTGGACGAAACAAGTTTCTGGTTTTGGATTGAGATACAAAAAATCTCCCGAAGAAAAACTTGCGGGAGATTTTATTGTAATCTGAATTATTCTTCGCTGCCGCGGTCGCGGTCGCGCAGGTGAGGGAAGAGGATCACTTCCCGGATGCTGCGCCCGTTGGTGAGTAACATCACCAGGCGGTCAACACCGATGCCAAAGCCGCCGCAAGGGG
>Ga0180435_10007733_pt1 | contig 10216 bp, 10 predicted proteins | sample SS_ome_3_FD_132467 | JGI IMG/M metagenome (GOLD analysis project Ga0180435, IMG submission 132467) | Hypersaline lake sediment archaeal communities from the Salton Sea, California, USA - SS_3_S_1 metaG | ecosystem: Environmental > Aquatic > Non-marine Saline and Alkaline > Hypersaline >... | reverse complement strand
GGGCTCACAGGCAATATCAGCGCATGTTCCATGATAGCGTCAAGGTCTAGGATGGGCTGGTGCTATATGCAGGTGGCCAACCGCACCAATAAGCCTGAGCTATGCAAGATGTCCTCAAGTGACCACAGGTCGACCTGCTACTCCAATATAGCCTTCAATCTCGAGGACGCGTCCATCTGCGGTGACATCTATGACCGGGGCGGCCGAGACAATTGTATTAGCCGGGTCGCTGCGAAGAAGGGGACCCCGGATACTTGCTCGGACTCGTCCCTTCCAGGGAGCATTGAGAACTGCAGATACCATGTTGCATTGGCCACAGGGGACGGCAGCCTCTGCGGGAGCGTGGGCCCAGGCCTTGCGGACAGATGCTATGCTGGAGTGGGCAAGGCCACAGGGGATGTGAGCATGTGCGAGCGTGTCGGCGACAGAAAGAAAAAGACCGTCTGCATAGCGGAGGCCGCGGCCGTTCAGGGGGACATAACCCTCTGCGAGGGCATCGCATCCCATTCAAAGGGCGCGATACTGGACGATCAGTCCTCGACATTCCTCTCTGAGCACCAGCTCCCCTATGACCGGGCTAGCTGCGCCAGGATGGTGGGCATAAGCCTCGCTGATGAGAACGTATGTGCTGGCATAGATGACAGGCTCGAGATAGGAAGATGCTATACCGGCGTCGCCCTAGCCCATATGGATGTCGGCATATGCGACAATATCGGAAATGCCACCGACCCCCTCATAGGCGACTGCATAGTCGAGATGGCTAAGGAGTCCGGGGACATGCTGCTTTTGGACACCGTTGTCGAATCGAATGCCAATATCACGCATGAGAGGCTCTATGAGGACTTCATAGAGGACGCAGAGAACTACAGCATATGTCGTGGGCTCAAAAGGGAGGAGCTTCGGGACGCGTGCAGAAAGGCAGCGGGCATATTGGCCTCCGATCCCGAGATATGCGAAAAGATAGTCGTCGTTCACACAAGGAACATGTGCTTCAGGCAGGTGGCCATACAATTGGCAGACCCCACCGTATGCTCGAGGATAAAGGGCGAGCAATGGGTGAAGTCCTGCAGGGAGAGGCTGGCCCGCGGAGGTGTCAGGGTACTCTATGCCTCAAATACGGAGGAGCTGATGGAGAATATCGCCAAGCTGGCGGACCTATGAGTAGATGAAGCTGACGGTCTTGCAGTCGAGCCTGATGCCCGTTGAATCGATGTCCTCGCAGACGCTCTGGGTGCCCAGCACCGCGCCGACCCCCCAAAGGCATTCGTTCCTGGCCTTGCCATCACTGAGCTTTTTGCATTCGCTTGGGTCATAGGACTCAACAGCCAGGCCGAATCTGCATGTATCCTCAGTTGCTATGGAGTCGTCCCCTCCTTTTATCATCTCGCAGACAGATATGTTCTTCCTGCTCCAAGCATATGCCTGTATGCACCACCACTTTCTCTCATCCTCAAGGCCCATGCAGACGGATGGATCCGATGCGCCCTTTGCCACCTGGATATAGCAGCTCGACCTGCCATAGTAGAATGGGTTCTTGTCGCATCTTTTTATGTCTCCGATGACCGCGCCGATGCATGATTCCCTGTATTGCTCATTGCTTATCCTTTTGCAGACCGAGACGTCCCCGAGGCCCCATGCGGCGTCGGCGAAGCACATGTCCTTTATTGCAGGGTTTCTCATCTGCCCCTGGGCCATGGCGCAAAGCTCGGGGTCATCGAGGTTCTTGCCTATCTCAAGATAGCAGTCATTTTTTAGATACTCGTCTTTGATTCTCTCGCAGGACCCAGAGTCATTTGAGGCGACCCCCAGCCTTGCAAGGCATATGTCCGCGAAAGCCTCGTCGTCGATGTTTGCGCAAAGGGCGATGTCCCCCTTGGCATAGGCCACCTTGTATATGCATTCGTCCCGAAGGACATTTCTGCCCGCGGCATCGCAGATGCTCTCATCTTCCTTCGCCTGGCCATAGAGGATATAACAGGCCGTCTTATTATCGCCGGACTTGCCCTCGCAGATGTCTGAGCTATTGCCGGAAAAGATGAGGCAGTTGTTTCTCATATCGCCTTCCGGTATCTTGAGGCAGATATCGGGCTCTCCGAGATAGATGGCTGCCAATGCATAGCATTGCCTCCTATTGGCGCTATTGAATCCCATCCTGTGGCAGGCCAAGACCCTCGGATGTTGCCTGATCGCCCAGGGTGGCATCGTCACAGTTGTTGGGACAAATGGGATTGTTGTTGTCGCCGACACTGTGGTGGTCGTTGATATGGCGGGCATAAGAGCCGTCACTGTCGTGGCCATCGCCTCATCGACCGTCATCGATGCCGCCTTTGCCGGGGTCTGGGGCACTTCTCCTTCCCCTCCTATGCATCCCGCCAAAAGCAGTACGACCGCTAAAAGAATGATCCTCACGACAGAATATATGGAGGGGAGGATAATTAAAGGCCCTTACCTAAAATCATTTATGCGCTCATCGGCCATACTTCTGCTTTTTTCCATGATAGCTTCCGGATGCCTCTCCGAAGAGCCTGTCGGCACGACCTCGACATCGAGCTTATACACGCTGACCACGACATCATCGACCCTCCTCGCCTTCATGACCACGACATCCTCGACCATTGCTGCCCTGCCAGCCGAAGAATATGCCCGCTGCAAGGATATGGATGACGAGGTTCGCTGGTGGTCGATAAGATGCTATGATGACATAGCCATTGCGGAGAGCAATCCAATCAAATGCCGTTCCGCCAGATGCCTGGCGTATCTGGGCGCGAATTCGACAAGATGCAAAAAAGATGACCAGCGAGTCTGCGATGCCCTAAAGATGGGGGATTACAAGCTGTGCAATGAGGGCGGAAGGCCCCGCGATTGCATACTCTCCTATTCGGAGCTTGTCGGCGATATCCGGCTCTGCCAGCGGCATGAAGTGACGGAAGGATACTGCGCCAGCCAATGGGCATATCTTCGCGGCGACACCTCGCATTGCGAAAGGCTCGGCGATGCCGTATTGCGGGGCAATTGCATGGCGGAGTCATACCATGCCCTGGCGGTCGAGCGGGTCGACGAGTCATTCTGTGACTCCATAGACGAGAGCCTGGCATCCAGGCGGCTTTTGTGCAGGGACGCGGTATCTGCAAGATCTCGGGACGGCGCCCCCGACATCATGCCCATCACGCCGCTTTTTCAAAAGAAGAAAAAGATGGCGAAGGAAAGGTCCCAAGACGGGAGGCCCTGCCTGGGGCATACGGACTGCGAAAGCGGCTACTGCGAAAGCTCGACATGCTCAAGCGAAAGCGAGGGCATCCTGACCGACCCCCGCAATGGCCGCTCATACAAGATCAGACGATACGGCACCAGCTGGTGGATGACCGAGAACCTCGACGTGGGCGTGATGCTGAAAAGATGGGAGAAGCCAAAAAACAATGGCAAGCCAGAAAAGCACTGTCCCGACGATGATGCGGCGCAATGCGATGCATACGGCGGGCTTTACAGCTGGAATGAGGCCATGCAATACGGCACGGCCGGCCGGCCGGGCATATGCCCCAAAGGCTGGCATGTTCCCTCCGACATGGAATGGAAGGGCATTGAGGCGCAGATGGGCATGAACATATCGGAGCTCGACCTTGAGGGCTTCCGCGGTACAGCCGACAATGTTGGCGGGAGGCTTAAGGCATCGGATCCCGCAAGATGGAGCTTCCCAAATGTCGGGGCTGAAGGCTCTGACGGTTTCGGGGCATATGCGGGGGGCGTGAAAAGTGACATCCTATACATGGACCTGGGGAAGCGGGCTGTATGGACCACGGCCACAAAGCATGGCAGCCGGGTGGATGCGGTCATTGAGCGCTCAGTCCATCACCTGCAGCGAGGCATAAACCGGGCATGGGGGCCAAAAAGCGAGAGCCGTTCCCTAAGGTGCATAAAGGACTGAATGGGGGTTATTTATTATCATCCCTCCCAAACGCTATTATGGAGGAAGAAGATCGCGACCCAGAGTGGACGCCGAAGGTCGAAGCATCCATCGGGGGTCACAATCTCTATTCCGTGGCGGAGGCCATGGCGGCGGCACATCCCCTCGAATGGGGCCAGGCCGAGATCGAGGCCCGCGAAAAAATGGACGATCTCATGCCTGACTCGGCCCTTAGGGTGATATCCGCGTTCATAGTGGGCCCCGAGATGATATCGGCATCGCCGGGCAAAACGATGGCGGGGATGCCTCCATCGCTTCGCAGGCAGGCCATGGTGGCCACAAAGAACATACTCTGGACGCTGTCCTCGAAGATGCCAGAGTCTCAGGGAGAGGTCTATATACTGGTCCAATACTGGATACGAAAGCTCGACAAAGCCTTTCCCGCGGAGATGAGACATGATGATCCGGCGGAGGAGCTCGACCAGGTGAGCTGCCTAAAGGCGGTATGGGACGACCTATCCGTCCTTGTCACCATAGAAAAGGCGAAAAAGCTCGCGGGAGACCAGCCCTGGGCCCTTTGCAGGGGCTGAAAAGGCACAGGTCCGCCGATCCTATCAAAGCTTTAATCCACTCCTTCCCCCATTCTTACAGTATATGAAGCCGAAGATATACCATCTGCGGGAAGACATGGGCGGAGAAGAGGCAAAAAGCGTAAAAAGCCTTGAGCATGACCCCCTACATGGGATAGTGAGCTCGCCGCAGCTTCCCGGTCCCATGGGCATCGAGCGCCTTGGAAAGACCGAAAGGCATATAGGCCAGGTGCTCCCAGGTGCTGAGCGGCTCTATGTGAGCACACCAAAAGGCAATACGCTCTATCTTCTGTCCAGGCTATCTGCTCATGAGCCCGTGATGGACGAGGACACCATCCCTGATATGGGGGAGCGGCGGGACCTCACAAGATTCAGTCAAGCCCTCTTCGGCAAGGACAATATCTCCCATGACCTCTTTCCCGAGGAGTTCCAGCCCACATTCGACCAGAATGAGAAGATGAAGGCGGCGCTCAAAGCATCCAGCTGGCAGGCCATAGGCACAAAGCTTGCGAGGCTTTCTCCCGCAGAGGCCAGCGGACTGAAGCATGCGGTCGACATAGCATTGGACCCGACAACGGCATTCAAAAGGGAGGAATTCGCATCCCTTGACGGGATTGGCGGTGATGCATTGGAGAATGTCAAAAAGGTCCTCGATCGCAGAGTGAGCGCATATGAGGGCAGGTCAGAGTCATACAGGGACCATATAATGTCAAAAAAGCAGCTGTCTTTGGCCCTTCGGAGGATGAGGGACGGCGTGGAACCTGACATAAGGGTCAGTGCAGCAAAGGATATCGTCCACCATTATGGGTCGCTTGCGCGCATAGCAGAGCCGGAGCGCCAGCATGTCGTGCGCTTTTTCATGTGGGGCATAAAAGACGAGGACCCTGAGGTCCGCTCATCGAATGCCGAGATACTCGGCCTCTTAAAAAGCCAGCAGGCGGTCGGCTCATTGGGGCGGCTGGCAGTCGGGGATCAAGAACCCCTGGTGAGAGAGAGCGCGGCCCATGCCCTCGGGAGGATACGCTCGACCAGGGCCATACTGCCGCTTGTGGCCGCCGCAAATGACACGGACACGGGAGTAAATCACACGGCATGGAGGTCGCTTTCGGGAAAGTCAGACCCGGGGTCTGCGATGGCCATGGCGCGCATAATCAAAAGCTCAAAGGACGAGGCATTAAGGACCACAGCCGCGCAGGCTTTGGCCAAGGTCATCGGCAGGATAGACGATGCAGAGGCCGAGAAAAAGATCGAGCGGGAGATGCTGGGGATAATGGACAGGCCCGGCGATGAGATGGTGAATGGATACCTTCCCCAAATATTGACAAAAATACAGATGCGATAATATGGCCCACCTCTATTTTGCATATGGCTCGAATCTATCCGAGGATCAGATGAGGATGCGCTGCCCGGGATCCAGGCTTTTGGGAAATGCACGGCTTCCCGGATACAGCCTCGCATTCACGGCATACTCAAAAAGGCGGGAGGGCGGGGTGGCAGACATCATAGAGTCGCCTCTGTCCTCTGTATGGGGCCTGGTCTATGAGCTCACAGACGATGACCTTAATGCACTTGACGGCTTCGAATGCTGCCCTGGCTTTTATGAGCGGATAGAGGTGCGTGTCAAGGCCGATGCCCCAATGACCGCATGGGCATATACGATAGTGGGCAAGGAGGGGCATGTGCAGCCGGCGGACGACTATATCGGCCTCATCATAGAAGGAGCGAAAGAGCACGGATTCCCAAGCGAGTATGTCCGCCTTATCAGAAGCATTGGGGAAGGAACATCCACTGATACACAGTCAGAAGGGCATTGAGTATCAGTATGAACCAAAGGCTCATGGCAGCAGCCGACGACTTTTCCACATTGGCCATCCTCGTATAGGCGAGAAATACCAAAAGGCCTGCGATGACGGTCATAAAGCGGAACAGGACAATAAGCTCAGAGCTTACGGCGCAAAGGGCCGCGTCGTATTGGGCGGCCGCTGAGCCAGCCATGAAGATGAGAGCCGCAAGTGGTCTTCGCAAGGCCATATTACATATTTTGTCTGACAGTAAAAAAGCTAGAGGCTCTTCTCGAGCATCTTTCTCAGCCTTTTTGTGCCGTTTAGGGCTTCTGCGAGCTCCCTCATCCTCTTGGGCCGTCCCCTCCCGTCATGGCTGAGCTCATCTATGGCCGCAGACAGCACTTGCGGAGGCGTCTGATAGCTGATCCGAAGCCCCAAACCCATCTCCTCGAGCCGTTGTGCATTGTTCTCCTGCTCGCTATGGAGCATATCCGGGCAGGAGATGACTGGGACCCCAAAGGACATTGCCTCCATCATCCCGGAGTGGCCGCCAGGGGCTATGAGCACATCCGAGCCTTTAAGATACGGGAAAGGGTCCTCTATGAATGGGAGGACATCGACATTGTCCGGCACCTCATATCCTGAAAGGTCAACGCTCGGGCCTGAGACCAAAGTGAAGCCGATGTCCTTGGCTGCATTTGCCGCAGAAAGCACCGTGCGGAACATGTTCTCCCTGTATCCGACGCCACCTATCATGGAAAGCACATGGGGCATTTTGATGTCGGCAGCATCGGTCTGGGACCATCTCTTCCTTATGAGCGGCCCGCTATAGAAAAGCTTTTCAGCCATGTCCTGTGTGAACACTATATTTTTGGCGCATACAGTATACGGTGGCGGGAAGTCAGGTATGATGACAGAGTCAACATGCTCAAATACCGTGAAGTAGAAGCTCTTTGTCACTTCCCCCAAAAGCCTCATCCCCGTTCCCCTGTTTCGGAAGAACTCGAGCATATTGGTCTGATTGACTATCATATGCACGGGGATGCGCATGGCCTTGGCGGCGAGCGCCCCGATATAGTAGCTGTCGGAGACGACGATGTCCGGCTTGACCTCGGCCAAAAGCTTCATCATCTGGGGCCCCCCGAGGATATTGGCATTATTCATGGTAGCTTCCACAGACCCCTTCATGTCCAAGAAACCGGATTTGCCAACAAGGCTGAGCTCGGATGGGATCTCCCTAACGGCAAACCCCGACTTTTCGCAAAGCTCCTTAGAATAGCCGTAGGCCCCAAGCTCTATGTCATGGCCTGCGTCCACAAGCTCCCTGGCAAGGCCTATGCACCTGGATGTGTGGCCCAGACCCTCTCCGCACATGAAGATGAAGATCCTCACCTAAAGGATTATGATTATGCTAATAAGTCAGAGTGTCAGGCAGTATTCGCCGATCTTTTCGATGTTCGCATCAGATAGGGCGTATCCATCCATGGTCCCGCAGTTGCTCTCCTTTGCGGCGACTATGAAGGCATGGGTGTTTATGCATTCGTCCATCTGGGCCTTGCCGGATCGGACGCGCTCCACCTTCCTCAATGTCTCGGTCTCGGTCTTGTGGCAGCCGAGCCAGCGGGTGACATTGGCGCATCTTGCGCCATTGGCGTCCCTGAAATCGTCCTTTGCGCATGCCGAATCCAGGGCGACCAGATATGAATGTTTGCTCCTGTCGTATCCGTCTATGGCTCCCTGTATCCTGTATGTGTCGCCTGTCAGATAGGCGTCGCGAAGCTTGAGAAGCGATGCATCCCTTCCTGCCAGGGCCTCCTCAAACGTCGGCTCAAAGATGACCGAAAAGGCTATCCACGCCACAATGAGGACGGCGATGCCTGCGGGGACGATAAGGCTCACAGGCACGGAAGTCTGCTTTATCTCCATTGTAAACAAGTTGTAGCAGGCCCTATTAAACAAGCCCACCTCATCATTAATATGGGTTCCACAAGAGAGAGGCAGGCCCCCATGCCGGCCCCTGTGGCCGATGTGCCGCTCATGGGCGGTCCCCGGCCGAAGGTGCTCGTCGTCGACGATATGAAGGTCTATCGCGATGTCCTCGGTGAGCATCTTGAGCGGGCAGGCTTTGAGCCTGTGATGGCGGGCAATGGTCTTGAGGGCCTGGACAGGTTCTCTGAGGGAGGCATAGCAGCGGTCATCACAGACCATGACATGACGAAGATGAACGGCCTTGAGATGGCCAAAAGGATAAAGGAGGCATCCCCCAAGACCGGCATCATAATGGTCTCAGGCAATCATCAGGTCGAAGAGAGATTCAAGAAGGGCCTCCCCCAAGAGATCGACGCCTTCATACCAAAGCCCATAAATTTCAAGCGGCAGGTGCTCCCCCACCTTGAGAGGCTTGTTCGGCTTCGTGAATAGGATTTTTTATAGGACTCCCAAAACTATACCATGCATGCCAGAAAGAGCATCATCTATCCCGACTTGCATCTTGGCGAGTTCGACCGGCTCCTCAAAAGGTTCATCATGCCTGGGGCCATAAGGCGCATGGTCAAAAAGCTGCCTGTGGATCCCGAGCTGAAAGACGAGTTCATCTCATCATTTGATGAGAGCCTAAGGCAGGTGAAGGCGAGGGAGAGGGGAGACGAGAACAAGGCATATGTCCCTGCAACACCCGCTGCAAAAAGGCTCATAAAGGCAGCATCCGAGGCGCTTGTCGATGTGGAAGGCAGCGACATCACGTATCCGCCTTCATTTAGCTCTATCGGGGAGCGCATATCCCGCGGCGAGAATGTCATGCTCGTCTCAAATCACGAGGCCGGCGCCGATGCCATCGCATATCTTGCGGCTGCCGAAACTGCGAATCCAGGCGTCGACCTGCATTCATCAGTTCTTACCGTGGCCGCGCACTTCAAGAGCTTCCCGGTCCGGGAAGCGTTCCTGTCCGGATTTGACAGGGTGCGGGTCTATAATGAGGCGCAGAGGAAGGGAGAGATAGACAGGGAATTCGAGGTCCCGGAAAAGACGGCTCGCGGCCACAATATCAGGGCTGTTAAGGCGCTCCTTCGCAAGGTGAGAGATGGTGGCAGGCTCATATTCTTCTTCCCCCAGGGCAGCCTGCACAAGGGGCCGCTTCAGGAGCCGCCGGATTCGTCGGGCGAGATACTCGATGCCATAAGCCGCCACTCCAACGAGGGGCTCACTGCCTTTCCCTCATATGTGGCGGGGACCGAGAGAATATTCGCGGGATTTAGGAAGGCATCAAGGGGCAATGGCAGCATGGCTCGAGCGCCAGTCACTGTCCGGGTCGGCGAGCCCTTCGAGCTGGATGGCGACAGGCATCAGAAACTGGAGGGCGCCATGAGAAAGATAGCATCTGTGATGCCCGCTGATCTGCGCGGCAAATACGCCTAAAAGCCGAAGAATCCGAATGGGTCCAAAAACCCCATCCCAAAGCCGCCCGGATCGCCTCCCTTGCCATCTGAGCTTTCATTTTCTGCGCTTGATTCAAGCGCATTGCCGACGGCGTTCATGACCTTGTCCCCAAAGCCCTCCTTCTCCTCCTCTGCCTTCCTTTTGGCCTTTGTCACATCGACCTTGCATTCGTCACGGAGCCTGTCTTGGGGCACATCGTCGCAGGCATCAAGGGAGAGAGTATCGAGGGCAATTTGCCTTGCGCATCTGCTTTGGGCATTCCTTTCGGCCAGGCCTGCGCATTTCCCTGAATCTCCCCCTCCAACAAAGGCCATGAACCTGCACTCCTCCTTGTGATGCTCGGATGACTTATCGCAGGCATCCTCGTCGCCCGTGTTCCTTGCGACATTTTTGAGGCAGTACTGTTGCCTGACGGTGTCGGTCATCTTCAGGCAGTCCTCTGTCCTGCCCTTCTTCACCGAAGCCTCATATATGCAGTCATCCCGGCTGTTTTCATCTTTGATATC
>Ga0180435_10007732_pt1 | contig 10216 bp, 6 predicted proteins | sample SS_ome_3_FD_132467 | JGI IMG/M metagenome (GOLD analysis project Ga0180435, IMG submission 132467) | Hypersaline lake sediment archaeal communities from the Salton Sea, California, USA - SS_3_S_1 metaG | ecosystem: Environmental > Aquatic > Non-marine Saline and Alkaline > Hypersaline > Sediment... | reverse complement strand
ATCACAAAATGAACGAGATGTAGTGAAGACTTCGCCTGATTATGAACGCAAATAAAGGAGTTACGTTCATAACTGCGGAAGTTAGGTTAGAGCACCACCGTCACGTGTCCCCAAGCGTAAATCGAACGGAAAAAAGAAGCGGGGCGACCTTTTCAAGCCGCCCCGCCGGTACTATCTCGATTCATCAATGATGCGATGCGCCGCTGAGAGGATTACTGCGTCCCTGCGGGCGCCTCGACTATCGTAGGATGTACAGTAATGAACTGATCGTCGCGGTATGCAGGCGTCGTGGCGTCCGCGTTAGTGATGCCGACAGGCAGGTCGGCGCCCGTGGCTATCATGTAGATATCATCGCCCTGGACGAGGGAATCGTCGAGGCTCTTTTTCATCTCAACCTGACCGCCATAAGTCAGGTACACCTCTCCGTCATCTATATGGTTAGACGGTTCTACTACATTTGTCTTGACACCCATGGCATTGCCCGGTCCGCCCTCTCCGGGGTTCTTGTCGGCCATAATAACAAACGAACCCTTCAGCTTCGGGCCAAGATATACCGGATTCGAGCCCACACCCGGATTGGCCGGGTCAGGAGTCGTCTTGTACCTGTAGGGATAATGCAGACCGTATGAAAACTGCGACGACGACTGCCAACCCACTCTCTCATTCACTCTATCCTCCGGGGCGCGAACGGTATAATCATCGTCCGAGCGGCATCCGAAGGCATTTTCACCGACAAGACCCTTGTCGATTATCAACCACATGTTCTGCATTGCCGCCGGTCTGGCATTAAGGTTCGTCGTCAGCGTCGCGATATCCTTTTCGGCGTCGGCCCATGCAATCGTCGACTCGGGATCACCCGAATTCCACAGCAGCGGGAACCTGGCGTTCTTGTCCTCAGCAGCGAACATGGCGATGCCTTTTCCGATACCGTTGAGGTTGGCGGTGCATGCCGCCTGGTTGGCCAATTCGCGCGCCCGCTGCACAGTAGGCATAAGCAGCGTAGCGAGAATCGCGATAATCGCGATTACAACCAGCAACTCAATCAGCGTAAAACCTTTAGTACGTCTCATGATACTATCTCCTCAAATTGCGCCGATACGCCTTGCTGCACCGAATGAGAAAAGAATTATTAATGATACCTTTCACTACTACGGGCAACGCAATGCGCCACGACTTGGCCGACGGTAACGTCGACCTGAAATTCGCCGTCAAATTCGATCCTCCCTCCAGGATACTAAACCCAGAGAGACTGGTACTATACACTTACGCCCGGCGCCATGCAACTCTATATAACACAATATCAGACAAAAAACATCTCTGAACCACTTACCGCCAACATACGCAAAGTACAGACCTTATAGAAAAAGACGACACACGGAAAATCCGCCCGGTACGTTAAACCGGACGCCATTCGAGAAGTGACTGACGCCAACACCTGACGAAAGCTCGCCGGATCAGAATAAATGATTGCGGTGTACTTGTGCTGTCAATCAGACTCTTCTCAAACGCATAGTTTCTGTTTACACCTTAATTATACGCCCAATCACGGGATTCGGCAAGACCAATATGTGTTTGACAGACCGCTCCGGGCCAAGTATATAGCCATCATCATGCAGCCGATGCAGGGAGATATACAACGATGGCTGATCCCACAGAGATGAGGCACAAACTCCGGGAATACGGACAGGAGCACCTGCTGGCGTTCTGGGATGAACTGGACGCGGGAAAACAGGATGCGCTGTTGGAGCAATTGGGGACCGTGGACTTCGAGCAGTTGAACGCCTTTATCGAACAGTTCGTCAATAACACATTACCGCCGCCCATCGGCGCCGATATCGTCCCACCGCACGTACTACCACACAAACCCGCCGACGCCGAACAGGGTGAACTCTACGACCGCGCAAAGCAACGCGGAAGCGAACTTCTAACCCAGGGAAAGGTCGCCGCATGCGTCGTGGCTGGAGGTCAGGGAACCCGCCTGGGATTCGACGGACCAAAGGGATGCTTCCAGGCTACACCCGTAGCCAAGAAATCGCTCTTCCAGGTCTTTGCCGAGCAGATACAAACCGCCTCCAATCGCGCCGGTAAGGCGATTCCGTGGTACATCATGACCAGCCTGGCCAACGACACTCAGACCAAGGCATTCCTGCGGAGGAATCACTACTTCGGACTTGAGAGCGACAATGTACGCTGCTTCCAGCAGGGCGCGATGCCGGTGATCGGTATGAACGGTAAGCTCCTGCTCGAGGCCAAAGGCATGCTGGCCGTCAGCCCCAACGGGCACGGCGGGGTCCTGCCTGCATTGCGACAGAGCGGTTCACTGGGCGATATGACCGACAGGGGCATCACGCTGATAAGTTATTTTCAGATCGACAATCCGCTGGTCAGGTGCATCGATCCGCTGTTCATCGGACTGCACGACCTGAACCAGGCGGAGATGAGCGCAAAGGCCCTGCCCAAACGCGACCCCATGGAAAAACTGGGCAACTTCTGCATAATCGACGGTAAGACGTCGGTGATCGAATACTCCGACATGCCCGAAGAACTCGCCACGTCCATGACCGACCAGGGATTCCTGAAGTTCTCAACCGGATCGATCGCTATCCATATCCTGAACCGTTCGTTCATCGAGCGACTGACCGACCGGGAACGCTGCATCCTGCCATTCCACCGCACCGAAAAAATCGTGCCCCACGTGGACTCCACAGGCCGGAAAATCACACCGGACCAGCCTAACGCCATCAAACTCGAAACGTTCATCTTCGACGCCATGTCAATGGCCGACAAAACAGTAATCCTCGAGACCCGGCGAAACGAAGAATTCAGCCCGATCAAAAATGCCGAAGGACTGGACTCACCGGTAACCAGTCTCCACAGCCAGGTCCGCCGCGCCGCGGGCTGGTTGGAAGCCGCCGGCGTTGAACTACCACTCGACGCCGACGGACAAGTGGCCGCCGCTATCGAAATCTCGCCCCTGTTCGCCGACAGCGCCGAAGAACTCGCCGCAAAAATCGACCCGGATCTCACGGTAGTCAGCGGGCAGCAGTTGTATCTCGGTTCGCGCGGACAGATCGGGGGCACAAAATAACCGTACCTGGGATATACGCCAATGTCCGACAAGAAAGTACTGATACTGGCCAACTACTCAAAGCCCGGTGTATCCGACCAGGTCGGAATACTCGAACCGTGGATCCGACAACGGGCTCAAGTCGTTGCGACGTTGGGCGTCGAACAACTCCCAGACGCCGACACGCCCCCGGCAGACCTTTGCATCGTGCTCGGTGGAGACGGTACGCTCCTGGCGGCCGCTCGGGCACTGGCTCCGACAGATACCCCGTTGCTGGGGGTAAACATGGGAAAACTCGGATTCCTGGCGGAATTCAATATCGAACAAATGCGGGAACACTTCGACGACGTGCTGGCGGGAAAAATACCGCCAACCCGACGCATCATGCTGGATGTCTCCGTCAAACAGCACGGCGAGGCGACTTTCAGTTCACCGGCCGCCAACGAAGTAGCCATTTCCGCCGGAACACCTTTCAGGCTGATCGACCTCGACGTTTCACGTGGAAACGAAACGATCGCCAAGTACCTCGGCGACGGACTGGTTGTCGCCACGCCAACCGGTTCGACCGGGTACAACATGTCCGTCGACGGACCGATCATCGAACCGACGCTCGATGCGGTGGTTATATCCCCCCTGGCCGCACATACCCTGTCGATGCGACCGATAGTAGTACGGACCGACCAGCCTGTTGTCGTGCGGGCCGTAAAGGTAAACGTTGGCACCTCCGTCATGATCGACGGACAGTTAACCTGCAGATTGTGCGACGGCGACGTAGTCGAAATCCGCCTCGCCGACCACCCGACACAGATCGTGCCCCATCCCGCACACGGATTCTTCCAGACACTAACCACCAAACTCAAATGGGGGCACAACCCCCACCGCACGGATCAACAACCAACATCCAACAAGGAACGCCTGTGATTGGATATTGATCCGTCCTCTGTCCAGGTCGCTGCGTGGAGTATCTAACGCCCGGTTGAACCCACACCGGAGAACCAGTTACACACCACATCGCGGGTGAATGACATTATTATCTTGGGAGTTCGCCCGCGAGTTTAATAGAATGTCCTGACGATGAGTGTTGACTCCAGATTCCTGACTGGCGAAGGACCGGAGATTTTTTCCGGTAGCGAACTCGTGCTCAAAGGAGCCCTCGAGACCGAGGGAGGTGTGCATCTTCTTGCGGGCTATCCGGGCAGCCCTATCGCCGGATTCTTCGACTCGATGCTCTACATACGCGAACTGCTGCTGGAAAAGGGTATCCGCGCCGCAATCAACAATAACGAGGCCCTGGCCGGCGCCATGCTCAACGGCACCCAGTCGATCGGATGCCGCGGGATGATCGCCATGAAGAGCGTCGGGGTGCATGTGGCGGCGGATGCATTGGCTCTTGGTAACCTCGCCGGGGCGCACAAACAGGGCGGCGCTATTGTCGTATACGGAGACGACCCGTGGTCCGATTCCACGCAGGTGGCCTCTGACAGCCGGTACATATCCAAACACCTTTACATCCCGGTGATCGAACCTTCCAACGCCCAGGAGGTCAAGGATTTCGTCGACCTGGCCTTCAAAATCTCGCGCAAAAGCGAATTGTATATGGGCTATATCATCACCACCAACCTCGCCGACGGAGGCGGGACGGTGCAGTGCGCGCCAAACCAGTTCCCAACATTCAACACGCACCAGAAAACCTTTCTCGATACCGCCGAAATCGATTTCGACACGCGCGTCCTCCTTCCGCCAAGAACGTGGTGGCAGGAAGCATCACTCGCCGGGCGACAGGCCCGCGCAATGCAGACCGCCAGGGAACTGGGCGTCAACCGCATCGACTACCAGAGCGACGACGGAACAAAGCGCCCGCTGGGATTTATCACCAGCGGACTGGCCCACGGATACCTCATCCAGACGCTCATGGAAACAGGCAAGCTTGGCCGGTTCCCGGTCCTCAAACTCGGTATGACCTACCCGGTAGATCCCGAAATGATTTCCCGCCTCGCCGCGCAATGCCACCGGATCATCGTCGTCGAAGAACGCCGCGGATTCATCGAAGAACAGGTCGCCCAAATCGTGCTGACGGATCGACAGAACGGCGGACCGGGCCAAAAAACGGAAGTCTGGGGCAAGCAGTTTCCCTCCGGGCTCCAGGGATTGCCTCATATCGCCGGACTGCATCCTTCAATCCTGACCCAGCGCCTCGTACCGCTTATCCGCTGGGCCAATGGCGTAGATCGGGCGGAATCCTCGCCCCATCAGGCGGCCCCTGCAGGAGATCTCGTTGAGGATTCGGATGCGGCGATGAACCGCGAGATGGGTTTGATTGATACGGCCAACAGGGCCCGCGTCGGGTCGCTTCCGCCGAGGATCCCTTCATTCTGCCCGGGATGTCCGCACCGCGATTCGGCGATCCTCTGCATGCAGGTCAAGAAACGGTTCATGGACACAGACTACATGCGGCGCGTCCACAAGCGCGGACCGATGGACCTCGTCTTCCACGGTGATATCGGCTGCTACACGATGTTGATGTTTCCTCCCAACAAGGCGCTGATGCACGATTTGTCGGGCATGGGCCTTGGCGGGGGGACCGGCAGCGGAACCGACCCGTTCATCGAAAACAGCGAAGTGGTCTTCATGGGCGATTCGACGTTCTTCCACAGCGGCGTTATTGCAATCAGCCAGGCGATAAAACTCGGGCAGAACATTACGTTCATCATCCTGGACAACTCGACAACGGGAATGACCGGTCACCAGACCACGCCTGAACTCGACTTCGACGTGCTGGGCGCGCACACGGAAGTCCAGAGTATCGCCGAGACCGTTCGCGGTCTGGCCAGTACCACCGACGTACCGGTGATCCGCGTGGACCCCGAAGAGACCGCCGAATACCGCAACCTGCTGGAACAGACGTTTCTCGCCGACGGCGTTAAGGTAATCATCGCCGACAAGGAATGCGCCATCACGCGCCAGCGCCGCCTCCGAAGAGAACAGCGCCAGATCGTCCACGATCGCGGATACCTGCCGAAATCGCAGCATATGAACGTCAACACCGAGATCTGCCGCTTCTGCCTGGCCTGCGCCGAACTGACCGGCTGCCCGGGACTCAGACACGTCAAGACCGACTATGGAATGAAGATAGATACCGATCTGTCGTGGTGCGTCGGCGACGGGGCCTGCCGACGAGTCGGAGCGTGCAACAGCTTCGAACGAATTACAGTCAAGCGGAAACGCCCGCCGAAATCGCGCGTGCCCGAACTGCATCTCGACGAGATACCCGAACCGCAGAAACGCACGCCGGGAGAGTTATGGCGATGCTGCCTGACCGGCGTGGGCGGAATGGGCATCGGAACGGTCACCAGCATAGTCGTCCGGGCAGGTCACTACGAGGGATACAAGGTCGTCTTCCTCGACAAGAAAGGTCTGGCGATCAGAAACGGGGGCGTGGTAAGCCAGGTCGTCTACAACATCGCCGACAAGCCCGTTACCGCCTGCATACCCTACGGTAAGGCCAACCTGCTGCTCGGCGTGGATATTCTGGAAGCCGCACGCGCGATGGACCCGGCAGGAAGGATGAGGGTCGCCTCTCCGGAAACCACCGCCGCGGTCATCAATACCAACAAGATCGCCACGATCAATGGAATAATAGGCACCGATGACTTCGACCCCGACGAACTGGAAAAGATCATCCGCACCCAGACCCGCGAAAGCGACTACCTAGCCAGGGATATCGCAACAATATGCGAAAAGTATCTCGGATCGAAAGTCTACGCCAACCTGATGATGCTCGGTTTCGCGTTCCAGAAAGGGCTCGTCCCGGTCTCGATGCACTCGATCGCATGGGCCATCAAGGACACCATCCGCGCGCACGCCAAGGAAAACCTCTACGCGTTCAACATGGGACGCAAACTCGTGATCCAGCCCGATCTGTTCCGAGGCGCACCGCAACGAACGGGCTGGACCGAAACGCTCGAAGATAAATACCGATGGACGGTCCGCCGCTACCGCGCCGGACGACGCATGGGACAGGCGCTGAGAGAACTCGGCGCCGAGATCATCGCGGACCTTCCCGGGATCGACGAGACCCTGAAACGAGACATAATCGTAAGGCTCTACGACACGATGCGATGGGGCGGAATGCCTTACGCACGAAAGTACGCCGATTCCCTCCGCTCCGTTTACAACCATGACAATGCGCCCGCGGGTTATCCCGCCACGCGGGCAGTGGCGCATAACCTGGCGGCGGCAATGCTTATAAAGGACATATTCTTCACCGCCGAACTGGCCACCAGCGGCGAGAAGTTCAATCGCGATCGCGAAAAATACAACGTCAATCCCGCCAACGGAGACCGGATCTCCTACCGCCACCTCCTGACTGTGACGCTGCCCATACCATTCTGGAAACCCGCGATAAATATCGCCGCCCCGAGCTGGCTGATGAAATTCGTAAAACGCATGCGATGGATGAGACGCGCTCTGCCCGGATGGAACGGACCGAAGAAAGAAATCCTGCGACGCTACGAACAGGCCGTCGCCGACTTCCTTTCCGCCGAACCCGGTGACACCGACGCCCTGATCGCACTGCAGGGCGGAATATGCATGCAGTGCCTCAACCCCCGATGCCTCGAAGCCGGGTGCCCGCTGGAAAGCCGCATCCCCGAATGGATCGAAATGGCAGGCAGAGGTCAGTGGCGACAGGCCGCCGACAAACTCCACGAGACAAACAACTTCCCGGAGTTCACCGCCCGCCTCTGCCCCGCGCCGTGCCAGACGCAGTGCAAGGCGGCGATGAATTTTTCGAGCGTCGAAATCAGGCGGACCGAACTGGATATCATCGATAAAGCCTTCGCAGAAGGCTGGGTCACACCGCGGAAGCCCACCGAAAAGACGGGCAAATCCGTAGCGATAGTTGGATCGGGGCCCGCCGGCCTTGCCGCCGCACAACAACTCGCACGGGCGGGACACGACGTGACGGTCTTCGAACGAGACGATGCCGTCGGAGGGCTCCTGCGATACGGAGTGCCTGAACTCCGCCTGGAAAAACATCTCATCGACCGGCGAGTCGAACAATTAACCGCCGAAGGAATTAACTTCAAAACCGCGACAACCATCGGCGACGACATCACCGCCGAAGAACTGAAAGAAAACTTCGACGCCGTCTGCCTCGCCACCGGCGTAACGGTACCGCAAGACCTGAACGTACCCGGACGAGAACTTGACGGAATACACTTCGCCCTCGATTATCTCGGCGGGCGCGAAGCAATCTCCGCCAAGGACAAGTCCGTCGTCGTCATCGGAGGCGGAGATACCGGAAACGATTGCGTCGAAACCGCTCTGGAACAGGGCGCAAAGTCAGTGGTCCAACTCGAAATCCTGCCCGAAGACAAAGTCGTCAACGATCCGACGCATGACGACCAGGCCACCGCTCGCGCCGATCATCGATGGCAGGTGCAGACCAGGGAATTCCGCGGAGCCGAAAAGTTAACCCAGGTGGTCGCAACCGAAGTCCAGTGGGCTCCAGGCCGCAACGGCAGGAACGAACCGGTAGAAGTACCAGGCGCGGATTTCGTTATCCCCGCGGATATGGCCATCCTGGCTGTGGGATTCAAGAGAACTTTCGATCCGAACCTCGCTGAGCAGTTCGCCCTGACCACCGAAGACGACGGCGGGGTTTTCGTTGAGGGATATCGAACGTCAACCGACGGTATTTTCGCAGCCGGCGATACCGTCAGCGGACCGGCGCTGATCGCCAATGCAATTCGCGGTGGTAGAAAAGCGGCATCGCAAATCAACTCCTATCTCAACAGGTAAAGCCCAGCCTCATGCCCCGGGAATCGAAAGCAAACCTGATCCGGCGCATCGCCAAACTGATCGCCAAACTCAAGAAGGCCTATCCCGACGCCCGATGCGCGCTGACGCACGGTGATCCGTTGAGGCTGCTGGTGGCTACGATACTCTCGGCCCAGTGTACCGATAAACGCGTAAATCTCGTCACCAAAACGCTTTTCAAGAAATACAAGACGCCCGGCGACTACGCCTCAGCCCACCCGAAAACCCTGGAAAATGAAATCCGATCGACCGGTTTCTTCAGGAACAAAGCCAAAAACATCCGCGGCGCGTGCGCGAAAATCATCAGCGACTTCAACGGTAAAGTACCCCGCACAATGGCCCAACTCCTCACGCTGCCCGGCGTTGCACGCAAGACCGCCAACTGCGTGCTCGGTAATGCCTTTGGTCTGGCCGAAGGGGTAGTCGTCGACACTCACGTGATACGTCTTTCGGCGCGACTGGGCCTGACGAAACACAAAGAACCGCTGAAGATCGAGCGAGATCTCATCGCAATCGTCCCACCGGAAGAATGGATCCTCTTCTCCCACCTCCTGATCTTCCACGGACGGGCCGTCTGCTCCGCACGCAAACCCGACTGCGACAACTGCCCCATCGCCGCTCTCTGCCCGTCAGCAGGGAAAGTCCAAGTGATTCGCCGATAGTATCGAATAGTGTTGTTGCGCCACCACGCGGACCGGCCGGCGCAAAGGCGTTACCGCAGATGACACAGCGATCAAACCACTTCCCGGTTTTCGTCTTCGTGCAAGGCGTGTTCGGCCTGGGAGCGGTCTTCGTCCTGGCGTTTGTGGTTGATACCCAGTTTTTGCCCGTAGAGTCTGAACAGGTCCCCGGGCGCCAGACCGAGCAGTTGGCAGATACTGATCAGGAAGAACAGCATGTCGGTGGCTTCTACGCGCGCGTTCTGCACGTCCTGCAGTTCGTACTGTCGCCCTTCCTTCGCTTCGCGGTACCAGTGTTTCCAGGACAGGCATTCCTGGAGTTCGTGGCATTCGGAGGCCATTGCGTCGATATAGTTTTTCAGCGCCCGTCCGATTTCCGTCCTCAATCCGCCCTCGTCGCTCAGCGTACCGCCGGTCTCCGCGGCCCGAAGCGCCTCGCCAAGCGCGGCTGTATCGAAACCCGCGCGCTTGTTCAGTTCGGCCTGCATCGGCCAGATATCCGCGAGAGATCCAATCGTTTCACCACTCATCTCATCTGCTCCAATTCAAGGAAATCGTTCAGATATTTGGTTTGACCGGGAGCATTCTACCTGTCAGCATGCTAACGAAACCACGGAAAAACAGGTTTAACCGCGGATCCCAGCCAATT
>Ga0180435_10007731_pt1 | contig 10216 bp, 7 predicted proteins | sample SS_ome_3_FD_132467 | JGI IMG/M metagenome (GOLD analysis project Ga0180435, IMG submission 132467) | Hypersaline lake sediment archaeal communities from the Salton Sea, California, USA - SS_3_S_1 metaG | ecosystem: Environmental > Aquatic > Non-marine Saline and Alkaline > Hypersaline > Sediment... | reverse complement strand
GTATGCGGCCTACAGGGCCAGCGTGAATGGGAGATTGGTTCGCTGGGTGATTCAAAAAAATACACTCACAAATAATTTAGACTTGATTTACTTCATGGGAGAATCACAATGATAGCGAAATTTAAAAAAGGAACTCGTTCCTGGTCGGTGGCAGCATCGATTCTCTTTGCCTTGTTGAGTTGCGTGGCTTTGACCAATGCCCAGTCGGGGATGCACAACCTGAAAAGGATCGTACCACCAAAATTACAGAAGAACCTTCTTCTCTATTATTCTTTCGACAAAAACGGGGGTACCAAAGCTATTGATTTATCCGGAATGGATTTTCACGGTAAGGTTCAAAGGGCCCAGCATACCGAAGATGGTTATTCTGGCGGAGCGATGCGTTTTAACGGGAAAGACGCTTACATCAGTATTCCTGATATTCGTTTGAAAGTTTTTACCTTTTCAGCCTGGGTGAAAACAGCTACCGACGATTTAAACAATCGAAGAATGTTCCTGCTGGATGATGGGGAGAATTATTACGCTTTTCAGGGTAATAGTAGAGGCGGAGTGGGAATCTATGTTACGGATGATATCGAAATCAACGAGTACGACTGGCAACTACCGGTGGGTCGGTGGACACATGTAACGGTGACCTATGACGGAGAACTCGTCAAAATATACAAAAATGGCAAACTGACTCAGGCAGGAGAAGGAGTATTTCCCCAGGCTATTACAGGTAAAGCTTATATCGGTTTTTCCGGAAAGACCAGAGATTCTAACAGACATGACCGAGATTATTGCTGGCAGGGGTTGATCGATGAGGTGGCGATTTTCAATCGGGCTTTGAGCGAAACAGAGGTATTACATATATACAATAGAACAACTGATTCGGCGGCAAAATTCTCCCCTGCCCCAATCACGACAAAACCGAAAACCATACGACGAGCAAAATCCGGAAAAACGCCTTTACATATGGCGGCGGAGAAGGGGCATAAGAAGACGGCGGAGATACTCATTCGTCAGGGAGCGGATGTCAATGCCGAAATGCGGAACGGAGAAACGCCTTTGCATTTGGCGGCCGAGTATGGCCATAAGGAAATGGCCCAACTGCTGATCGAACAGGGAGCAAATGTTAATGCGAAAACACAAACCGGGGAGAGCCCTTTGCATCGGGCCGCTGCTAACGGCCATGTAGAAATGGTCAGCTTTTTGATTAAACAGGGAGCTGTGGTATCGGGTACGAAAAAGACATCTGGTATTGCCTTTTATTCGGTGGAGCAGCTCTGGCAGGAAGCCCGGGAGAGCTTCGATAAGTTAACCAAAGCTATCGAAGTTCGGGATTGGGTGGCAATGGAAAAATGGGCGGATCGCTTTGAAGAGATTTTTTCTCAATGTCAAGAAGCGATACAGGTAGATGAATTGCGGTCTCAGTGGGAAAAGATTGATAAAAAACTGGATGAAAAACAGAAGCAATACTTAAAGAAAATGGAACATTTAAAAAACAAATTTGAGGCGCTAAGCTCCGACCGCTCTGAAAAGAAACAATTGCGCATAAGCCAACCATTTGGACGGGCCGATAATCCATGCCACAAGAAGCAATTAAACAATCTGTTTTGCAAAAAGTGGCTTACAATATTTGCATTTAGCACCTTATATATGTTATACTATATATAAGTGAGATACTTAACTTATACAAAAGTTTAATTAAACCCACCTGATTTACCTACCCGATAATGAACCTGATGGGATAATACCCTAGCCGGCATTTTACGCTGGACAGAGCACTGGAGGTATGAGAATTGCCGGCAGGGCCCGAGGCATATGTTTTTTCGATAAGTAATGACATAGTACATAAATGGGAAAACTCCATCGGGATGAGTACACATCCGTCAGAGGTATGCCCAAAACCGGCAAGGGTGGGAATGTGATATATTTAAGTGAGCCGAAAAACGTTGGGTGAAGGACCGCCGCTCAAAGTAAATTCTGTTATGGGAACCGAAGCTCATGAAAACAGCAAAGCGAAGAGGGGGGAAACATGTAAACGGCGCGGTAGTCATTACCGTTTGTGTATTATTATCTTTGATAAGTTCAGCGTGGGGGAAAGACGCGGCAGAAGCAGGCCAACCGGTTCAATTGGCGTTATCGACACGTAATTGGGATGTCGCCATGATAAATTCGGCAGATGCCAGGTCCGGGTTATCTGTTAATCCCGGAGCTTTTTTCGGCAAAGGCGAAAGAGAAGGCCTAATCGGGGCACCGTCGTTTCCTGAAGTCAGCAGCAAACATCATACGTCCCGATTAGTTGCATTGGCGCAAACAGACCACATCGCGTTACTGAAATGGTCTATGCTAAAATACCAAGAGCGGATAAGGGATTATTCCGGAACTTTATACCGCCGGGAAAGAATCGACAAGAAACTTTATCCCCAGCAGAAAATCTCAGTGAAGTTTAAGGAACGTCCTTTTTCTCTGGTGATGGATTGGCAAAAAAACGCGGGACGAATCGACAAGTTGTTGTATGTAGAAAATAAAAAGCAAAACAACAAGATGATTGTCCATCCGACCGGTTTTTTTTCCTGGATCAAGTCGGTGCAGCGGGATCCCCGTTGTAAGGATGCGCGGAAGTCCAGCCGGGGAACGTGCGACGAATTCGGTTTTTACAGGAATATGGGAAAAATTCTGCGAGTCTATGAAATGGCGGCCCGTAAAAACGAACTTACCACGCGCTATTTGGGGGACACTCTTGTAGGGGAGCGCGACTGTATCGCCATCGAGCGTCGTCTGCCCCGGCGGGCTTGTTATCCCTCCGGGCGGCTGGTGATCGCGTTTGACAAGGAATATCTGGTACCGACGTCTATCACCAGTTACGACTGGCAGGGTAAGTTGCTCAGTGAATATATTTACGAAGATATACAATTTAACTTAGGTCTCTCCGCGAACAAGTTCACAAAAAAGTCCAACCGATTATAAGCTTAACTTTCGCAGTTTTTACCGTAAGTATTTTCATTCCACAGGGCCTTTAGAACAACAGATGAATTTTATAAACTCCCGGAATATGTATCGAAATTGCTAAAAAAGAGACAAATTCATTACGAAGACCCTATTAGTACGTTGCCTTAAAATGTTACGTAAGAAAAAGTGCGAAAACGCACTATAAGCCTTGCCCGGTTTACATAATTTCTTTATGCATATTATTCGAATGGCTCGATAACAAGAGCCATTTTTTATGCGCATGCTTTTTTTTAGTCTCGGGATTTTTAACTGACGGTATATAATAACGAAAATATTTCCATGGATATGAAGAGGTCACTGGGGTTCCGGTTGGGATACGAATATATTGACCGATAACTATATGCCGCCGGGGTGTTCTCTGGGGGGGGGTGTAAGTAAATTGCCGGAATTTCTAAGCAAATTGCTCGCTTACCCGGTTTTATTTCTGCCTGAGGCTACAGGCAAACGGTGGCTGGATGGAAAATTTTACGATTACGTTTAAATGCGGCGGTAGAAACGACGAGATAAATAACAATGGAATGAAGATGAGTATCTTGCCAATGATAAATCCAGCACATCAATAGAGGATCAATGTATGAAGCTGCAAACAAAATTAACGGTTATTGGTATTACGGTCACAATTTTACCATTGTGTATTATTTCCATTATCATGTGGAGACAAAGTACGCAAACAGCGAAAATCGCCACCGAGAGTAATATCCAGCAGAGTTATGACAATATGGATAATATCGCGCAAGGGATATACTCTCAATGTACCACTCAGAATGAGAGTGTGCAAAACAAGGTCAATACGGACCTGAATGTGGCCCGGAAAGTTATGAATCTTGCCGGTAAGGTATCTTTTTCGAAGGAAACCATCCCCTGGAAGGCCAAGAACCAATATACGAAGAAGGTTTCGGAAATACAATTACCGAAGATGGTGGTAGGAGATGTTTGGCTGGGGCAAAACAAAGACATGCAGGTAAATTCACCTGTGGTGGATGAGGTCAAACAACTGGTAGGAGGCACCTGTACTATTTTCCAACGGATGAATGAAGAAGGTGATATGCTGCGGATCAGTACGAACGTAGAGCTCAAGGACGGGACGCGGGCGATTGGGACTTATATTCCCAAGGTCAACCCGGACGGCAAAGCCAATCCGGTGATTGCGACGGTTCTGAAAGGGGAGACCTTCCGAGGTCGGGCTTATGTGGTGAATGCCTGGTATATTACCGCTTACGAGCCGATACGAGATAAAAAAAATCGAGTAGTTGGGGTACTGTATGTAGGTGTTCCGCAGGAAAATGTTATGGCGTTTCGTCAGTCGATCGTAAATACCAAAGTAGGCAAGACAGGATATGCCTATGTCATTAACAGCAAGGGAGATTATATAATTTCCAAGGGAGGGGCACGGGACGGGGAGAATATCTGGGAAGCCAAAGACAGCAATGGAACCTTGTTTATCCAGGAGATTGTGAAAAAATCTCACAGTTGCAAAGCAGGTGAGATATTCGAGCAACGATATCCCTGGATAAATCATGGCGAGAAAGTGGCCCGCATGAAAATTGCCCGATGTATGTATTATGCGCCCTGGGACTGGATTATCGGTGTCGGTGCTTATGAGGATGACGTACTGGAAGCCAGTCGATTAATCGCATCCATGGGAAACAAAAGTACTTTGATAACCTGGTGGAGTCTGGGTATCAGTTTACTGGTCGCGGTGGTGGTATGGTTTTTCACGGCCCGTAATTTATCCGGTAAGCTGGATCGTATCGTATCCGAGATGAGCGAAGGTTCTCAACATGTTTCTGACTCGGCGGATGATTTATTTATATCATCTCAATCGTTAGCTGAGGGCGCGACCGACCAGGCAGCCAGTCTGGAGGAAACGGCCAGTAGTCTGGAGGAGATGTCAAGTATGACCAAACAGAATGCCGGCCATGCCCAAAAGGCCAACCATTTATCGGACGAGGCCCGTCGAGCGGCAGAAAATGGTAAAGAAGCCATGTTGCGAATGGCCGAAGCTATCGAAGAGATTCAGAAATCATCTCAGGAGACGGCTAATATTATTAAGGTGATCGACGATATCGCATTTCAGACGAATCTACTGGCGTTGAACGCGGCGGTGGGAGCGGCCCGAGCCGGGGAAGCGGGTAAAGGTTTCGCGGTGGTGGCCGAAGAAGTGCGTAATTTAGCGATGCGCAGCGCAGAAGCGGCCAAGAATACCTCGGGAATGATCGAGGAAGCAGTGAAGAGCTCGAAAAACGGAGTGAATAACAGTCAGGAAGTAGCACAGGCATTAGAGGAAATTGTCAAGACGGTGTGTCAGGCGAGCGATTTAATCAGTGAAATTGCCGCAGCGTCGCAGGAGCAGGCAGAGGGGATCGATCAGATAAACAATGCCATGAACAGAGTGGACAAGGTGACGCAGCAGAACTCTCAGAACGCGGAAAACTCTTCGGAAGCTTCGGAGGAACTCAGGGGGCAGGCGAAAAAAATGAATGATATTGTAACGGAACTGGTTCGGTTGGTAGGTAATGGCCGAGATGTGATAACCAAGCAAAAAGAAGAGGCGGTTACGGAAAGTTAATTCGTTATTATTCTCATCACAATTGAATTTCCCGTTTTCATATAATGTATTTTCTTGTCAGAAAAACAATTACATCTGGCCCTGCCGGGAATTCTCATACCCGATGGGTATAATTCGACTTGAATCTATCCTGTTCCAGTCATCGCGAACGCAGCGAAGCGAACTTAACCTTCACATTATGAATTACTGTCCCCTATATCATTCCACCACCCCTTGTCAACCCGGCGTAGGTCGGGATCTATCTTCCTGTCATCGCCGGTACAGCCCAGAAATACCGTAATCACCAACGTAGCGAGAACGGAAATCGCAGTAATAACCCTTATGTCCAGCGTAAAATCCTGACACTATCAGCGTGCAAAGCTCGCCGCTGCTGTTACATAGCCAATACCAGCACCCACAGGTTTAGCCGTACGCAGTACTCGTTAAAGAGATGAATCTTCGCCACCTGAGCCGCCGACTATCCTTTCACCAGGGCGCACGCAAAGCCTTGACGCGATCCGCTTGCCATGCAATCCGCGATGGAGCTTTTCCAGTTCCGCAAAAATTTCGTTGGACAGCGAATAATCCTTCATGTAGTATTGGCCGAATATAAGCCGTTTTCCGATTTAAAATCAGGAGTTTTCAATCAGGTTCAATATACAGCTTAACTTTCGCAGTTTTTGCGGTCCAATATTTCATTACACAGGGCCTTTTGAGTAACAGTATCTTTTTTATCGACTTTCGGAAGATGTTCCGAAAGGACCAATAATAGATGAAATTCATTAATAAGGCCCTGTCAATACGTTGCGTAAAAATATTACACCAGAAAAAGTGCGAAAACGCACTACAGAATCAGTATAATAAACGAGAAGGATGGAAAACCGGTCACCCTCCGCGGTATCCAGAGGTGTAACCGCAACCAGAGTCGGCCGGTTCGAAGACCTCGCCTTACGAAAACAATCCCAAACCCAACAACCGGAGCACCCACATGAAACACTTAAATACCCTGATCTCTTTCATCACTCTGCTCAGCGCGACCCTGCACGCCGCTGATTGGCCCCAGTGGCGAGGCCCGCAGCGCGACGCCCGTTGCACCGAAACCGGCCTACTCCAGGCCTGGCCCGAAAAAGGCCCACCGCTCGCCTTCAAAATCACCGGTCTTGGCAAGGGCTTTTCTTCCGTCGCCATCGCCGCCGACAAACTTTTCACTATGGGTGACCGCAACGGCAAACAATGTCTCCTGGCCTACGACCTCAACACCCAAGCAGAACTTTGGAATACCTCCACGGGGCGATCCTGGACCAACGGACCCCGTTGCACCCCCACTATCGACGCTAACCGTGTCTATGCTCTGGGAGCCCATGGCGACCTCGTCTGTGTTGACGCCGACTCCGGAAAAATTATTTGGCAAAAAAACCTCGACCAGGACTTCGGCGGTAAAATGATGTCCGGATGGGGCTATAGCGAATCACCGCTTATCGACGACAACCAGCTCATCTGCACCCCCGGCGTTCCCGACGCCCTGCTCGTCGCCCTCGACAAAAACACCGGCCAAACCATCTGGAAATGTGTGTCCGGCGACATCGGCCGCCGCGGTAAAGATGGTGCCGGCTACAGTTCACCCGTCCTCTCCACCGCTGTCGGCATCCGGCAATACGTTCAGATCACAGGCCGGGGCTGTGTCGGGGTCGCGGCCAAAGACGGTCGACTGCTCTGGTCCTACAACCGGATCGCCAACGGCACCGCCAATATCCCCACCCCCATTGTGCACAACAATTTCGTTTTCTGCACCACCAGCTATGGCACCGGCGCCGCCCTGCTCGAACTAAAACCCACACCGGACGGGAACGGCGTCACCGTCCACGAAAAATACTTCCTCAAATCAAAAACCTTCCAGAACCACCACGGCGGCGTCGTTCTCCTCGATGGCTGCCTCTACGCCGGAAAAGGTCACAACCGCGGAAAACCCATCTGCCTCGACTTGGACACCGGCAAAATCCGATGGGAAGCGCCGGCTTTGGGCAAAGGTTCCGCCGCTGTCCTCTACGCCGACCACCGTTTCATCTTCCGCTACGATAACGGCCTGGTCGCCCTGCTCGACGCGTCTCCGCAACGGTGCCAGGTCATCAGCCAATTCAACGCCGGTGTTGACCGGGGGCCCAAATGGGCTCACCCTGTTATCGCCAATGGTCTGCTCTTCCTCCGCGATAAAAACACCCTTCTCGCCTATAACCTCAAAAAGCCATAACAATCCTTCCAAAGCTACACGCCATGAGTATGAGTGTTCCCGGCAGGGCCGATTATAAACGCATGCCGAAAAACAAATACTCATCACGATTGAACTTTCCCGTTTTCATATTATGTGTTTTCTTGTCAGAAAAACAATTACATCTGGCCCTGCCAGGAATTGTCATACCCGATGGGTATATTCATGAATAGGAATGCAGGTTAATTTATGTTGTCGGCCAAATCGTGGCGGCGGTGGATTTTACGGCTGAGTTGGAGTAAGGATTTTCGATAGCGGTCGGTAGAGGGGGGGAAATGGGGACGGGGGATCAGGACGTAATCGTATCCCGACGGTAATTCATGTTGGCATAAGCGAAAGGCCTCCCGGAGGGTTCTTTTATATCGGTTACGGGCCAGGGCGGGGCCCAGTTTTTTACCGACAGAAACTCCCAGTCGGGAAAAGGAATTTCGATTGGGTCGAGCGTAAATAATCAAATGTCCGTCAGCGGCGCTGAGGCGGGTCTGGAAGACTTTTTGGAACTGTGTAGAGTTTTTCAATCGCTGTCGGCGGGTAAACCGGCGGCGGCAGGGTTTGGGCTGTTCTGGTTCAGTCGGTGGCATCATTTTTTATCCGCATCATTGTCATCGGAATGTTCTGAGTCGTCTTCGAGTCGATAATTTTTCCAGGCATCGAAATATTCGGTGGGTTCGTTTTTTCTTCCAACATAAAGCAGGCGCCGATAACGTCGAGTAACCCGTATAACGGTCAAGAGAATAAGGCCGACAAATAACGATATAATAATGATAAGGGTAAGAACCAAATACAAACGATATTGCCTGGGATTTGGAGCCGAAGCGTGGTCATCGGTATCGGTGGTGTTGTCGGCGGGCGCAGATAAAGATGAGTCTGCGGGCTGGGCCTGGCCATTGGCCGGGACGGTTTGGGCCGCGGTCGGAACGGCGGAGATAACCAGCAAAAATATGATAAGCCCGCCGCAGAAGAAGTTTGGGTATAATTTTGTTACAGAAGAGTGATTTTTTCGAGGATACAGCAATGTTTAACTCACCATAGGTTTCGGATATTCGGTTGAGGATTTTTGCGAGCGAATTCTTCAAGCAAGTCTCTCGATTTTTTATCGAGATTCGCAGGAGAAACGATTTTCAGGGTAAGGATCATGTCCCCGGTTTGTCCGGTTTTATGTGATTTGACACCTTTGTTTTTCAGGCGGAGTTTTTGGCCGCTGGAGCTGCCGGGGGGGACAGTGACGGTGGTTGTGTCGGAGAGGGTGGGAACATCGATTTTTGTTCCCAGGGCGGCTTCGGCATAAGTAAGAGGTAGGTCGAGAATAACATCGTTTCCCTGTCTTTGGAAGTAAGGATGTTCTTCGAGGTCGATGGTGATAATAAGATCACCCTGGCGGCCCCGGGTGTCGGCCTGGCCTTTACCTCGGAGACGAATTTTGCTGCCCTTGTCCACCCCGGGAGGTATTTTTACAGATATATGTTGTCGTTTCCGGGTGCCGTCGGCCTGGGTGATTGAAAGAATTATTTCTCTTTCGGTTCCGTTGACGGCCTCGATAAAAGGGATTTTAATGGTATGGTAGATATCCAGGTTTTGCTGGTTCGGAGCGTTTTTATTGGTACCGGCGTGCTGTTGTCGAGCGCGGAGTCTTTCGAAAATATCATCAGAACCGGTTCCGGCAGAGCCAGGGCCGCGAAAGGCACTAAAGACATCGGAGAAATCAAAGCCCATCCCCCCCGCAGAGCCGGTGGATGTCCATCGATAGTTACGGCCGGTGCCGGGGCCTGTTCCCTGAGCGTTCATGTTTTCAGCGGCGTGGCCGAACTTATCATAGGCTTGGCGCTTTTGGGAATCGCTGAGGATTTCATAAGCGTGCTGAAGCTCCGTGAATCTATCGGCGGTGGCGGTATCGGCGGTGGCGGTATCGGGATGGTATTTCCGTGCCAAACGACGATATGCCTTTTTGATTTCGGCGGAGGAAGCGCTGCGCGAAACACCTAATACATCATAATAATCTCTTTGGGGCATTTATCAGGGTCCTGTGGGGTTGATGATAAAAAATCTATTATAGGGCTATAAATCAGTCATTGCAATGAAGATACTGGCGGATTGGCAAACGATGGGAGGGAAAATTTTTTGAAAAAAATTTCATTCCGCACAAGTAAAACTGCTGTTTTCAAATACCTGAAAAGGCTTTGATCCGTCCCGGTAAACCATAACGCCTTTGACATTCATCTCTATGGCCTTCAAAAAAACCGACCGGATATCTTCTATTCTTGCATCAGCAGGAAAATTTATTGTTTTTGACACAGCACCGTCCGTGTGCTCCTGAAACGCCTCCTGAATTTTTAAATGCCATTCCGGTCGGATTTGACATGCCAATTGAAAGATATTTTCCGGTATGGGCTTCCAACGAAGTCTATTTT
>Ga0180435_10007730_pt1 | contig 10217 bp, 9 predicted proteins | sample SS_ome_3_FD_132467 | JGI IMG/M metagenome (GOLD analysis project Ga0180435, IMG submission 132467) | Hypersaline lake sediment archaeal communities from the Salton Sea, California, USA - SS_3_S_1 metaG | ecosystem: Environmental > Aquatic > Non-marine Saline and Alkaline > Hypersaline > Sediment... | reverse complement strand
TGATGAAGAAGACAGGCAGCCCTATCTCCAGAAAACCGTCAACCCCCTCCACGACCGTCACGAAACCCGGGACAGGGGAGACCATCAACCGGAGGTGCCTGATCAGGATGAACAACAGCGACCAGTGCATCGCCATCGCCGCTGCCCAAAGCCAAAGGTCTGTACCGTATACCAGACGGCCGTTCTCCATCAGCTTCGTTTTGGTGTTCCTGAGTAGTGACCTGAAGAGCAGGACTTCCATTGCCATCCTGCCCAGCACGCTCCAGAAGTTGTGTGGATTTTCCAGTTTGTCGTGTTTGATCCAGGGCAGAGTTTTCTGCTGCCCGCACGTCGTCGGAATCCGAAACGGCACTGGGATATTTGCCCAGCTCATCACCCGCCAAACCATACCGCCGAGGAATAACGCCAGCGCCAGGTAGGGCAGCACGACACCAAAAATCCACCCCAGTCCCGGCAAACCGCCAAGCATGCCCAGGAAGAACAGGCCGCCAACGAATGCCAGGGAAACCACTACGTTCATCTGAGATCCTCTCGTCGTACGTTCACGCTCTCGGACCCTCTTCTATCTCTTCGTTCCCGATCGCCACCGAACCACCATCGCGTTCGTTCAGTTTGTCGACGACCCAGGAAACACTTCGCTTCATCTCTTTCGTCCGAATCTCGAACACTTGCTCTCGGCACTCCGCGTAAACATCAAACGCGGTGAGCACAACCCGATCGATCTTCCGTTCGAAATCCAAACACTGCTGTGAATCTCTTTCGTTGTGCAGAACATCCTTCGTTTCTTCTCTTACTATGTCCTTGAGTGTCAGAATGAATCTCAAAGACTCGGATGCAAGGAACTGCTGTACTGCACGGATCTTGATAATCTCTAATAGGTGTTGGCGGATCTTCTCGGCATCCGTGTCTTCGACGAGTGCCTCGAAGATCGCCAACGTACCCTCACGCAAACTGTGACCAACCGGATTGGCGAATCGATCCTTCTGCCTTGCGTAAAGGGAAGATGCATCTCTCTGATAAAGGGACAACGCAGCTTCGAGCCATCGCGATACGATCTGCTCTTTTTTCTCCTCTAGCGCTTCCCGGAACGCCATGACCTAACCTTCGGCCGAGAGATGTCGGAACGAGTTCACCCTCAAATCAGACGCAGCCGGTAGGCTTCGGAAGGCCGGCGACCTTACAAGCGCCCTTGGCTGGACCGCTCGGGAACAGGTCGTAGATCTCCTTGAGTTTGAAGCCAGTTGCTTTGCAAAGCTTGCGGATCATCGGAGCCATGTTGAACTCGAGGTAGTATTCCCTCAAGTAGTTCACGAGCTTCCAGTGATCGTCAGTGAGTTCGTCCACACCTTCGGTCTTGGCCAATGATGCTGCTACAGCCTCATCCCACTGGTCCGGATCCTGAATGAATCCGTCCTCATCGATCTCCAACATCTTGCCACCAAGCTCAACCTCTGCCATCTGTCTCCTCCGTTTTTTTAAGGTCCGGGGCAATAACGCCCGAGACCAGTCAGAGTACCTCTACCTGACAAACTCCATGTCAATTCGTGGTGGTGTCCTCAAAGTCTCATGTACAGGACACAACTCAGCCACTCGCCTTACGGCTTCGATCTTCTCCTCGGGAAACCCATCCGGCAGCTCGACATCGACCGTAATACCGCCGATGCGCTTCGGGTTTTCCGCCAACTCCAGCGTTACCGAAACTGCAACATCACTGTCGGTGAATCCACGCGCGTCGCAGTAGCCCTGCACCATCATCGCTATGCATGCACCGAGGGAGCCGGCGAGCAACTCGGCTGGAGCCAAGCCTGCTCCCCCGCCCCCATCCTGCTCGGACATGTCACTGAGAACTTCATGCCCGCGTACTTTGACCTTGTACTGCCGTTCCTCTTCTCGATCGACAGTGATCAAGTCCAATTATCAGACCCTCGCTTCCAACGGTACTACGAGAGGGACTGGTAGTAGTCCATCAAGATCTTTGCGACTTCCGGTCGTGCGAACTCCGGCGGGAGATCCTCACCGTTGCCGAGCATCTCGCGAACCTTTGTCCCGGACAGGAACACAAAGTCTTCCTTCTTGTGGCCTTCAGGAGCCTCGCGCATCATGATCACGTCACCAACGACCTTTGAGAACGCAGTGTGATCCGCCTCGAATATCTGAAGCTCGAGCGAGCCAGCTGGAACTTCTTCCTGGAAGATGGTCTGTGCGTCGAAACCACCGTAGTAGTCACCCACACCCGCGTGGTCACGACCAACGATCAGGTGAGAGGCTCCCATGTTCTGACGGAAGACCGCATGCAACACCGCCTCGCGCGGGCCGGCATAGAGCATGTCGAAGCCGTAGCCAGTGATTTCTGCCGTGTTGGGCTCGAAATAGAGTTCGACCATCTTGCGGATGGCGGCGTCACGGACGTCCGCAGGGATGTCACCCTTCTTGAGCTTGCCGAGCAACATGTGAATTACGGCACCGTCAGCATTGACACGCTCCATCGCGATTTTGACCAACGCTTCGTGCGCGCGGTGCATCGGGTTACGCGTCTGGAACGCAACGACTTTCGACCAGCCACGCTCCTCGATCATCTCACGAATCTGAGTGGCGGTACGGAAAGTCTCAGGGAATTCATCGGCGAAATAGGAATAGCTCAGCACCTGGATCGGACCGGCGATGAACGTCTTGCCCACAGACATCCAGTTCTTCACACCAGGATGTTCCATGTCGGTAGTGCGGAAGATCTTCTCCGCCATTTTCGTCATCTGCTCTTCCGTGGCCGTATCAACCGACTCGACGTCTTGGATCGCAATCACCGGATTTCCATCGACGTTCGGGTCGAGCAAAGCGATTCTCTTCACACCCTCGATGGCCGACGCATCTTCGACCACGTTCACGATCGGGACAGGCCAAAAGAGGCCGGCGGCGGTCTTCATGCTCTCAGCGACGGAGATTGAGTCCGCGAGATTCATGTAGCCCGTGAGAGGGTTGAAATACCCGGAGCCGAGCATGACCGCGTTAGCAGCTGCCTGGGAGCAGACGAGCAGCTTGGGCAGTCCTTCGGCTTCTTTCAGCAGCTCGGCGCGCTTTGCGTCGTCCGCAACGTACAGCGGGTTCAGCGTATCCGAACCATGCGGCTTAACCAACTGACCCATGAACCTATCCTTCCTTTCGTTCAAGTTTTTCAATGGAGGCGACAACCTTCCCGCACCCCCAAATGGGGACCTCTTTTGTGTCCCGGTTACTTCTGACCAGCCCCCGAACCAACGGGAACCAAACTCTTCGAGTCGCTCAAATTGCGACCGGTATGCTCGGCGTAGATCATCGCCACCGTTCGGTACACTATGTGAGCGAACTTCGAGTAAGGCAGATAAACAAGCAGGCCTACCACGCCAACGAGGTGCATGAAGTAGACCACGTACGCGGTTGTTGTGAGCCAAGCTACGTCAGCAGGCTCACCAACAAAACGCAAAATTTCAGTAATCACTCCCGATACGCCCACAAACAGGAGCAGCCAAACGAACGTCCAATCGAACGTGGTGCTCTTCGGGGATTCGTCGTCTTTGCTCCAACGGTCACCGATTGCACGCACGCAACCGTATATGAGCAGCACGGCACCCACATTGGCCAGAATCTTCATGGGATGAAGAAGGTCAAACGGATAGAGCGAATCGACCCCAACCAGCGGGTACACGTAGAGATCCATCACGGCATAGACCGTTACGACGAATAGCGCCGTGAATCCGTAGAAAGCCAACAGGTGAGCAACTCTGCGTGAAGCGTAACTCGTACACTTTCCGAACTTGTCGTGGGTCAGGATCGACTTGACCGCATTGATGACGCTGGGCACGATACCCAACACTGCTTTGCCACGACCTTCAGCCTCATCTGCCACCTTCATGGCACGCCAAAATCTCGCAGCACCAAGGATCACCACTAGGGTCGCAAGGCCGGTTATGCTCGTGAAGTAGACGATCAGCAACCAATGCGGAAAAAGCGTGGCATAAAACTCGTGGCCATGCGGGTCGTTGATCGGGAACGCAGCTTCAATGGGCCCGCGGATGATCAATGCAAGCCCCACCAGGAAGACGGCAATCAAGAGCATCAGCGGCAGAGTCTTGACTTGGTACATCCAGTTCGCCAAGAACTTCGGCATGGCATAGTGCTTCACAGCCTGGTGCCGGACTGCTGCCAATAGGTCTCCCGGTCGCGCGCCTCTTATGCAATGAGTCGAGCAGTCATTGCAGTGATGACACAACCAAACGTCGGGGTCGGACATCAAACGGTCCTTGAGCCCCCACTGCGCCCAAATCATCTCTTTGCGCGGGAACGGCGTTCGACCCGTCGAGAGTTCGCACACGACCGAGCACGTCGCGCATTGGACGCACTTCTTCATGTCGGCACCGCCTTCGGCGATGACGCTCTTCAGGAAGTCCCTGTCTGGTTTCAGTACTACAGCATCGGCCATTTTGGGAACACCCCCTGTTACACGAAGGTCCTGCTCACACCTTGAACGGGTTGAGGCCCATTTCTTCGATTTCTTCAGCAAACTCGTTGATTATCGCCGGAAGCTTCTCGAACTCATCAATGCCGAGCTGCTCCACGCGCACACGTTCTTCCTCGAGAGCGAGCTGCTGAAGCTTTTCCTGTACGTTCTTGCCACGCGTGTCCATCAGTTCGCTGCCGCGAATGAAGTGACACTGGTAATCGTCTCCGGATTTGCAGCCTACCAGCAAGACACCGTCGTAACCCTGCGACATCGCGTCTGCGATCCAGACGATGTTTATCGATCCCAAACACCTGACCGGTATGAACCGTATGTAGGTGCTGTGTTGTATACGGTTGAGCCCCGCCACATCGAGCGCGGGATAGGCATCGTTCTCGCAGATCAACCCCAGCAGGCGCGGCTTCTCCTCGAACTCATCTGGTATCTCTACCGCTTTGATCATGGAAGAGATTATGTCCACCGAGTAGTCCTCGAAGGAGATGATACGCTCGGGACACGCGCCCATGCAGATGCCGCAACGACGGCACCGCGTCAGGTTTATCTCCGGCGTGCCCTTGTTGTCCTCATTGAGAGTACCAAACGGACACTCCTCGGTGCATCGCTTACAACTCGTGCAGCGCTGCAACGCAAAGTCCGGATACGACTGATCCTCCCAGCGCGGATGCATCGCCATACCGCGTGTGGCGAGTTCGACGCACTGGATCGCCTTGAGTGCCGCGCCAGCTCCGTCTTCCTTACTGCCGGCAGTGTCACTGGGAGCGCGCGTGCAGCCGGCTGCGTAAATGCCGGTCCGCCTTGTCTCGTATGGGAAACAGATGAAGTGGGAATCCGGGAACTCGTACTTGAGTTGGGGCAGGTCGGGACCCTGTCGATAAGTGAGATTCAATATCTCGGTGCCCTCATGCTCCTTCAGCTCTTCGTACGTCTTTTTCGCCGCTTCCAGCTGCGCTCCAGCTTCATCTTTGGCGATGAGCTTCTTCGCATCTTCCACCTGTCGGATTGCTTCACCGTCTGCGGTGTTCGGTACCATTCCCGTCGCGAGCACAACCAGGTCCGCTTCGATTTGGACGTTCCCACCCAGCAGCGAATTCTCCATGTTGACGACCAGGTCGTCTCCACTGCCCTCAGTGACCGAGACCACTTCGCCCTTCGTGAAGAATATTTCGGAATCTTCCTGCGCTCTGCGGTAGAAATCCTCATGTTGTCCCGGGGAACGCATGTCTTTGTACAGCACGAACGCCTGTGTCTCTGCATCCAATTCCCGCGCCAGAAGCGCCTGCTTCAGCGACACGCGGCAACACACGCCCGAACAATACGGTAGGTGCTCTTTGTCTCTAGAGCCGGCACATTGTACGAATGCAATCTTGTGCGCCGGTTTTCCGTCAGATGGCCGTGTGATCTTTCCACTGGCCGCCAGCTCTTCCATCTCGACATTGGTTATCACGTTCTTGAAACCGTATCCGAGATGACCGAGCTTCGAGGCGTCGTATGGGCTCCACCCGGTTGCCTGGACAATCGCCCCTGCCCGAAACTCGACGTTGGACCCGTTCTTTTTGAGGGATACATCGAACTGACCGGGTTGGCCGTCTATCTTCGCTACGGTTGCTCCGGTGTGAACCGTGATCCGGTCACTGCCCTCGATATCCGCGATCGCCGTGTCAACATCCACCGGCTCGAGCTCCCTGTACGGAGGCCGCGTGGGGTACACCTTGGCCCAATTGCGAACCCTACCGCCAAGCTGCTCTTCCTTCTCGACCAGCACCACATCGTAGCCGGCCTTTGCCGCTTCAGATGCAGCACTCATTCCGGCGGGACCGCCGCCAACCACGAGAATGGTCTTGTCGATTTCAGCTTCGAACGGTTCCGGCAGCGCCGATTTCTTGGCACGCGTGATGCCCATCCGAAGATAATCCTCGGCGGCCATCTGCGTGTCTTCGTCGTTCGGCTCGTGGCTCCACACAACCATCTCGCGGAGGTTGACCCGCTCGGTCAGACACTCATCGAAATTGAAGGTGTCAACGTTGAACCGAGGCGAGCACGCCGCTATGACGAGAGTGTTGACGCCGTCATTTATGTCGTTCTTGATCTGCTCGACACCATCGTCTCCACACAGGTAATCGTGTGTCCGAACCAGCTCAATATTCATTTCGCCGGTGGCGACGTTTTCTAGAGCTTCGACATCAACGCTGTCGCCTATATCACAACCCTTACAGATCCAGACCGAAACTTTTTTCTCTTTATTTTCCACTTGTCTACTCCCCGCAACTCTGCAAGGCTTTCAGGGCAGCACCAGTAGCATCCCGCAGACAAACCGCAACATCCACCGGCCGCTTGGCACAACCTGCGGCCAGCATTCCTGCCATGCGTTGTTCGCTCACGAGAAAGCCGTGCTCGTCTCTTTCCAGTCCGCCACCATTGTCGAAGTTGACCGAGGCTCCTGCCGGAACGAGACCTGTTGCCAACACAGCGAGATTGACCTTCTGCTCAATCCGCTCACCCGTCATCGCATCTTCGGCCTCGAGCACCACATCGCCGTTGGCCGAGTCTTCCGTAATCTTCGCGACCTTACCCTTGACCAGATGCAACTTCTCGTCTTCCTGGCACATCTGATAGAAGTCATCCAGTCTACCAGGCGCTCTAATGTCGATGTAGAAGACGAATATCTCCGCGTCAGGATACTGTTCACGCACATAGCGAGTCTGTTTCAGCGACGCCAAACAGCAGACGCCGGAACAGTGTTTCAGGTAGTTCTCATCGCGCGAGCCGGCGCACTGTACGAACGCGACGGTTTCGACTTCCTTGTCGTCGGAAGGGCGCGTGATCTTGCCACCTGTTGGCCCGTCGACTGAAGCGAGCCGCTCCATCATCATGTTCGTGATCACGTTCTTGTACTTGCCGAAACCGAGTCCTTCGAATTTCGTCGCGTCCGGCTGATCCCATCCCGTTGCCCAGACCACGGATTGGACTTCGAGTTCAATCGTCTCGGGGCTCATATCCAGGTCGATAGCGTCGTACTTGCACGCATCGACACATTTGCCACATTCGGCACCCGGGCACACGCTATCGTCGATCGCGTACTGAACCGGGTAGGCCATCTTGTGCGGCAGGTAGATTGCCTTGGTAGTGCCGATACCAAAATCGAACGCGTTGGAGCGTTCGACCGGACAAACCTCAACGCATTCTCCGCAAGCAGTACACTTGCTGTTCACCCTTCTCGGTTGCTGTTTGACGGTGACCTTAAACTTCCCCACCTCACCAGCGATCTTTTCGACTTCTGAGAGGGTCAGGCATCGAATGCTAGAGCTGGTTCTGACGCGCCGCAGATTGATCTCCAGGCCGCAAGAAGGCGGGCACATCTTGGGGAAATACTTGTTCATCTGGGCCACACGTCCGCCCAGGTAAGGGTTCTTCTCCACCAACACGACGTCGCAGCCGGCCTCAGAGGCTTCTATAGCGGCTGTTATACCGCTGATCCCACCTCCGACTACAAGCACCGTGCCCCGTTTTCCGTTTCCACTCATGATTTATCCTCTTCGGGAGTCGTTTATGCAGACCCCTTGTCGAACACATCCCTCTTGTCGAGGTTGCCCTTGTACGCATCGGCAACATCGGGTTTCATCTTCATGGTCGGCTCACCAAACAGACTGAACTGAAGCCACAAGTATCCAAAGCGAAGCAGTTCTTCATCGTCGGTGCGCATCTCTTCAATGAATTCTTCCTCGATCTCGAAGCGCTGCAAAAGCGTGCTCTCGAAGACGAATTCCCGGAACTTGTCCAAGTCGTAGCAAGCCGTGAACAACATGTGCATCTTCTCAGGTGAGAGGATGCCCTGCTCCCTATCGAAGTACTCGTTCAACGTCAGCTCTTTGTAGCCATCACCCCAGCGGTCGTACTCGTCGATGCCTTGATCCTCCAACCACTCACGCACCGTCCACTCCTTGGTGCCTTCCTCGAACCCCTTGCAGACTGGTTCCTCTAGCAAGAAATAGAACTTCTCGCCGGCCCATCCATCTTCGGTGTCTTTCTGCGCAGCCATGCCAAGTGGATACATGCGGCAAGGCCAGGGTCGGTCGGTGTACACCCCACACCCTTCTGCGGTCAGGAACTGGCACGACTTCGTCTCATCGTCGTTCATGCGGAGAACGACGACCGGAGTCTTCATGTCCTTTTGAACCGGCAGGAGTGCATACTTGTCGAGCAATTCCGTCGACGTCATGCCCAGGCGGTTCTTGAGTCTCAATACATCGTAAGGAGAAAGGAAAATGTTCACGTCGTGGCAGCACTTGTTGAAACATGACACGCCGGGGTGGCATCCGAACTTGAACTTGTCGTCCAGACCCAGCCTCGGAGTGTCTTCCAGAATCTTTTCTTCAAGCGCGCGCAACGCTGCTTCCTCTTCCTGAGGGCGGCGTTCGTCACTCATTTGCGCCTCCTTCTGTCTCATCCACGATCATTTCCCTCGTCGCGGTATCCGACCAGACAGGAAGCGGCGAAGAAGCACCGGTTGTGGGGTTTACTGCGAATCGGTAGGAGGCATGTTGACTGAACTGCTCTTTCATCCAGGTCCAGCCGTTCTGGTAGTAAGAACAGTCGTCGTTGAAGCAAACGTAAAAAAACTCTTCTTCCCAAGATGCCTCGTCGGGCACACGCCACTTATTCAAGCGCGTTTCACAATGGGGGCAAGTTCGATCTAAATTTTTCATCAGGTTCCTCGGTCGATCATTATCCGATCATGCCGGCCTGGAAACCGTCCTTCGCCCTATCGCGAAAGTTCGAGCGCCTTTCGGTGACAAGTAGTTTCAGTGGAGTCCAGGATAGGGACCTCGGGCGCCAAGGAACGACGCCCGAGAATCCCTTAACCAACAACTATCAGACTGTGATGTACTTAACGGGCTTCTTCATCATCTCCCACTCGCCCGTGTTGCGATCATACTTACAGTTACAGAACGCCAGCCAGTTGTCGTTGTCGATGTTCGGCTTGTCCGCTCTGAAGTAATATCCAGGCCAACGGGTCTCTTCCCGGAACAGGATCGAGTGTACGTGCGCGTACGCCTGATACATCCGGTGTACGTTCTCCCAGCAGCGCATCAACTCGTGGAGGCTCGATGCAGCCTGGTTCTCAGCGTCTTCCTTCAAGAAGTCGAGCAGTTCCAAACCCTTCTCGAGCATCTTGTCACTGGTCATGAACTGAGCCGAGACACCACCCGCATACTCGTCCATGATCTTCTGCAGACGATACATGAACTGCTTGGCGCGAATGTAGTTCGGGTTGACTTCTGGATCCGTGGTGGCACCCTTGTGCTCTTCGAAGTTGTCGAGAGGCTTCAGGATCAGCTTGGTGAGCTCATCGATCTGTGCCTGGTCCACGTTGGGCGCTGCGTTGTTGTCAACGATGTATGCGCAAGCTGCCTTGGCAGCAATACGACCCTCTGTGAACGAACCTGAAGAGAACTTATGACTGGAAGCACCGGAGGCGTCGCCAGCCGCAAACATGCCGGAAACCGTCGTCATGTTCGGGTAACCCCAGAAGTACTCGTCCTTCGTCTCAGCAGTCTGCAGATCTTCGGGACCGCAGACCCAGGCGCCAGAGGCACCGGAGTGCGAACCGATGAAGTACGGATCGCAAGCCATGATCTCAGACGGCTTCTTCTCAGGCTCGACGTTCGAAGCGGCCCACAGAATGGCCTGTGAAATCGTCATGTCGAGGAAGTCTTCCCAAGCCTCT
>Ga0180435_10007727_pt1 | contig 10218 bp, 9 predicted proteins | sample SS_ome_3_FD_132467 | JGI IMG/M metagenome (GOLD analysis project Ga0180435, IMG submission 132467) | Hypersaline lake sediment archaeal communities from the Salton Sea, California, USA - SS_3_S_1 metaG | ecosystem: Environmental > Aquatic > Non-marine Saline and Alkaline > Hypersaline > Sediment... | reverse complement strand
TCTCTGTGGCTTGATATCAGCATCATTCTAGCAACAAAGGAGGCCGCTCATGATGTTTTCTATCAACAGCAGTTTATCGGCCCTAATGGCTTACGGAAAAAAGATGGGTGTTCATGCCAACAATATCGCGAATATGTATAGTGCGGATTTTAATCGGAGCCGCGTGATCATTAAAGAAGGGCCAGACCATAATGTCAGCGCCGAAATCGAGCGTGTGGACGCGCCCGAATACCCGGTAACCGATCTCGATGAAGGACAGGTGGCTGAAAATGAGGACCAGCCTTCGGAAACAACGTTGGAAGATATGCCACCACTTAATCAGTCCAACAATGTGGATGTGGCAACTGAAATCGTGGGCGTCACGGTTGCACAAAATGCCTATGAAGCCAATGCAAAAGTCATCGAGGCCCAGGAAGAAATTTTAGGGACCATTCTGGACTTGTTGAGCTAGAATATATTTGGTTCTTCTAGATCTTGCCGACTTTTTAGCTCCTTTGGAAGGATTCGAGGATCCCAAAATGGATCCCCACGGGTTTACCCATGGGGATCCATTTTTTCGGCAGCTCTATCGATATCGATGATGCGGCTCTCGAGAATATCCTTGGTTTCATACTTGGTAATCCCCATAAGTTTGTGGGTTATTTCACCAAGACGACAAACCTGAGTCTTAATTTTTTCAAGAAGTTCATCCAGCGGCTGATTACTAGCCTGATTCATGCTGAGAAGTTCAGAATAGCCGGATATTGCCATCAGTGGTTGATTCATTTCATGGCATACAGCACCGGCCATTTCTAAAACACCTTGTAATTTTTCACGTTCACAGACCGCCTGTTCCTCCTGTTTTCGCTCGCTGATGTCAATTAAGGTAATGGCCGTTCCACTAATTGCATCGTCGTCGTCGTACAGGGGCTTTATATTAACTTGAAAAGGACATCCGCCTTGGGGCGTATCAATCCATGTTTCAAAACTACGCTCTTGGTTGTGATCATCTTGGCCGGGCAACATGGCTTTGTCAAGCCATGGTAATGTTTGCTTTAAGTCATCATCATCGTAGCGAGTCCCGGGAGAGGCCTCCTTTTCAAACACTGCAACCCAAGCGCGATTGTAGTTATCGACCTTTCCGTTGGAATCCAATAGCAATACCGGATCCTGCATCTCTATAAAAATACTATAAAATTTGTTTCTTTCTTCAGAAATGGATTTAGATGATGCTTGTGGCTCCTGGGCGTCACGGCTGACTTCTAAAGGGAACTCGCTTTCAAGACAGGCTTTTTCTGCAGCAAAGATTGAATCCATGGTACCTCGCATTTTAAATTTCTTTGTATATTACATTTGCACAATCCCCGCAGATTGTATGCGTAATTTCGGCCTCTGTATGCGCTTTGACATAAGCATCCAGTGGCCACCAATTGTCATTATCATCTCGAATTCTTTTGCAACCGCTGCATATGGGTAAAAGCCCTCGTAGTACGCGAATCTCCTGAAGCAGTTTCTCTTTCTCTGCCAAAGCCTCACCCAATTGGCGTATCAATTCGTCTTGTTCCTGCTCTGCCCGCTTTCGATCCGTAATGCTGCGGGTGGCCCCAACAATTTTAAGCTCCTTGCCGGTGTCCTCAGCCAGCTTTACACGGACTTCCGCCCAGTAAGTCTCACCACTTTTATGAAATATCTCCAATTCCAAACTGCGATAGTTTTTGGAATTTAAACCCTGTTTAAACTTTGCTTTCTCTTCAGCCAGCAGCGTGGTGATTTTTTTGAAAGACTCGGGAGTCAGTCGATCCGTAATGCGTAGCTGTTCTGTGTACTCATCTGCAGAATACCCGCTTATTTTATCGATTGATGGCGTAATATACTCAAATTTAAGGGTTTCTGCATTAACGATCCAAATGGCATCCAGCAAATTGCTTGCAATCAGACGGTGCCGCTGCTCGATATCAATAATTTTATTTTTGAGACTGTTGGCCATTAAACCAATCTCCTACCGACTAGGTTCATCTCAAGCGATATTAATTTTGATCCAATACCTTCCGAATATTCTTTGATAGATCACTCATGGTCAGTGGTTTCATGAGGAATCCCTCAATTCCGAATTCCTTTGCTTTTTCTGGGCTCATTAAATTGCTAAATCCGGTGCACAGTATGATCGGCACATCGGACCGAATCTTTAATATTTCCTGCGCAAATGTGTCACCCGACATTTGTGGCATGGTCATATCGGTGATCACCATATCGAACTTTTCAGGATTGGCCCTAAATACCTCCAAGGCTTCGTATGGGCTGGTTCTACTTTCGACTTTGTAGCCCAATTTTTGTAGCATCTGCTCACCAATATCCACTAAAACCTTATCATCATCCAAAAATAGAACCTGCTCCGTACCGGTGGAAAGCGGTTTGGATTGACTATCAGCGGTAGTTGATTTCTCATCCAAACACGCTAAAAAGATCTCAAACGCAGCTCCAGAACCCTTTTCACTGTAAACCTTGATCATGCCGCCATGGTCCTTGACAATACCATGCACCATAGCAAGGCCTAAACCGGTCCCTTCATTGGCATCTTTGGTTGTGAAATAGGGGTCAAATATGCGTGCCGCTGTAACCGCGTCCATGCCATGCCCGGTATCTGATACGGTTAACTTCAGGTAGTTGCCGGCTTTGAGGTCATGATAGGCGGCGGCTTCCTCAGCATTGATTTCGATAGGTGCCAAAGTCAAATCCAGCACCCCACCCTCTTTTTCCATAGCGTGTAAGGCATTGGTGCACAGGTTCATTAAAACTTGATAAATTTGAGTTTGATCAGCCATGACCAAACATAGATTCGGTTCAATACTTAAATTGATGTCGATATTCGCCGGCAGTGAAGCTCTCAGAAGCTTGGAGGCTTCCTTGACTATTACACCAATATCGACCGGTATCCTTTTGGGGCTGCTCTGTCGGCTGAAGGCGAGTATTTGTCCAACCAGACCCTTGGCGCGTTCGCTGGCAGACAGGATCTGTTTCATATGTCCCTTGGCTTTATTATTCTCCGGGATATCCATTTCCGCTAATTGCGCATATCCTAGAATCGCCCCGAGTATGTTGTTAAAATCATGGGCGATGCCGCCGGCCAATGTGCCAATAGCTTCCATTTTTTGCGCTTGCAACAGTTGGGCTTCCAACCTTTCCTTGGCCGCTCTCGTTTGATTATATTCAGTCACATCTCTGGCAAACCCCTGTAATCCCTGTATTTTATCTTTGTCATCGCCCGAACCGAATACCCGTTCGGCCTCAATCGCCACAATAGGACTATTATCGGGATCAGCATTGGCTGCGCCGAGGAATTGCCTCGAATTATCTTTGTTTATTATTCGAACTTCCAGTTTATCCGACCTGCGGTTACCGGCCAATCGATCCATCATCCGGGCTTGGGCCCGCTTGCGTTCCTCGGGTTCAATAATTTCCCAAACATCCCTGCCGATTAAATTTTCTGGTCGATAGCCATATTTCTTGATGGCATCGCTGATAAAGGTGATCTTCCCCTCTGTATTTATCCTGAAAATGATATCGGGGGTCGTTTGGACAATCGAATCCAACTCATTTTCAGATTTTTGCAGGGCTTCCTCGGCTTGTTTACGCTCAGTGATATCTTCAAATATGGCCACTATCTGCCCCGATGGAAGTTTGGATATTTTATGTTCCACCCACCTATATAGGCGGTCGCTCTGATAATATGAAACCGGCTTAATGATGGGTTCACCGGTTTGCCAAACCGTCTGAAATGCATTGATTAAGCCAGACGTGGCCATTTCGGGAAAAACGGATTGGACGTCTTTACCAATGACCTGGTCTTTTCTCACCCCGGTAATTTGCTCTGCGGCCAGGTTAAAATCACGAATAGTAAAAGTGGTTCCATTATCTTGAGCATCATAGACGGCGACACCACTGGCTATATTTTCGAACAGGTCGTGATACAGATTTGCTTCCTCTCCCGGGAAATGATCGGCTCGACGAATATCTGGCACCTTTCCTTGCAGATCAGAAATCGATCGGTCTAGAACCTTTTTATCAGTGTTCTGTTTGCTGATGGACTGGTCTTCTTTCATATGTGTGAACCACCGGTTGATTTAAGCAGTGTGCTTCAAGATGGCAAGGTCTTGATCACTGAGTACTTTATCGATATCGAGTAAAATTTTGACGCCCCCCTCCATCTTGGCCATGCCCAGGATGAAATCGGTATTCAATTTTGTACCAAATGTAGGCGTATCCTCTATCTCTTCGCTCTTAATATTTAAGACCTCGGACACAGAATCAACAACAATACCGATTTGAATGGTGCCTGCCTGGCCGTCTACTTCCACCACAATAATGCAAGTACGTTCTGTATAATCAATGGCGTCCATACCAAAGCGAAGCCTTAAATCAACTACCGGAATGACCTTTCCGCGCAGGTTGATGACACCTTTTATAAATTCAGGTGTTTGCGGAACCGTCGTTATAGACATCAACCCGATAATCTCCTTAATTTTCAGAATGCCGATACCGTATTCTTCCTGTCCCAAGGTAAAAGTTAAATACTTGCCTTCCTTTTCAGCCATGCCTTTTACGGCCTGATCCATACTCTCGGCCAATTCTGCCATACTTCGCCTCCCCTATAAAAACATATAAAATGATAAAGGTATGCATCTGTTTGAAGCCCATTTAAACCGCTGTCCTATAAGGACTTCAGGTCATACCTGATCTAACAGCAAAATATGTGCCACTAGTCAGTCTGATTTCCTTATTAGTGATTAATAATTTTTATCTAATAAATTTAGAAGTTTATACAACAGTTCCATGTTGGCACGAGCGCTTGGATTGGTCAGATATAGCTTGGAAAGGCTTTCAGCGGGGCGTAATCGTCAAATTGCCATCATTAAATACAAAATTTTGACACCAATGTGCCGGCAATTGCCTGGCAGCAGTTAACAGTGCTGAAAATATAATGCTTGCCCAAGGCAAGGGGGTGTCTGCGGGAACGAAAGAGCGTCGACCGTGCCCGGAGGGTACGGTGCTTATTTCACTGCCAATGAGATCGCTCAAGAAATATTGATGCACTCGTAAAAAGTCAAAATTCACAAATTTAAAATCTCTAACCTGTCGAAATTATTATGAGTGAAGTTTAAATAGTGTCGATTTTCGGACTTTTTACGGGTCTATCAATTTTAGGACTCACCATCAGCTCGTTCTTGATCCCTGAATACTTCACAGTTTTTACACCAGCAGCGTAAATTCCCTTTTCGAAAAATGTTTTCACATACATCACGTTGGTACATTATCTTGGTGTCTTTAGGACATTTCACCATGTCTTCAGTCATTGCTATCACTCCTTTTCATTACATATTTAAATGTGTTGTTCATTTAAATTAACAAATGCTCATCTTTTATAAGGCTTGCATGCATGTTAACCAACGGCAGCCATCAGCTATATGCAATAAACAGCTTAAAGCCTACAGTTCAAAGTTTAGAGCTATAAAAATACTTGAACCCTGCTTTTTTTAAATTTCCCGGCAAATCCAGATTACTTTACCGATTATTCTAACGGCACTAGCCTCCTCACGTGTGAGCATCACCGGCAGATAATCCTTGTGATTACTTAACAAAACCAATTTATTCGGTCTCTTCTCAATACGCTTGACCATAATGGTGTCTTCAATACCAACGGCATACATGGCGCCCGCTAGAATAGCTTGCTGGTTTTGATCGATCAGAACGGTGTCACCATCTTTGATTTCCGGTTCCATGCTGTTTCCGAATATGTCAAACAGCACCATGGTTTCCGGTTTACCTTTGCGGCGTAGCCAATCCTTTTGAAAGGCATGATAGGCTTGAACATCCGCATCGGTTTCAAATGAACCACCGCCGGCACACAAGCGAGCTGTCACTTTGGGGATCTTTTCAAATTGTGTTACACTGTCATGGGCAGCCGTCCCCAGAAAGATTCGCCCAGCACCGCTTTCCACCCATTCGGGATTTAATCCGAATTTTCGATAGAGCTGCAACAGCCAACGATCCGGCACATGACCTTTTTTCCTGGCCTGGGTAACTGCAGATCGATTGATGTTAAGCACCCGCGCCAATTCAGTCTGGGAATCAACTCCGGTTGCCTCGAACACACGGTCGATTATGGCGTTAAAATCAGACGTTTTCACCACTTGCCCCTGATAGTCGCATTGTTAATTTTTATTAACACAATTTATAATTTTATGCAACAAATTGTTTATGTGACAGATAGAACTGTTGGGAATTCGAATAGGTGTTCTGATAAAATTTCGAAATCGAAATCTGGATTGATCTATGCTTTTTGAACTGCCTCACGCCAGCGTGCCAGCACCTGCGAACGTTCTTGCTCACTTATCTGGGGTGCAAATTCGCGATCCTTTTTCCAGGCGGCAGCAATATCATCGAAATCTTTCCAAATCCCGATCCCGAGCCCGGCCAGAAAAGCCGCACCCATGGCGGTGGTTTCCACCATCTCAGGTCGAATGATGCGGCAACCCAAAAAATCGGCCTGCATTTGCATCAATAGGTTGTTGTTACTGGCGCCACCGTCCACTTTAAGCTGCACCAAAGCCTGCTTGCTATCACTAACCATGGCCTGTAAAATCTCGACATTCTGCAATGCAATTCCCTCAAGTGTCGCCCTGGCAATGTGTTCACGTCGCGTACCCAGGGTCAGGCCTGTAATCACCCCACGAGCTTGTGAACGCCAATGTGGCGCTCCCAGACCAACAAAGGCGGGAACCACCATGACCCCACCGGTATCCTCAACGCGATTGGCTAAAGATTCAACCTGGGAGGCTTCGCTAAAAAACGCCAGCCCATCTCGCAGCCATTTGACGGCTGAGCCGGCGATAAAGGCCGAGCCCTCCAAGGCGTACGTAACTGTATCCTTAACCTGCCAAGCCACGGTTGACAGTAGCCTATTATTGCTGGGTATGGGTCTAGACCCTGTATTCATGAGCAAAAACCCGCCGGTACCATAGGTGCATTTGGCCTCACCCCGCTTGAAGCAGGCCTGACCAAATAAGGCGGACTGCTGATCACCCGCCAAGCCACAAATGGGAATATCATCCGGCAAGCCGGGAACATCACGGGTGTGGCCGTATATCTCTGCACAACTGCAAATCTGTGGGAGCATGGTATGGGGAATGCTCAGTAGCGTACAAAGTTCTTCATCCCATTTCAGGCTGGAAAGATCCATCAACAGTGTACGGGAAGCATTACTGACGTCGGTCACATGCGCTTGGCCTCGAGTCAGTTTCCATATTAAGTACGTATCAACCGTTCCGGCTATGGCTCTGCCGGCGGCAACTTCATCCCGCAGTCCGCCTACATTGTCCAGTTGCCATTTAAGTTTCGTACCGCTGAAATAGGGATCCAGCAGGAGACCCGTTTTTTGGTGGAAAATGACCTCATGCCCCGATCGCTTTAAGGCCGCAACGATCGGTTCAGTTCGGCGACATTGCCAGACGATGGCATTATGATAGGGCTGGCCGGTTTTTCGATTCCAAATCAGATTGGTCTCTCGCTGATTGGTTATGCCGATACCCGCAATGTTTCCGGCCGAGGCCTGACCGTGCTGAATCGCTTTATCCACCGCAGCCAGAACCGAATGCCATATCTCTTCGGGATCGTGCTCCACCCAACCGGGTTGGGGATAAATCTGCTGAAACTCATGATATCCCTTGCCACAAACTTCAAGGTTTTCATCGATAAGCAGTGCAGTTGTTCCGGTCGTGCCCTGGTCGATGGATAGGATGAGATTGGGCATGAATTCCCTCTTTTTTTTGAGGAGTCAGAAGTCAGGAGTCAGCCCAGCCGCCGGCCCAAAAAACGGCCAGTTTGATCGAGAATGAAACTCATGAAGTTTCATAAGAGGCTGTTGTAAACTCATGAAGTTTCATAAGAGAATTCAGAAGAGGCCGTCAGCTTTCAGTACAATGCTGATTCTGGATCCCCGATCCCCTTTTTCAAGGGGACAAGTTTTTACGGTGATGACTAAATGGCAAACTGCAGCTTTCAGCTATCAGCGGGAAGCATTAAGCAGCTTATGGCTTATACCTCACAACTTAAACCGTATTCTGAATTCTGTCTTCTGTCTCCTATATTGAGTTGATAAAAACAGTTCCTTTTTTATAGCGAATAAGGCCGAGAAAATGCAAAAGTGAGTAGACTAAGTATAGATTAGATTCAAAGGTATCGGCGCATATTTCCATGCTCCCGGTTTGGGAAGCACGTGTTGCCCGCTGACTGAAAGCCAGTTTAGATCCGGCTTTATCTCTCGGAGCTTGCCGTCATCTGGCGGTCTGGCATGGTTGGTATAATAATAGGTGGTCTGGAATATGCAAACACATTTTTTGCGATATTTTGCTACAACATAGTTCTTTTTAAAAGTTTGGGGCTTTAGGCGGGCAGCGTCGGCAATATCGTTGACCTCTGATTCATTAAATTGCATCAATACCATACGAGAGGTCCCGCGCTCGGATATGCGGATCAAGGCCCGTGACTCGCTGCTGCCCACATAGACGGTAGTGATACATTTAATCCGTTTGAAATATTGAGCGGCAACAATGGCCGCAGTGCGCCTGCCACCGACCATAACCGGAACGCCATAATATTCGAAAAATTTCTTTTGAACATCTTCGGCATATTTATCTCCCTTTTCGTAAAGATCCTGGGATATGTACCGTAGATTTTGGGCCAGGTCTTCGGCCGCTTCGGCAATGGGCCAATCGATCCGTACATGAAAATGAGACAGGGCGTAACGATGTGTTCTTTTAGCCACGGGGTCCCGCTGGATCAGTAAAGCATAATCCACGGGTAGAAGATCCCTCAGAAAATTGAAAAAATGAACCGACTCCAAGTACTTCTGACTGCGATCATATTTCTCTGACAAGGTCAGGGCTTCGGAATTGAGTAGGTTCCCCCGAGTGGTCTTATTGACGTCAAAAAATCGGATATACTTTTTGTGGATCGCTGGAACAGCTTCTTCTACAAACAGCAGCAAAAAGGTATTATGGCTGCCATATTCAAGATCGGGAATGCGTGCCCGTGGTTTGAGCTCCCGCTTGGCAACAAAGGGATAGCGCTCTTTTTTAGAAATAAAATTGTGGAACGAATCAACCAGTGCATACTGTAAAACAAATTGATCAAGCTCATCTCTCAGAAGTTCGTAATAGGAACGTCGTAGCTGGTTTGCACGGCTCAGCTCCTCCCTGACTCCCCAAAATGCCATGCTGCTCTCCTGTATGTTGCGATCGGTAACCGCTGGACTGCAGTGTCTGCCAAAGTATCTAAAACCGTAGTGCTTATACCATAAAATCGAGAAATCGTCAACAATCTCGGTAGGTAATATTAATAGCGGTTGTTAAAAAACCTATTTGGTCCGTTAAAATTCGCGAATACCTGTTAGATAGTTGTATAAATTAAGAAATTTTGACAACCGCTATATGGATAGCCTTACTTGGTGTTTTGCTGCTCAATCCAGTCATACAGTTTATTACGATACCGATATCCCAACAAAACAATGATGGAACAGCCGCCGGTAGCCAGCGCCAGCAAGAGGTAGTTCTGTTCAAAAAACAGGGCGCCCTGCAAACTCAGAATAAACGTTCCTGGCATGCGACCGATTGTGGCCATAAAAAAGAATAATTTAAGAGGCAGGACACTTAAACCCAGAAACAGACAAAGGTAGTCCTTGGGAAACCCCGGAAGGATAAATAAAATAAAAACAATCAAGGCACCTTCACGTTTGATCATGGTGTCGAACCGCTTCAAGTGCTTTTCCGGTATCAGCTTGCGGACATAGCGTTGGCCTAAAAAACGCCCTACACCGAAATTGATCAACGAGCCCAGACTTAAGGCCAGGCTAGAGTATAGGAACCCATTGGCCACCCCAAACAGATATCCACCAATAAAACCCGTGGCCTCACCGGGTACAGGTGCAAACATGACCTGCAACACTTGGATCAACATAAATATGAACGGTGCCGCCGGACCGAAGCTCTCGATGTAGGCGCCGGTTCTTTCCTTGTCAGACAGGAATCGCAAAAACCGAACAAGCAGGCCCCAAATCTCTGGACCGAAAAGAAAGAGCAGAAGGGTTAGGATGAGGACAACGGCCAGCAGCACCAGACCCCACCTGCCGGCAGCGCGGCGCCATGACCGATTTTTCATGAGTGGTTCGACGGCGTGGATTTTCGG
>Ga0180435_10007725_pt1 | contig 10219 bp, 8 predicted proteins | sample SS_ome_3_FD_132467 | JGI IMG/M metagenome (GOLD analysis project Ga0180435, IMG submission 132467) | Hypersaline lake sediment archaeal communities from the Salton Sea, California, USA - SS_3_S_1 metaG | ecosystem: Environmental > Aquatic > Non-marine Saline and Alkaline > Hypersaline > Sediment... | reverse complement strand
GGGGTGAATTTTTCAGTATCCTGAAAATCGGCAGAGAGGTCGGCCAGGTCTTCCAGCCAGTCAAATGCCTGGTTGATCTCCTGGTTGTGGAACCCCATCTCTTCCAGGCGAAGCTGGATGTTGTCACGTTCATCGGTGACATGTGTGGTCTCGTTTATCTCATCATCGCCCAGATAACGCTCAAATAAAAACATCAAGACATCAACGACGGACTGTTTAATTATCATTTAGATTGATCCTGCTTATTGATCCTGCTTGTGAAACCCTGGGGTGAACTCCAGCGGTATTCGGTATTTTTTAAGTTGTGTACTACAGAATGTGTATATATGTATCCAGATAATGAATTCAAGTCAGCAAAGCGACCTCATCAGGCCTCACTGCTCACATTCGTGTACTGGCCATCCTGGCATACTACGAGCCCTTCCAGCTCCATAATGAGTAGCATGGAGGCTATTTCTGCAGCTGTAAAACTGCTGCGATCGACCAGTTCGTCGATACTGGCAGGCTCATAGGCGAGGCATTTGAGCAGTTTTTGGTGATCCGGGTCAAGTCTCTGTGCTTCTTCTTGCGGATTTTCAGAGGTATTCTGCGCAGGTTTTTTGGGGTAGGTGCCCCGTTTTCGCAGTGAGCTGCTTAGCTCTTCGAGTATGTCGTCAGCCGTTTCGACCAGCTTGGCCCCCTGCCTGATCAGCTGGTGGCAGCCTCGTGCCATCGGGTTGTGGATGGACCCGGGGATGGCGAAGACCTCGCGGTTCTGTTCCAGTGCATACCTGGCGGTGATGAGGGAACCGCTCTTCTGGGCTGCCTCTACCACCAGCGTGCCGAGTGAGAGTGCACTGATCAGCCTGTTGCGCCGTGGGAACAGTCCGCGAGCCGGTTGCGTACCGATCGGCATCTCCGAGATGACTGCGCCATGCGTGGTGATACGTTGTGCCAGCTGCTGGTGTTGTGCGGGATAGACGATGTCGAGTCCGTGGGCAACCACAGCCACCGTACCGGCGATGCCGTCGAGAGCACCTTCATGGCTGGCGCCATCGATGCCGCTGGCGAGGCCGCTGGTGATGGTGATGCCGGCATTCGACAGGTGACTGGCAAACTCTTTGGCTGTGTTGCGCCCGGCAGCCGTCGGGTTGCGTGTGCCGACCATGGCCAGCTGCGGCTGGTTCAGGTAATCGGGATCGCCGCGTACATACAACAGGGCGGGCGCATCATTCAGCGTCAGCAGCTGCGATGGATAGCGTTCATCGGTGCAGGGTATGATGTGATGGTCTTGCTGCTGGCTCCATTGCAGATCGGCATCGATCTTTGCCTGCTCAGTCGAGTTCAAGCTGTCGCTGATAGCATTCAGGGTGTCAGTATTGACTGCATTAGCGCTGCTGTCGGGCTGTGATTGTGTAGACAGTGCCGTGACTAACTGCTTGCGGGTAGCTTTCAGTATCGCATCGACCGAGCCGAAGCAGTCGAGTAGTGTCCGGATGGTGGTATTGCCGACACCGGGTATATGATAGAGAGTCAGCCAGTTTTTGATGGAGCCAGCCTCGTCGGGCACTGATGATTCGGGGTGATGCTCTGCCATCCTTGCAGATTCGTTCCTGTTTTTATTCATCCTTGAATATTACTTGAATACTACATGGAAAGCTGAATGAAATTCGTTTTTTTATGATGCCTGACCCGGTCGAGCCAGGCATTTTAGTCAATCGAGCGTGTTTGCAGCGCTAGAATTTCGGTGTCTTGACGTAGTCGTTCTTGTGGATGACGCGTCTTGACTCCAGCGTGAGCGCGTAACTGACACGGTCGAAGGTTTTGAATACCATGACCAGACCGCTACGCTCATTCGGTAACTTCACTGGCTCGCTGCGGCGCTTGTCGAAACGGTCACGGACCACGGCTCCGTTGGTATAAGTCGCCAGCAGATGGCCGACCTCCATACCGTCACGCTCGCCTTTGTTGATGACGACGATTTGATACTGGGCGACACCGAAGAGTGCGTCATAGAGTGAAATGATCTGTGCGTCGACCTGCGAATCCGGGATGTGCGGGAAGAACAGGTTCTCCATCTTGCTGCGGTCTTCTGGCAACAGGCGGTTACCGATCAGGATCTCGCGCTCGGAAAATGTTATATCACCGGAGGCCGGGTCATCGTATGCGGTGATGTGGACATCGCCGGCATATTTCGCTTCGTAGCCCAGAGTCTCGCCTGATGCCGGATCGACCAGGGCATCGCCCGGGTTGAATACCGCGAAACGTACACGCTCTTTATCGATTTCACCGCGGATATAGACGCGGCTGCCGGTGCCGAGGATGAGGTGGTTGCCTTCACTGCCGATGATACGCGGCGCGGCTTCCAGCTGCTCCCTGGTGACGACGCGGGGCTTGGTGAGGAACTGTCTGATGGCATCCCCAGGGATGCTGGGAATACTGGCCTCCAACGAAGAGCTGCGAATGCCTGGGCTCAGTTTCTTCACAGGCAGTCCGCCACTGGATTCTCGGATTTCCTGGTGCTGCTCCTCGTTCACCAGGATCTGTGGCTGGCCGTTTACATAGACCAGGGTCAGCACATCACCCGGGAAGATAAGGTGAGGATTTTCTATCTGTGCATTCTTCGACCAGATCTCAGGCCAGTACCATGGATCCTGCAGGAACAGGCTCGAGATATCCCACAATGTATCGCCTTTCTTCACCGTGTACTGACGAGGGTGAGAGGCTTTGACACGTATCTCTTTCTTCTCGACAGGTGCGGCTTCTGTGACTACAACCGGTTCCGGTTCTTCGATGACAACGGGCTTTTCTTCAGTTGATGAACAGCCGAGCAACATCGCGCTACTAACCGTAAGTAGCCCTGAAAGCAGGAAAGAGGGTAGAATATCGCGTGACTTGATAGATGACTTGGGAGTATTGGAGTTAATCATTTTTGTTTTTATTCCCTGATTTTTTTCGTGCCCGACGTGGTCGAATTATTGTTCTGATTTATAATTTTGGGCCGAGGTTTTTTCTACTATTCTCAATGGCTTAGTAGCTAAACTTCGATTGCAAAAGCAAGTTTTTAATTGAGTGTAGCAGAAATAACGATTTACGTGCTGAATACGAGATTTTTTGTCGACTTATATTTACTTGATAGATAAGAGGCAGATTGCCGTTTTACAGCCGTATCCTGATGAAGCCTTTTAAGGCAAAACTATGGCAATACTAGATATATTACATTACCCGGACAAGCGCCTGAGAACGGTGGCAAAAAAGGTCGAGAGCGTCGATGATTCCATCCGCAAGCTGGTGGATGATATGTTCGAGACCATGTACGCCGCGCCGGGTATTGGCCTGGCGGCAACACAGGTTGATGTGCACCAGCAGGTGCTGGTGATCGATATCTCGGAGGACAAGAGTCAGCCGCTATGCCTGATCAACCCCGAGATCATCGCCGAAGAGGGCACGGAGAGCTGTGATGAGGGCTGTCTCTCGGTGCCTGATTTTTATGAGAGTGTACAGCGTGCTGAAAAAGTCACCGTAAAAGCGCTGGACCAGAACGGCGATGAGTTCACCCTGCAGGCGGATGGCTTGCTGGCAGTGTGCATCCAGCACGAGATGGACCACCTCAAGGGCAAACTCTTCGTCGATTACCTTTCACCGCTCAAATTCCAGCGTTTCAAAAAGCGCCTGATGAAGATCAAGCGTGAAGAAAGCAAACGGGCAGTGCTCTAAATCAGCCTTCTGGTAACCGTAAACAGCAGAATCTTTATGAGCGATCCACTTCGTATAATCTACGCCGGCACGCCTGATTTTTCCGTCGCAGCGCTGGAAGCGCTGATCGCCTCAGAGCATGAGGTGATCGCGGTGTATACACAGCCTGATCGCCCCGCCGGCCGCGGCCGTGACCTGAAAGCTTCGCCGGTCAAAGAAAAAGCACTGCAGCATGACATCCCGGTCTATCAGCCGTTATCGCTGAAGGATACACAGGCACAGCGGGCGTTGGCAGAACTGGGTGCAGACCTGATGGTCGTCACCGCCTACGGGCTGCTGCTGCCGATCGAAGTGCTCGACGCCCCTCGACTCGGCTGTATCAATATCCATGCTTCATTGCTGCCGAGGTGGCGCGGTGCGGCACCTATCCAGCGCGCGATCCTGGCGGGTGATGACAAGACCGGTATCACTATCATGCAGATGGATGAAGGGCTGGATACCGGGGATATGCTGGCGGTGGCTGAATGTGAGATCGAGGCGCAAGATACCGGTTCCAGTCTGCATGACAAGCTGATGCAGCTCGGCGCCGAGATCTTGCTCTCGGTGCTGCCGGCGATCGCCGATCAAAGTTGTGCGCGGATCAAGCAGGATGAGGCTCTCGCCTGTTACGCATCAAAACTGAGCAAAGCCGAAGCGAAAATCGACTGGCAATTGTCAGCGACCGAAATCGAACGGGCCGTCCGCGCCTATAACTCGTGGCCCGTGGCTTACTGCCATCTCGAGAAAAAAGGACGGCAGACCAACCTGCGCCTGTGGCGGGCAGAAGTCGCAGCTACTTCCTCTGCTGCCGCTTCCACTGTGGTCACTCCCGGTACGGTCATCGCTGAATCGACTGACGGTATCGATATCGCCTGCGGTGAGGGTATATTGCGTGTTACCGAGCTGCAGGCAGAAGGCAAGCGCAGGATGTCAGCCAGTGATTTCCTCAATGCAAACTCGCTTGCCGGCCAGGTACTAGGTTAAGGCCGTGGCAGAATCTTCAGCGTCGGGCAAAGCCGGTTCAAATAAAGCGCGCTCCAAAAGAACCCACCCCAAAAAGTCTCAGCAAAAAAGGAGCAAGGTCAGTGAGGCCAGGCAGCAGAGCCTGAAGGCACTGAAGCAGGTGTTCGCCGGGCAGTCGCTGTCCACTGTGCAGCCTGGCACCATCGATAAGCTAGCCGACAGCCGTGACCGCGGACTGGCGAATGAGATCGTAAACGGCGTGCTTCGCTGGCGCTGGCAGCTAGAATTCTTTATCTCCAGGCTGCTGGCAAAACCACTCAAAAAGAAAGACAGCGACATACAGCTGGTACTATTGATGGCCCTGTATGAGCTGCAGGAGTGCCGTACGCCGGACTATGCCATCATCAACGAAGCGGTGGAGCTGGTCAGGAAGTCGGGCAGGAAATGGGCAGCCTCGCTGGTCAATGCGGTACTGCGTCGTTTTACCCGTGAACGTGAGTTGCTGACAGATTCTATCGAGGGTGAGAGTGCGAAGTTTTCACACCCTGAATGGATCATAAGCAGGATAAAAAATGACTGGCCAGATCACTGGCCTCAGATCTTGCAGGCGAACAACCAACGCCCGGCTTTCTGGCTGCGGGTCAATCAGCGTCAGTTCGATGTCGGGCGATATCAGTCGTTGCTTTCTGATAATGGTGTCGAATTCGATGAGAGTGCTGCCAGTGACATCATCATCGAGCAGGCGATAAAGCTTACTCAGGGTGTCGATGTGCGCAGCCTGCCGGGCTTCGATGATGGTGCCGTGTCGGTGCAGGATGCGGCTGCGCAACTTTCGACCGTGCTGCTCGATGTGGGTGATGCCGGGGCGGATGGGCAGCAAGGACAGCAGGTGCTGGACCTGTGTGCGGCTCCTGGTGGCAAGACATGCCATCTGCTGGAGCATTATCCTTCGATACGCAAGCTGGTGGCGGTCGAATTCGATGCCAAGCGGATGACACGTGTCGGCGAGAACCTGCAGCGCCTGAAGCTCTTGCCGGAGGACGGTGATGGAGCTGCAAGTGAAGTAGAGCTGGTGGTTGCAGATGCACGTGACTATGAACGCTGGTGGAGTGGTGAGCCGTTCGAGCGCATCCTCATCGATGCACCCTGTTCGGCCAGCGGTGTCATCCGGCGGCATCCGGATATCAAGAGCTTGCGCAGAGAAACCGATATCCAGAGCCTCGTTGAGCTGCAGGCAGAGATACTGGATGCAGCCTGGCAGATGCTGGCAGTGGGTGGCGTGCTGCTGTATGTCACCTGTTCGATATTCAAAGATGAAAATGAAGCTCAGATGAAGCGTTTCATGTCGACACATGGAGACGCGAGCGTGCTTGAGATAACAGATGATATGGTCGGCATGAACTGGGGCAGAGGCTGTGATCCTGGCCGCCAGCTGTTTCCCGGTGAGCATGCTGCCGACGGTTTTTATTTCTGTCGATTAACAAAATTGGCCTGAATTGGTGGCCTGATTATGTTTTCAGACCGGTGCTGCAGCATAACTGGTATGTGAAAATGATGATTTTAAGCGTAAACTTCCCGCCGGGTCAGGCGTATCATCCGGGCTGGTTATTGGTCACAGATAAGCCTCTTATCAGCCGTTCATTAACATGGCCATCGCGTGCGTGCTGAAAGACGATTGGAATACCAGGTATATAAATGAATATTATTATTTTGGGTGCGGGGCAGGTCGGAACGAGCGTTGCCGAGAACCTGTCATCGGAAGCCAATGATATCACGCTGATCGATACCGATCCGGTGGTGCTGAAAGACCTGAGTGACCGTCTCGATATCCAGACGGTAGCTGGCCATGCCTCCCATCCCGACGTGTTGATCAGGGGTGGAATCGCCGACGCTGATATGCTGGTTGCAGTAACAAACAGTGATGAAACCAATATCGTTGCCTGCCAGGTCGCTCATAGCCTGTTTCGCACGCCGACCAAGATCGCCCGCGTACGCTCCCAGGAATATCTCAAGTACAAGGAGCTGTTCGGCAACAACGCCCTGCCGATCGATGTACTGTTTAGTCCCGAGCAACTGATCGCAGATCATATCCAGCGTCTTATCGAATATCCGGGTGCGCTACAGGTGCTCGATTTTGCCGGCGGTCGGGCTCGTCTCGTCGGTGTCAAGGCCTACTATGGCGGGCCACTGGTCGGTCATGAGATCGCCGATCTGCGAAAACACATGCCGGGAGTCGATTCGCGCGTCGCAGCTATCTTCCGCCGCGGTAAAGGAATCGTTCCTGATGGTCACCAGGTCATCGAGGCCGATGACGAGGTCTTCTTCATCGCGGCGAGCAAAGATATCCGAGCGGTAATGTCGGAGATGCGCAAGCTGGATAAGCCGGTGAGGCGTATCATGCTTGCCGGGGGGGGCAATATCGGTAAGCGACTCGCAGAAGCATTGGAAGGTAAATATAACGTCAAGCTGCTGGAGCATGATGCCGAACGCGCCAAGGCTCTGTCGTGCGAGTTGAACAAAACCATCGTGCTACTGGGGGATACCGCAGATGAGGATCTGCTGCTGGAAGAGAATATCGACCAGATGGACGTGTTCTGTGCACTGACCAATGATGATGAGGCAAATATCCTGTCATCGATGCTGGTCAAACGCCTGGGGACGCGCAAGGTGATGTCAGTCATCAACCGGCATGCCTATGTCGATCTGATGGAGAGTGAGGGCACCATCGATGTGGCGATCTCACCGCAGCAGATCACTATCAGCGGGTTGCTGGCGCATGTGCGCCGAGGTGATGTGGTCGCTGTGCACTCGCTGCGCCGTGGTGCGGCCGAGGCCATCGAGGCGATCGCGCACGGTGACAGCGCAAATTCCAGGGTCGTCGGCAGGACGATCGAGCAGGTCGATCTGCCTGAAGGTACCACCATTGGGGCAATCATCCGCGGTGACCAGGTGATGATGGCGCATCACGATATCGTCATCGAGAATGAGGACCACCTCATCCTGTTCCTGCTGGACAAGAACAAGTTCAGTGCGGTCGAGAAACTGTTCCAGGTCGGTATGACATTCTTCTAGGTCGAGTCGGTAGCTATGCACTTTGCGATCATCCAGCGAATTATGGGGCAGTTCCTGATGCTGTTCAGCATCACCCTGTTACCGCCCGTGCTCGTCGACCTGTTATACCAGGAGGGGGCTGCCAAGGCCTTTTTCTATAGTTACCTTTTCCTGCTCGCTGTGGGCTTCCTGCTGTTCATACCGGTGAAGAACAAGCGTGCCGACCTGCGCCTGCGTGACGGCTTTGTCGTCGTATTTCTGTTCTGGCTGGTGCTGGGAATTGCAGGGGCATTGCCGTTCTACTTATACGAGAACCTGGATATCAGTATCACCGATGCTTTATTCGAGTCGATTTCCGGACTGACCACCACCGGTGCTACCGTGCTGGTCGGTCTCGATGAACTGCCCCACGGCATCCTGTTCTACCGCCAGGAGCTGCAGTGGCTGGGCGGTATGGGTATTATCGTTCTGGCGGTCGCCATTATGCCGATGCTGGGTATTGGTGGTATGCAGCTGTATAAAGCTGAAGCGCCCGGACCGGTGAAGGACAGCAAGTTAACGCCTCGCATCGCTGAGACAGCCAAGGCGTTGTGGTACATCTACCTTGGTCTCACTGTCGCATGTGCACTGGCCTACTGGGTCGCGGGGATGGATCTTTTCGATGCCGTGAGCCACAGTTTTTCGACAGTGGCTATCGGTGGCTTTTCGACCCACGATGCCAGCATAGGTTATTTCGATAGCCCGGCGATCGAGGCTGTCGCCGTCGTCTTCATGTTTCTTGGTGCAGTGAACTTTGCACTTCATTTTTCGGTGGTACGTTCGAAGAGTCTGCTACCCTACCTGCGTGATTCTGAGTTTCGGCTTTATGCCGGCCTGCTGCTGATCATCGCTGCGCTCAGTGTTTATGCATTGTATACCCAGTCGCTAGAGCATGACCTGGCGCAGGCTGTGCGTGAGGGCATCTTCCAGGCGGTATCTATTGCCACCACCTCGGGGTTTGTGACAACCGACTATGCCAACTGGCCGGCATTTGTCCCGGTGCTGCTGCTGTTCGCCAGTTTCGTCGGCGGCTGTGCCGGATCGACGGGTGGCGGCATCAAGGTGATCCGTGTGCTGTTGCTGATCAGGCAGGGACAGCGCGAGATCATGCGACTGATTCATCCCAGTGCGCAGGTGGTGGTGAAGGTCGGCAAGCAGCCGGTCGATAATACTATTATCGATGCGGTGTGGGGCTTCTTCGCCGCCTATGTCGCGCTGTTTGCGCTGATCATGCTGATCCTGATGTTTAATGGTCTGGATCAGATCACCGCCTTTTCAGCAGTGGCGGCGACGATCAATAACCTCGGTCCCGGTCTCGGGGATGTTAGCCTGAACTATGCGAACCTGTCCGATTTCAACAAGCTGTTGCTGTGCTTCTCCATGTTCCTTGGCCGTCTCGAGATATTCACCCTGCTGGTATTATTGATGCCGGCATTCTGGCGTAAATAACCTCGGGAAGCATGTGATCTGATGAGTGTCGCAGAGTCAAACATCGAGCGTTACCGTTTCAGGCTATCTATGCTTGCACCCAAGTACTGGCTGACCTGGCTGGGCGTGGCGCTGTATTTCATCGTTACCCTGTTACCGCTGTCACTGGTCGACAGTATCGGCTGCTGGCTGGGACGTTATACAGCGAAGAAGAACAGGAAGCGTTTCAAAATCGTAAAAACCAACCTCTCGCTGTGTTTTCCTGATAGCGATGAAGAGGCGCTGGAGAAGATGGTAGTTTCTCACTTCGAAGCACAGTTCCGTAGCCTGATGCATTACTACATCCTCTGGTGGCGATCGGCTCGTAGCATCAAGAAACGCTTACAGGTCGAAGGCTTTGAGCAGATCGATGAATACAGGGAGCGGGGCAAACAGGTTATCGTACTGCTGACGCATAATGTCGGACTGGATTTCGCCGCGGCATCGATTTCGATGAAACATGCTGCTAACGCACCGTACAAGCAGGTGCGCAACGAAGTGGCCGACTGGCTGATCGCAAATGGTCGCTTGCGATTTGGTAAAAAATATGGCGGTAAACTTTTTACCCGCGATGATGGATTGAAGCCGCTGATACGTGAGACACGTGCGGGCAAGGTGTTGATCTACCTGGCTGATGAGGATCTGGGTGAAGAAAACTCTATATTCGTCCCTTTCTTTGGCGTGCAGAAAGCGACCATACCGATGCTTGGCCGGTTGGCAAAGCTGTGTGATGCTGTCGTGCTGCCCTGTGTCAGCTGTTACCAGCCGGATGAGCACCGCTACAGGATAAAACTGTTCCCGCCGATGCAAGATATGCCAAGCGGGGATGAGATGCGCGACAGTGAGAACATGAACAAGGCAGTAGAGCAGGCGATTCTGGAGTGCCCGCTACAGTACCTGTGGACCTTGCGATACTTCAAGACGCGACCGCCGGGTGAGGAGCCTGTCTATGACTAGCCCGGACATGGTGATCAAGCCGATATCT
>Ga0180435_10007724_pt1 | contig 10220 bp, 6 predicted proteins | sample SS_ome_3_FD_132467 | JGI IMG/M metagenome (GOLD analysis project Ga0180435, IMG submission 132467) | Hypersaline lake sediment archaeal communities from the Salton Sea, California, USA - SS_3_S_1 metaG | ecosystem: Environmental > Aquatic > Non-marine Saline and Alkaline > Hypersaline > Sediment... | reverse complement strand
TGGCCTCCGCCGGAGAACCAACGGGTGAGGCACGCCAGTTCGCTCAGTGGCTGTTGCGGGGAGGTGCTGAGATGAGCGGGGCGCACGGAGGGGATCCGGAGGGCTGATGAGGCCGTACACGATCCCTCTACTGATCGCCGCCGGTATGTCGGCGACCATTGCGGTACTGGCCTGGCGACGGCGCCGGATGCGGGGCGCGCGGCTGTTCAGCATTCTCATGCTGGCTGTGGCTCATTGGACCCTGACGTACGCCATCGAACTGGAGGTGCCGGGACTGGCGGCGAAAGTCTTCTGGGTCAAGGTCCAATACGCGGGGATCGTGGTCGTCCCGGTAGCATGGCTGGTCTTCTGCATCGACTACGTGGACGGAAGAGGCTGGCTCAGCGGTTGGAACACGGCCGCGCTCGCGGTCATACCGCTTGCCGTCGTGGTGCTGACGTGGACGAACCCGTACCATCATTTGATGATGAGGGAGGTTCGTCTCGTTCAGACCGATGCTGGTCCGTTGCTAAGCATATCTCGAGGACCGGCCTTCTGGCTCCACATGGCCTATGCGTACGCTTCGCTCCTGTCCGGGACGGTCCTTCTGGTGCAGGCCTACGTGCGGGGTGGGCTCGCGTACCGTCGTCAGAGTCGCCTGCTCCTCATCGCGGCGTTCATTCCTTGGGCCGGAAACTTGCTCTATGTCTTTGGAGGGGGCGTACTCTCCCGCCTCGACTTCACCTCCTTTCTCTTCTCGGTGAGCGGGGCCATCATTTTCTGGGCCCTCTTCCGCCACCGGTTCCTGGACCTTGTACCGGTGGCACGGAACACAGTGATCGAGAATATGCAGGATGGCCTGGTGGTTATCGATGTCGAGAATCGGATGGCGGACCTGAACCCCGCCGCGGAGCGGTTGCTCGGTCTGACAGGTAGAGAGGCTATCGGTGAGCCCGTAAGTGACGGCCTGGCCGAGTGGCCCGATTTAGTGACCGCGTACCGCGCCGTGGGAGAGGGGCAAGCGGAGGTCACTGTGGACGAGGATGGGGAGAGGAGGACCTATTCTGCTACCTTCTCACCTATCCGGCGGGACGACGTTCGTTCTTCCGGACGTCTGATTACGATTCACGAGATCACGGAGCGGAAACGCGCGGAAGAAGCCCTGAGGGAGCGTGCAGCCAAACTTCAGGCACGGAATGAGGAGTTGGACGCCTTCGCCCACACGGTGGCCCACGATCTCAAGGCGCCCCTGACGAGTGTGGTGGGATACGCGGAGGTGCTCCAGGACTATGACCTCGGTCCCTCCTCCGACGACGCTCGGGAGTTGCTGGAAGAGATATCGGCGAGTGGGCGGAAGATGGCAAGCATCATCGACGAGCTCCTTCTTCTGTCGCGCGTCAGACAGACGGAAGAGGTGGAACGGCGGCCTCTGGACATGGAGGCGGTGGTCGAGGATGCACTCCATCGGGTGGACGAACTTCGGAGGACGCACGGGGCAGTGATCTCCGGTCCAACGTCTTGGCCGTGGGCCCTGGGATACCGGCCATGGGTGGAGGAGGTCTGGGTCAACTACCTGAGCAATGCGATCAAACATGGAGGACGACCCCCGGAGATAACCATGGGTGCGACGCGAGAGGCCCACGACCGGATTCACTTCTGGGTCCGCGACAACGGGCCGGGTTTAACTCAGGAGGAGAAAGAGCAGCTGTTTGCGCCCTTCACCCAGCTCGGCACCCGAGACCCGGGCGGTCACGGCTTGGGGCTATCTATCGTACGGCGAATCGTGGACAAGCTGGGCGGCAGGGTCACGCTGGAGTCCGAGGTGAGCAAGGGCAGCGTGTTCGGTTTCGTTCTGGAGGCCGTGGACCCTCTCGGGTCCGAGGCGTTCGAGGCCGGGAAGGATTAGAGTGGGAGGCAGTGCGATGGATCACGACAAAGGGGATCTGGAGCAAGCTCGTGATAGGTGGCGGGCATCCACGCTGCAGGACACGCTGGAACGGCATGCTGAGCGCGCACAGAGCTTCATCACGGCCTCCGGTGAGACTGTCGAGAGGCTCTACACACCTCTGGACGTCGATGGGACCTACGGCGAGAAGCTTGGGCTTCCGGGGGAGTACCCGTTCACTCGAGGGATCCACGCCACAATGCATCGTGGGCGGCTCTGGACTATGCGCATGTTTGCTGGGTTCGGAACGGCGGAAGAGACGAATCAGCGTTTCCGATACCTGCTCGACCAGGGGCAGACAGGGCTCTCTGTGGCCTTCGACCTGCCCACGTTGATGGGGTACGACAGCGACGCGCCCGAGGCGGAAGGGGAGTTTGGAAAATGCGGCGTGGCGGTCTCCTCACTCCGCGATATGGAGGTCCTGTTTCGAGGTATCCCGCTGGACAAGGTGACCACCTCGATGACGATCAACAGCCCGGCGGCCGTGATCTGGGCGATGTACATCGTTGCTGCCGAGAAGCAGGGGGTCGGTATGAAGGAGCTCGGCGGCACCCTTCAGAACGACATCTTGAAGGAGTACATGGCGCAGAAGGAGTACGTCTTTCCTCCAGAACCCTCGATGCGTCTGGTCACGGACACGGTCGAGTTCGGCAGCGAGCGCCTGCCCCGCTGGAACACGATCTCCATCTCCGGGTATCATATCCGCGAGGCAGGATCAACGGCAGCGCAGGAGTTGGCATTCACGCTTGCGGACGGGATGGAGTACGTGCGGTGGGGGCTGGACCGTGGCCTGGACGTGGACGCCTTCGCACCCCGGCTCTCGTTCTTCTTCAACTGTCACAACGACTTTTTGGAGGAGATCGCCAAGTTCCGTGCCTCGCGGCGCATTTGGGCGCGCGAGATGCGTGAAACCTTCGGAGCCAAGGAAGAGCGCTCGTGGTGGATGCGATACCACACGCAGACGGCCGGCTGTTCGCTGACGGCGCAGCAGCCAGAGATCAACGTCGTCCGTGTCGCGATACAGGCATTGGCCGCCGTTCTGGGAGGCACCCAGTCTCTCCACACCAACAGCATGGATGAAGCACTGGCGCTCCCGAGCGAGCATGCCGTGACGGTAGCACTCCGCACCCAGCAGATTATTGGGCACGAGAGCGGAGTGGCGAACACCGTCGATCCTTTGGGTGGAGCGTACGCCGTGGAGGCCCTAACGGATCGCATTGAGAAGCAGGTCTACGACTACTTCGAGAGAATCGAGGCCCTCGGCGGCGTGATTCCGGCGATCGAGCAGGGGTTCTTCCAGCAGGAGATTGCCGATGCCGCCTTCCGCTATCAGCGTGAGATCGACGAGCGGAAGCGGCTGGTTGTGGGCGTCAATGAGTACGTAGAGGAGGAACCACCTAGGATTCCGATCCTGCGCATAGATTCGGAGGGGTATGCGAAGCAGAAGGCTCGGCTGAAGCAGGTGCGCGAGGAGCGGGACAGCGGGGCTGTCGGTCAGGCGCTGGACCGCTTGCGGGTAGCAGCCGAAGGCACCGAGAACACAATGCCCCATATTCTGGATGCCGTGCGCGCCTATGCCACGGTCCAGGAGATTATGGACGTCTTCCGTGATGTGTTCGGCATCTACCGGGAACCGATGGTCATCTGACCCCACGCGTCGTTTGGTCCCCTGGCTTCAGAGATGCGAGCCCGGATTGGCCTGGCTCCCCCGAAGCCAGGGGTTGGTCTACTTGTCCATGATCGTGGAGAGATTGTACAGGTCCTTGTCGAGTTCCTTCTGGTAGGTGACCGCCTCGTCAAGGGGAAGGATGTGGAAATCGCTATTGAGCCATCCGACCATATGACCGGAATTGCCCCCCACGAGTTGTCTGACCGCTTCCGCTCCCAGCCTTGTGGCCAGGATTCGATCGAACGCACTGGGGGACCCGCCACGCTGCACGTGTCCCAGCCGTGTGACCCGCACTGAGAAGCCAAGCTCTTCCTCGCGCGCATTCAGCTCCCGGGCGATCTCGTCCGTACCGGGTTTCCAACCCTCAGCGACCACGATAATAGCGTGGGCCTTGCCCCGAATGTAGGCTTTTTCGACGGTCTCGGCCACATCGTCGAGCGTCGACTCGATCTCCGGACAGAGCACCAGCTCAGCACCCCCGGCGAGGCCGCTGGCGAGAGCAAGATAGCCTGAGTTCCGTCCCATCGTCTCGATAAGGAAGGCGCGGTTGTGGGAAGAGGCCGTGTCCTTGATCTTGTCGATGGCCCCTAGAATGGTGTTCAGGGCCGTATCGACGCCGATCGATATATCGGTCCCGTTGATGTCATTGTCGATCGTGCTGGGAATGCCCATGGTGGGGAAGTCCAGACGATGGAGTTCCAGCGCACCTGTCAAGGATCCATTTCCTCCGATAACGACCAGGCCGTCGATGTCGAAGCGGTTCAAGGTACGGAGTGCCTTCCGCCGTCCCTGCAGCGTCTCAAACTCCGGGGCTCTGGCGGTGCCTAGGATCGTCCCCCCACGACCGAGGATGCCGCCCACGTCCCGGGCATCCATCTCGTCGATCTCTCCCGCGATCAAGCCGGCGTAGCCGCGGCGAATGCCCATCATCTCCACACCCTCGTGGAGTCCCATGCGCACCACGGCGCGGATGCACGGGTTCAGCCCGGAGTTGTCCCCGCCACTGGTTAGAACACCTATTCGATCCATAGTATCCTCCTGGTCCTGGTGTCTCAGAACGGGTGCCACAGGTCCGTCCAGTTGACTGTTCGGGCTCCCGTTGGCCAACGCGACCACGTAGGCCTAGAACGGGCGGGGCGCAGTCCCCAGCAGATAACCGAAACGAGTCTTGAACTCTTTCAGAGAGAGCTTGGTGTGATCCGCCATGCGATCGATGAGAGCCTTGTCCTGTCCGTCCTCTGGGTTCAAGCGAATCATCAGCTTGTACGCGGAGCGATAGATGAAGGAGTCGAGGCCAACCTTTCTCACCTCGGTCCTGCCGGTCTCCGGGTCCATCATCTCGTCGAAGGGGATGGGCACTACGCGCGTCCCCTGGATGGTGACCGTGGCGTTAGTGCCGCCGTCCAGAAGGAAGGCGACGGCAGCCTCGCCCAGGCTGCGGGTGTAGTCGATATCGAAGGCTACTGGATCCGTGCAGCGGAGCTCATAACCCAGATCCTTGCTGGTGACGCGGATGGGGACCCCGAGCTGCTCCAGCTCGCTGTCGAGCTCGTGCTTGAGGATGTCCGAAAAGTTGATCTCCGATAGGTGGACGTTGCCGAAGGCGTCTCGCTCCACGTACTCGAGCTCACGCAGGTCCTGGTGCGACATGTGCTCCATCACGCCCTCGGAGACGAGCGCCACACCGTAGGGTTTGTTATCGGCCATCCGCTTGAGGATGGATGTCACCAGGATGTCCACCACCTCCTGCATGCGGATCGTCCGTCCCTCCCACTCCTCCGGGATAAGGGTAATGGTCGCACCTGAGCTCTTTCCAATCCCGAGAGCGAGGTGGCCTGTCTTCCTCCCCATCGTCACCACGACGAACCAACGGAACCCGGTCAGGGCCTCCTCCATCAGACTCATGGTGATCTGGGTGCCGACCTCTCGAGCCGTCTCAAACCCAAAGGTGTTGATCTCATCTGGGAGCGGCAGGTCATTGTCGATGGTCTTGGGCGCATGGGCGACCTGGATGTCGGCGTCCATATACTCCTGGGCGTAGCGGGCCACGCGATAGGCTGCATAGGCGGTGTCGTCACCGCCAATCACCAGCAGGTAACCGATATTGGCCTCCATCAGCACTTCGCTGCAGAGCTTCAGCGAATCCTCCTCCTTGGTGGGATTGGCCCGGGAGGTGCGCAGGATGGAGCCTCCCTTCAGGTAGATGCGGCTCACGTCGTCGATGGTGAGAGGCGTTGCCACAAGCTCCCCTTCCATCAGATGACTGAAGCCATCGTAGAACCCCAGCACGTCATAGCCGCGGTTGACGGCCTCGATAGCCGCCGAGTGGATCACGCCATTGATGCCGGGTGCGGGGCCTCCGCTGACGATGATTCCCAGCTTCTTCTTCTCTGACGACTTGCTCACAATCTCCTCCTTGGTGCTTGGTCTCAGAAGCTCTCATTTCGCTCCGTTCGGGGCGTCGGCTAACCATTTCCTCGTTTCGATCTGACGACCCGAACGAGCCCTCCGGGAGCAACCTGAGTCTCATTTATCCGTGCGCTACCGGTCGCCGAGATCCACCTTGGTCACGGGTCTCGTGCTGTCCGGCTCGATTCAACTCGTCAGGGCCGCTTCGCCGACCTACGACAGCCGCCTCAATAAGGATCTCCCTCTTGAGGTCCGTTGCGCCTACGGGCCTTCGTCGATGCTCACGGCCCGATCACCGAGCAGGCTTACCAGTTCTTGTACTAGCTCGGGACAGTAGGCGGTGGCCTGGTTAGGGAACCGCAGCTCGATGCCGCGCCCGGCGCCGTCAGCAAGGTGGATCACGAACGGGTCCACGCCTTCGTAGCCAACCAACACATCGTGAATTCTCCGAAGGCGCTGTCGGTCGCTGCCCTGCTCCGCAGACCGCTGGAGCGTCACGCGAACCGTCCGCGGCACCGATCCATCCGCTCCGTCCGAGCCGCTGGACGGAGTTCGAGGTTCTTCGGAGGTGGCGAAGTGAGGCGGCGGAGCGGGTGGTTCGGGAGGGCGTGTGCCGGCACGAACCCCTCTCGAGTCAGGAGGGCGCGTTGGTCGAGGCTCTTCAGTTCTTGCGTTCACTCCTGCCGCGACGCTGATGTCTTCGGGTCGTTTGACCCAACTGCAGAGCAGACTTGGTTCGTCCCGACGGCTGGTGTCGACCTTGCCATTGACGACCACAATCTGTTCTGGCTGCCAGAGGCGCTTGGTTTCCTTCCACAGGCCAGGGAAGACCACCACGTCGCAGCTTCCCTGCGCATCCTCCAGCGTCACGAAAGCCATCTCGTTTCCCTTCTTTGTCGTATGGCGGTAGATGCGCTGGACCATCCCGGCAACGGTGACCTGCTGCCCGCTCCTCTCCTCGGCCAGCGTGCCCACGGAGCCGGATAGGACATCGTCCAACCGGGTAGTGACCCGCGCGAGAGGATGCTCCGAGATGTAGATGCCAACCAACTCCTTCTCCCAGGCCAGGATTTCCTTCCGGGGAATCTCCGGCACCTTGTTAGCTGGGGGAAGGATGGATTCCTCCGCGGCAAGATGAACACCGGTTGCACTTCCGAACATACTCAATTGCCCGGCATCCTTAGCTTTGTGAATTCCGGCGCTTACACCGAGAATGCGGTCTGCGATGGGGAGGAGCTGGGCGCGTCTTCCGAATTGCTCAAGGGTCCCCACCTGGATCAAGCTCTCAAGGGCCCGCCGGTTGACGTCTCGAAGGTCAACACGGCGGCAGAAATCATCCAGATCCTCGAAGGGGCCTCCCACCTGACGAGCCTCGAGGATGGCCTCAACTGGCCCTTCCCCGACGTTCTTGATCGCGCCCATCCCGAAGCGGATGGCGGGGGGGTGATCCCCCATGTCCTCAATGGTGAAGCCCAGACCAGAGCTATTGATGTCGGGGGGTGAGACCTCAATGGACATGCGTCGGCATTCCTCAATGAATCGGCTCACCTTGTCCGTGTTGTTACGCTCGACGGTGAGGAGGGCGGCCATATACTCGATGGGGTATTCGGCCTTGAGATAGGCAGTCTGACAGGTAAGGACGGCGTAGTCCGCGGCGTGGCTCTTGTTGAACCCGTAGCGGGCGAAGTACTCGATGTCGTCAAAGATGGTCTCGGCGGCCTCACGAGGCACACCGCTCCGCTCGATGGCCCCTTCGATGAATGTCGCTCGGTGCTTGAGGAGGGCCTTCTTCTTTTTCTTCCCCACCGCCCGACGCACCAGGTCGGCCTCGCCGGCAGTGTACCCAGCGATATCCGTCAGGATACGAATGATCTGCTCCTGGTAGACGATGATGCCAAAGGTTTCTTCGAGAATCGGCTCCAGGCTGGGATGTCGGTATTCTACGGCCTTCTCGCCGTGGAGACGAGCGATGTAGTCATCGATGTACTCCATAGGGCCCGGGCGGTACAGGCTGATGGCAGCGATGACGTGCTCGAACTTCTGCGGCTGCATCTTCATGAGTGTGCGCCGCATACCCTGGCCCTCGACCTGGAAGACGCCCATGACATCGCCACGCGAAAGCAGGTCGTAGATGACCGGGTCATCGCGGGAGATGGTGAGGAGGTCGAGGTCAATACCGTGACGCTCCGTGATGAGCTCGCAGGTGACCCGCATTACCGTCAGGGTGGCCAGACCGAGGAAGTCTACCTTCAAGAGGCCCAACTCCTCGGCCTCAGACATGGTGTATTGGGTGACCGTGCCGATCTGGTCGTCGCTGCTGCTGCTCGTGGGTCGGCGTAGTGGAGCGTAGTTGACCAGGGGGAGGTCGGAGACGATGACACCGGCTGCGTGGGTACTGGCGTGGCGGATATTGCCCTCCACCCCTCGGGCGGTGTCAATGAGACGCCGGATGTGGTCCTGCTCGTCGTAGTGGCTGCGCAGCTCCGGCACCTTCGTCAGGCTTTCGTCAAGCTTCACGCCGGGGCCGCCTGGTACGAGACGCGCGATCCGGTCCACCTCTGAGAGGGGATAGTCGAGAGCCCGGCCCGCGTCCCGGATAGCAGCCTTGGCGCCCATCGTGCCGAACGTGATGATCTGGGCGACCTGTTCCTCCCCGTACTTGTCGATGGTGTAGCGAATGAGTTGTTCTCGCTGATCGTCGGGGTAGTCAGGTCGATATCCGGCATCGTCACCCGGCCCTCGTTCAAGAACCGCTCGAAGATCAAGTTCTGCTCCAGGGGCTCCAAGTTTGTCACGTAGAGGCTGTAGGCAACGATGGAGCTGGCTCCCGATCCCCGGACGTTCCACCAGATCTCCTCCTCGCGGGAGAAGCGGCAGAGATCCCAGACAATGAGGAAATAGGTATCGAAACCCATACGATGGATCACGTCTAGCTCATAATCGAGCCTCTCCTGGATCTTGGGCGTGATATCCTCATAGCGCTCCTCCAAGCCCCTTTCACAGAGCCTTCGGAGATAAGACTGGGCATCGTAACCGTCAGGGACCTCAAAGACGGGCAGATGATAGTTGCCGAACTCCAGTTCAGCATTGCAGCGCTCAGCGATTTCGAGTGTGTTCGTCAAGGCTTCGGGGAGGTGGGGGAAGAGGGCCGCCATCTCCTCTTCCGATTTCAAGTAGAAGGTGTCCCCCTCCATGCGCATGCGTTTCGGTTCGGTCACCGTCTTTCCGGTCTGGATGCAGAGGAGGACGTCGTGAATCGCGGCCTGGTCGCGTCGGGTGTAGTGGACGTCATTGGTGGCCACCAGGGGCAGGTCGAGCTCGTCGGCCAGTGTAACCAGGTGACGGTTGACCTCGGCGAGCTCCGGGATGTCGTGATCCTGGATCTCCAGATAGTACCGTCCTTCGAAGACATCGCTGTACCAGCCGGCAGCATCGCGTGCGTTGTCGTGAAGCCCCTTCTTGAGATGATGGGCTAGCTCCGAGGACCCGCACCCTGACAGCACGATCAAGCCCTCGTTATACTCCTCCAGCACCTGGCGGTCGACCCGGGGCTTGTAATAGAAGCCCTCAAGCTGCGCGATGGTCGCTAGCTTCATCAGGTTGTGATAGCCCGTATTGTTCTCCGCCAGCAAGACGAGATGGTAGGCTGTGCGGTCGTGCTGGGGATCGCGGTCCTCCCTGCCCCGGGGGGCCACGTAGGTCTCCATGCCGATGATGGGCTTGATGTTGGCAGCCCTACAGGCCTTGTAGAATCGGATGGCACCGTACATAGCGCCGTGGTCAGTGAGGGCCAGGGCAGGCATCCCGAGGTCGACAGCTCCTTTTGCCAGCTCAGCGCAGCTGCTGAGCCCGTCCAGGAGGGAATATTCGCTGTGGACGTGGAGATGGACGAAGTCACTCATCGGGATTGGATTATACCATACTGATTGAAGATTTCTAGTTGCTGGGAGCGACAGTCGACCTGGAGGTTGACTCCCCGGCACCCGGCGTAGGGGGCGGTTGGATGCACAAAGGAAGAATCGGCGCGGCGGGGGTGTGAGTAATGGGGATAGCCGCCGGGGGCGATTCTCAATAGAAGACGCCCCCGGCTGGGCGCAACGGTGGGACTCAGTCCCTTGACACCAGAGGTAGGAAGACCTCGTGGGCCCACGGCTCGACGGATGTCATGACATCGTCCGGAAGCGACGCGAGGCCCTCCGCGTCAGTAACGGTCAGTGT
>Ga0180435_10007723_pt1 | contig 10222 bp, 8 predicted proteins | sample SS_ome_3_FD_132467 | JGI IMG/M metagenome (GOLD analysis project Ga0180435, IMG submission 132467) | Hypersaline lake sediment archaeal communities from the Salton Sea, California, USA - SS_3_S_1 metaG | ecosystem: Environmental > Aquatic > Non-marine Saline and Alkaline > Hypersaline > Sediment... | reverse complement strand
GTCAGGTAACCCGAGTTGGCCGTCTTCAAAGCCGTGTCCGCGAGACCCTTGCGCGCGCCGTGAGTCGAGATGAAGTACTGCAGGACGTTCAGGCCCTCGCGGAAGTTCGCCGTGATGGGCGTCTCGATGATCGAGCCGTCGGGCTTGGCCATCAGGCCGCGCATGCCGGCAAGCTGGCGGATCTGCGCGGCGGAGCCACGTGCACCGGAATCGGCCATCATGAAGATCGAATTGAACGAAGACTGGCGGACCTCGTTGCCTTCCTTGTCGGTCACGAACTCGGAACCGAGCTTGTCCATCATCGCCTTCGCGACCTGGTCGTTGGCGTGCGACCAGATATCGACGACCTTGTTGTAGCGCTCGCCGGTCGTGACCAGGCCGGATGCGTACTGGTCTTCGATTTCCTTCACCTGGGCTTCGGCGCCATCGATGATGCGCGCCTTGTCTTCGGGTACGACCATGTCGTCGACACCGATGGAAACGCCGGCACGCGTGGCGTGCTGGAAACCGGTGTACATGAGCCGGTCGGCGAAAATCACCGTGTCCTTGAGACCCACGACGCGATAGCAGGTATCGAACAGGCGCGAGATCGAGCGCTTGTTCAGCACCTGGTTGACGAGCGCGAACGGCAGTCCACGCGGCAGGTTGGCCGACAGCAAGGCACGACCAACGGTGGTTTCGACGACCTCGGTGCGCTCGACGATCTCGCCGTCATCATCGAACTCGCTGAGCTGCATGCGCACGCGGCAGTTGGCGTGCAGCGAGGCGGCTCCGGACTCGTAGGCCCGGTGCACTTCGGCGATGTCGCGGAAGACCATGCCTGAACCCTTGGCTCCGGCGGAATCGCGCGTCATGTAATAGAGCCCGAGGACGACATCCTGCGTCGGTACGATGATCGGATCACCATTGGCCGGCGAGAGGATGTTGTTGGTCGACATCATCAACGAGCGCGCCTCGAGCTGCGCTTCGATCGACAACGGCACGTGCACGGCCATCTGGTCACCGTCGAAGTCGGCGTTGAAGGCCGTGCAGACCAGCGGGTGCAGCTGGATGGCCTTGCCCTCGATGAGGACCGGCTCGAAAGCCTGGATGCCGAGACGGTGCAGCGTCGGCGCCCGGTTGAGCATGACCGGATGCTCGCGGATGACTTCCTCGAGGATGTCCCATACCTCGGGACCTTCGCGCTCGACGAGCTTCTTGGCAGCCTTGATCGTCGTCGCCATGCCACGGCGCTCGAGCTTGGAGAAGATGAACGGCTTGAACAGTTCCAGCGCCATCTTCTTCGGCAGGCCACACTGGTGCAGCTTGAGCGTCGGCCCGACCACGATGACCGAGCGACCCGAGTAGTCGACGCGCTTGCCGAGCAGGTTCTGGCGGAAGCGACCCTGCTTGCCCTTGATCATGTCGGCAAGCGACTTCAGCGGCAGCTTGTTGGTGCCGGTGATGGCGCGACCGCGCCGGCCATTGTCGAGCAGTGCGTCGACGGCCTCCTGCAGCATGCGCTTCTCGTTGCGCACGATGATATCCGGCGCGTTGAGGTCGAGCAGGCGCTTGAGACGGTTGTTACGGTTGATGACGCGACGGTAGAGATCGTTCAGATCGGAGGTCGCGAAGCGACCACCGTCGAGCGGCACCAACGGGCGCAGCTCCGGCGGCAGCACCGGCAGCACTTTCAGCACCATCCATTCCGGTCGGTTGCCCGAGCTGATGAACGCCTCCATCAGCTTGAGCCGCTTGGTCAGCTTCTTGATCTTGGTCTCGGAATTGGTCTTCGGCAGCTCCTCGCGAATCGTCTTGACCTCGTGTGCGAGATCGACGGACTTGAGCAGCTCGTAGATCGCCTCGGCACCCATGCGGGCATCGAAGTCGTCTCCATACTGCTCGATGGCATCGAGGTACGAGTCTTCCGAGAGCAGCTGGCCACGCTCGAGATCGGTCATGCCCGGGTCGATGACGACGTAGGCCTCGAAGTAGAGGATGCGTTCGATCTCACGCAGCGTCTGGTCGAGCAGCAGCCCCATGCGCGAGGGCAGCGACTTGAGGTACCAGATGTGGGCAACGGGGCTGGCGAGGTCGATATGCCCCATGCGCTCGCGGCGCACCTTGGCCAGCGTCACTTCGACGCCGCACTTCTCGCACACCACGCCGCGGTGCTTGAGACGCTTGTACTTGCCGCACAGGCACTCGTAGTCCTTGATCGGTCCGAAAATCTTGGCGCAGAACAGTCCGTCGCGCTCGGGCTTGAACGTGCGGTAGTTGATCGTCTCCGGCTTCTTGACCTCGCCATACGACCAGGAGCGGATCTTCTCCGGCGACGCCAGGCCGATGGCAATGGCATCGAAATCTTCTACCTGGCCCTGGCTCTTGAGCAGATCGAGTAGGTCTTTCACAGTTGTCTCTCCTTAGCGCACGGGGCGCCAGATGTCCGTATGCCGGTGTCAGTCGCGCTCGAGCTCGATATCGATACCCAGCGAGCGCATCTCCTTCAGCAGCACGTTGAAAGACTCGGGCATTCCCGCCTCCATCTTGTGATCACCGTCGACGATGTTCTTGTACATCTTGGTCCGCCCGTTGACGTCGTCGGACTTGACGGTGAGCATTTCCTGCAGCGTGTAAGCAGCACCGTACGCTTCCAGTGCCCAGACTTCCATCTCACCGAAGCGCTGACCACCAAACTGCGCCTTTCCGCCCAGTGGCTGCTGGGTGACCAGGCTGTACGGCCCGGTCGAACGCGCATGCATCTTGTCATCGACGAGATGATTCAGCTTGAGCATGTACATGTAACCGACCGTGACCTGCCGATCGAAGGCTTCGCCGGTGCGGCCGTCGAACAGCGTCGTCTGCCCGGAAGCCGGTAGCCCCGCCAGTTCGAGCAGCGCCTTGATCTCCTCCTCCTTGGCGCCGTCGAAGACCGGCGTCGCAGTCGGTACGCCGAGCTTCAGGTTCTCCGACAGGGCCAGGATCTCCTCGTCGTTGAAGGAATCGAGATCTTCGCGCTGGCCGCTCGTGTTATAGATCTTGTCGAGGAACTCGCGCAGCTCCTTGGCGCTCGCCGCGCGCTCCAGCATGCCGCCGATGCGGCGGCCGAGACCGTTCGCGGCCCAGCCCAGGTGGGTCTCCAGGACCTGCCCGACGTTCATGCGCGAAGGCACACCCAGCGGGTTCAACACGATGTCCACCGGGCGCCCGTCTTCCATGTAGGGCATGTCCTCGATCGGTACGATCATAGACACCACGCCCTTGTTGCCATGACGGCCGGCCATCTTGTCGCCAGGCTGCATGCGGCGCTTCACGGCCAGGTAGACCTTGGCCATCTTGAGCACACCCGGAGCGAGATCGTCGCCAGTGGTGAGCTTCGCCCGCTTTTCCTCGAACTTCTGCTGGAACTCGTCGCGCAGGTTCTCGACCTGGCTGGCCAGCTGCTCGAGCAGGGCGTTGACAGTGTCGTCCTTGATGCGGATGTCGAACCACTTGATACGGTCGACCTCGCCGAGCATCTGCTCGGTGATCTTGGCCCCGCCCTTCATCTGGCCCGGCCCCTTTTCGGCGCTCTGGCCGACCACGAGGCGCGCAACGCGCTGGAAGATATCTTCCTCGAGAATGCGGCGCTGATCGTCGAGGTCCTTCTTGATGCGCGCCATTTCGGCGTTCTCGATCTCCCTGGCGCGCGCATCCTTCTCGATGCCGTCGCGGGTGAAGACCTGCACGTCGATCACGGTCCCGCTCATGCCCGAAGGTACACGCAGCGAGGTGTCCTTAACGTCGGAAGCCTTCTCGCCGAAGATGGCCCGCAGGAGCTTTTCCTCCGGCGTCAACTGGGTCTCGCCCTTGGGCGTGACCTTGCCGACGAGGATGTCACCGGGGTGCACCTCCGCGCCGATGTAGACGATGCCGGACTCGTCGAGCTTGGACAGGGCGCTCTCCGAGACGTTGGGGATGTCGGCGGAAATCTCCTCTGGCCCGAGCTTGGTGTCGCGTGCGACACAGGTCAGCTCCTCGATGTGGATGCTGGTGAAGCGGTCTTCCTGCACCACCCGCTCGGAGATGAGGATGGAGTCCTCGAAGTTGTAGCCGTTCCACGGCATGAACGCGACCAGCATGTTCTGCCCGAGCGCCAGCTCACCTAGATCGGTGGACGGACCATCCGCCAGGACGTCACCCTTGGCGATGCGGTCTCCCACCTTCACCAGCGGCTTCTGGTTGATACAGGTGTTCTGGTTCGAGCGCGTGTACTTGGTCAGGTTGTAGATGTCGACACCCGGCTCGCCGGCCTTGGTCTCCTCGTCGTTGACGCGTACGACCACACGAGCAGCATCGACCGCGTAGACCTCGCCGCCGCGCAAGGCACAGACGGTGACGCCCGAGTCCTGCGCCACGGTCCGCTCGATGCCGGTGCCGACCAGCGGCTTCTCGGCGCGCAGCGTGGGCACTGCCTGTCGCTGCATGTTCGAGCCCATGAGGGCGCGGTTGGCGTCATTGTGCTCGAGGAACGGGATCAGGGCCGCGGCCACGGAGACAATCTGTCGCGGCGAGACGTCCATGTACTGAATACGCTCGGGAGAGGCCAGCATGAACTCGTTCTGGTAGCGCGACGAGACCAGGTCATCCTTGAGGCGGCCATTGTCGTCGAGCGCGGCGTTGGCCTGTGCGATGACGTACTGCCCTTCCTCGATGGCCGAAAGGTATTCGATGCGATCGGTGACCTGACCATCTTCGACCCTGCGGTAAGGCGTCTCGAGGAAACCGTACTCGTTGGTGCGCGCGTAGACGGCGAGCGAGTTGATAAGGCCGATATTCGGACCTTCAGGGGTTTCGATCGGGCACACGCGGCCGTAATGGGTCGGGTGCACGTCGCGCACCTCGAAGCCGGCGCGCTCGCGCGTCAGTCCGCCCGGACCGAGCGCCGAGACGCGGCGCTTGTGGGTGACCTCGGACAAGGGGTTGTTCTGGTCCATGAACTGCGAGAGCTGGCTCGAGCCGAAGAATTCCTTGATCACCGCCGAGACCGGCTTGGCGTTGATCAGCTCCTGCGGCATGTAGCCCTCGGATTCCGCCAGGCTCAGGCGCTCCTTCACCGCACGCTCGACGCGTACGAGGCCGACGCGGAACTGGTTCTCCGCCATTTCACCGACACTGCGTACACGCCGGTTGCCGAGATGGTCGATGTCATCGACGGTGCCGTTGCCATTGCGGATGTCGATCAAGACCTTGAGGACATCGATGATGTCGTTCTCGTCGAGCACGCCGCTGCCGACGACCTCGCCGCGGCCAACGCGGCGATTGAACTTCATGCGTCCGACACCGGAGAGGTCGTAGCGCTCCTCGGTGAAGAACAGGTTCTTGAAAAGGTTCTCCGCCGCTTCCTTGGTCGGCGGCTCGCCCGGGCGCATCATGCGGTAGATCTCGACCTGCGCTTCGAGTGGCGTGGTCGTCGGGTCGATGCGCAGGGTCTCGGAGACGTAGGCGCCGTGGTCGAGATCGTTGGCGAAAATCGTCTCGAGTTCGCTCACGCCTTCGGCTACCAGCTTCTCCAGCAGTTCCTCGGTGATTTCGTCGTTGGCCGCGGCGAGGACTTCACCGGTATCGGTGTTGACGATGTCGCGCGCCAGGGTCTTGCCGATCAGGAACGACCGGGGGACGGTGATCTCGGTGATGCCGCGCTGCTGGATCTCCCGGGTGTGCCGCGCGGTGATGCGGCGCTCGGCCTCGACCAGCACGTTCCCCTCGGAGTCGACCAGGTCGAACTCCAGGGTTTCGCCACGCAGGCGCTCCGGCACGAGGTGCACGCGCACCTGGTCGCCGTCGAGGAAGAAGGTGTCGCGTTCGAAGAACAGTTCGAGGGACTGCTCGGTATTGTAGCCAAGCGCACGCAGCAGCACGGTCGCAGGCAGCTTGCGCCGACGGTCTATGCGAACGTAGACGTGGTCCTTGGGGTCGAACTCGAAGTCGAGCCATGAGCCACGGTAGGGAATCACCCGCGCCGAGTAGAGCAGCTTGCCCGAGGAATGGGTCTTGCCGCGATCATGGTCGAAGAACACGCCCGGAGAACGGTGCAACTGCGAAACGATGACGCGCTCGGTACCGTTGATCACGAAAGTGCCGTTGGTCGTCATCAGGGGCAGTTCGCCCATGTAGACTTCCTGCTCGCGCACGTCCTTGATGACCTTGTCCGCGCCCGACTCCTTGTCGTAGATGACGAGACGGACCGTCACGCGCAGAGAGGCGGCATAGGTCAGTCCGCGAACCTGACATTCCTTCACGTCGAACACCGGCGTGCCGAGCCGGTACGAGACGTACTCCAGGACGGCGTTGCCCGAGTAGCTCTCGATCGGAAAGACGGAGCGGAAGGCCGCATGCAGGCCATACTCGCTGCGGGTGCCGGCATCGCTCTCTTCCTGCAGGAATCGCTTGTACGACTCGATCTGCGTTTCGAGAAGATAGGGCACGCTCAGAATCGGCGGCGTCTTGCTGAAATCTTTGCGGATGCGTTTCTTCTCGGTGTACGAATAGGCCATGGTAGTCACCGTCCTGTTAAACCGATTGAGAGTCCGATGCGGCACGCGTCGCCGGCTGGCGTGCGCGGAACCCGGGCACGGGAAAGCACGGCACCGGCACCTCCGCGGAGGGAGGCGCCGGTCCGCGCTGATTCGCCGAATTGTCGGGAGTTGCCCAAAAGCCCGCTTACTTGAGCTCGACGGCCGCGCCCGCTTCTTCCAGCTGCTTCTTGACGTCTTCCGCTTCGGCCTTGGGAGCGGCTTCCTTGATCGTCGACGGCACGCCTTCGACCATGTCCTTCGCTTCCTTCAGGCCCAGGCCGGTGATGGCACGCACGGCCTTGATGACACCCACCTTGTTCTCGCCGAAGCTGGTCATGACGACATCGAACTCGTCCTTCGCTTCCTCGGCGGCGGCGCCGGCATCCGCGCCCGGGGCTGCCACGGCGGCGACGGCGGCTGCGGCCGATACGCCCCACTTCTCCTCGAGTTCCGAAACCAGTTCGGTGACTTCGAGGATCGACATGTTGCTCAACGTCTCGATGAGCTCTTCTTTGGAAACTGCCATTGTGATGTTCTCCTGAAAATACCTGGATCGCTACGTGGATACTCAGGCCGATTGTTTCGAGTCGCGATAAGCTGCGAGCAGACGCACCATCTGCCCGGCGGGCTCTGCCAGGGTGCGCACCAGCTTGGTCTGCGGTGCCTTGAACACTGACAACAACGTGGCACGTGCCTCGTCGAGCGTGGGCATGTTGGCCAGCAGGTTAAGGTCCTCCGCGGGCCTCAGCTCACCGGCGAACGCGACCACCCTGGTCACGAGCTTCGCGTGGTCCTTCGAGAAATCGCGGACAAGCCGTGCGCCGGCTCCCGGGTCTTCACCCGAGAACACCAGCAGCAACGGTCCGGTCAGCGAGTCCTGCAGGCACTCGAAGCTGGTTCCTTCGACAGCGCGGCGGGCGAGCGTGTTCTTGACTACCCGAACGTAGACGCCCTGCTTGCGAGCACGTGCCCGCAAGTCGGTCATCTGCGCTACGGTCAGCCCGATGTACTCGGCCGCCACCGCGGTCTGCGCGTTTGCAGCTACTTCGTTGACTTCTGAAACAACCGCCTGTTTTTCCGTTAAGGTCAGACTCATTTGGTCATTTCTCCCGGTCAGACCCGTCCTGGGTGGGGCGGGTCGCACCATAGTTGGGCGCTTCCATCGGGAAGCTCCTGATGTCACGGCGCCCTGACCGGGTAGCAATCCACCCATCGGGGAACACCGTCTGCGCGGGCCGGTTAGGATTAACCGCCAAGTTGGCGGACCCACGGTCTTTGACGGCTACCGGCACCCAGGCCGGCAACCCAAAGTCTTGATAATGGACACGCAGGAGGCGGTCCTGGTTCACGCCGTCTCCAGCGATGTCTTGTCCACGGCGACGCCGGGGCCCATGGTCGTCGACAGCCAGATGGCCTTCAGATAGACGCCCTTGGCCGAACTCGGCTTGGCCTTGCGCAGGTCGGCGAGGATCGCCTCGAGATTGGCCTGCAGCGCGTCCGCGCCGAACGAAGCCTTGCCGATCGGGCAATGGATGATGCCGGCCTTGTCGGTGCGGAACTGTACCTGGCCGGCCTTGGCGTTGCGCACGGCGGTCGCGACGTCGGTCGTCACGGTACCCACTTTCGGGTTCGGCATGAGGCCGCGCGGGCCGAGTATCTGGCCGAGCTGGCCGACGACGCGCATCGAAGCCGGCGTGGCGATGGCGATGTCGAAGTCGAGTTTGCCTGCCTTGACGTCGGCAGCGAGGTCGTCCATGCCGACGATGTCGGCACCCGCCTCACGGCCGGTATCGGCATCGGCGCCGTCGGCGAACAGAGCCACCCGCACGGACTTGCCGGTGCCGTGCGGCAGCACGGTGGAACCACGCACGACCTGGTCGGACTTGCGCGGGTCGACGCCGAGGTTGACCGCGACGTCGATGGTTTCGTCGAACTTCGCCGAAGCGCAGTCCTTGAGCAGTGCGATCACCTCGGCGACCGGGCGCGGCGTGCGCGCGTCACCGACCTTCTCGCGGAGCGCCTTGAGACGTTTTCCGATCTTCGCCATGTCAAACTCCCTCCACGTCCAGGCCCATGCTGCGGGCCGTGCCGGCAATCGTGCGCACCGCGGCTTCCAGGTCGGAAGCGGTGAGATCGGGCTGCTTGGTCTGCGCGATCTCCTCGATCTGCGCACGGTTGACCGAGCCGACCTTGACCGAATTCGGCGTGCCGCTGCCCTTCGCGACACCGGCCGCCTTGCGCAGCAGCACCGACGCGGGCGGCGTCTTGGTGATGAAGGTGAAGCTCTTGTCGCTGAACACGGTGATCACGACCGGGATCGGCAGACCGGGCTCGAGCCCCTGGGTCTTGGCGTTGAACGCCTTGCAGAACTCCATGATGTTCACGCCGCGCTGGCCCAGCGCCGGGCCGACCGGCGGGCTCGGGTTGGCCTGCCCGGCGGCCACCTGCAGCTTGATGTAGGCATCGATTTTCTTTGCCACGGTTGCTATCTCCTCGGGTGCAAACGCCTCGCGGCTCCCCGTAAGTGAAGGTTGCGGCGGCTGGCGCGACGCGCATCACTGCGCTGCCGGCCCTGCGCCGTTGCGGAATCAGTCCTTGCTGACCTGCCCGAATTCCAGTTCGACCGGCGTCGAACGGCCAAAGATCGAGACCGCCACGCGCAGGCGGCTCTTCTCGTAATTGACTTCCTCGACGACACCGTTGAAATCGGTGAAAGGGCCGTCGACGACGCGTACGACCTCGCCAACTTCGAACAGCACCTTGGGTCGCGGCTTTTCCGCGCCTTCCTGGATGCGATCGAGGATGGCCTGGGCTTCCTTTTTCGAGATCGGCGCGGGACGGTCACTGGTACCGCCGATGAAACCCATCACCTTCGGGCAATCCTTGACGAGATGCCAGGAATCGTCGCCCATCTCCATTTCCACGAGCACATAGCCGGGAAAGAACTTGCGGTCGCTTTTGCGCTTCTGGCCGTCGCGCATCTCGACGACTTCCTCGGTAGGCACGAGGATCTGACCGAACTTGTCGGCCATGTCGAAGCGCTTGATGCGATCTTCGAGCGAGCGCTTGACCTGGTTCTCGAAACCGGAGTAAGCGTGCACGACATACCAATTCTTAGCCAAGGTCAGGCTCCGCGTCCGATGGTGGACTGAATGATGCCACCGAGAATGAGGTCCAGAATCCACAACAGGATCGCGAACACGATGACCACGATGACCACGATGAACGTGACCTGGGTCGTCTCCTGGCGCGTCGGCCAGACCACCTTGCGGACTTCGACCTGGGCATCGCGCACGAAGCCTGCCACCTGCCGGCCCTTGTCGGTCTGCAGGGCTATGGCGGCCGCGACGCCGACGGCGAGGAGCATGCCGACGACACGGATCAGCTTGGACGCATCGGCGAAATAGTAGAACGCCACGACGCTGCCGATGAGCACCAGCAGTGACAGGCCCAGCTTGGCCGTGTCCCAGGAACTGTGCTCGACTGCTGCTTTAGTGCTCATTACGTTGCTGCCGGAAAATCGGCAGCTTTCTGGTGCTGCCCCAAGTCTGTCTGCGTCCCGCGGAAGATGCCGCGGCCCGTGGTCGTGATCGGCGCACTCGAACACCCCTGTCGGGGCCCGCGCCGCTTGTGCCGAGAAGTGGCAGGCCAGGAGGGAATCGAACCCCCAACCTGCGGTTTTGGAG
>Ga0180435_10007722_pt1 | contig 10223 bp, 7 predicted proteins | sample SS_ome_3_FD_132467 | JGI IMG/M metagenome (GOLD analysis project Ga0180435, IMG submission 132467) | Hypersaline lake sediment archaeal communities from the Salton Sea, California, USA - SS_3_S_1 metaG | ecosystem: Environmental > Aquatic > Non-marine Saline and Alkaline > Hypersaline > Sediment... | reverse complement strand
TGGCTCAATGGGCGATGGACGACAAACGCAGCTACATTTCACGAGGAGGTATCCTCATGAAATTCAAAGTCAAGCTCGAACGCTCGGAAGAAGGTGTGGCGGCGTCTGTGCCGGGTCTACCAGGATGCTGGTCTCAAGGAAAGACAGAAGAGGAAGCCATTACGAACATCGAGGACGCCATCCGCGAGTACTTTGATGTGATCGAAGAGCAGTTGAAGGGGGCCGACGTACGTGAGATTGAAATCGCAGTCTAGTGCCGAAGCTTCCCGGTATTCCGCACAAACGAGCGGTCCGTGCCCTGGAGAAGGCTGGATTCAGGATTGTGCGGCAAGGCAAACACGTCGTCCTGACTGACGGTCTCCGCATCTTGACAGTTCCGCGCGCCAATCCGGTGAATGCGATCACTATGGCGGGCATTGTCCGAGATGCGGGATTGACGATCGAGGAGTTCCGAAAGCTGCTATGAATCCACCCTAGGCCGGTCTTCAGAAGGGCCCCTCTCCCTCCTCCCCAAAATGCCACTGCCCTTCTGCAACACTGCACCTCTGCTTCTATACCCCCACCGCCCTACCAAACAGGCGGATCGTCACCGTGCGTCACCACTACAGGGACCAGCTCCCGATTACCACAGTGCCCGCACACCTCATAGCCCCTGAACTGCCGCCACAATGAAAACAGGATGGGGATCGGAAGTACCCACCAGGCCGTCTTGAGAAAGTCGGCTATGGATTTTGTAATCCATGAGGTGAACAACACTCCCACGCTCTGCGAACCGCGCGCATCCACAAGCTGGGCATCGCCCGCAGGCTCTGCGGTTTGTGCAACCGACAGAGTCACCGACTGCAATACCTCGGAGAGCTTTGGTCCAGAATCTGACTTGGCGGCGGAAAAGGTGCCGGCACACAACCCTATCACGATTGCGATCGCCCAGATGGATGACTCGATCTTGAAACTCGAAGGATGACGCAGCTTCGGATGGGCGTCTGCACCGCAGGCGTTACAGTGTTTCGATTTCATAGCGCGCTCGGAATGGAGGGGTGATTCTAAGTTACGGTTTGGGGAGAGCGGCCGCTAGAGGAAGAGGTTGAGCGCGTACTGGGGGCGGTTTACCGGATTTGGAGGAAGTGTGCTGCGGAAGGGAAAGGGAACTTCGAACATCCAACAGCGAACATCGAACATCGACGTGCACCTCCCCCGTTCCACCGTTCAATGTTCGATGTTCAACGTTCGATGTTCGACGTTCTTCAAAAATCTTCCCCGGTCGTATCCCCGTAATACTGCCGCAGCCTTCTCAGTTCAGTTTTGAGTTCTGACACCAGCTGGGCATTGGAAGGATCGTCGTAGATGTTTTGCAGTTCGTTGGGATCCCACTGTAGGTCGAAGAGTTCCCATTCCTGAGTTTCGTAATAGTAGACGAGCTTGTGTGTCTCGGTGCGGACGCCGTACTGCTTGGCGACCATGTGTACGGCTGGGAATTCGTAGTAGTGGTAGTAAATGCTGTTTCGCCAAGCGGGCCGGGAGTGACCGGCCATCAACGGCACGAGTGATTCGCCCTGCATGGCTTCGGGAATCTCGACACCGGCGGCATCTAGGAAGGTCGGTGCGTAGTCGATGTTCTGGATCATATGTGACACTCGCGTACCCGGCTCGATCCTGCCCGGCCAACGTGCGATGAACGGCATCCGAAGTGATTCCTCGTACATCCAACGTTTGTCGTACCAACCATGTTCGCCGAGGTAGAATCCCTGGTCGGAACTGTATATGACGAGTGTGTCGTTTGTCAGACCGGATTCGTCCAGGTAATCGAGCATCCTCCCGATGTTGTCGTCTACGGATGCGATGCAGCGCAGGTAATCCTTGATGTAGCGCTGGTAGAAGTAGCGCGTCCGTTCGTCGCCCTGGGGGTTGGTGCGCCTGAAGTAATCGTTACGCGGATCGTAGGCCGCGTTCCACGCAGCCTGTTGGTCCTCCGTCATTCGATCCCAGACGTTGTTCCAGTATCTTCCGTCGGTCTCGTTGTCCGGAGACGGTGGTGTGATCTTGAGATCGTATGCCGGAAACATATGGTTAGCGATCGTCATCTCCTGGTTTGCCGCCGGGCTCGCACGGTTCGTGTAGTCGTCGAGCAACGTCTCGGGCTCGGGAATCTCCTCCCCCTCGTACAGCATTAGATGGTCGGGACCCGGCATCCAGCTCCTGTGCGGCGCCTTGTGCTGGCACATCAACATGAACGGCCGTTCTCGATCCCGATCGGTGCGCAGCCAGTCGAGAGCGAGGTCGGTGGTGATGTCGGTGACGTATCCGGGATAGCGAACAGTGCCGTCGGGAGTTCGGAAGTCGGGATTGTAGTAGTGACCCTGACCAAATAATACGTGCCAATAGTCGAAACCTTCAGGATCGACACCGAGGTGCCACTTGCCGATAACGGCTGTCTGGTAACCGGCCTGCTGCAACATCTTGTTGACCGTCGGCTGCGCCATGTTGAACTCGTCGCTGTTGTCCTTCTTGCCGTTCACATGGCTGTGCTTCCCGGTCAGTACCACCGCTCTGCTAGGAGCGCATATGCCGTTCGAGCAGAAGCTGTTTTGGAACAATGCCCCTTCGTTTGCGATGCGGTCGATGTTGGGGGTCTGGTTGATTCGCGAACCGTACGCAGAGATCGCATGCGTGGCGTGATCGTCAGAGAAGATGAACAGGATGTTGGGAGGCCGTCGCGATCCGAGAATGCCGCAACTGGAAAGCGTTGGAAGTGCTCCCAGTGCTGCGGCCCCAGCACCTACTCGAGCGGTGAGCTTCACAGCTTCTCGGCGGGTCATCGTGCGGTCTCTGGTCATTTGAGCTCCAATGGATCGATGGAGACGAATATTCATTGAGCAACACGGAATCGCCATCCCGTTTGACAATCCGATTCGCTTGAGTACGCTTTGATTCTATCGGCCGGAATCTCGTCCCACGTATTTGCTCTGGAGTCGGTGACATGATCGAGTCGCTTTTCTCGATGGCCCTGAAAACGTTCGTTTCGTCTATACTGTTGTCTTTAGGCGCTTCGTTGGCGGCTGCGCAGACGCCCCCGCCACTTCGCCAGTCGGACCTCACTACTGAGACGGCAACGGTTAGACCGCTCACCATGCGCGATGTGTCGCGATACGATCGCTCCATCGGTTTGGGAGTACGTGATGTGCGCTGGTCGCCCGACGGTTCGTACGTGTACTTCCGCTGGAACCAAAGTCCAAAGACAGACGACGATCCCGGTGCTGATCCCTGGTTTCGCGTCGACAGACGTGGTCGGAACGTGGGAGAGGTTCCGGAGGCTGAATTGGATCACGTTCCGGGCAGCCCGATGAGCTGGAGCGCGGACAACAGACGTGCGACTTGGGTGCGCGATGGCGGAGTCTACGTCTACGATGAGAGTCGTCGCGGTGGGAATCGGATCTGGCGCGCAGTAACACTCGACGAAAACGCTCGTTCGGCGGAAATGGTCAGGGATGGCTCTGAGTTACACTTCGAGGCGGGTGAGAAGCTGTACCGCTATGTGGTTGACGAAGGCACATTGACGCTCGTTGCCGCGAAGCATGTGGTGCGGCACGATCGAGTCACGGAAGCCGGCGAGTGGCTCCGCCAGCAGCAGCTGGACCTGATCGATTTTGTGCGCAATGAGGTGCAGCAACGAGATGCGGTCGCGGCCCGTGAACGGGCGGAGGTTCGTTATGGCGCCCAAGCACTGCCGGTTGAAGGCAACACCTTCGTCGACAACATCCAACTCTCACCCGGCGGTCGCTTCCTGACATTCCGTGCCCGAACACCGGCAAGCCCACAACCACGCACTGAATACATCGATTACGTAGACGAATCCGGGTACTCGACGGTCCGGCGTGCACGTGCGAAGGTCGGCGAACCACGAGCCACCATTCGCCTCGGTGTAGTGGTTGTCGATCACACTGTCCATCCCGATAGCGTCGATGTGAAGTGGTTCGACCTCGTGGAAGCGGGAGAGAGAAAGACGGTGCCCCACGGTCCCTACTGGAGCCTCGAGGGAGATAGAGCGGTCGCCCAGTTCATCAGCGATGATCACAAGGATCTTTGGATCGTGGATTTGGACCTGGCATCCGGAACTGCCTCTGTCATCACTCATGACCACGACGACGCCTGGATCGGCGGGCCGCCAATTCAGGCCAACTATCTCCAGCCGGCGCTTATCGAGTGGTTGCCTGGTAGTCGCTTTGTCTTCGCATCAGAGCGGTCGGGTTGGAGCCACCTGTACCTCGCCGATCCCGACGGTGCGATCATTCCATTGACGGGCGGTGAGTGGGAGGTGCGCGAGGCAAGCCTGTCGCGCGATCGAGAGACATGGTTGCTAAAGACGAGTCGGGAGCATCCAGCCGACGATCATCTGTACCTACTGCCCGCAGCCGGTGGCGAGATGGAACGCCTCACGGAAAATCATGGCAGGCACACGGGGTTCTGGTCGCCTGACGGCGAAAGACTCGCCGTGGTCTACGACGAAAGCGTTCAACTCCCCGACCTGTTCCTGCGCGATCCGTCACCACGTGCCCGCGAGATACGCATCACACAGAGCGGCAGCGATGCTTTCTTCGAGCATCCGCTGGTCCGCCCTGAGATTGTCTCGTTCCCGCATCCTGATGGTGATCCGATCTGGGCAGCGCTGTTCAAGCCGGAACAACCGAATGCCGAACACGCGGCTGTGCTCCACATACACGGCGGAGGTTACAGGCAGTTCGCGCACAGAGGATGGACCGTTTACGGCTACCCGCGCCATCTGGGGTTGATCAATTACCTGGTGCAGCAGGGTTACACGGTTCTCGACTTCGACTACAGAGGCAGTGCTGGATACGGTAGAGATTATCGCACAGACATCGCGCGCTCTATGGGCATCAAGGATGCAGACGGAGCGGCGGCTGCCGCCGGTTTTCTGGTGTCTGAACACGGCGTCGATGCAGCGCGAATAGGTATCTACGGCGTGTCGTACGGCGGGTTCATGACGTTGATGTCGCAGTTCCGCTACCCCGGGGTTTTCGCTGCCGGTATAGCCAAGGCGGCCGTGACCGACTGGGCCCACTACAACGACGGTTGGACGAGTCGGATACTCGGTGTGCCTTACGAAGATCCCGAGGCCTTCAGAATCTCGAGTCCCATCTACTACGCCGATGGCCTCGAGGACAACCTGCTGATCGTGCATGGCCTGGTGGACGGCAACGTCCAGTTCCAGGACGCGGCGCGACTGGTACAGCGGTTGATAGAGTTGGAGAAGGATTTCGAGGTTATGTACTATCCGGTCGAGCCGCACAGGCTGGAGACTGAGGCGAGCAGGTATGATTTTGTGAAGAGAGCGGTGGGGTATTTTGATAGGCATTTGAGGGGGAGATAGGTCAGATGGAACATCGAACTTCGAACATTGAACGTCGAACATCGAACGGGAGGGTGCGGGATACACCCGTTCGAAGTTGGATGTTCGATGTTCGATGTTGGACGTTCTGATGTTCAACCCCTCCACCTCCCTCACCCGCAACGCTCGCCTAGGGCTAGTCGTGATCCTCGGAATCTACGGCTTCATTTTGTTGCGAGATCCTGGAACGTTCCGGCTGATCGACAACGTAAACCTCGCGATTCATGAGGCCGGGCATGTGTTCTTTGGACCGTTTGGTGAGTTCATCGGCTTTCTGGGCGGAACGCTGATGCAGTTGATCGTGCCGCTCACTTTCATGGGGTACTTCTTGTACAAACGGGACATGTTTGCAGCTTCGATTTTGCTCTGGTGGGTGGGGCAAAACCTTTGGAACATATCGGTTTACGTCAAGGATGCTCGCAGCATGGAACTCCCGCTCGTCGGTGGAGGTGTGCACGACTGGAGGGTGATTCTCGGTGAGACCGGGTTGCTGCCTCGAGACCAGGAAATCGGGGGCATGGTCTATTCCGTCGGCGTGATCTGCTACCTGGTTTCCCTGTTGTGGGGCACCTGGACAGCGTTCACAAATGCAACTCCGAAAACTTTCCGACCGGAAGATGCGTAAGGAAATGAAGACAAGCAGTTCAAATACCGGTTCATTCTGAAACTCCGTGGAAGGCTAGGTCCACCATGGCAATTCGACGTGTCTTTGCGATTGGCATTCCGATAGCAATGGTAGCAATCGCTATTGGAGCGATATCTCAGAAACGCGTGCACAAGAGCGTGCACGTCAGTGTCCGGCACGCAGCAAAGGTTCGGCCGGCGGCGCCTGTGCCCCCGCCTCCGATGGGAGGGTCCTTTGTGTCGCTCACTCAGATCGAAGACGACGAGATCGCGTCCACCGGATTTTCGCTTTCCCAGCCGTACGACGTGCGTGTTTACGCCGTGGGCGAGGGAATGAGCAACCAGATGTACGACTACGGGTGGATTTTGAATGCTGAGACTCGCCAGCCGGTTTGGAAGATGGAGTATCGAGACACCCATCGTGCCGGCGGCGCCAGCAAGAATCGCATGGTGAACGACGTGATCACTCTCGATCCGGGCAAGTATCTGGTCTACTACATGACTGACGGTTCCCATTCTTGGGACGACTGGAATTCGGCTGCGCCAAGCCATGAAAATGCTTGGGGCATTACGCTGCTGGCCGCGGAAGGAGAAGCAGATGAGAGTGTGATCGGCCGCTACGATATCTCAAATGACGAATCGATTATCGCGCAATTAGTGGCGATTCGTGACGACGACTCCCGTCGTCAGGCGTTCACGCTGGAAGACGAGACGACGGTTCGGATATATGCGCTCGGTGAAGGCGACCGCAGCGAGATGTACGACTACGCCTGGATCGAAGATGCCGATACCAGGCGCGATATCTGGGAAATGACGTATCGGAAAACGGACCACGCGGGCGGTGCGCAAAAGAACCGTCTTTTCGATGGTACGATCGTGCTACCTGCAGGAGAGTACTATCTGCGTTACGAATCCGATGGTTCACATTCACTGGAGGACTGGAATTCCACTCCCCCACGCGATCCGTTCAGCTATGGCGTGACGCTTTACCGAGTGGGGAACTGAGGATCAACCTAGCGTAGCAGAGAAGCTCCGCCGCAAAATGAAGGGCCGCACAAAACGCGGCCCTTTAACTTCCAATAATCGAACAATCGAACAATCGAACATCGAACTTCGAACGTCGAACTTCGAACTTCGAACTTCGAACTTCGATCGTCCAAGCCTACCGTCGTTGCTGATCTGGCGTTACGGACTCACCCCCGCACCCGTTCAGTGTTCAATGTTCGAAGTTCAGTGAAATGACATCCGGCAACCCCAGTTCAGCCAACCTGCGACGGAACTCTGGGGCGTCGTTTTGCATCAGCGATCTGAACAGCTCGCGCGCCTCATCGAGGCGCTGACGGAGGATAGCGTGCACTTCGACCTGCTGGGTCGTCGGCGAAAAGTCGGATCCGTTTGCCCCCACATCACTCGCGAGTGCGCTCATGCGTCCCCACAGCTTCATCGGTGCGCGGAACGCGTCCTCACGTGCGCCCGTGAGGTTGATGTCGTAGAGTCGGCCTTCCACGTCGATGGCTTGCTGTTCCAAGGCTTCTGATGCCTCTACCGCCGCGGTTGCCGTCGTGTCTCCTTCATAGCGCCTTTGTATTCCGTCGAGTTGGTACCGAAGCCACTCGATTTCGTTGATCATCTCTACGATGTCGTTCAGTTCGTCGCGCATCTCCAACGACATCGCCACCTGCGCCCTTATGTTCTCGAGAGTGCCGGTGGAGTGAGGATCCTTCAATACGTTGAGCGGCTGAGTGAATTCGCGGTCGCCGATCGTCAGTCTCACTGTGTATGTCCCAGGAACAGCCAACGGTCCGCGCTGTCCGCCGTTCAGGTCGAGATCCCAGGAGTAGAGGATCCGCCATCCCTCGTCGTTGAAGGTCACGTGGTCCTTGCCTGGCGGTTTGGAACGGAGACGAGGACGATTGACGTCTTCGTAGCGCAGGTTCCACGAGACTCGGTTGATTCCTTCGGCCTTGGGTGCGCGTAGTGCACGGATAACCGATCCGTCTCCATCCAGGATCTCCAGCTTCGACTCACCCTCGACGTCGCCGTTGATCCAGTAGTTGATGCTTGCACCGTATTGCGGATTCCTGCCCTGGTTGAGTCCATTGGACTCGCTTCTGACCACCGAAGTCGACTGGAACCTGTACGCATCCCGAGGCTGGAAGAGGTGGACGTCTGTTTCCAACACTTCCGACGTCAGATTCCTGAGCGGCGTGATGTCATCGAGTATGTAGAATCCTCGGCCGTAGGTGCCGATTACCAGATCGTTGAAATGATCCTGCACAACAACGCCGTATACCGGTGCCGGCGGCAACCCGGATTGTAGCTGAGTCCAGTTTTCACCGTCGTCCAACGTGAAGTACACGGCATTGTCAACGCCGAGATAGAGCATGCCGGGACGCACGGGATCCTCGTGCACCTCGTGGGCAAAGCTGAGCATAGACCGCGGTATGCCGCTGTCGATTCTCTGGAACCGTCTTCCATATTCGGTTGCTTTGTAGACGTACGGGTCAAAATCACCCATCTGGTGCATGTCTACTGTGAGATATGCGGTACCTGCCTCGAAGCGAGAGGACGCGATGTTGGCGATCGTACCCCACGGCGGCAGGTCCGGTATGTTCTCGGTCACGTTGGTCCAGTTTGCACCGCCGTCACGTGTGATTTGCACCTGACCGTCGTTGGTGCCGACCCAGATGACACCTTCTTCTACCGGCGATTCATTGATGGAGAAAATCAGCGACCCGTCGTAGGTCATGAGGTTGTCGATCGCTACGCCGCCCGAACTCTGCTGGTGGTCCTTGAGGTTGAGTGTCAGGTCCGGACTTATATCGGTCCAACTGTGACCGCCGTCCGTGGTGACCGAAACGTATTGACTGCCCACGTAGACCCGATTGTGATCGTGAGGTGAGATCTGGAACGCAAAATTCCAGTGCCACCTGTACCTCATCTCCGCCGGTGGCCACCCATATCCGGCTTCTGGCCAACGTCGCACATTCCTCACCTGCCCTGTGCGCGCGTCCCACACTTCCAATCCTCCGTCGTAACATCCAGACCAGACGATGTTGTTGTCCACCGGGTCCGGCGTGGCAAATCCACTCTCGCAACCACCGACCGAGATCCATCTCCCGAGGGGAATGCCGTTGCTGCGTGAGTTGCTCGGCCCCTTGTACGAGTAACCATCCTGTCTGTTGCCGTAGACGTTATAGGGGATCTGATCGTCCACTGCCACGTGGTACATCTGCGCGATCGGAGGCACAACCTGTTGAACGGTTTTACCGCGGTTCAAAGTGATAGCCGCACCGCCGTCGTGTGCAACCATGTAGCGGTCGGGCATTAGCGGGTCGATCCACATGTCGTGATTGTCGAACCCACCACGCGGCGGATTGTCCATCAGCGTGTGTCCGCCGTCGATCGACATGCTGAATCGCACGCAGATGAAGTAGATGTGATCTTCGTTGTCGGGAGCCACCGCGATCCGGGTGTAATAGGGCGCACGTTCGGCCATGGTGTGGTTCTGATTCACGAGCCGCCAGGTGTGTCCGGCGTTGTCGGAGCGGTAGAGTCCAGGTGATGAGTCTTCAACCAGAACGTAAACGCGATCGGGATCGCTCTGTGCAACCGCAACAGCTGTCTTGCCTATCGGGTGGTTTTCGCCGCCGGGCAGACCGCTCCAGAGCCGTTGCCAGGTCGTGCCGCCGTCGGTGGACTTGAAGACGCCGCTGCCGGGGCCGCCGGAATTCAAACCCCAAGTGTTGATGTAGACCTCCCAGGTGGTGGCGTAGAGAATCCTGGGATTCGTGGGATCGATTGCCAGGTCGCTGCAGCCGGTGTTCTCGTTCACGAACAACACCCGCTCCCACGTCTCACCGCCGTCCATCGTGCGATATACGCCGCGATCCTGTTGCGGACCGTGCGTGTGGCCAAGCGCACAGGCGAATGCTACATCCGGGTCGCGCGGATCAACGATCATACGGCCGATTCGACCGGTCAGGCCGAGGCCCACATTCTGCCACGTCCTGCCTGCGTCGGTCGATCTGTAGACTCCGTCGCCAACGGAGTGAGCTGGCCGTATGACGAATGTCTCACCAGTACCAACCCAAAGTACATTGGGGTCCGAAGGCGCTATCGCGATAGAGCCGATCGACGATACCGGCTGGTCGTCGAATATCGGTAGCCAAGTCGTACCACCGTCGGTCGTCTT
>Ga0180435_10007721_pt1 | contig 10223 bp, 8 predicted proteins | sample SS_ome_3_FD_132467 | JGI IMG/M metagenome (GOLD analysis project Ga0180435, IMG submission 132467) | Hypersaline lake sediment archaeal communities from the Salton Sea, California, USA - SS_3_S_1 metaG | ecosystem: Environmental > Aquatic > Non-marine Saline and Alkaline > Hypersaline > Sediment... | reverse complement strand
GTCGTCGTCATCATCGTCATCGTCGTCGTCGTCATCGTCATCGTCGTCGTCGTCGTGATCGTCGTCGTCATCGTCGTCGTCATCCTCGTCGTCGCGGTCCTCGTCGTCGCGGTCCTCGTCGTCACGGTGCTCGTCGCCACGGTCGTCGTCGTCACGGTCGTCGTCGTCACGGTCGTCGTCGTCGTCGGGCCGCAGCGGCGGGTCGGTCTCCCCCGCCGGCGGCGGCTCGACCGCGGGTGGCTGCGGCGGCGGACTGGGCGCCGGCGCGACCTCGACCGGGGGCGGTAGCGGCGGCCCGGGGCCGATGCCCGCCGGCAGCGCGCCGGCCCACGGCGCCACGACGACCTCGCGGCCGCCGTCGTACAGCAGTCTCAGGGTCACGTCCGCGGACGCCAGCGTCGCGGCCAGATCCAACCACCCCTCGTCCTCCTGGTAGAGCCACAGGCGGTCGTCGAGCAGCTCCCCGTGCCACAAACGGACCTCGCCGTCGGCGAAGGCGACGACGGCCTGCAAGCTCGCCTCGCGCACCGACAGCCGCACGGTCAGGGCGTCGCCGAACAGCAGGCCGTACCCGACCAGGCCACGGGCGCCCAGGTCGGTGAGCAGCAGCTCCATGCCCTGGGCCGGGCTGAGGGCGCGCGCGCCGCCGGCCCACAGGAGCATCGCGGCGATCAGCGTGGCGCGCAGACGAGGGATCGAAGGCTTCATGGCCCCATCAGCCTACTTCCTGACGGCGCCCGGCCGCGGCGCCGGGCGACCTCGAACGCGGCTCGGCGGAGGGACGCTCGCGTCCCTCCGCACACGGCCGCTCACGCACGACCCGGATCAGTCGTCGTCATCATCATCGTCGTCGTCGTCATCATCATCGTCATCATCATCCCGGTCGTCGTCATCGTCGTCGTCCCAGTCGTCGTCGTCATCGTCGTCGTCCCAGTCGTCGTCATCTCGACCGGAGCGGTCGTCGTCCCAGCCATCGTCGTCGTCATCGCGGCCGGAACGGTCATCGTCCCAATCATCGTCGTCATCGTCATGCCGGCCGGAACGATCCTCGTCCCAGTCGTCGTCATCGTCGTCACGCCGGTCGCGGTCGTCGTCGCGGTCGAGCCGATCCTCGAGGTCCACGTCGACGTCGAGGCGCTGGCCCTGACCGAACGTCGCGGCGAAGCTCGCGAGGTCGATCCAATCATCGCCGACGACGATCCGCAGTCCGTCCGTCCCGAAGAACGCCTCGTAGCGGATGGGATCGGCGCCAGGCACCTCGACGACGAGGTCGACGAAGCCTTCGGTGCCGCGCAGCAGGTCGAGATCCAGGTCGATCTCGTCGCGGTCCACGTCGATCTCGCCGATGCCCACCAGCGCGTTCGTCTCGTCGATCACGGTGAGGCGGACGTCGCGCGCGGCGGCGTGGAAGGCGAGGGCGGCAATGAGGGTGGCGAGCAGCAGGCTCAGGGTTCGGGACATGGGGTCTCCTCCTTCGAGCCCCATGAGACGCGAGGACGCTGAAGCCGGGCTGAAGCGCGGCTGAAGCGAACCTGAAGCCTCGCATCGCAACCCGCTCGGGCACGGCTCAGGGCAGCGCCAGCGACCGCAGCGCGCCCTCGAGCCCCACGTTCGTGCGCACCTGCAGCAGCACCCCGAGCACCGCCCCGAGGCCGGGCGAGGGGCCCTCGATCGACGCGCTGAGAACCCGTACGCCGTCGAGCTCGGGTGCGCGGAAGGTCAGGGCGGCCACCACCTCCTCGGAGGGGAACGTCTCGGGGACGCCGACCGAGGCGGGCTCGCTGCCGAGGACGCGCAGCGTCGACGCGCCCTGCGCGACGAACAGCCGCAGGGCGGCGGACTCATCGGCGTAGACGAAGCGGTCGAACGCCAGCGCGCAGCCGCTCAGCGCCGCCAGCACCGGCGCGGCGGCCTCCCCCGACGCCGTGCGGTCGTCACCGGCGAGCGTGAGGCCTGCCGGCGGCCGGAACAGCAGCAGCCGCGGGAACGGCGTCCAGTTCCAGATGACGGCGAAGAACGTGACGCGCCGCTGCGCGTCGACGGCGAACACCGGCAGCGGCCTCACCGCGTCGGCCACCGCCTCGAGCGCCCGCGCGGTCTCGTCGAGCATCGTCTCGCGGTCGCCACCGGTGGCGGCCGGCGCGGCCACCCGGTAGCCGGCGGCGAAACGCGCGAGCATCGCAGCCCAGGCCTCCGGCGTGTGGCCGTCGGGCGTCCAGCCGCGCGGGAGCAGGTGGCGCTGGTGCAGGTAGGCGACCGCCTCGGCGGCGGCGCCGGCGTCCTCGATCGGTCCGCTCCCCCCGCGCGACGGCGGCAGCGCCGGCTCGACGAGCTGGACGGCCCGCGCCAGCAGCGACGCCGCCACCTGACCGGGGGTGGCGTCGCCGCCCGGCAGCGCGCCGCGCAGTTCGTCGACACAGACCTGCGCCCACGCCGGCGAGGCGAGGACGAGGAGACACGCGAGCGCGAGGCTGCGCATGCCGCGAGGGTAGCAGGCAGGCCGCCCGCGCGGGCCGGGCCGCCCCGCGCGGGCGGCCTGCCCGCCGCGCGGCGTCACGCACCAAGCGTCAGACCAGCGACGCCACGTCCACGGCCCCCTTGGGCTCGGCGTAGGCCGTGTCCATCTGGGCCAGCTGCAGCCTGCCGGACACGTCGTCGTTGACCGCCTGCCAGTAGGTGTAGGCCTCCAGCACCCAGATGCCGGACTCGCGGGTGCCGTTGCCCGAGCCCTTGACGCCGCCGAAGGGCAGGTGGGCCTCGGCGCCGTTCGTGGTGTTGTTGATCGAGGTCATGCCGGACTCGATGCGGTCCTTGAACTGGAACGCCCACTCGCGGTTCACCGTGTAGATGGCGCTGGAGAGGCCGTAGTCGACGGCGTTGGCGACGTCGATCGCCTCGTCGATGCCGTCGACGCGCACCAGGTTGATGGTCGGGCCGAAGGTCTCGTGCTGGAAGATCTTCATGCCCGGCCGCACGTCGGCCCACACCGTCGGCCAGCCGTAGTAGGCCGCCTCGGGGTCGCTGCCGGCCCAGCCGCGCGGCAGGTTGTCGGGGGCGATGCGGCCCTCGCCGTAGAGCCTGGTGGCGCCGTCCGCCGCGCCGGCGTCGTAGTGGGCGAGCCAGCTCTCGAAGAAGCGGCGGTTGATGAAGGGGCCGTACATGACGTCGGGTGCGCGGTTGGGGTCGCCGATGCGCAGCTGGGCCACCTCCGCCAGGAAGCGCTCGACGAAGGCGTCGTAGATCGGGGCATCGACGATGACGTTGCCCGCCGAGGTGCAGCGCTGCCCGCCCGTGGCGAAGGCGCTGAACAGGGCACCCTGCACGGCGTTGTCGAGGTCGGCGTCGCGCATGACGACGAGCGGGTTCTTGCCGCCGAGCTCGAGCGTGGGGTGCAGCAGGTTGCGGCCGGCGGCCTCCCCCACCAGGCGCCCCACCGCCGTGGAGCCGGTGAAGGCGAACTTGTCGAGCCGGCCCTCGTCCATCATGTCGACCAGGAACTCGCCGGCGGCGCCCTTGCCGCCCCCGAAGACGACGTTGAGCACGCCGTCGGGGAGGCCGGCCTCCTCGATGAGCTTGGCGAACGCGTAGGCGACCGCCGGGGCGTCCTCGGAGGGCTTCCACACGATCGTGTTGCCCGTGACCAGCGCCGGCACGATCTTCCACGAGGGCACCGCGATGGGGAAGTTGCCGGCGGTCACGATGCCCACCACGCCGAGCGGCCGGCGGTAGGTGAACAGCTCCTTGTTGGGCATCTCCGACGGCACCGTCTGGCCGTACAGGCGGCGGCCCTCGCTCTGGAAGAAGCGGCAGGTGTCGATCGCCTCCTGCACGCTGCCGCGCGCCTCCTTGAGGGTCTTGCCCATCTCGCGCGTGACGAGCCGCGACAGGGCCTCCTTCTCCCGGGCGATCGCCTCGCCCAGGCGGCCGATGAGCTCGCCGCGGATGGGCGCCGGCGTCTTCGACCAGGCCGGGAAGGCCTCGCGCGCGACGATGCAGGCCTCGCGCACCTGCTCGCGCGTCGCCTCGGGGAACACGGCGACGACGTCGGCGAGTTCGCTCGAGTTGCGGCTCTCGAAGGTGGTGGGGCTGTCGACGTGCTTGCCGCCGATCAGGTGGCCGAGGGTTCGGGGCATGGTGGGTCCTCTCTTGCCAGGCTCAGCGCACGAAACGCGTGCAGGAGCGGTTCCGTGGCGCGCATGGGATCACGGCCAGGGTACCACGGGGCACCCCGCTGCGCCGTCGGCGCCTGCGTCGTCTGCATCGCGCCGGCCCAGGTGCGACTCGCGAATCACGGTGCCAGCGTCAGATCGCGCCGCTCGCTCGGCACGATGGCGCCGTCTGCAAACTGGCCCGGACCCCCGAGACCGATGAGACTGAGGAGGTCGTAGCGCGTCGCCACGGCCGCGGCGACGTCCGGAGCCTCGAGTCCGAGCACGTTCCAGGCGTACGTGCCGCCATCGGGGTAGCTCAGGCCGACGACCCCCAGGTCGGGCAGGGTCGCCGTGGTCGCGGCGGTCGTGAGCATCACGTCCGGGCCGACCGTCGTACCCGTCGGCGACCAGGCGAAGACCCGCGCCACGGCGCCCGTGTCGGCCGTGCGGAACGAGGTCGCGGGCGTGACGTCGAGCGCGCCGTTCGCCGGTTCAAGCAGGTTGGGCGGCGGCGGGATGACGAGGTCGATGCCCGCTTCGGAGTCCGCCACGGCCCACGCGAAGACCAGCGGCCCGGACGGGAACACCGCCCAGGCGGTGACCTGGTAGCGGTAGGTCATCGTCGCGGGCGGCAGCCGGACGTCGAAGCTGCCGCCGACCGAGTCGCCGCGGTAGACGGACTGCACGAGCCGGTCACCGACGCGCACGGCGACGACGGCCCCCAAAACCGACCCGGCCCCGGCGTCGATGGTGATCGGTACCAGGGGTGACGTCCCGATTGTGAGCAGCGGACCCAGGTCGACCGTGGTCGTGCCGCCGCTTGTCACGGACGCGTCGAGGGCGCGGGCGCCGGCGTAACTGGTCGGGCGCCCGCTCCCGTCGATCGCCATGTAGAGCGCGTGGACGCGCACGTTCGCCGCGAAGCCGCCCGACCAGTCCACCGTCAAGATGTAGCTGGTCTCGCCCGCGTCGGCGAAGTCGCATCCCCACACCGTGAAGTCGAGTCCCTCGACGCAGACCGAAACCCGGTAGCCGGCCGGGACCGGGTTCCCGTTCCACGCGTCCCCCGAGATCGTCGCCTGCACGAGCGGCATCTCGTTCCGAAGTGGCACGACGACCGGCGTGGCCGTCGTGAGCCCCGCGAAGGCGTGCACCCAGCCGTCGCCGGCCGTCGACGCCACCGTCAGCGTGTACGGGACCCGTACGCCCTGGATCGCGAAGCTGCCGTCGGTGGCGGCCGTGGTGAGCTCGCCTCCCGCGTGGACCAGCACGCCCGACATCGGCATCCCCGAGGCGGACTCGACGCGCCCGACGAGGTCGACCTCGGCGGGCGGGGCGCCGCAGCCGGGAGCGGCGAGCAGGAGGAGCGCGAGCAGGGGGCGAAGGCGGCGAAGGGGCGTGCGGACGGGGCGAGTCGCGGCGCGCATCGGGCACCTCCCACGGGGTGACGCGGACCTCTACCCATGATGCACCCGCCGGTGACCCGACGGCCCTTCTCATGCCCGCCTCACCTGCGATACGCTCCGCCCAGCCAGACCTGGGAGGAGATCCTCGTGACCCAACCTCCGGCCCCCACCCTCAGCCCCCGCAGCTTCCTCATCGGCGCCCAGATGCTCTTCGTCGCCTTCGGCGCGCTGGTCCTGGTGCCCTTGCTCACGGGCCTCGATCCCAACGTCGCGCTCTTCACGGCCGGCGCCGGGACGCTGCTGTTCCAGGTGATCACCGGCTTCAGCGTGCCCGTCTTCCTGGCGTCGTCGTTCGCCTTCATCGCGCCGATCAGCTTCGGCGTGGCGGAGTTCGGGCTGCCGGCGACGCTCTCGGGCCTGATGGCCGCGGGCCTGGTCTACGTCGCCCTGTCGCTGCTGGTGCGCTGGCGGGGCGTGGGCATCGTCCAGCGGGTCCTGCCGCCGATCGTCACCGGCCCGGTCATCATGGTCATCGGCCTCGCGCTGGCGCCCGTGGCGGTCGACATGGCCACCGGCATGGCCGTGGGCGACTACAGCGGCCGCGCGGTCGGCGTGGCGCTGGTCTCGCTGCTGGCGACGATGCTCACGGCGGTCTTCGCCCGCGGCCTGCTCAAGCTCGTCCCCATCCTCGTCGGCATCGCCGTCGGCTACGCGCTGTCGGCCGTCCTCGGCCTGGTCGACCTCACGCCGGTGCGCGAGGCCGCCTGGTTCGCCGTCCCCGCCTTCGTCACGCCGACCTTCTCGCTGCCGGCGATCCTGTTCATCCTGCCGGTGGCCATCGCCCCCGCCATCGAGCACGTCGGCGACCTCGTCGCCATCCGCGCCGTCACCGGCGTGGACTACCTCAAGAAGCCGGGGCTTCACCGCACGCTGCTCGGCGACGGCCTCGCCACCAGCCTCGCCAGCCTCTTCGGCGGCCCGCCGAACACCACCTACTCCGAGGTCACCGGCGCGGTCGCCCTCACGAAGGCGTTCAACCCGCTCATCATGACGATCGCCGCCGGCTTCGCGATCGTGCTCGCCTTCGTGGGCAAGCTCGGCGCCTTCCTCGCCACCATCCCCACGCCGGTGATGGGCGGCATCCTGGTGGTGCTCTTCGGCTCGATCGTCGTCGTCGGCATGGCCACCCTGGTGCGCGCCCAGGTCGACCTCACCGAGACCCGCAACCTCATCATCGCCGCCGTGGTGCTCGTGTTCGGCGTCGGCGGCATGGCCTTCCACCTGGGCGAGTTCACGGTCGAGGGCATCGGCCTCGCCGGCATCGCGGGCGTGGTCCTCAACCTGCTGCTGCCCGCGCACCTCGGGAAGGCGACCGCGACGGACTGACGGGCACGCTTGCGACGAGGGTCACCCGCGGCGCGGATGGCCTTCGCCGAGGACCCATTGGCATCGACCCAGGCGACCGACCCACGCGGCGGCCTCGTTCGACTAGGATGGCGCCATGAGCGAGATCGTGTTCCTGGTCGAGGACGCCCCGGAGGGCGGCTTCACGGCGCGCGCGCTAGGGGCTGCCATCTTCACCGAGGCCGACGATCTCGCCGACCTGTCGCGGCGGGTCCGGGAGGCCGTCGACGTGCACTTCCCTGACGATCGGCGCCCCAAGCTGATTCGACTCCATCACGTCCGGGACACGTTGATCGCCGTCTGAACGATGGCCCGCCTGCCGCGCGACGTCTCGGGCGCCCGCCTGATCGCGCTTCTGGAGGCGCTGGGCTACCGAGTGGTGCGGCGGAAGGGTAGCCACGTGCGGCTCGAACGGCCGGGGCGGGACGTCCACGCCATCACGGCGCCCGACCACCCGGCTCTCAGGATCGGCACGCTCGCAGCCATCCTGCAGGAGGTCGGGACCGCCACGGAGACCCCACGCGATGCCCTCATCGAGATGCTGGGGCGCTGAGTCCCGTCTCAGTCGAGCACGGAAACCCCGCGGCATCGCGGGCGTCGTCCTCAACCTGCTGCTGCCCGCGCACCTCGGGTCGACGACCGCCCGCTGAGGCGGGTCACGGCGCGAGGGTCACCTCGCGGCCCGGGTAGGTCCCGGTGATCCAGCCATCGGCGTCCATGCCGACGGCGCCGAGCGCGACGAGCGCCAGCCATTCGTCGCGCACGGGGAGCCGCGCCACCGCGTCCGCGTCCCCGTCGTGCCACTCGGTCACGGTCCAGGCGTAGGTGGCGCCCGGCGTCCACGCCAGGTTCACGGGCGTGAGGTCGGGAAGCGTCACGCTCGTGCGGCGGGTGAGCAGCGTCACGCTCAACGTCTCGCCGCCACCGACCCGGGTCCAACTGAACTCGTGCATGCGCGAGGCGTCGCCCGCGAGCGTGAACGGCGTCGCGCCGGTCACGCCTTCGGCGCCGTCGACGGGGGCGAGCGGCTGGGGCGGCGCCGGCACCTCGAGCGTGAAGGGGGCGCTCGGGTCGACCGCGGCCCACGCGATCCCGCCGCCCGCCGCGAACCCGGCCGTCACCGACACCGCGAGCGGCCGCGAGGCCAGGAGCGGGGCCACGAAGTCGATCGACGCGCCGCCGGGCACGCCGGAGACGAGCGGCAGGATCGACGACCCGTCCAGGCTCAGGCCGACCGCCAGGCGCTCGAGGGTGCCGCCACCGGCGACGGCGACCGCGCCCTGCAGGCCGACGGCCGCCGACGGCGGGCCGCTCGGCGCGATCTGCAGCACCGTGCCGTTCGGCGCGAGCGTGAGCGGCACGCTGCCGTAGCCGAGCACGCCGATCGGGCGGTCCCCGGCGTCCACCTGCAGGAGCAGCGCGTGCAGGCGCACGTCGACGTCGCCCGGCGTCCACCACAGCGCGTCGAGGTCGAAGGCGTCGTCGCCGGCCTCGACCCGGGCGCGGCCGAGCACACGCGCGTCGATCCCCTCCACCGCCAGCTCGAGCCGCTGCCCCGGCGGCAGGGGGTTGGTGTTGGGCGTCGCGCCCGTGATCTGCGCGCTGAGGTACGCACCCGGCAGCAACCACGGCGAGCTCGGCACCGGCGGCGCGATCACGGGCGCCGCCGACGTGAGGCCCTCGACCACGTGCGCCCATTGGGGCGCGGCGGTCGAGGCGACGGTCAGGGTGTAGGGCGTCGTCACGCCGGAGAGCGCGAAGCGGCCCTCGGCGTCGGAGGTGACGAGCCGTCCCTGGGCGTGGACCAGCGCGCCGGCGATCGGCACGTCCGGGCCCATCACCAGGCGGCCGCGCACCGTCACGGTGGGCGCCGACGGCCCACCGCAGCCGGCGACCAGGAGCGCGGCGACCGCGGCCAGCCAAGGCGTCGCGCGGCGGGATCGGGCGTGCGTCGTCATCCGGGCCTCCCTTGGACCGTGGCGGCTCACGGCGCGAGCTCGAAGGCGCGCGCGGCCGTGAGGACCACGGCCCCCGTGCCCTCGAGGCCGATCCCCGTGGCGAAGAAGAACTCCATGCCGTTCGCCGGGAAGGCGGCCGCCGTCTCGAGGTCGGGGGCGGCCACGACCGCAGCCGACCAGGTGTAGTGGCCGCCGGCCGGCAGCGCCTGACCCACCACGGTCACGTCGGGCAGCCGTGCCTGGTTCTGCATCGTGGTGAGCGCCACCTCCGGACCGGTCTGGCCCTGATCGGGGGACCACGCGAAGGTGCGCGCCCCGGCCGGACCGCCCAGGACCCGGAAGAGCGTCCCGGCGCCGACGCCGCCCACCCCGTCGGCGGGCTCCAGCAGCTGCGGCGGCGCCGGCAGCGTCAGCGTGAAGGGACGGGTCGGGTCGACCGCCTCCCAGGCGAAGCTCAGGCCACCCGTCGCGGGGAACGACGCCGCCGTGGCGACCATGATCTCGGGATCGGCGTAGAGCGGCGCCTGGAAGTCGAGGACGCCGCCGGTGAGGTCCCCCGAGTAGACGGGCAGCACGTACACGCCCTCGGTGCGGACGCGCACGAACGCGCCCGGCGCGAGGCCGCCGCCGGCCAGGATCGTCCCCTCGAGGGCCTTCGACGCCGGGGTGGCGCCGGAGGGCACGGCCTGCGTGAGGGTGGCCCCGTCGGCGACGACCCGGTCGACCCAGCCGCCGGCGAGCACCGCGGTCGGCCGATTCTCGGTGTCGACCTGGTAGTGCAGCGCGTAGAGGCGGACCGTCACCGGCCCGGCGTCGCGCCACAGGACGTCGATCTCGTAGTCCTGGTCGCCGGCGTCGATCCTGTCGCAGCCGTACGCCTGGACGCCCGCCAGCCCCACGGCGCACAACTCGATGCGTCGGCCGGGGATGAGCGGGTTCGACAGGCTCCCCTCGATCGTCGCGCGGCGGAACGCGGTGGGCGTCATGATCGCGTAGAGGACCGCGTGCGGCGACAGCGTCGGCGTGGGGGTCGTGAGGCCCTCGTAGGCGTGCACCCACGGCTGCGTGCCGCCCGACCCCAGGATCACCGTGTAGGGCGGGCGCACGTCCTCGATCGTGAAGCGGCCGTCCGCATCGGTGGTGCGCGTCTGCCCCTGGGCGTGGACGATCACGCCGGCCAACGGGACGTCGAGGCCGGTGACCAGGGCCACGCGACCGTGCACGTCGATCGGCGGCACGGGCTCGGCGCCGCAGGCGACGAGCGTGAGGGCGATGCCCGCGAGCGCGATCGACAGCTTGACGAG
>Ga0180435_10007720_pt1 | contig 10224 bp, 9 predicted proteins | sample SS_ome_3_FD_132467 | JGI IMG/M metagenome (GOLD analysis project Ga0180435, IMG submission 132467) | Hypersaline lake sediment archaeal communities from the Salton Sea, California, USA - SS_3_S_1 metaG | ecosystem: Environmental > Aquatic > Non-marine Saline and Alkaline > Hypersaline > Sediment... | reverse complement strand
GCCGGGATAGTCAGGGGCATAACGATGGATCTTGAACACGGCATTCCATTGATGGCCTCGATGGTCTGTGCCGGGCTCTCCGTCCGCTGAGAGGATGCCTTCGCGAACGACGGAGTTGGCGTACCTCCATACGATCTCGCCGTCCGGCGTGACCTCGATGAAGTTGCCGACGCATCCGGCACAAATCAGCGTGTTACCGTTCGGTAGCCGATGTGCTCCCGAGATCTCCGACGAGTAGAATGTCTCGGGCGGATCGGCTCGGTACTCCCAGACAATTGGGGCGTCGTAGCTCGTATAATGGCCGTTTTCGTCGACCGGCGGTTTGATCTCAATGACACTTGAGAAACCGCGATCGAGTCCGTTGTTGAAGATGAGTATGTTGCCTGCACCGGGGCAGTCGTCCGGAATCCACTGGGCGTCATGCTGCTGGAACAGCTTGCGGTCCTCGACTCGTCCGTTCTGGTGGGCGATTGGGTTGCCCCAACGCCAGAGCAGGTCCCCGGCGGGGCCCGCCGCTTCCTCCGTGGTCGTCGCGTGGTCGATCACCCAAATCTCATTGAAACCCCGGGCACTGAGAACAATCTGATCGAGGTCCGCGTTGTAGTCGATTGAGTTACCATGGTTCCAGAAAGCTGGGATTCCACGTAGCGAGCCGTGAACGTCGATCCTCTCGGGATGTTCGGATACGTCACCGTAATTCGATTTCGTGGGATCGAAGTCTTGGATCAAGTGGTCCCAGACGTGCCATTTCCAAACGATCTCGCCCGACTTGGGACCAGTCTTCTTCACTTCGATAATATGCTCCGGAAAGAGGTGGCCGTCGCGAAGCATGCGTGGATTGAATCCCGCCTCGATGCAATCCTCCTGGCTCTTGTACTCCACGGCCAATAGCAGCACATTCCCGTTCGGCAGTGGTGCAATGTCATGGTGCGAGAGTACCTTGTCCGTCGAATACTCGAATTCCCAAACCAGGTTGCCTTCCCAGTCGTATTCTTCAAGTCTCCCACCTTCGCCGCCCCGGGTGAAGTTGCCGTTCTTCGTGAAACAGCAGTGCAGCAGATGGCCATTCTCAAGGAGATAAACGGACTGCCCTGGCTCATATTCGGTATCCCAGCGGTTCACGACCCGGCCTTCGTTGTCCATCAGATAGACCATCGTGTTGTGTTTCGGAGCGAAGAGCGTATAGCCGTTGAACGCCCGCGTGTCGTTGATCAGCAGGCCAAGCGTTCGACCATCTGCACGAACTTCGTTATCGCCCGGGACTCCGTGACCAAGATCCACACCGGAACTCTCCAGCAACGACGGTCGCAGGACCGTGTCGGGCTGTCGAGGCTGCTGCGGTTGAACGGCAAAACGGGGAGCACTTTCTGCAACAGCATTACCGTCAGCCCGACGGACGGGCCGAAAGCCGATGTGATAGAAGCTGTGGTTCGGATCATTGGGTCCGCGATAGTATGACGGATTCCGATTGGAAACGCGGCCATGCCCCCACTCGCCGTTGTACCAGTTGCCGCTGCGAAGCACGCGGTACGTGTTACCGTCTTGAACCGGTGTTCCAGCACTCGGGCCGGTCGGATTGTCGGATGGTCCGTCAGCGTAGTAGTTCCGGTTGTACCAATCACCGGTCCATTCCCAGACGTTTCCCGACATATCGTAGAGGCCGTAGCCGTTCGCCCCGTCGTTCGTCTGGTACTTTTCTTGCGGCCCTGGCCAGTTGAACTCGTTCTTGGTTCTTGCAGTACCGTTGTAGAAACCGACGGGCGTCGTCCACGGGTACGGTCCAGTTTCGTAGGGGTCGCCGGATTTTGGCCAGTTGGCCCGCGTCGTGTCCGGTTCATCGCCCCACGGAAAGATGCGATACGTCTCCGTCAAGCCGCCCCGTCCCGCGTATTCCCATTCCGCCTCGGTTGGGAGCCGATATCCGTTCTTCGTGAAGTCACAAAGCCAGGTTTCAGTGTCGTAGCACGGAGTATGGCTTTCTTTCTTACTAAGCCAATTGCAGTAGGCCGCCGCACCGTGCCATCGAATACAAACGACGGGATGCATGTCCTTGCCAGGTCGCACAACGAAGCGGCTTCCGGTATTCAACGCCAGTTGCGAAGCCTCGTCCGAGGCGTATGTGTCGCAGTAGACAATATCTGCCCCAGCCTGCACGACCTGTCCGTCACGCATTTCGATCGTCTTCGCCGCCCATGCGTCGTTCAGGAAATCGCAGTATTGTTTGTTCGTCGTCTCGGTTCGTTGCATATAGAATGCGTCAACTGAGACCGTATGAATTGGGACTTCGTCGTTGCGATGCTCCCGTCCGCCGAGATCGTGGTGGTCGCCCATTTCGAATCGGCCTGCCGGAATCAACGCAAAACCCTCCGCAGGAGCGGGCGTTGCCCGGCGAGGCATATCTACATCGGTTCCCGGGACGCCCGGACTGCTCGACAGCGGGCGGCTATTGCCCTGGGGAGGACGCGGCTGATTCGCCGGCGGGCGGCTACGTCCTGCACCGCGAAGCCCTTCACCTGAATCAGCGGGCCGCATCTCGTCGCGAGAGAGGTTGCCGTCGCCGTTCTTATCAAGCGTCTCGAGCGACGCGGCTGCATTTGCGATTTCGCTGCTCGACAATTCACCATCACGGTTCGTGTCGAGAGCCAGAATGACAGGATTTCGGGACGCGCCGCCGCCCTGACCGCCGCCGGGGCCTCGTTGTCCTCCTCCTTGTGGTCCCAGTTGCCCCATGCCTTGTTGTCCACCTTGCGACCCGCGTTGACCGCCGTCGGGGCCGCGCTGTCCTCCCCCTTGTGGGCCCCGTTGCCCCGTGCCTTGCCGTCCACCTTGCGCCCCGCGTTGACCGCCGCCTTGATCCGCTTGCATGCTGTCCGGACGTCGCCCGCCGCCTTGGCCTTGCCGTTGTCCCTGGCCGGGTTGACGCTGCCCCTGTTGAGGAGCCGAATCACGCTGATACGGATCAGGCGACCGCAACTGCCCATTCGCCGCAGGAATCATCAGACAACAGAGCAAATACGCAAGTCCGATATGGTAAGTCGATTGTCTCATTGTCCAGTCCTCCTATTCATCATCCGATAGTGTTTCAGCCAAACGAGGCAGCTTGCTCGCCAGTTGCCGGATGCCGTGATCGGTTATCTGTGTATCGGTGAATCCGAGACACTCCAACTGTTGGAGCGTTTCCAGCGACTCCAGGCCGGCATCCGTGATCGATGTACGCTGCAGAAGAAGTCTCTGCAAGTTGGTTAGCTTGCCCAGATGCACGAGACTGTTATCAGTAATGCTGGTTCCGCAAAGCGAAAGGCTTTCGAGGTTCTTCAGGTCAGCCAACTGCTCGAAACCCGCGTCACTGATCTGGGTGCGTGCGAGAGTGAGATTTGTCAGTCGAGGTATTCGTTTGAGGTGCGCTATGGTTTCATCTGTGATCCGGGTGGCGGTGAGATTCAGAAACTCGATGTCTTCTCCACAGCGAAGAAGTGCTTGGATATCAGCATCCGTGATTGGCAGGTCGCACAGATCCGCTCCGATGATCGGTCGTCCTGGTCGATGGTGGTCGTATTCCACTCGCCCTGAGGGCAAAAGCTGCATGCCCGGCACCTCCACAGAACAGCCGGCATCTTTTTCGCTAGCACCGCCTTGCCTCAGAAGTGGCAGATGCTGGCGAGCCGTTGATGTCACCATCGCGCCGGCAATAACCACGAACGCGACTGCACCGAAAAGCTGAAGCAACCAGTTGATCCGAGCCGACTGACGCATCCCCACGGAACAGCGATTTGCGTTTCCGTCGCCGGCATGGAATCTCCGATAGCAGTCGACCAAAAGCCATATGGAGTAGATTCCGCCGACAAGACAGAGAAAAACGCTCGCAATTTGACCTAAGAGATCCATGACTCTCCTCGCACCTCTACGCCAGGGGGCGGCGGGATCTATTCCGGATTTCAATTGGCAACAAAGGATGCCCTCCTTCTCCAAGAACGCGCAGGAAGGTCGCGTTTCTACAGATTCCCTTCCTGCATTGCAGGATTGGGCATTTCTCCACGTGGACTTTGCGGTCCTGACACGACTGGCGCCTTAGGGGGTGCGGCGCGGTCCCAGTAACGAGCGGCTCCCAGGACGACGACATCTTCCTCACGGAGCCCCTCTTCAATCACAGTGAATTTTCCATCCGAGGGGCCGATAGTCACCCTTCGGGCGGCCAATTCTGGAGCATGTTGCAGAATGCAGAAATGCGAGCTACCACGACGGACCACCGCGGAGTTCGGTACCTGGAGTTGAGCAGCACGCCAATTCACGCAGACCCGCACCTCGGCGGTCATTCCCGGCCGCAGGCTCGGGGGAGGATCGTGGATGCTCACCGTGGCTTCGTACTCGCGGCCTGCGGTGGCCCAGCGCGGGTCGCCAGCCGGTTCGGGATAGTCGTTGACCTTCGTGACACGCCCCTTCAACTCGACGCCCGGCAGAGCATCCATGGTGAATCTCGCTGATTGCCCCGGACGGACGAGGGCCAGATTCTCCTCGTCGACGAGGACCTTGACCTGCATCGACTCGGGATTGGGAAGCCGAATAATCGTCTGACCATCCCGTACCGTTGCCCCTGGCTCGATAATGATCTGCGGTCCCCGCAGGTTCATTCCCGTCTTGTTCGCGTAGACCACTTTTCCCGCGAGCGGAGCACGGATTTCGCATTTGTCGATCTGCTGCTTCAACTCCTCGAGTTTGCCCAACGACAGTTCGTAGTTGCTTGTTTCCGTGTGATACTTGGCCTTGGTGACTTCAATCGCTGCCCGCAACTCCGCGGTGGTTCTCGGACCCGTGTATTTGTTGAGACTTGTCAGAGCCGTCTGAGCCTGACGCAACTCGATCTGTGCTTCCGCTGCTGCATGTTGGTCAGCCTCCACCTGAAGCATGGTCGTGAAACCTTGCCGATGCAGCCCGTGTGTCAGCTCAAGCGTTTGGCGTGCTTGCCGTAGAGCCACTGTTTGCATCGCAGCACGATTCTCGAACGCCTGTTGCTGTTGTGGCCGGAGTCCCTCTAGGTACTCCTGCAAAGCGATCTGAGCCGTCTCGAAATCGTTCTTTGCCCGAATGACGGCCGCTTCCGCCAGGGCACACGCGATCTGCTGATCAACCAGCTCTTCCTTCAAGCCGGATGAATCGAGGATCGCCAGAACGTCGCCTTGCTCAACGCTGGTCCCTTCCGGCACCACCTCCAGAATCATGAATCCCGATGGTGACTGGTCACTCACCTCCTTCGATCCGCCTCGTCCCGCCTCGCCCGGCCGCGGTGGGCGCCCGCGTCCAATGCCCTGTGCCTTCACTTCACAGCGCACTTCCACACTGTCGCCGCTTTCCAGCTCGCCCTTTTCCACAATCTCATGGAGGAATGGGCTTCGCTCGACGCGCCACACAATGCAACCGTCCGGACGGTCTAGCGAAGTCGTTCCCCGGAACACGGACCAGCCTGCGATCAATACAAGTGTCGAAGCGATCGAAAGCAGAAACAGCCTTCCCACGGATCTTTTCGCCCACATCAACTCGTATTACGTATAGAACAGCGATTGAACAGCGACCCATCTCACGGCAAGGAGGGAGAGCAGCAAGCACAGGTACCAGGAAGCAACTTGTGCCCCAACGTACCTGCGGAGTGACCACAGAATCAGGATCGCAACGGTCGTTGTCGTAGTCTTGAATACAGCAAGATGCCACGGGTTTGTCATGAACATCCGGGCCACCGGGTTCATCTCGAGGAATCCTCCGGCCGCACTTGCCGCGACAGTGCAAGCCAAATCAAACAGACTTAGGGCCGCGATTGCGACGATCCAGAGTGACGCGGCGCGAACACGTTCTCCGTCACCTGCCTTCAGTCGCCAAGCGCCACGTGGAGGCCGATGGTGAAGTAGAGTTCCGGCCGCAAACAACGTGATCAGCATACCAACGGGCGTTGCGATTGGCATCAGACGCGATGCGAGTGATACGCTTGAATCTCTCGAACGTGCCAAACGCGACGCCTCGAGATGCTTCAAGCGTTCTTCCAAATCCGATAGATGGCTCGCAAACTCTGGGGTGGGCACGAATGCCTGAGCCAGTCTGGCGCACTCCGCAGAGTTCAGCGATCGAAGCGAAAGCCGCTGCAATGCTTCGGTCTTCTGTTCGGCCGGATCGTCCGATGCGAGTATGCTAAGGACATTGAGTTCCGTACCCTCGTCAACCAATACAACAATTCCGTCAAAGCTACAGAGCAGTCGGTTCTGTTCGAGCCGACGTTCCAGTTGTTGGAGAGGATCCTTGCGACGCCTTCCATCGCGCTGCCAATTCTTGTCTTGGAACTGGTCCAAGATGATAGGGCGGCCATTTAGGAGTAATTGCCTGTCGTGCTGCTCCAAGACATAGGGCGGCGGCAGGTATTCACCGTCGATAATCACGATTCCCGAGTCGATCGGTCGGCTTCTCCAAGATGTAAACAGAGTTGACGTCGTCTCTTTGCCGTTCTGCTTCGAGATTCTTCGTCCGCCTTGGGCCCAATCCATGGCCTCCGCATATCTCCCAGGTTCTGCCGCAATGAGGCAATTCGTTCCAGCGACGAGTGCGCAGCACAAGACCAACCTACAAGTCACCTTTCCGCAAGCTCCGTTCTGCAATCGAGTTGGGATGAGCGAACTTACAACCATTTCACTTCCTGCTAGAAGTTCCTGTTACGGCCGCGTCCGACCTTCTTCAAAGCGCTTAACTTCACGCGAAGTTCCGGAAGCCTCATCGCGGGTATCCGCAAGAGGCTTCCGGGAACGAGGGAACTGAGGTCGTGTAACTTACGCGAAATCGTCAATGTGCCGCGACATCATCGGGCCGTCAGAATCCTCCCTGTATTGGTCTTCCGTCATCGATGACGCCCAAGAGTTGGTAAACGCCCAAGACGTCTATGCTGTTGTTGAAAGCGACATATCCCGTGTTGCTGCCGGATGCCGTGCCGTTGTTGTAATCGATCGTCTCGCTGATGAATGTCACCGAACCGTCGCACATGGCAAAGTTGGCCCCGCCCGGGTGCTTGCTGCTGAAAGCGTTGTTGCTGCTGGGATGGTTTAGTTTATAGCTGGTACTGCTACCACAATTCGCAGCCGTGCCCAGTCCACCGGGGCCAGCCCAGTTGGCGGCGCCGTTGGGTTTCGCTTTCTCTCCGACGGCAAAGGTATTTGAAGTTCCGTCGACGATGTCGCGGAACTTCTTGTTGCTCAATCCATAGAGCAGCCCGTTGTTGTCGGCCGAAGCCGCCCCGGCCCGATAGAAGAAGCCTCGGCAAGCCACATAATTCGCCACGGCCGTACTGTAGCCGTCAATCGCCTTGTTCAAGTCGTCGCTGTTGTCCGATGGGCAACGTAAGCTGGGGATATCCGTCTGAAGGAGATCCTGAATCGGGCCGAGGGCAGGGTCGGTATTGTGGCCCGTGACCCAAAATGTGTAGCCAGCAGGGTCCAATGCGTCGTACAATCCCTGTTGTTCCATGAACGGCATTAGAAATACGGCGAATCCGTATCCGGACGGGCTGCCTCCCGCAGGGGTGTTGATCATCCAGCCGGGGCAGAACGACTTATGGGTGTCGTGGTAGTTGTGCAGTGCGATGCCAATCTGCTTGAGATTGTTGGTGCACTGGGATCGCCGGGCTGCCTCACGAGCAGCCTGCACGGCCGGCAACAACAGGGCAATCAAAATGCCGATGATTGCGATAACGACCAGGAGTTCGACGAGCGTGAAGGCCCGTCGACGTGAAAACGAGTGACTCATAGCAAACCTCCTCATAAAAGAGAATGTGCGCCGCAATATGCCGCGGCAAGATAAGAAACCACGATTAGCCCGATCCTTCTTCCGTTCCTCGACTTGACTACTGCCGCGTAAAATGCCGGCAGGATGGGCCAAAGGCCTATCGCCAACACTTCACTCTGTCGTCAGAGTGAAGTCATAGGGTCCGCCACCCTTTTCGACGGTCGCCTTCAACTCCGTTTCCGCGTTGTATTTCGCAGGAACAACCTCTTCCGAAGTGGTTGTGTTTCCACTTTCGTCTTCCGTCTCGCCTTCCGTGGTAATGCGGACCTGATGCTCCCCAAGAAGCGCTCCGGACTGATCGGCCGTGAACATGAGTTCGTAGTGGCCGTCGACATCCGTCTTTCCGTAGGACGGCGAACCGTTGTCGCCCGGTTGGAACTCGACATCGGCATTCGCCAACGGTTGTCCGTCGAGGGTAACCGTGCCTTCGACATTCACCGTCTTCACCGAGTTGCCACCACCGCAGCCGGTCAACAGCACGGGAGCGGCCATGCAACAAATTGCCAGAGCGCAAACCAAATTGCGAGAACTAACAGACGAGATCCTCATCAGCTTCCCTCCTCAGAGTCTACAAATAAGTGAACCGACCGGCTTCGACTTCTCTCGGGTTGTCCGGCGGATACGTCGCGAAGTAACAGAACATGTGAAAGATGCGTCCAGCAGGGCGTCCACTTTCGCGCACGGATTTATCCCAGGCCATCGGTCGAATCCCGAGCAGCACCGGGCTAAACAACAGACCGAGAACCATCAAATACCGCAGTAAGATCTTCATTCGCAACTCCCACTCTGCCAACGCTTTAGGGACACACTTCTGGCCGAAGCGTTACCCGCGGGGGAGATTCAGTGCTTCGGCACTCCACATGCCCTGGAACGCGCGCGTAAGGCCGCTTTCTACAGGCAAATGCGCTTTCCTTTGGATTTCTTGGAGGAGACGCGATTCGTTCCGCGAGTGGCGGATGGAAGAAACGGCCGACGATCCCGGAGTCAACTCCGAGAACGTCGGCCTTCGCGATTGGAGATTTGCGGTGGCAGATTTCTACTGGCGCCTTGACGACCCAGCTCCCATCCACGAGGGGGCGACCCGCGACGATTCAAGTGGCTCGCCCGCGGCACTATTGCGACTCGAGATCGAAGTCGAAGGAATTTACGCCCGCCGTGACTTCAACCCAAAGTTCCGACTTCTCGTTGTATCTCGCTGGGATTGGCACGATCTGGCTGTCGGGCAGATCGTCTCCCGCCGAGTCTGTGGTTTGGGGATAGATCCGCACCGTGTTCTTGCCCAAGGGCGCGCCCTCGGTGCCTGGCAGGAAAGACAACGAGTACCGGCCCTCGTTGTCGGTAACACCCGAAGCAGGCCGGATGTGTCCGGGATCGAATTGCACCGAAACGCCCGCGAGCGGCTTGCCATCCAAAGTGACCATTCCGGTCACCGTACCTAGCGGCGGCCCTCCCACACCGCACCCAGTCGCAGAAAGGGCCATCAGAAACAAGAATCCTGCCAAACACTCTGTCAATCGTAAGGACATCCCATGCCTCCTTATTCGAGGAACGTTTTGATCGTGCGGGACGCGGTGGGCGATGAATACCGTTCCGACACGCACCAGGGGCCTGATTTGGCGATGACGTGCCATCGCCGGAATCGTGCTCCTATCTTGAAGCCGCCGATCACGGAATATGCACCGGACGATCGTCCGCCCGGTTTCCGATATCCTGCCAGGTCTGCAGATCGATCGTCTCGCTGATGAATCGCGTTGAACCGTCACTGAGGGCGAAAACTGCCCCGCCGGGATGCTGGCTGCTGATCGCATTGGCGTGGGTCCCGTTGATCAACTCGTCGCGGCCTTGTGGAGTGCCCGTGTCGGCAAGGGTGTAATGGATGTTGCCGTGTGCGTCGGAAGTGCAGCACCAGATCGACCCGTTGTGGTTCTTGTAAGTCCTTTCCGAGATTGCAACGGTGTTGCTCGTTCCGTCGGTGATGTCGCGGAAACGGATGACACTGTTCCCGTACAACACTCCGTTGCTGTCCTGTCGCCAAGTCGTGGTCGTTCCTCCATTGCTGCCGCGGATTCCAACGTAACTACTGTAGCCGAGAGCCTGCCTTGCCGTCCCCGAAATAGCCTGCCGGGGTGTTCGCACATCATTGAGGGCATCGTTTGGATAAGTGTCGGACGGGCAGAGGTGCACGCTCAGGGACGTCCGGCCGTTGTTGAGGTGGTCGGGATTGGACCAGTCGGTCGGGTCGCCAACCCCCATGTTGTCGTAGAGCGTCTGTTGCTCGGAAAAGAGAAGGAGATAGCTTCCCCAACTCCAACCCAGACTCGAGATGTAGCCGGGGGGCAGGCTTTTGAATGTGTCGTGGTAGTTATGCAATGCCAGCCCCAACTGCTTTAGATTGTTGGTGCACTGCGACCG
>Ga0180435_10007719_pt1 | contig 10225 bp, 6 predicted proteins | sample SS_ome_3_FD_132467 | JGI IMG/M metagenome (GOLD analysis project Ga0180435, IMG submission 132467) | Hypersaline lake sediment archaeal communities from the Salton Sea, California, USA - SS_3_S_1 metaG | ecosystem: Environmental > Aquatic > Non-marine Saline and Alkaline > Hypersaline > Sediment... | reverse complement strand
GGAAAAGAATGAACCGGAAAACAATTATCAATCATTCTCTGATAGCGATCAGCGGATTGACATTGATCCATTCCGGCAGCTTTACCTGGTTTCTTCCCGTCCATCGGAGTACCTGGCAAATCTTCCCATTTCGGAAGGATGGACCTGATCTTGCCTGTTCCATGGCCAGCCCCCGAACTGCGTGTTCCGGTAATCGGCAAAGGCCTGTTGTATTTCCCGGGCGGAATTCATGACAAAAGGGCCATGCTGAACCACCGGTTCAGCAATGGGCCGTCCCTGAAGGATCAGGCAATAGGCATCCTGATTACCATTCTTCAGGTGCACGGATTGATCCGCCAGTAACTCAACTGAATGATAGTTTTTTATGGTAATTCCCGCCATGTTGATTTCAGCGCCTCTGTAAAAATAAAGCATACGGTTCACTTCTAAAGAAGCGCGTGGAATGGTCCACGAAGCATTGGCTTCCATCTTTATCAGCCAGATCCCGATTTCATGATCAGGATCTGCTGCCCAGGAGTCGGGAGCAGGAGCCGGAGCCTTTACATCACTTACCTTCCCGGCAATCACAGTTGTTTCAATGAACCTTCCCTTGCTGTCTGTTTCTCGGTGTACCGGAATATCCTCTGCCCAGAGCATTTTATAATAGGGCTCGCAAAACTTTTTCGCTCCTGGCAGGTTCAACCATATCTGAAAAAGCTCCAGCGGATTGGCCTTTTCTTGATGTAGGAGCGGAAACATTTCTGCATGTTGCAGGCCGGAACCGGCGGTCATCCATTGCACATCCCCGTTCCCATACCTTCCGGATGCACCGTGCGAATCCGAATGATCCACAAATCCATTTAATACGACGGTTACGGTTTCAAATCCCCTGTGCGGATGAGCCGGAAAGCCGGGGACTGAATTTCCATGATACATGCGCCAGCCATCCTTCACCGTGAAATCCTGTCCGAGGTTCCTGCCTTCCAGGAAGGCCGCCGGCCCCAGTTGTTCATTTCCCGCAGGATAATCATCGAGATGATGCACGCAGAACAAAAACGGATCGCTGGTCTCCCAGGTAAACCCCAACGGCTTGATATTGGTAATCAGTTTATTATACATACAGAGATAATTTTTAGTACTGGTGTGTATTGTTGGATATTCCTTGGCATGTGAAATGGGGCGTGTGAACCCGCAAGATACTGCCTTACCGCATATAAGTCAACCGGAGCGGACGTGAACATACCCCATTTTAACCAACTGATAGAGCTGGTTTGTAGGCTGGGCCTTTAGTTTGGGAGAATTAGTAGCGATAAGCTCATAAAAATGGGGATACTTCCCAATGACCTCAGTTAGTTGAGAGTGCTCCGAATTCCCGGTAGTGTGTTTAGGGCATGGGATGGAGTCACAATCCTGTGACTTTTTCAGAATTTGTGACTTTAAATTGTATCCTTGCCATCTTTGCTGATATCAAAAAGCGCAGTATTTCAGCATCATATAAATATGGCTAAACAAGCCTCTCTGTCACTGGAAGTAACAATCTTGTATACAAGTCACAACCCTGTGACTTGCAGAAAATCCGAAAACAGAATAGTCCAAAATTCTATTGCTGCTTATTTCTCAGTTTCCGAAAGATTAAATAAAGTCCAAGGAATTCCCGCATTGATCCCCATGAGATTTATTCGTAACTTATGTGTCAAACTCAGTCCCATGATTGAAAATGAGGAAACAACAGATTACAGGATATCGATTGCCGGGGATCCTGAATATATGATCATCAAGTATTTCGGACCCATGACTACAGAAATTGCCTTAAAATCGGGCCCGGAACTGATGCAGCGTGCTTCCGGAAGCGACATCCGTAGGTTCCTGTTCGATATGCGTGAATCGACAAATATTCAATCCGTTACAAATAATTACTATTTTGCATATGAACACATTCAAACCTTTAATTTTCCAAGGAATTCACTTTCAGCGTTTCTGGTTCAGCCTTCAGATAATTCTCATGACTTTATAACCACTGCTTTCAAGAATGCCGGATATGCGGTAGAAAAATTCACCTCAGAAAAGGAGGCGGTAATATGGCTAAATTCCTAACTACCGGCTTAATTGCATTCCCCTGGATGCATTAATTTCCGACTTGTTTCCTAATTCTGAGGTTGATAAACCATCACATCCTCTTTCCGGGAATCAGGTTCGATGGACCAATCCACTAATTTTCCGTCTTTAACTTCGCCGCTAATGACCGCTTGCTGAGGCAGGTGCAGTTTAAAGCGGGCATCCCAGCTGGCAGGCCAGGCCGGAAGGAGCAAGATCTTTCCATCCACCTCCTGCACCAACATTCTCTGCAGGGCCGTGCTACCTGAACCAAAATGGTCAAAATCGGGGCATGAATCCGGTCCCTGGCTTCCGTAGAGCGGGAAACGGCACTGGGTAGAGGCATGGCGAAAACGGTGAATCAGCCCGTTCTGTGCTTCTTCTGCATTCCCCGCATAGGCCCAGTGAATCTGGTCCTGGGTCCAGCACTTGTAATCAAAGCTGTTTTTGGAGGTCCGGTGTTCCATGGTTGTCAGCACGATATCTTCCGTTCCATGGCCAAGTCCGAACAGCCGGAAGGGGAATACCGGGTACAGTTCCCCGTTTTCCGAATTTTGCTTTTTCTTAAAGATTTCTGCGGGGGCGATGGCTTCCCTGCCATCTTTTTTATGAAGGCTTACCTTTGGAACCTCGCTTCGGAAGCGTTGCCATTCCCCGCGGTCTTCTGCGCTACCTGCTCCCATTTTTAAAAGGCCGTCCAAACAATACTGCAGCCCGGCCACATCCGGAGCGGGATTTACGGCAATCCACCAGGTCTCGAGCACCATGGCCGGATCCAGGCGAATCTTTCCAGAAGCATCGCGCTCATAATGCTGATCAAAAAAGGTCAGAACCTCCCTTGCAAAAGGCACCAGTACCTCCTCTCTAAAAGTTTCATCCCCGGTAAAATTCACATAGTCAATCATCATGGCCGTGGTTTCCAATCCGGAAGTGAAATAATAACTATGATAATATCCATCGCCTTTGTTATCCCCAGGTCGGGTCTTCGGGGGCTTCCCGTCGCGGCCACAGTCGCGTTCCGCGCCGGTGGGTTCAATATTCTCCCTGTAATAGGCTCCTTCGTGACCAAACCATGCCTGTGTAATGGCCGTACGTACCGGAAGCAGCCTGGAATAATACTCAAAGAAGGGTTTCATCAAGTCAAAATCACCGCTCATCAGCATGTGCCAATAAAGCAAGCGCTGGTTCTGATAAGTATACCGCCTGCCCCAGTCCCGGTCGTCCTCGTGGCTCAGGTAGCTGCCATCCGGCTGTGGCCTGACCACTTTGTTCCATTTATCCTCGTCCGTACATAAGAGCTGCTGGGTAAACAATCCTCCGTTAAATTTGCTCTGCACCCTGCCTCTGCTCTGACAGGCCATCAAATACCTGAAAACATTGTAGCTCTGCGCCACCAGGGCGCCGCCATCACTATCCTCCCGGGTGGTTTTGTACCCTTCGTGGCTGAAGATTTCTCTTTCCGATTCGGGCAGGGTGTTATCAGAAACCGTAATCCAGCTTCTGTTCCAGAATTCAGACCACCATCGGCGGTGTGCCTTCCAGTTTTCTTCCAGATCCAGGGGTGCCGAAGCCTGCCTTTCCAGAGTCTCAATCCAGTCAGCTATCTCTGGCGTTTGTTTTGTCAGGGAATGGATACGAAGGTCAAAACGCTTTCCCCTTCCGGAGAGTGCGCCGTTCTCCAGTTCCAGGTCGGGGCTCTCCATCAGATTTCCAAATGTGTTATAGCGATAGGGATCGTGAAAACCCGCAGCCCGATCCTCTACCTCGTAATATTTCATATCCGCCTCAAAATCACTGTGGTCACCCACGGCATAATACCACAAAATACTCCCTTTACGTTCCAGGCTAACATCCTGAACGGGAGGCGTATCGACTTCTTCCTGTGTTCCCGGGGTGACATCAAAATTGTTGAAGGCACAGCTTTCGAAACGCTCCCAGAATTCCGGTTCTGCACTCACAGAGATCTCCTTGTCCGACTCCACCTCCACGTGATACACCGGACGTTTGGCATCTGCCCAGATGCGCAGGCGGACCTCCTCCGCTTCAATGACTACCGAACCCGTTTCCAGGTCCAGGGTCTGCCGGAAGGGTTTACCCCTGCTGAAGGGATTCGGAGAAAGAGCTATCCGCACCCTACCGGTCTTGAAAATATCTCCGTGCCGTGTGTAGGCATCGTTTTTTGCCAGCAGCAGGTACAGATCGCCATCCTCAATGGCATACACACTGGCTGCAATATCACCGTTGCCCAGGGGCATCGTCCCTGATGCATCTTTCGACGGGCTTTCCCATACCACATTGTATGTACGCATGTAGGAGGGCTCCGATGACTCCCCGCCAGAGGCACAATTCATTAAGAGGACGGGGAATAAAAAACTTAGAATATGAATCATTTTCATAGGAGAAAAGGTAAGGAAAAATAGGGAAATCTTTGAAACAGGAAGGAAAATTCCGGTGCAAAATAACATTCTGAAATTCTGAGTAAATTGCCGGATGGGGAAAAGGATAGGGATGACCCTGGCATTGATGACCCTGGCCTGCCTGCTAGCTTACAGCCAGATGGACACCATTCAACTGGAGGATGTGACCATTGGCGTGCTCCCGTTCCGGGAAGGTTCCCTGGAAGCCACCGGGGCGGTATTTAATATGAATTTTGATGAAATACACCGGGCCGGGCAGTTCTCCTCCTCCGATCTGATTAATCTGGCACCGGGAGTTTTTATGGCCAACGGAACCCTCAATACTCAGAGGCTGGTGATCAGGGGTGTTGGATCCCGGACCCCCTACAATACCAACCGGATCAGGGCTTACCTGGATGACATTCCCCTTACCTCAGGCGATGGGATCAGCACCCTGGAAGACATCGATGTTTCTTCCATTGGAAAGCTGGTCATTTTGAAAGGCCCCTCCTCCGCTTTATACGGTCCCGGACTGGGAGGGATTGTGCGCTTCACCTCCCCTTATCCCGTCCAACCCGGATTTTCTGCGTCCCTGCTTTCTGAGTTCGGATCCTTCCGCAGCAGGAGGTATGGCCTGACCAGTACCTATAAGAAAAATCGTTGGGCCCTCGCAGGAGGACTAAGCCGGAGCTCCACCGACGGATACCGGGAAAATAGTACCTATAAAAGAACCAATGCCTTTATTAATGCCAGGAGGTTCGGAAAGACACATACCTTGTCCCTGACTCTCCACCTGGTCAGGCTCTATGCCGAAATTCCCAGCTCCCTCAGCGAAGCCGATTTTTTGAACGATCCGGCCCAGGCCGGCGGATCCTGGGGGCAAATTCAGGGATACGAGGAATATTTGAAACTGCTGGGCGGGATCAGTGTCCAGTCGGAGCTAAGCAGGAAGCTTAACAACCATTTCACCCTCTTCTCTAACTCAAATGATCCCTTTGAAAGAAGACCCTTCAATACCCTCGATGACCAAAGCTTCAATCTGGGTATCAGAGAATACCTTGAGTTTAGCTTTCATACCATAAAACTCCGGACCGGTTTTGAGTATTTTCAAGAATGGTATACCTGGCAGATTTATGAGACCCTTCCGGAAACCAGCGGAACACTCCTGGCTGATCATGGAGAGAAAAGACGCTACCTCAATGGGTTTATCCTGGGACAATGGAGGCCCCATGAAAAGTTCCTGGTAGATGCAGGCTTCAATGTGAACCTTTTAAACTACAGCCTGCAAACCAATTACCGGGCAGATTCCACCGATCAATCAGGGAACTACCGTTACCGGCCGGTGCTTTCTCCCCGGCTGGGAATCAGCTACAGGCATGGCGGGCAAATCTGGACCTACGCCAACGCAGGAAGCGGATTCTCGGCACCCTCCCTGGAAGAAACATTGCTGCCGGAAGGCCTGGTAAATAGTGCACTCAAACCGGAAAGCGGATGGAACCTGGAGCTTGGAAACCGGGGACTTTTATTTGCCGGTCAGTTGCAGTATGAGTTAGCCGTATACAGCATCTTGCTCCGGGATCTGCTCGTCACCGAACGAATTTCGGAGGATATCTTTTATGGGATCAATGCGGGAAAGGCCAGAAACACAGGCCTTGAACTTCTTGTAAACGGCAGCCTGTATCCGGAAGCTCATCCTTCCCGCCTTAATGCTACCCTGGGCATCGCGTACAACCTGTCCGATAACCGCTTTATGGACTTTGTGGATGATGGAGCCGATTACAGCGGGAACACCCTTCCGGGGATTCCGGTCCAGGAACTTGCCGGGGAGCTTACGGGAAGTTTTGCGGAAATACAGGTATCCCTCCAACATCGCTATACAGGCCAGCAGTGGATAAACGATGCCAATGACCAAGTATACGAGGGATACCATCTTACAAACTTACGTTTGAGCTGGAACCTCTGGTTTGCTTCCTCACCCTTTCATTTGACCTGGCATGCCGGGATCCGGAATCTGTTCAACGTAGCCCATGCGTCCATGATCCTGATCAATGCCCCCTCCTTTGGAGGCAGCTCGCCCCGTTATTATTACCCCGGTTCACCCAGGCAGTTTAGCTTTGGCATACGCCTCACCTACAAATAGGTTTTTTAAAGAGTTCTATTTTCTTACATTTATACAACCTGGTTCAAACATCTAAGAAAAACACTATGACACATCTAAACCGCAGAAAATTTATAAAAAGTACCGCAGCTATATCCACCATCACCGTTGTAAGTCCAAGTATTGCATTCGGGAGCAAGGCCAATTCGGCCATCCGCATGGGCATCATAGGATGCGGGGGAAGAGGGACGGGGGTCATCTCTTCCATGTCGGAGCACACCCATATTAACATTGTGGCCATGGCCGATCTGTTCAGCGACAAACTGGAATTTGCAAAAACCCGCCTTGATGCTAAAAACAGGGAAAAGGGATTCCCGGAAATTGCTAAAGCGTCTACCTACGTGGGCTCGAAGGCCTATATGCAACTGCTGGATAATCAGGAGGTGGATGCCGTGCTGATCTCCTCTCCAGCCTATACCCATGCCGGTTTTATGGAAGCTGCCGCTGCTGCCGGGAAGCATATTTATTGCGAAAAACCCGTATCGCCGGATGTGGCCGGCTGCCGGAAAATGGAGAAAGTGGGCGAACGCTATGATAAAAAACTCAGCATGACCATCGGCTTTCAAATCCGTTATGCCACTCCCTATGCCCAAATGGTCGAACGCATTCATCGCGGAGACATCGGGAAGGTCCTCAGTGCCCAATTGTATTATCTGTCCGGCCAAATCAGAGTACATGATACCCCCGGAAAATCTTACGACGAAAAACGGATCCGGAACCAGTACCTGTTTCATGCCTTATCGGGAGGCACTCTGCTCGATCAATCGATTCACATGCTTGATGTCTGTAACTGGGCCCTCCGGGAACATCCCCAATGTGCCATTGGAACAGGGGGCATAGATCCGTCCCAATCACTGGGAGATACCTGGAAACATTTTCAGGTGGCCTATGAATACCCCTCCACCAATGTGATGGTCCAGGCTACCCAGTATGGAACACAGTGGGGAGGAGTCTGTGCAAAATTTATCGGAACAGAGGGGACCGCCGAAGCCTATTACACCGGAGGGGTATATATTTCCGGGAAGAACCCCTGGGATTCGGGAGTGATTCGAAACGCGGATAGTGAGCCTACGGAAGAGCAGCGAAGGACCGGAGCTTTTACATCCTCCCTGCACGATGCCGATCGGAATAAGGGAAGCGCCTTCATCCAAAGCATTGAAACCGGGAATTATCTGAACGATACTTTTTCCGGAGTAGGCTCTACCCTGACCGCCATTATGGGAAGAGAAGCGGCCATGTCCGGAGAAAAAGTGATGTGGGATAATCTTCGCCTCTCTTCCCATCGCCTCGATCCCAAGTTGAATTTAAGTCAGTTTGATCCCGTATGACATATTTTAAGCCCCTAATAATCAATTTTTTTATTACGATTTGCCTGCTAGCTTTAGTTCCAGGCTGTTCGAATACTTATCCGAACCAGGAAGACAACAAAGAGCATAATCAAATAATAACAGCCGCATCTGAAGTCCTGCAGCGGGTTCTGGGAGACACAGCGGAAAAGATCCAGCTTGAAATTCTTCCAGATAATCGTGAGACCGATAGCTATGAATATATCTGTGAGAATGGTCAGCTTACACTTAAAGGTAACAGCGTAATTGCATTGACCAGGGGTACCTATGATTATCTGAAAGATCAGGGTATGGGTATGATGGACTGGACCGGCCCTCATTTCAGGCTTCCCGGCAAATGGCCCGATGCGAAGCCTAAAACGGTGGCTTCTCCCTTTAAAATCAGGCATGCCTACAATGCCGTTACTTCGGGATACACCACCCCCTACTGGGATTGGGAACGCTGGGAACAGGAACTTGACTGGCAGGTCATGCACGGGTTTAATATGCTGATGGTCTCTGTAGCCACCGAGGCCATTGCCACACGTGTCTGGAAAAAGCTCGGTCTCAGGGATAATGAAATTGATGATTTTTATGGAGGTCCGGCGCACATGCCCTGGCACCGGATGGGCTGCGTCCAGAATTTGGGTGGTGATCTTCCCCCTGAATGGCATGAAGATCAGCTTGCGCTGCAACATAAAATACTGGATCGCATGCGAGATCTTGGAATATCCCCGGTAGTGCAGTCTTTCGGCGGATTTGTTCCCGGGGCAATGGCACGGCTGTATCCTGGAATTACCTTACATCCTACCTTATGGAACGCAGGATTCCCTCCTGAACAAAGACCTGCTTTGCTAAGTCCCGATGAGGAACTTTTTGCCACAATCACCCGGATGTTTATGGAAGAATGGCAGAAAGAATTTGGCAAAGCGGACCACTACCTCGTCGATAGTTTTAACGAGCTTCAATTGCCGGAATCAGATAAACCAAGGACTGAAATTCTGGCAGAATACGGGGAAAAAACCTATCAGGCCATTAAATCGGGTAATCCGGATGCCGTGTGGGCCATCCAGGGCTGGATGTTTTCCTATCAAAGGGATATCTGGAATCCGGAAACCGTGAAAGCTTTATTTAGCAGGGTACCCGACAAGGAAGTACTCATCCTGGATTATGCCAACGATTACAATAAGAACTGGGAGCTCATGAACAGTTTCAACGGCAAGCAATGGATTTATGGTTTTGTCCCGAACATGGGCGGAAAGACAGCCTATACCGGTGATCTTCATCTTTATGCAAGCGGAGCTGCCCGGGTTTTGCATTCCCCAAATAAAAAGAACCTCGTGGGTTTTACCATTTCAGGCGAAGGACTGGAGAACAACACGGTGATCTACGAATTGCTTACCGATGTGGCCTGGTCCCAAGATTCGATTGATCTCGATACATGGTTGAAAGAATACAGTGTTAACCGCTATGGTGCCTGTCCCGATGCCATGTCCGAATCCTGGAATCTTTTACGGGCAAGTGCGTATAAAAGCCTGATTCCGCATCCCCAGTTTGGATGGCAACTGGGCCGTCTCAAAAAGGGAACTGTAAACAGCGATCCGGAATTCAATGAAGCTACACTCCTGTTTTTATCCTGCGCCCCAGAGCTGGGGGCTTCGGAATGTTTCCGCACCGATGCCCTTGAAAGAGCCGCCCTGACTCTGGGATTGAAAGCCGATGAGTACTTTGCTCTGGCCGGTGACGCTTTTAATGCCGGGAAAACCGATATTGGTGACATGGCAGGAGAACGCGGGCTGGAACTGCTGAATGAAATTGATCGCCTGCTGGTATCCCATCCCCTTTTGCGCCTGGATTACTGGCTCGATTTCGCCAGATCGCACAGCAGCGATCCGGAGCTGGAGCAGTTTTATGTGGCCAATGCCAAGCAGATCATAACCACCTGGGGGCCTCCGGTAAACGACTATGCTTGTCGTGTCTGGAGTGGTTTGATCCGTGATTTTTATGCTGAACGGATGCGAAACGTGTTGGATGCTGCCAAACAGGGTAAGTCTTTTAATCCGGTCCCCTGGGAAGTGGCATGGGTGGAGAATAATCAGCCGCTGTCGGAGGTTGAACCTTTTGTAGATCCACTGGAGGCTTCCATCAGACTGGTCTCCGCCGCCATGAACGAGGAGCTACCCGTTCTGATCAAGCAATAGGGCGAAAACCCGGATGAATGAAAGTCATACCATTGTGGCACACAAAAAAAACCTTTTAAGATTATCGATTAT
>Ga0180435_10007718_pt1 | contig 10226 bp, 7 predicted proteins | sample SS_ome_3_FD_132467 | JGI IMG/M metagenome (GOLD analysis project Ga0180435, IMG submission 132467) | Hypersaline lake sediment archaeal communities from the Salton Sea, California, USA - SS_3_S_1 metaG | ecosystem: Environmental > Aquatic > Non-marine Saline and Alkaline > Hypersaline > Sediment... | reverse complement strand
GTGAAACTCTGGTTGTAAGAAACGAAATGGTCAGTAAGTGGGTTAACACGTTCCAGTAATTAACCATCTCGTTTCCTGCGCTGCTGGACTTCTAGCTCGACCCCGTTGTAGTTATTAAGCCTGACCAGCCTGGCTGTGGTATTCACGTATTGTCCGCAAGCTTGGTGATGCTAACGTCAGGCGTAAGTTTGTAAGCGGATCTACATATTGGTAAGCAATTCGTGGCATTCAGTACGAGAGACGTTTACCCGGGACGGGTCGCTCAACATCGCCGAGGTGGCGTTAGACCGACAAATCGCCGCCGGGCATGGCGACGACATCGCGATCAGGTTTCTGCGTAAAACTGGCGGCGTCGAATCCATCTCTTATGCTGACTTAACATCCGCGTCGGCAAGTTTTGCCAGCGCGCTGGTTGCGCATGACGTGGCACGTGGTGGTCGCGTGTTCAGCCTGCTGGGGCGTGTTCCGGAACTTTATGTCGCCGCGCTCGGCACGCTGCGCCGCGGTGCTGTGTTTACCCCTTTGTTTTCCGCGTTTGGGCCAGAGCCGATTCGCACCCGTATGGAAATTGGCCGCGCTGACGTATTGGTGACCACAGCATCGTTGTTTCGCCGCAAAGTCGCGTCGTGGGCTGAACAGCTCAACAACTTAAGACTCATCATCATCATCGATGGCGAGCCGCAGGATGCCCCCGCTGGCACCCTGTATTACAGCACCTTCATACAAGCAGGCGCGCCGGACTATCCAGCAGTGGCCACTGCGCCTGAAGACCTGGCACTGATTCATTTCACCAGCGGCACCACCGGCAAGCCCAAAGGGGTTATGCACGTGCACGAAGCCGTTGTAGGGCACCATGTGTCAGCAGCTGCGGCGCTAGATATGCGACAGGGTGACCGATACTGGTGTACGGCAGATCCTGGCTGGGTCACCGGCACCTCCTACGGCATTATCGCGCCACTGACCCATGGCGTGAGCATGCTTGTTGACGAAGCAGAATTTGATCCGCGGCGCTGGTATCAGGTGCTGGCCGACGAGCGAGTAAATGTCTGGTACACGGCACCCACCGCTATCCGCATGCTGATGAAAGCGGGTTTGGACCTGACCCGTGAACACCAGTATCCAGACCTTCGTTTCATGGCCAGCGTCGGTGAGCCGCTCAACCCTTCAGCGGTACTATGGGGTCAGGAAGCGTTTGGCCAGCCGTTCCACGACAATTGGTGGCAGACGGAAACCGGCTGCATCATGATCGCTAACTGCCCGGGGCAGGCAGTGAAACCGGGCGCAATGGGCAAAGCGCTGCCTGGTGTCGAAGCCGCAGTCGCCGCGCAGAACGATCCGGGTAAACAGCTGGACATCGATCAGGTTGGAGAACTGGTGCTGCGCAAAGGCTGGCCGTCAATGATGCGCGGCTATGTTGATGAGATGGAGCGTTACGAACGCTGTTTCTCGGGTGACTGGTATCAAACCGGGGATCTGGTCAAACGTGACGCAGACGGGTATTTCTGGTTCGTCAGCCGCGCTGATGATGTCATTCAGTCCGCCGGGCACCTGATCAGCCCGTTTGAAGTAGAAAGCACGTTGCTGGCCCATGCTGCGGTGGCGGAAGCGGCAGTGATCGGACTACCGGACGACACCATGGGCGAGGTAGTGGCAGCATACGTCGCAGTCAATCCCGGTTATCAGTGGGATGAAACCCTGCAGCGAGACGTTATGGCGCATGCGCGTAAACGCCTCGGTCCATCGGTGGCGCCACGCAGCATCGAATGTCTGGACGAGCTGCCGCGCACACGGAGCGGCAAGATCATGCGCCGCCTGGTGAAAGCGCGGGTCCTGGGTCTGGAAGAAGGTGATACCTCGACTTTGGAACGTGTTGAACATGACTAACCCGAACGCCTTACGCATCGGTCGCGACCTCTCACTGAATCTGTTAGCCCAGATGGTGCGCATCCGCAGATTCGAAGATAAGTGTGCAGAGCTCTATACTCAGGAAAAGATACGCGGCTTTCTGCACCTGTATGACGGTGAAGAAGCGGTGGCGGTTGGCATCATTCCCAATCTCGAAGCGCAGGACGCGGTGGTTGCAACTTATCGCGAACACGGACATGCCCTGGTGCGCGGCGTGCCGATGACTTCGATTCTGGCTGAAATGCTTGGCAAACAAACCGGTTGCAGCCGAGGCCGCGGCGGCTCAATGCATTTGTTTGATAACGCGACGCGGTTCTATGGTGGTAATGCCATTGTCGGCGGCGGCCTGCCCATGGCGGTAGGTCTGGCGCTGGCCGCAAAAATGGCTGGGCGTGAAGAGGTGGTGGTGTGTTTCTTCGGCGAAGGTGCGGTTGCAGAAGGTGAGTTCCACGAAAGCCTGAACCTGGCGCAACTTTGGCAGTTGCCCGTGTTGTTTGTGTGCGAAAACAACGGTTACGCCATGGGCACAGCACTGGCCCGCTCCGAATCTGAAATTGATCTGGTCAAAAAGGCCGAGAGTTACGAAGTGCATGCGCAAAGCGTCGACGGCATGGATGTCATTGCCGTGACGTTGGCGGCACGTGACGCGGTGGCGCAAGTTCGTGCCGGCCAGGGTCCGGTTTTTTTAGAGTGCAAAACCTATCGTTTCCGCGCCCATTCCATGTTCGATGCGCAAAAGTATCGTGACAAGGCTGAGGTGGAAGAATGGCGCCAGCGGGGCCCGATAGTACGTTTTCAGAACTGGCTGCTGGAGTCGCATGTTATTCATCAGAGCGACATAGACGAGATTGAGGCACGTGTGGCGGCGGAGATTGATACAGCACAGGCAGCTGCAGAAGCAGCCCCGTTTGAGTCGGTTGAACAACTTTATGAACATGTTTACGGAGTTGGCAGCGATGTCTGAGCTCACTTATCGGGAAGCTGTACGAGAAGCCATGTGTGAGGCCATGCGCGCTGATGAGCGCGTGTTTCTCATGGGTGAGGACGTCGGTCGTTACGGCGGATGTTATGGCGTCAGCATGGGTATGCTGGAGGAATTTGGTGATGAACGGGTCCGCGATACACCGTTGGCGGAGTCCGGTTTCACCGGCGCCGGCATCGGTGCTGCCATGGGTGGTATGCGTCCGATCGTTGAGTTGATGACGGTTAACTTCAGCTTACTGGCGTTGGATCAGATCATGAACACCGCCGCGACCGTGCGGCACATGTCCGGCGGGCAATTTGGTGTGCCCATCGTCATCCGCATGGCCACCGGTGCGGGTAAACAACTGGCAGCCCAGCATTCCCACAGTCTGGAAGGTTGGTATGCACATATCCCGGGACTGAAAGTGGTTGCGCCTGCCACTATCGAAGATGCGCGCGGTATGTTGCAGGCAGCATTGGATGATCCCGATCCGGTGCTGATTTTCGAAAATGTCATGCTGTACAACTCTAAGGGAGAGGTTGGCGATCCTTCGTCGATACGCCTGGAAGGTGCAGCGGTACGTCGTCCCGGCGCCGATCTGAGCTTGTTCACCTACGGCGGTTCGCTGCCCAAGGCTCTCGCTGCAGCGGAGCAATTGTCCGCGGAGGGGGTCGAAGTGGAAGTGGTCGATCTGCGCTGCCTGCGCCCGTTAGATGACACAACCATCGTGGCATCAGTGAGCAAAACGCGGCGCGCCCTGATTGTTGATGAAGGCTGGCGGTCGGGCAGTCTGTCAGCGGAAATTTCAGCGCGCATCATGGAGCAGGCGTTCTGGTCTCTGGACGCACCGGTAGAGCGGCTGTGCAGTGCAGAGGTGCCTATTCCATACGCAAAACACATGGAAGCCGCCAGTATTCCCCAGGTTGAGAGCATCGTCGCAACAGCTCGTGCGATGTGTATATCCGCATGAGTCTGTTTCGGATGCCGAGTCTAGGGTCCGACATGGAATCCGCAACGTTGATCGAATGGCTGGCGGCGCCGGGTGATCAGATCAGGCGAGGTGATCTCATTGCCGTAGTGGAAACCGACAAAGGTGCGATAGAAATTGAGGTGTTTGAGGATGGCGTGTTGGAGCGTTACCTGGTGGCACTCGACAGCGAGGTTGCGGTGGGTGAGCCGCTGGCTGAAATTCGTACAGGTTCCGCGACTTTGGACAAGATACCGCAGCCGGTAGGTGCCACAGAATCCAGCTCAAAGGAAAAAGACGTTGGCGCTGCACCCGTTATATCCGAACCTGCCGCATCACCCGTACCGCCTCTATCGCAGGATGCGCAGCGCGTGTCACCTGCAGCGCGACAGCTGGCGGCGGAGCTGGGTCTCGACACCCGCACGCTGCAGGGGTCCGGACCTGCTGGCGCAGTGGTATATGCCGATGTGCAGGCTGCTGCGGGGCAACCTGCGAGCATGCAAGAAGCTGCAATTGAAGACCCGGCTGCCAAGATGCGCCGCGCCATCGCCGCCGCCATGGCACGTGCCAAGCGCGAAATCCCACACTATTACCTGAGTACGACGGTGGATGTTGAGGCGGCCATACAGTGGCTGGCCCAGGCCAACGAACAGAAACCCCCGGCGGAGCGAATTCTGGCGCCAGCGTTGTTTATCAAGGCGACCGCATTAGCACTGTCCAAGTATGGGGAGTTCAACGGTGCGTTTGCGGACGATACCTACACCGCGAGCCCGCGGATCAACGTGGGTGTGGCAATTGCCATCCGAGGCGGCGGTCTGGTGGCACCCGCCATCCACGATACGGATCAACTTTCGCTCGATCAGGTGATGGCGGGACTGCGCGATCTGACTCAACGGGTGCGCGCCGGACGCTACCGGGCGTCAGAATTTCGCGACCCCACAGTGACGATCACCAGTCTCGGCGACCGCGGTGTCGAATCGGTGTTTGGCATCATCCATCCGCCCCAGGTTGCCTGTATTGGTTTTGGTAAGGTGGTTGAGCGGCCGTGGTCTATGCCGGATCGTTCAATTGCCTCCCGGCACACGGTCAGTATCAGCCTGTCAGCAGATCATCGGGTCAGTGACGGGCGCCGGGGTGCACTGTTGCTTAACACCATTGCTGAGTTGCTCAACAACCCGCAACAGCTTTAAAGGAGAAACAGATGTCGGAAGAAGAGTTGCGCAAGGTGCTGCTGGAGGTCATGGACAAGGTTGCCCCGGGTTGTCTGCCCGACGTGATCGACGATGACGAGGACATCCGCGAGCAAATGGACCTGGATTCCATGGATCTACTTAACATTGTCGCGGGTCTGCATGCGCGTCTGAACATTGAGATTCCTGAAAAAGACGTGGAACAGCTTGTTACCATCAACCGCGCACTTGCATATCTCAGCCGGTAAGTCCTGCAAACTTCGTATTAGTCAGGCCCAATAACCTGTCGGCACCCCCATCAGCTGTATTTCGGCTCATACATATAACTTGCAGCCGCGGTAGAAAAGTCCTGTTCGGGCGGATGCGTGGCGTATCCCTGCTCGTGGGCCACGCGTGCCACTGCTGCGGCGACAGCAACGGCGACGTCGCGCATGCTTGCAGCAGGAGGAAACAACCTGGCCTGCTCCAGGTCAGCTGCAGACACACAATCTGCCAGCGCATGAGCTGCGGCCAGAAACATTTCATCGCTGACCTGTGTAGCGCCAGCCAGCAGCAAACCAAGGCCTACACCTGGAAATATATAAAAATTGTTACCCTGCCCAGGCGCATAGACCCGCCCTTCATGGGTGACCGGAGCAAACGGACTGCCGCTGGCAAAAACCACTCGCCCCTGAGTCCAGCTGAAAGCCTGCTCGGCGGTGCATTCAGCCTTGGAGGTGGGGTTAGACAACGCAAACACGATAGGTTGATGATTGAGGCGTGCCATCGTAGACAGCATGACCTCATTGAATCTTGCGCCGACCCCACAAGCACCGATGATGGCCGTGGGCGCAAAGTCTTCGATGACCGCTTCGGTCTTATCCGTATGCACGCGGTCCTGAGCAAAAAAAGACTTCCACTCCGGCAGATCCGTACGACTGGTTACGACGAGGCCGCGCGAGTCCATAAATAAACAGCGCGCCTTACTCTGGGCTTCCGTTAACCCCTCATACTGCATGGCCGCCACTACCGTCCTGGCAAAGCCGAGATTGGCCTCGCCGGCGCCAACAAACAATATTCGTTGCTCAGCCAGACCCTGCCCTGTGATGCGTCCCGCGGAATATAAGCCCGCAAGCCCCATAGCGCCGGTGCCCTGCACATCATCGTTAAAACAGCACAGTGTGTTTCTGTAACGATCCAGCAGTCGGAACGCATTTGCATTATTGAAGTCCTCAAACTGCAGGATTGCCCCGGGGAACACGGTACGAACAGCGGTTACAAACTCTTCAATGAACTCGTCGTAAAGTTCGCCGGTAAGGCGTGCCTGACGTTCGCCGAGGTACAGTGGATCCTTATGCAGCGTGTTGTTATCTGTGCCCACATCGAGCGCAATCGGCAGGCAGAGTTCCGGCGGCACGCCGGCGCACGCCGAATACAGCGACAGTTTACCGACAGGTATACCCATACCGTTTGCGCCAAGATCACCGAGACCGAGGATGCGTCCACCGTCAGTGGCAACGATGACACTCGTTTGCGGACGGGGCCAGTGTTTGAGCACCTCAGCCACGCGCCCGCGGTGCGCAAACGCCGAAATGTAAAGCCCCCGCGGCCGCTCGTAGATACGGCTCCACTGGGTACAAGCTTCACCCACTGTCGGGGTATAAATAATCGGCAGCATCTCTTCCAGGTTATCGAGTACAACGCGGTAAAAAAGCGTTTCGTTTTCATCTCGCAGCGCACTGAGATAACAGTACTTATCAAGCGAGCTGTGTTTGTCGCGGAAGTTGGTGACCACGCGCGCTGCCTGTTCAACCAGCGACTCCCTGCGTGGCGGCAACAATCCCTCAAGTTGCAGGGTGCGACGATCATCGGCTGAGAAACCAGTGCCTCTGTTGATCAACGGGTCGCGCAACTCAGCAGCAATACCGGGTGATGAGTCAGAGCGGGTTAAACCGGCCATACGTTCTTCCTCATAGATCAGGGTCAATCGGTTGTCGGCTGTTCAACTTGTGGCGTATTCATCTGCGAGAGTACCTCGCTCAAAACCTGCAGCTGCTCTGCCGCATCAACAAAACGCTGCTCGCCAAGGGCAGCAAGGTACGCATCAAAAGCGCCTCTTGCCGCGCTGGCGAGTTCTTTTATGGACAGATCGCTTGAGCGACTGGCTTGCACAGCCTGCGGGTCATCCGTAAAGAGCCCAAGCAGCGCTTCTTCAAACGTTTCGGCATAGCTCAGCGTATCGCCCTGCATGACGGCAACAAGACGCAGCTCCGGGTAGGCAGCCGTATCGGCGCGTAAATAAATAGGTTCGACATATAACAGCGAGTCATCAACAGGAATGGCTAACACATTGCCGCGGATCACTTCTGAGCCCTGCTGATTCCACAGCGTCAACTGTCCGGAAAGAAACGCATCCTGATCGATCTTGGTTTCCACCTGTTGCGGTCCGAGTACCCGTTTCTCCTTCGGAAACTTGTAGGCGATAAAGCGGCCGTAATTGTCACCGTCCGACAGAGCCGCAATCCAACCGATCAACACCTGGCGGTTCTTCGGCGTGAACGGCAGGATCAACACAAACTCAGCCTGATCCGATCCCGGCTGTTCCCACATGACATAGTAGGGTTCTACCGGTTTGACCGCCTGATAGTGCTTCTCAGTCGCGCGTACCCAGACGTCCTCCTGGTTGTAGAACACCTCTGGATCGGTCATGTGGTAGCGGGCAAAAGTAAGACCTTGAACCAGCAGCAGATCCTGTGGATATCGAACATGCGCACGCACGCTCTCGGGCATCGCCTGCATGGGTTTGAAAAGACCTGGCAGGGCGCGTTGCCAGGCACTAATAATCGGGTCATCCGGTTCGAAAACATACAGCTCAACGCTGCCATCATACGCATCGACGACAGCCTTGACCGAATTTCGCACATAGTTTTCACCGTGCAGACGACGCACCGTGCGCTCACCAATTTCCGGACCACGGAATTCGATCTGCTCGCGCGATTCAAATGGCTGGCTGTAAGGGAAATAGCTGGAACTGGTAAAGGCGTCAACAATCCACACCAGTCGCCCATCAACCGCTGCAATATACGGATCCTGATCAAACACCAGGAACGGCGCGATTTTACGCACCCGTTCCTGTATCTGACGATTGTACAAAATCCGACTTTGCTCGTGCGGGTAACTGGACAGCAACAGCACGGTGCCATCAAATTTCCAACCAAACAGAAACCTGCGCCAGAAACTGTCGAGGACAACCCCACCTGTTCCGGAATAGTGTGTGTAGACGTTTGTTTCGCCACTTGGATAGTCGAATTCCGGCTCGGACGTATTGACAACCGCGGGTTCCGAGGTGAGCTCTCCATAGTAGATACCGGGCCGCTCAACACGCAGCGCTTCATCGCTGGTGACCGGGGGAATGTCTTTCACCAACAGGTTTGGCAATCCTTCGGGCGTAAAGTCGCTCACCGGAGCGAGCGTATAACCGTAGCCATGGGTGTACTTGAAGCGCTGATTCACAAACGTCTGGCTGCGTTTGGGAAGATTACGCTGGGCGAGTTCTCGCGCAGCAACCATGACCTGTCGGTACCGATCGCCAATCTGGTATCGGTCAATGTCGACGTCAACAAATTCGTAGTACAGCCGGATTTCCTGAAACTGTTTATACACAGCATCAAGCGCCCGCCAATCCCATAAACGCACCTCGGACAGCAGGTGCTTGTTGTCTGCCGCTGAAGCTTCGGTCAGTTTGGCTTCTGCGGCGAATTGCCGCTCTTCGATCTCGTCCAGCTTGAACGCCTTTCGCGTGAACTCGATGTTGCGCTCGATGTACGGAATTTCGAATGTGATTTCATTGGGCTTCACAACCAGCCACTGCACAAGTCGCGGCGCGGCAACAACCAGCACTATCCATAATCCGCCAATGACCGTCCAGGCTCCCAATACGGCGACGAGCGTTGGCGGGCCCATGGGCAACCTTCGCTCAGCGAGATGATTCATGAATCTGCGGAAGCGCGCGCTGAAAGGCAGGATCCCGGCGATAAGAAATATCACGCCCAGCACTAACAACCCGGGTAACCGCACGTAAACGTCAGTCCAGCCGGGCCCCATGACCACGCCCAGTTCTGAATAAAGCAGGTGGAAGACACTCAGAGCAGCACCAAAAGCAAACACTACAGCAAGTAACAAACTCGCCACAGGAATCAGCAACGGTGTCGCCGACGCTGCGTATGGCGCCTTGAAATTGATTACGCCGAACCTGTCCTCGCGCAGAAACAGCACAACGCCGAGCAGAACAACAGCGACAAACAGGCACAGACCAAACAGACCATCCAGCAGTGGCAGAGTGAAGAGATAGAAGCTGACGTCAAAACCCAGCATGGGTTCGACCAGTCCTGCCGGTTCGCTATTGAGATACAGCAGCACCTGGCGCCACGACGCCAAACCCCACACAACTCCCCCGGCGGCAGCCAGCGCGATGGCAAAACGTCGCAAATGCGCACCAGAACGCCGTAACAGAATGAACGGCGCGATAACAGCAAGGACAACACCGGCGGTAACCACAAACACAGGCGTAAGCGTAAAGGTCCAGAAACGACCTACATATCCCAGCGCGTCATACCAGAGATACTCTGCCCAGATCGTCATAAGTGCTACGAGAAAGGCTGCACCTGCGATCAGCAGAGAACCGAACCAGACGCGCAACTTCCTCTTATGGGCAGTTGCAATCAGCCACAGGCCAACAAACAGCAGGCTACCCAGCAACAAAACGTACATAGACTGGCGCTCCAATGAGACTGCCAACCTCTCATTCGGCCGCGTGCAGGTACACTGTGTCTTCTACGTATTTAGGGTGAGGCAATGCAGGAATGTAGGCTTAGCATATACACAGTAAACTTGAGCGGTGGCCGGTGTTTTTAGAGACTGACGGGGGTGTGAAATGGAAGAGCTGATGCAGGTGGTGTGCCCGAATTGTGATACGACAAATCGAGTCCCAGCAGCTCGTCTGGCTGATGTCCCAAAGTGCGGCAAGTGCCATAACAAGCTGTTTTCGGGGCAGCCCCTGGCGCTGACCAGTGTCAATTTCCAAACGCATATCAAGCGCAGTGGCGTACCTGTTGTGGTGGATTTCTGGGCGCCGTGGTGTGGTCCCTGCAAATCAATGGCGCCTGCCTTTGCGCAGGCTGCCATCACGCTTGAGCCGAAGGTTCGTCTGGCTAAACTGGAT
>Ga0180435_10007717_pt1 | contig 10226 bp, 5 predicted proteins | sample SS_ome_3_FD_132467 | JGI IMG/M metagenome (GOLD analysis project Ga0180435, IMG submission 132467) | Hypersaline lake sediment archaeal communities from the Salton Sea, California, USA - SS_3_S_1 metaG | ecosystem: Environmental > Aquatic > Non-marine Saline and Alkaline > Hypersaline > Sediment... | reverse complement strand
TGAGATCACCGAATTCACGGAGAAGCCGGAAGACCCGGAACCCATGCCAGGCCGCCCCGGACTCTCGCTGGCCTCCATGGGTATCTACGTGTTTTCGATGTCCTATCTGACCAAGGCGCTGATCGACGATGCCGAGGACCCCGCGTCAGAACATGATTTCGGCAAGAACATCATCCCGAATAGCATCGAGGACACCAAGGCAATCGCTTATCCCTTCCTCGACGATAAGGGTGAGCCAGCCTACTGGCGCGATGTGGGTACGCTGTATTCCTACTGGCAGGCCAATATCGAGCTGTGCGATATCGAGCCCGAGCTGAACCTGTATCGGCGCGACTGGCCGATCTGGACCTACCAGTCGCAGAGTCCGCCTGCCAAGTTTGCCTTTGATGACGATGGCCGCCGTGGCATGGCGGTCGATACCCTGGTCGCGGGCGGAGTAATCATCTCCGGTGCCTATGTGCGCCATTCGGTCATCTATTTCAACACCAAGGTCGAGACCGGCACCGTGATCGAGGACAGCGTGATCCTGCCCAAGGTGACCATCGGCAGTAACTGCGTGCTCAAACGCGTGGTTGTCGACAAGGGGACCTATATCCCCGACGGGACGGAGATCGGTGTTGATCTGGAGAAAGACCGCGAACGTTTCCTGGTCACCGATGAGGGCATCGTGCTGGTCACGCCAGGCATGCTCAACCAGCGACTGCACTTTGAACGGGATAATTGATGTCGGAGAAAAAAATAAAGCTGGTTCTGTGTTGGCACATGCACCAGCCATGGTACCGGGAAGACCTGTATGGTGATTTCCGGCTGCCCTGGGTGTATCTGCATGCACTCAAGGATTACAGCGACATGGCGGCCCACCTGGAGGCGCATCCGGGGATGCGGACGGTGGTCAATTTCACCCCGGTGTTGCTCGAACAGCTGGATGACTATGGACGGCAGCTGAACGCGTGGCTGTCCCATCAGGAGCCGATGGCCGATCCCCTGCTCAACCTGTTGGCGGGCGCGAAGCCCCTGCCCGAGGACGAACCGGGGCGGGAGGAGCTGTTCCGAAACTGCCTGCGGGCGCATGCGCCGACCATGATCGAGGCCCACCCGGAATTTGCCCGGATCCTGGAGCCGTTGTGGCGCCCGGGCATGCAGGAACCCGATTTCGGGTTGCTGCCCTACCTCAATGACCAGTATCTGCTGGATGTCCTGACCTGGTATCACCTGGCGTGGCTGGGCCACTCCCTGCGCCAGCACCCGGTGGTCGAGCGCCTTACCGAGCATGGCAAGCAGTACAGTGAGAAACAGCGGCAGGAACTGCTCAGCCTGATGGCCGAGGTGATCGGGGGGCTGACGGGGCGCTATCGCGAACTGGCGGAACGGGGTCAGGTCGAACTGTCGGTCACGCCCTACAGTCATCCGATCGTGCCCCTTCTTATCGACTTCTCCAGCATGAGCTGTGCGCTTCCGGAATCTCCGCTGCCGGAATATGCGAGCTATCCGGGCGGCGTTGAAAGGTCCCGCTGGCATCTGGAATACGGGCTTGAAGTCTTCGAGCGCTACTTCGGCTTCCGCCCGGAGGGGATGTGGCTGTCGGAGGGTTCGGTCAGCAAGGAGGCAATCGAGCTGCTGCCGGACTACGGTATCCGCTGGACCGCCTCCGGGGAAGGCGTTTGGCACGGCAGCAGCGTGTTCTCGGGACTGGAGCACAATACCCCGGCATCCCGTCAGCGCCTGTTTTCGCCGCACAAACTGCCCGCTTGCGACACGCGGCTGTTCTTCCGGGACGACGGGCTTTCCGACTTGATCGGTTTCGAATACCAGGGCTGGAAGGCGGAGGATGCCGCTGGCGATTTCATCCGCCACGTGCATAACATTCAGCAGTATCTGGGTGAGGATGCCGACAAACACGTTGTCAGCGTGATTCTCGACGGCGAAAACGCCTGGGAGTACTACTCGGACAACGGGTTCCACTTCCTTGGTGCGCTGTACGAACGGCTGGCAAATGATCCCCTGATCGAGATGACCACTTTTTCCGAAGCAGTATCCCAGTGCAAGGCCCTGGATTTGCCCAGCCTGTGTCCTGGCAGCTGGGTCTATGGTTCCTTCTCCACCTGGATCGGCGAACGGGATAAGAACCGCGGTTGGGACCGCCTGGTGGAGGCCAAACTCGTGTACGACGAGGTCATGGACGAGGAATCACTGGAACCCGAGCAGGCGGAACTGGCCGGCCTGCAACTCGCGGTCTGTGAGGGATCGGACTGGTTCTGGTGGTTCGGTGACTACAACCCCTCTGACAGCGTTCGGGATTTTGATGAGCTCTACCGGCAGCAGCTGAAATGCCTTTACCAGATGCTGGATCGTCCGGTTCCGGACAACTTGCAGGAACCCCTGTCAAGCGGTGGGGGCAACGTGGAGAACGCGGGGACAATGCGGCGCGGACATGAGTAGGATTTTGAGCTGTCGTCGTGCTGGGGTGTTGTTACACCCGACATCATTGCCTTCCGGTCGGATCGATAGTGACACGGAGCGGTTCCTCGATTTCATGCAGACGCAGGGGCTGCGCGTGTGGCAGATGCTGCCAGTCGGCATACCCGATCACACCGGCTCGCCTTATCAGAGCTGCTCTGCTTTCGCGGCCGACCCGGGGCTGCTGGGTCAGGACTTGGATTTTGAGCCCGATCCAATCGAATTGGCGCGGTTTCGGGAGCAACAGTCCTACTGGCTGGAGGACTTCGCCCGCTTCATGGTGTTGCGACGACACTTCGATGAAGCCGCCTGGTTTGAATGGCCGGCCGCTCTGCGTGATCGCGATCCAGATGCCCTGGCGACCTTCGACAGGCAGCATGAGCAGTCGATTCAAGACGAGATTGTGCAGCAGTTCTTACTGGAACAGCGTTGGCAGGCGCTGCGTAAGGCAGCCGCGGAGCGGGATGTCCTGCTCTTTGGGGACCTCCCGATTTTTGTTGCCTTGAACAGTGCGGATGTATGGGCCAATCGGGACCAGTTTCTCCTGGACGGGAACGGGCAACCGACCATGGTCGCCGGCGTGCCACCCGATTATTTTTCCGAAACCGGCCAGCGCTGGGGCAATCCGCATTATGACTGGGATCATATGCTGGGAGACAATTTCTCCTGGTGGCATGCGCGTGTTCGCCGGCAGCTGGGCTGGTTCGATATGGTGCGCCTGGATCATTTCAGAGGCCTGGCCGCCAGCTGGATGATTCCTGCCGAAGCAGAGACTGCAATAGATGGACACTGGCAGGAGGTGCCGGGAGAGCTGCTTCTGGACAGCCTGCACGAGGAGTTCGAAGATCTTCCCATCGTGGCAGAGGATCTCGGCGTGATCACGCCGGACGTGGAAGGCTTGCGCCGGCAGTTTTCGCTTCCTGGTATGGCGATCCTGCAGTTTTCCTTTGACGCCTTCGAAGACAATCCGCACAAACCACAAAACATCGGGCTTGACCGTGTTGTATACACTGGCACGCACGACAACGACACCAGCCGGGGTTGGTATGAAGCGCTCGACGAGGACGCGCAGGCGCACGTCCGGGAGGTGCTGCATTGTGAACAAGGAGAAGACGTAGTGGATGCCATGATCCGAAGCGCGCTGACGACTGAAGCCGCGCTCGTGGTTTTTCCCATGCAAGACTTGCTGGGGTTGGGTTCCGGGGCGCGTATGAATACGCCCGGGGCAATTGAAAACAACTGGCAATGGCGTTTCAGCTGGGCCGAGGTCGAAGAGGCCGCCGGTCACCTGACGGAACTCGCTGCTGCCATCAAGGAGACGGATCGTGCCGAAGCCTGCTGAAACACAAAACGAACGCCTGATCGCCCTGCAAAGTGGCAACTGTCACGATCCCTTCGGCGTGCTTGGGCGTCATCCGGACGGTACGGAAGAAGTCGTGCGCGCGCTGCTGCCTCAGGCGGAAAAGGCCTGGTTGGAAGGCGCTGGAGAGATGCAGCGTATCGAGGGCACCGATGTTTTCGAGTATCGCCTCGATGGCGCACAGGCGGCGAAAATCCCGCAGCACTATCGTATCGAATGGCTGGACAAAGACGATGACCAGCGCCACGCGCTGACTAGTCCGTACAGCTTTGCACCGCAGATCGGGGATGAGGATCTGCTCTTTTTCGGCGAGGGTCGGCATCACCATGCCTACCGTTTCCTGGGTGCACATCCGCGCGTGGTGGACGATGTGCCTGGGGTGCAGTTTGGCGTTTGGGCCCCCGGGGCGAAGCGCGTCAGTGTGGTCGGGGATTTCAATAATTGGCATGGCATGCGTCACCTGATGCGGATTCGCGGAGGTGGCGGGGTCTGGGAGCTGTTTATACCTGAGCTGGAGGCGGGGGATTCGTACAAGTTCGAGATTGTCGGTCCCTCCGGCAGTCTTGTGACCAAGATCGATCCCTACGCGCTGCGCATGGCCCTCCGCCCGGATACCGCCTGCCGGGTTGCCGGACTGGAAGGCTATCGCTGGGGCGACGAGGCGTGGATGACGCAGCGCGCGCAGTGGGACTGGCAGCATGAGCCGATGAGCATTTACGAGGTCCATCCCGGCTCCTGGCAGCGCGGCCCGGATGGATCCTTCATCGGTTATCGAGCCCTTGCCGAGCAACTGGTTCCGTACGTCGAGGAGCTGGGTTATACCCACGTCGAACTGATGCCGGTCATGGAACATCCGCTGGATCAATCCTGGGGCTACCAGGTCACCGGCTACTACGCTCCAACGGCACGCTTCGGTGAGCCGAACGAGCTGCGCTATCTCATAGATCGCTTTCACCAGGCCGGGATCGGCGTGATCCTGGACTGGGTACCCGGCCATTTCCCGCGCGATGATTTTGCGCTGGCGCGTTTCCTTGGCGAACCCCTCTATGAGCATGCCGACCCCCGCAGGGGCGAGCACAGGGACTGGGGCACGCTCATCTTCGACTACGGCCGTGCCGAGGTGCGTAACTTCCTGCTGTCCAACGCGGTTTACTGGCTGGAGGAGTTCCACGTGGATGGCCTGCGCGTGGACGCGGTGGCCTCGATGCTCTACCTCGATTACTCGCGCAGTGACGGTGACTGGCTGCCGAATGTTCATGGCGGCCGGGAAAACCTGGATGCGATCTCCTTCCTGCAGGAGATGAACCAGGTGGTGCATGAGCGCTTCCCCGGTGCAGTGACCGCGGCGGAGGAATCGACTGCCTGGCCGATGGTTTCGCGGCCGATCGACATGGGAGGCCTCGGCTTCAGCATGAAATGGAACATGGGGTGGATGAACGACACTCTGAGTTATTTCCAGCATGACCCGGTGCACCGCCGCTATCACCATCACAAGCTGACTTTCAGCCAGCTTTACGCCTATAACGAGAATTTCGTGTTACCGCTGTCGCATGATGAAGTGGTGCACATGAAACGCAGCCTGCTGGACAAGATGCCGGGAGACCTGTGGCAGAAGTTCGCAAACCTGCGCCTGTTGCTGGGTTGGCAGATGACGCATCCCGGCAAGAAGCTGTTGTTCATGGGTGGAGAGTTTGGTCAGTGGGTCGAGTGGGACGAGTCTGTACCGCTCGACTGGTCGCTTTTGCACCACGACACGCATCGCGGTATCCAGCAAATGGTGCGCGATCTCAATAAACTGTACCGTGATTCACCGGCGATGCATCGACACGACTTCGAACAGCAGGGTTTCGAGTGGCTCGAGTGCGGTGACGAGGAACAGTCGGTGCTTGCGTTTGTCCGTCGGGGCGATGAGCAGGTAATGGTGTGTCTGATGAACTTCACCCCGGTGCCGCGTGAGGACTATCTGGTGCCCCTGCCGTGGGCGGGTGGATACCGGGTGATCTTCAATTCGGATTCCTCGCACTATGGCGGCACCAATTTCGGGAGCGAGTTTGTGATGGCGAGTACTGACGAGAACAATCCTCGGTCCGCCTCCGCGAAAGTCATGCTTCCTCCCCTGGGGATGCTGATTCTGCAACCGGAATAACAGATTACTGATGGCAAGATCGAAGAAGAAAAAAACCAATCCCCCGTTGCGGGTGCTGTATGTAACGAGTGAGGCCTTTCCTCTGATCAAGACTGGCGGGCTGGCAGATGTTTCGCACGCCCTGCCGAATGCACTGGCGCAGATTGATGTCGATGTGCGTCTGCTCCTGCCGGCCTACCGTTCGGTGTTGCAGCAGTTCGAATCGCTGCAAATCCTGGGCTGGCTCGATCTCGGTGTCATGGGCCAGGTACGGATTCTGGAGGGAGAACACGCAGCGTATAGCATGCCGGTCTGGCTGGTGGATCACAGTGCGATGTTTGACCGGGAAGGCAATCCCTATACCGGTCCGGACGGCAATGACTGGCAGGACAACGCGGTCCGCTTCACTGCCTTCAGCAGAGCCGCGTCCCTGCTGGGACTGGATGCCCTGGGCCTGGGCTGGCGACCGGACGTGGTCCATGCCCATGACTGGCAGACAGGCCTCACGCACGCGTTTCTGGAACAGGAGATCCATTCGCCCAAGCGTATCTTCACGATTCATAATCTCGCCTACGACTGCCAGTTCGACTATGGGTTGTTCCAGGCGCTGAGATTGCCCCCACATTGGTGGTCGATGGAGCGGGCCGAGTTCTACGGCCGTTTTTCGCTCATGAAAGCGGGACTGATGTTCAGCGACGTCATCACCACGGTGAGCCCGACCTATGCGCGCGAGATATGCACGCCGGAATTTGGTTATGGCTATGCGAACATCCTGCAGCATCGCAGTGACCGACTGCACGGCATACTGAATGGTATCGATACCGCAGTTTGGGATCCGTCGAGTGACGAACACCTCGTGGCTCATTACTCTCTCGACCAGGGTGTCGCGGAGGCGAAGCGCGAGAATCGCGCTGAGATGTTGCTCGAGATGGGGTATGAGGTGGACGAGCAGGTCCTGTCCGCCCCCTTTGTCGGTTTTGTCGGGCGACTCGTATTCCAGAAGGGGGTCGATCTTCTGGTGGAAGCCTTACCTCAGTTGCTGCGAGAGACCGAAGTATGTTTCGCATTTGTCGGGACGGGTGAGGCCTCGTTGCAGCAACGTCTGAGCGACCTTGCTTCGGAGCATCCGGGCCGGGTCTTTGTCTTCCTGGGGTATTCGGAATCCATCAGTCATTTGCTCGAGGCGGGAGTGGATATCTTTGCCATGCCTTCACGTTATGAACCCTGTGGTCTGAACCAGATGTACAGTCTGAGGTACGGTACCCCGCCAGTTGTACGCCGCACTGGAGGCCTGGCCGATACCGTGGTTGATACCACGCCTGCCTCCCTCGAGGCGGGAACGGCAAACGGTTTCGTGTTTGATGAATCAAGTCCGGAAGCGCTGGCCTCGGCACTGCACCGCGCATTGCAGGCCCGGGCTGAACCCGAGATCTGGGAACAACTGATCGGGAACGGTATGGCGACCGAGTTTGACTGGAACAGGAGCGCACGCGAGTACGTCGATCGGTATCGCACCGCCCACGAGTTTGAGGAACACTGAGAATGACTGAATTGGCCGTACAGCAGCTTTGCAAGCTGCAGAACATTGAGAAACTGGCTGTCTCTCCGGAGGATATCGGTAAGGATTACCGGCGTTACCTTGACTACCACCTCGGTCGTTTTCTCGGTTGTGATCCGGTTTATCTCTACCAGGCGCTTGCCTACGTGGTGCGCGATCGCCTCATGGCCGACTGGCGCAATACCTGGATGAAGTACAAGTCGGAGGACAACATTCGCCGGGGCTACTACCTGTCAATGGAGTATCTCATTGGTCGTTCGCTCAGCAACCACCTGCTCAATAGCGATCTCGAAGGTCCGGTCCGGGATGCCCTGGAACAGTTTTCGATCAACCTCGAGGAAATCGAGTCCAAGGAGCCGGATGCCGGCCTTGGTAACGGTGGCCTGGGCCGGCTTGCGGCCTGTTTCCTGGACAGCTGTGCAACCCTCAAACTGCCGATCATAGGCTACGGCCTGCGCTACGAGTACGGCATGTTTCACCAGCACATGGATGAGGGGCGCCAGGTGGAGGATCCGGACCACTGGTTGCGGGACGGCCATCCCTGGGAGATTGAACGCCCAGAGTTCGCGCAGATGGTCCGTTTTGGCGGACGCGTGGAGCACTATACGGATACTTCCGGCATCAAGCGTGCGCGCTGGATCGAGACCGATGATGTGGTCGCGGTGCCCTACGATGTGCCGGTCAGCGGTTATCGTAACGAGATCGTCAACACCCTTCGTCTGTGGGCATCGAACCCGACCGACGAGTTCAACCTGAAGGAATTCAACGCCGGCGACTACACCGAAGCGGTGGCGATGAAGAACCAGGCGGAAAACATCAGCATGGTGTTGTATCCCAACGATGCCAACGAGAACGGCAAGGAGTTGCGCCTGCGCCAGCAGTACTTCCTCACCTCAGCCAGTTTGCAGGACGTTTTCCGTCAGTGGGATAAAGCTCCCTTGGAAGAGTTCGCGGAGAAAAATGTCTTTCAGCTCAACGATACCCACCCGAGTATTGCGGTGGCCGAGTTGATGAGGATCCTCATGGACGAAAAAGACCTCGAATGGGACGCGGCATGGGAAATCACGACGTCCTGCATGGCGTACACCAACCACACGCTTCTGCCAGAGGCATTGGAGCGCTGGCCGGTGAGTCTTTTCGAACGGTTGCTGCCGCGTCTGCTGGAGATCATTTACCAGATCAATGCGCACTTCCTGGCCGAGGTGAGGGCCCGCTGGCCGGGTGATGTCGACCGGGTAAGGCGGATGTCCCTGGTTGAGGAAGGTGGCGAGCCGCAGATTCGCATGGCTTGGCTGGCGATTGTGGGAAGCTACTCGGTCAACGGGGTGGCAGAACTGCACTCCAATCTGCTGAAGCAGGGGCTGTTCCGCGATTTCTACATAATGTGGCCGCACAAATTCAACAACAAAACCAACGGTGTGACGCCACGTCGCTGGGTGGCTTCGGCCAACCCGGGTCTTGCCGGGCTGTTGACCGATACGCTCGGGGACGGCTGGCAGTCTGACCTCGACCGATTGCAGGGTCTCAAGGAAAAGGTGGACAACCAAGCCTTTGTCAAGCGTTGGAAGGCGGTGCGAGAGGAAAACAAACAAAGGCTGGCCGAGCTGGTGGAGAGATACACCGGGGTGGTATTCAGCACGGATGCGCTGTTCGATGTGCAGGTCAAGCGCATTCACGAGTACAAGCGGCAATTGCTCAACGTCCTGCACGTGATTCATCTTTACAACCGGATCCACAGTGGAGCGACCGAGGGCTGGGTAAACCGTTGCGTACTGATCGGTGGCAAGGCAGCCCCTGGCTATACCCTCGCCAAGGAAATCATCAAGCTGATCAATAATGTTGCCGCCGTGGTGAACAGCGATCCCGTGATTGGTGATCGACTGAAGGTTGCCTTCATGCCGAACTACAACGTGTCCAAGATGGAGGTTATCTGCGCCGGTACGGATCTGTCGGAACAGGTATCGACGGCTGGTAAGGAAGCGTCCGGTACCGGCAACATGAAGTTCATGATGAACGGGGCGGTCACTATCGGCACCTACGATGGTGCGAATATCGAGATCATGGAGGCGGTAGGCAGAGAGAACTTCTTCCTGTTCGGCCTGCATGCAGACGAGGTGGCTGAACTCCGCCGTGACTACCAGCCTCAACATTACATCGATTCCGATGCGGATCTGGCTGCAGTGATGCGGCTGTTGGAATGCGGTCACTTCAACGCCGAGGAGCCCGGGATATTCGATGACATCATCAATTCGATGAAAAGTCCGCATGATCCCTGGGTTACTCTGGCTGATTTTCGCAGCTATGTGGAAACGCAGCGCCTGGCCGAGGAGGCCTGGCACGATCAGAAGGTCTGGACGCGCATGAGTATCCTGAACACCGCGGCCAGTGGTATTTTCTCCACGGACCGTACGATGCGCGATTACAACGACGATATCTGGCACCTCAATCCGATGGAGTGAGAGGGCGTTGCGTCAATGGCGCTGGCTGGTCAGTGGGACAGACCGCGCCATTGGCCGGCAGCCAGCATCAGATGCAGCCTGGAGCGGTTATCCGGGTGCCAGGGGGATCGAGATTCAGGCGGTATACCAGGCGGCGGCCTGAAGGCATCACACTGCGGGGCGGCTCAATCGCCTTCCGCTTCGGTTTCCAGCCCGTATTCACGCATCATCCGGCGCAGACGGGGACGCGAGATGCCCAGGATCTCGCAGGCCTGTCCCTTGTGGCCC
>Ga0180435_10007715_pt1 | contig 10230 bp, 7 predicted proteins | sample SS_ome_3_FD_132467 | JGI IMG/M metagenome (GOLD analysis project Ga0180435, IMG submission 132467) | Hypersaline lake sediment archaeal communities from the Salton Sea, California, USA - SS_3_S_1 metaG | ecosystem: Environmental > Aquatic > Non-marine Saline and Alkaline > Hypersaline > Sediment... | reverse complement strand
GGAATGTTTTATCCTGGGACTGAAAAGGGGCTTGAATTTTCTGAGCCATAAGGCGCTCGATGGCTTCGTTTCCCAGGCGCTGAAACGGTACCGACGCAAGCCAGAGCAAGGATGCCGCTTTCTATCGCTCGAGTCCCAAGCCTCCCGGGAAATCTGCGGATCCATGCAGGTGGCGGTTCCCCTGTTTCAAATCCAAAGACGCCTATCAAAGTATGTCAGAACCCGAACCGGGCGACCGATTCATATCAAGACGGCCCATGAATTTCCTCCTGAGGATCCATCCGATGAGGCCGATATCGTACGCGTTTATTCAGATGAGCATGCGGTTTACCTGCCTGCTGAGATCGATGTTCTCGATGATAAAAAGGGTAATCAGGATCTTTACATGTCTCTCGCAAAACTCGAGTCTGCCCATATCGAATTCGGGACATTCGACTTTGATGCGGATAAAACCCTGGCCCGGACCAACACTGCTTTCTTGGTAGAAGGATGCAACCATGGTACCTCCCAGCTGTCGCCGGACAGCACAGGTACAGAGATCGAGCGATTCATCAACCTCTTCGACAGTCCGAAACTGGCAGCGGACCTGTTCTACACTTTTGAGCATGGACGCCTTCGCTACCTTCTTAGACAGCATTATCCCGGTATCATTCGTCAGTCATTTCCGCATATGCAACGGGAGATGATCAAGATATGCCAACAGAAGAAAAGTCGCCACTTTTTAAATTTTATCTACGCTGTCATTGCGTTGGATATGGCACCCCACAAAATGGAAGGGTTGTCGGCTTCCAGAATTCACAGAATATTGGAACTCAGGGACCGCGTGATGAATGAAATAGAAAATCATCCAGCGGTGGAAACATGCGGGGCTCTGGTGTGCCTGACCTACCGCGATATTGTCCGGCATTTGGAAAGCGATATCCGGGCCGAAGACAAAGGGAATGGCTGGCCTGCGCTGCGCATCCCTTTTGGTCGCAGGTTCAAACCCGGCTACCGTTTTCATGTGGACGCCCGGCTGGACCGACTGGCGCGGACCATTCAGTCCAAATTAAAAAAGGAGGGGCTGACTGTATTCCGGATGGATGTTCGTAAAAAGCTGGCCCAAAGCAATGGCCGGCTCTCTCCCCAGGACCTCGAGCATCTGGTGCTTGAAGCACAGCCTCACACGCCAAAGGAGCTGACGTTTAAAGATCGATTAACACGCGAGCTTCCCTGTCTTGATATTTCGGACCTGTATGAGGAATTTCCGGATATGACCGACGCCGTGAGCCCGCAACACGGCCGTGCATTTACTTATCATGAATGGGATTGTCGACTGGGGGACTATCTACCGGATCATGTTCGGGTTGCCGACCGAACGGTGGATGGCGTGGATGGCGATTTTTATATGAAGACCCTGAATCGTCACCATGGGCTGATCCAGAGAATGCGGCACGCATTTGAGCTGTTAAAACCCGACGGCTTGTCATTGATGCGACAATGGCTCGAAGGGGATCAGTTCGATTATCGGGCACTGATCGATTTCGCGATCGATCGCCGAGCCGGCCGGACGCCCCTTGACCGCTTGTACATCCGGCGCGACAAGCGTCAAAGGGATGTTGCCGTGCTGGTATTGATCGACCTTTCAAAATCGACGGCAAACCTGGCTTCGGGATCTGCCTCGCGTGTCCTCGACATCGAAAAAGAGGCTGTGGTTCTTTTATCGGAGGCGCTAGCGGTTGTCGATGACAAATTTGCCCTGGCCGGATTTTCGGGCTCCGGTCGTTTGGGTGTTGATTATCTTCGCATCAAGGATTTTCCAGAGCCTCTCGATCAGAGCGTCCATCGCCGAATAAATGCCATAGCGCCATTGCGGAGTACCCGTATGGGAGCAGCCATACGTCATGCAACCCAAGAGCTGGCAGGTATCCCCGCCAGGGTACGGCTGCTGCTGGTTGTAACGGATGGTTTTCCGAACGATGTTGGATACAAACAGGGATATGCAGTTGCTGACACCCGCAGGGCTGTTTTTGAAGCGCATGCGCAGCATGTTTTTTTTAAGGCCATCGTGGTCAACATCGTCGGTGATCCGGATTTGGATGCTTTGTATGGAAAATTCCACCACAGTCTGATATCAGACCTCAAGGAGCTACCGGATAAGCTGTTGCGTATTTATGGAGCCATGACGCGAATGTGAGGGCCTATGGTAATATACGATGATGTTTTTGAGTGGAAAGGGTTTGGCGGCAAGCTCAATCTTGGAAGCGGAAAATGCCGGCTGAAAATATATGATTTAAGCGAAGACCCGGCGGGCAGGCTTCTGCATTTGAAGCCCATCGTGGTGGTTGCCATCGATCATCCGGACAGTGCCATGTCGGTGAGAAGCTGTTCCAGCCATATCGTCACAATGGTCAGTAAGACATTTGGTATCGCGCCCAACCGAATTCAGTTTGTGGAGTATTATTCGCAAAGAACGTACGGACACGGGCAGAAGAAAGTGATTCCCGAGAAATTCGAAGCGGTCGATTTTACCTGGAAGGACGACATGGCCATCCATCCTCGATTACGACCGCTGGCCCCCCCCCTCCTTGACCTTCTGACGGAACTGATGGCAAAAGGGGAGCAGGCGTAATAACTGGCCCCTGGCACCCCTAGATCCTGAACCCTCATCACGGACAGGGATGGCCGCTGATCTGCCCATTGGACCATTTGTGCACAAAATGCCGGGTCATCGTCAAATCGATATTGGCGCGGGCCGCACTTTCTTCCAGCATCGTCATGATGTCCTTAACCTGCTCGCGGTTTCCCAGGATGGCATAAATTTTAACACTGCGTTGAAGGTAGTCCGTGGTCTGAGCATAGAGCCCTTGCTGGCGGCAGACCTTACCGATGGCCTTGAGGTTGTCGGCCAGGCCGGGGTGAAATCCGGACTGGCGATCCAGGTCGAGCGCTTTTTCATAGAGTTTACGGGCGGTCTCGTAGTCAGCCTTCTCAGCCATGAGATTTCCCAGGGAGCTATATATGGTTGCGCTGCCATGCAGATTTTCCGTTGCGGTTGCACCGAGAGCCTCTTGAAGAATAAATTCGGCGGCATCATACTGTTGACGCCGCATGAGCAGTATGCCCTTGTTGTTCAGCACATGGGCGACGATCTTTCCAGACGCACGTGCCATTGTCTCCGCTGCGTTGAGCGTGTTTTCAGCCGCATCCAGTCGATCGTTTTGAATCAAGACGGCAGCTTTGTTGGAAAGGGCTTGAATGGCACCGTCTCGATCATCGAGCCGTATATAGATTTCATAGGCCTCCTCGAAAAACAGCAATGCGCTCGGTGAATCACCAATGTAGCGGTAGACATTGCCGATGTTGTTGAGGCTCATGGCCACGCCAGGTAACAGATCAGCAGCCGTAAACAGTTCGTGCGCCTTTGTAAAAGCGTCCAGCGAGGCCTGGAAGCAGCCCCGCTGGTACAGGCCAACACCTTTTTGAAGATGTTGCATGGCGGGATGAGACACTTCCGGTGTGAGATTTACAGGCGCGCCGCCACAGGCCAATACCAGAAAAAGAATGGGCCACAACACGAGATGGAGGTATCGGATCATCATGGGCATATTCATACAATTGTTGGTGGGGAAAGTCAAAACCCTATCGTCCGATTGTCAGAAGGTCGGACCAAATGCTTTTGAACGGAACAAATTTGTGGGAAACAGCAGAGGTACCGCCCAGGGAATACACCGTCTTAGCTCTACAGCAATTCCAATAAATTTTCATGTGTTAGTGGATAGTAGAAGACAAGAGCATTTCAGCACCCTCTCTGTTTCATACTTGGTTGTGCGCGATAGCGCATGAAAATTTATGCCGACGCCGATAGCCCTCTTCTCAAAAAGTCCTTGACAATTTTAAGGGGTTCCTGTAATTGGGCAAAAAACAATCGAAAGGATCTTCTGTGAGGTATTTCAATTCAGGCTACGGCTATTATTACTGGTTTTATTATAAAACCGGCCTGCCTGAATTGCGCTGAAACGACCGAACACGAAAAAGCGTAAAAAGCTGTGGGCCCGCCGAAAGCCCGCGGCTTTTTTTTTGGGCCGGGGCACACCGGTCCGACGTTTTTTGGCGACGCGAAAGGTAGAGACAATGCAGCAGACACATGATTTAAGAGTCGGTCGTTACCGCCCCCTGGTGCCGCCCAAAGCCCTGAAGGAAGAACTGCCGGTTGACGAAGCGTCCACGCGAACAGTCATATCGGGCAGAAAAAACATCGAGGACATTCTGAACGGCAGAGACCGGCGCCTCCTCGTGATCGTGGGCCCCTGTTCGATACACGATGAAGCTGCGGCGCTCGAATACGCCGAACGCTTGAACAAGGTAAGAAAGAAAGTAGCGCCGACCCTATGTGTCATTATGCGTGTTTATTTTGAAAAGCCCAGAACATCCGTGGGGTGGAAGGGCTTGATCAACGATCCGAACCTCGATGGCTCCTGCGATATCCAGGTCGGCCTCCGAAAGGCAAGAAATATACTGCGCCAGATAACATCGATGGGCATGCCCGCGGGGACGGAGCTTCTGGAAACCATCACGCCCCAGTATGTCGACGATCTCATTTCCTGGGCGGCCATCGGTGCTCGGACCACCGAGTCTCAAATTCACCGTGAAATGTCCAGTGGTCTTTCCATGCCGGTGGGTTTTAAGAATGCCACCGACGGCAATCTCTCCACTGCCATCAATGCAATGGTGGCCGCCAGAGCCCCACAGTCGTTTCTGGGCATTGACCAGGAGGGTCAGACCTGTATTGTCAATACCACCGGGAATTCAACCGGGCATATCGTTCTGCGGGGCGGCAAGCGGCCGAACTATGATGCCCTGAGCATCGAAGAAGCGCATTTGGAATTGATATCCAGAAATCTCCCGACCAAAATCATGGTCGATTGCTCGCATGCCAACTCCAAAAAGAAATTTCAGGGCCAGGCTGTTGTCTGGCGAAATATCTTGCATCAATATATGGACGGGAACGACGCCATCATGGGAATGATGCTCGAAAGCAATCTACACGAGGGCAACCAGAAATTCAACGGCTGCCATTCAGATTTGAAATATGGCGTGTCCATCACCGATGAGTGTATTTCCTGGGAAGCCACGGAACAACTCCTGCTGGACGCCCACGATAAGCTGGGACGCTACTATTTTAAAGACATGACCTACGGTGGCCAGGCAACGACACGCATCATCGACAAAATTCAGGAGCCGCTCTGGTGAAAAGGATTCAGATCAAAGGTGGGACGGGAGATACCGCCATCATGGTGGGGGAGTCTATCGACAACCTGCATCACTACGTTCCTGTGGAAAATTCCGTCATTATCACGGACACCCGTGTTCAATCGCTTTACGGCAGCCGATTTCCCTCCGACAAGGTCATCGTTATCGAACAGGGAGAAGGCATCAAAACGCTCGAAACAGTGACGACGATCTACGAGGCGTTGCTCGATTTGAAGGCCGACCGGTCAACGTGGCTTGTCGGAATTGGTGGCGGTATTGTCTGCGACATTACAGGCTTTGTGGCATCGACCTACATGCGTGGCTTGCGATTCGGGTATGTGGCCACAACCCTCCTTGCACAGGTCGATGCCAGCGTGGGCGGCAAGACAGGCGTAAATTTCCAGGGGTACAAAAATATCGTTGGGGTATTCAATCAGCCGGACGTGGTCCTCTGTGACCTGTCCCTACTACAAACACTTCCGGAGCGAGAAATTTCTTGCGGCTACGGAGAAATCGTCAAACATGGCGCCATTTTAAATGCCGAGATGTTCGAGTACCTGGAGACCCACGCAGCCCAAGCGCTTTCACTGGACCGGTCCGTGATTGAAAAACTCGTTTCCAAATCCATCGATATCAAGGCCGCCATCGTCAACCAGGACGAGCTCGAGAAAGGTGAACGGCGGAAACTGAACTTTGGTCATACCTTTGGACATGCCATCGAAAGAACAACCGGCATATCCCATGGAGAGGCTGTAAGCGTCGGGATGGTGATTGCATGCGCTGTTAGCGAAGCCCATGGCCTGTTGCAAAAAGCCCAAACCGAGCGGTTGAAAAGTCTGCTTCAGCGCCTGGCATTGCCGATCCATATCCAGGTGGATGCTGAGCGCATCTGGGATGCCCTGCAAAAGGACAAGAAGCGTGAAGGCAGCGATGTCTATTTTGTCTTGCTGAAAAGGATCGGCATCGCCGTTGTCAGGCAGCTCGCCATCGCAGATCTCAAAGCGAGTTTGAACAAATGGATAAGCCCTTGAAGAAAGAGCGCCCTAACCCGAACACCATGGATCAGAACCTCGCCATGAACCCTATCAGACAACCGTTTACACCGGAGCTTTTCGCCGTTTTTGGCGATCCCGTTGCTCACAGCCTGAGTCCGATCATGCATAACCGGGCGTTCGCCGTTACAGGCTACCCAGGTGTTTATCTGCCGTTCAGAGTTGAATCGATCGCTTCGGCGGTATCGGCCATGAAAACGTTGAATATGAAAGGGGCCAGCGTGACGTTGCCGCACAAAGTTCAGGTCCTGAAACATCTGAATCGTATGGATGCGACGGCAGAGCGCATCGGCGCTGTCAATACGATTCACAATCAGCAGGGTGTCCTGACGGGGTATAATACGGATGCCATGGGTGCGGTGTCTGCTCTCACCCAGCACCTTGTCCTGAAAGATCGACTCGTGGCCATTGTCGGTGCCGGCGGGGCCGCCCGGGCCATCGGCTTCGGTGTCACTGAAAATGAAGGCAAGGTAATTGTGCTGAACCGATCTTCAGAACAGGGTGAAAAGCTGGCAGCGGATCTAAACGGAGCGTTTTTGCCGCTGGCGGAAATTGAAAAAGTCGACTGTGATGTTTTGATTCAAACCACACCCGTGGGCATGTTTCCGAACGTCGACGCCTCCTTGGTTCCCAAAACAGTGTTTCACAGGGACATGACGGTCATGGATATTATCTACACGCCGCTGCAGACACGCCTGCTGAAAGAAGCAGAAATTGCCGGTTGTGACACCATCAATGGCCTGCCCATGTTTGTTCATCAGGGCGCCTTTCAGTTTGAGCTCTGGACCGGTTTGAAGGCGCCTGTCGCAGAAATGCAGGCAGCGGTCATGGCCGCCTTAATGGAAGAATGACCCTATGGAAATTCAACCACGCACCATCAATGTCGTCGATACACGCGTTCCGGGGTCGAAGAGTCTTTCCCATCGCTATCTGGTGGCAGCGGCGCTTTCTCAAGGATCCTGTGTTGTTGAAAATTGTTTGATCAGCGAGGATACCCTTTTGACCATCGGCGCCCTGCAGCAGATGGGTATTCAGATTGAGATCAAGGGAGACCGAATCCAGGTGCATGGAAAAAAGGGTCGGTTTTCCTCCTGTACAGAGCCAATTTTTCTGGGCAACTCAGGTACCTCCCTGCGATTCGTATGTGCACTGGCTGTTTTGGGTGAGGGATCATACACAATTACCGGCACCAAACGAATGCAGGAACGTCCCATCCAGGATTTGCTGGACAGTTTGACAACGTTGCAGGTGCCTGCCAGATCCCTCAACGGAAACGGGTGCCCACCGGTCCAGGTCCAGGGAGGGCGGACACGCGGGGGCAAGACCGAGCTCAATTGCAGCAAGAGCAGTCAATATTTGTCTGCCATGCTTTTGGTTGCGCCATGCACCCGTGACGGTATCGATATCCATGTCACCCAAGGGCCCGTGTCGAAACCCTATATAGACCTGACCCGACATGTCATGCAGCAGTTCGGTGTCCAGCTGGATCCGGTCGGATACACACGATTTAACATCGCCGGCGATCAAGCCTATCGGCCCGGTACGTATCACGTTGAGCCTGACTGTTCGCAAGCGGGTTATTTTTGGGCGGCAGCAGCCATCACCGGAGGAGCGGTCAAGGTCAAAGACACCCGACTGGACATGCGGCAGGGTGACATTGGTATCGTTAAGCTCCTGGAATCCATGGGATGCCGGGTCGTGGAAGAGAGGGATGGCGTCCGTGTTGCCGGCGGCAGCCTTTCTGCCATCGAAGTGGACATGTCGGATATGCCGGACATGGTGCCCACGATGGCCATGGTGGCTGCATTTGCCAGGGGAAAAACCCGCATGAAGAACATCGCCCATCTCAAAATAAAGGAAAGCGATCGGATCACGGTCATGGTGCGGGAATTGAATCGTATGGGCATTGATGCATCGGCAACGGCGGACGAAATGGTTGTTGAGGGTGGCCAACCCCACGGTGCCAATATTGAAACCTATAACGACCATCGCATTGCCATGAGCTTTGCCATTGCCGGTTTGAGGGTACCGGGTATCGATATCACGAACCCGGACTGTGTGCAGAAGTCTTTTCCAAATTTTTGGGAAGTGCTGAACATGCTCTAGGTCCACGATTGTTTTTAACGTCATCTCTAAAAAGGAACAAATATGTCGAGTCATATGGGAACAGTACTCTGCCTAACAACGTTTGGCGAATCGCATGGCAAGAGTGTCGGCGGGATTCTTGACGGCTGCCCTGCCAATGTGCCGTTGGACGAATCAGACGTCCAGTCACAACTGGACCGCAGACGACCGGGACAGAGTCATTTGACCACGGACAGGACGGAATCGGATCGCGTGACCATTGTCTCAGGCGTAGAAGGTGGACGGACCCTGGGAACCCCCATAGCCTTTATGGTTGCCAATAAAGACCAGTTGCCCGGCGACTATGAGCGTTTTCGAAAAACACCCAGACCCTCTCATGCCGATTTTACCTATCAGGCCAAGTATGGCACGCGATCCACCAGTGGAGGTGGAAGAGCCAGTGCCCGAGAGACCATCGCCCGCGTGGCGGCCGGTGCCATGGCAGAGAGCGTCCTGGCTGAACATGCCGGGGTGGACATCGTTGCCTGGGTGAGCGCCGTGGGAGCCATCCAAGCTCCCGGCATCGACATGGACCGAATCTCGCGCAAAGACGTGGACCGGCATGTGGTGCGATGCCCGCACCTGCAAGCAGCAGAGAAGATGGCGCACAGCATTGAGAAGCTGAAGGAGAAAGGAGACTCCATTGGTGGTATCGTTTCCTGTGTGTGCAGGAACGTCCCGGCAGGATTAGGGGAGCCGGTATTTGGGAAGATGGAGGCCGTACTGGCGCAGGCCATGCTCTCCATACCGGCCACGAAAGGGTTTGAAATCGGGTCCGGCTTTTCAGGGAGCCGCATGCAAGGGTCACAGCACAACGATCCGTTTGTCTCCACAAAAAAGGGTCTGAGAACCCGGAGCAATTTCAGTGGCGGCGTTCAGGGCGGCATTACCAATGGCGAGCCCATATACTTCCGGGTGGCCTTCAAACCTCCGGCCACCATTGGCATTCCTCAAAAGACGGTTGACTTCGATGGTCAAGAAGCTGTTTTGCAGGGCAAAGGGAGACACGATCCCTGCGTGGTGCCGCGGGCCGTGCCGATTGTCGAAGGCATGACCGCTTTGGTCATCGCCGACATGCTGCTCCAACAGATAGCCAAAGCAGGACCCGTTACATGAGGCTGTCCCAGCGCATAGAAGCCGTGGCACCGTCCAGAACGGTTCAATTTACGCGCCTGCTGCATGACGACCCGGCAAAAGCTTTGTCTGTCATCAACTTCGCTGTGGGGGAGCCGCACACAGGCACACCCCAGCCGGTGATCGCCGCCACCAAGCAGGCACTGGACAAAGGAAAAACGCGCTATGGTCCGGTTCGAGGTTTAAAGTCCCTAAGAACGCTGATTTCAGAGCAGTTTGACGGATATCGTGAAGAGAATATCATTGTTGCCAACGGATCCAAGCAATTGCTTTACGGGATCATGCAGGTCATCTGCGACCCGCTGGACGAGGTGATCATCCCACGGCCTTTCTGGGTCAGTTTCTCAGAGCAGGTGAAGCTGGCTTCTGCGGTACCGATCTATGTCGATACCGTGGATCACCAGCTTGATCTGACGGCCATTTCAAACGCGATGACGAACAGAACCCGGGCCATTATTATCAATTCACCCAACAACCCGACCGGTGCGGTGTACTCGCAGGAAGACCTTCGCCAGGTTGCGGATATTGCCATTTCCAAGGATTTGACCATCATTTCCGATGAGGCGTATCATGATTTCATGTATGAAAACGAAGCGCACAAGGGGTTTGGCAGCATGGCGGATATCCGGGACCGGCTGGTGGTGGTGAGGAGCTTCTCAAAGACGTTTGACATGACGGGATTCAGGGT
>Ga0180435_10007712_pt1 | contig 10233 bp, 7 predicted proteins | sample SS_ome_3_FD_132467 | JGI IMG/M metagenome (GOLD analysis project Ga0180435, IMG submission 132467) | Hypersaline lake sediment archaeal communities from the Salton Sea, California, USA - SS_3_S_1 metaG | ecosystem: Environmental > Aquatic > Non-marine Saline and Alkaline > Hypersaline > Sediment... | reverse complement strand
TGGTCGGGGCGGTAGGATTTGAACCTACGACTTCCTGCTCCCAAAGCAGGCGCGCTGCCAGGCTGCGCCACGCCCCGATATGGAGTCAATTGATCGGCGGGGAACTGCGAAACTCGTCGGGAAATTAGGTCTTGCTGGCCAAATGTCAAAACCTGTGAACGACGAATATGAATGCTGGGGCTAGGTAGCACGGTTTTTTATGTCGTGCAAGTAGGGCGTAAATATTTCATAATATCGTCCCAACAGTCTAATTCTGCATGGCAAAATATCCAGACTACATGCTAAGATCATCGGAAAAAAAATCATCGATGGCGTCGCAAATATGTCCGGCCAGTTTTACACGCCAGGCGTCATCGTTTAGGGCTTTGGCATCCATGGGATTGGTGACATAACCGATTTCAAGGAGGACTGCAGGCATGCGGGCCCCGGCTAAAACAACCAAAGGTGCGCTCCCACTGAAAAATTCGAGATCTTGGTATTCAGTTGACAAACGCTTTTTCAGCAGTTCGATGAAATACCTGCTTTTGCTTGCAAAATGAGATCGCTGCTGCTCCCAGGGTTGGATGGTCTGGGATATCTCCGCGCGCAGTTCGTCTTGAAAGCTTGTCCCAGCCGATTGACCGGTGTTGCCCTCATAGTAGAATACGGATAAACCACGCGGATTGCTGCGATAGCCGGCACCGGCATGAATGCTGATAAAAAGATCCGCCTGATGATGGTTAGCCATGGCGGTTCTGTCAAATAGCGACACCTGATAATCATCCTTGCGCGTTAAAATAACGCGGTAGGATGTCTTCAGTCGCTCGGTCATGGCCCTGGCAAATGCCATCAAGATGTTTTTTTCGACTAGGTTTTCATGACCTGTGGCGCCGCTATCCCGGCCGCCATGACCCGGATCCAAAACGATGGTGCGTTTATTTTTTGGCTGTCGATAGGATTCCTGGGCATAAGCGGCCGGTAGGCAGAAAATGACGATCAACACAAGCCCAGACACAAGCATCCGAGATCGGAATCTGCCCGGTTGTAACTTTTGACACGCCCTTATTTTTTTTGCATGTTTTAATGCGGGAGGTCCGAGGTTGTCGCCCGCACTCATCTTGGTTTTATTGGTGAAAATTTGCAGGGCAATAATTTTGAAATATACTGACATAACAAGTATTTTCGCGGATTATTCTTGACACTTACATGGTTTGATATTAGCTTTTCCAATTAATCCCTGCTTGAATCTGACCGGTTTTGGCAGGAATGTCAAGATGCGAGAGTGGCGGAATTGGTAGACGCACTGGACTTAGGATCCAGCTCTGGCGACAGAGTGGGAGTTCAAGTCTCCCCTCTCGCACCAACAAGCATTTTTCTATCCTGGACCTTTCATGGGTTTTTTGAAAATTTCATGGAAAGTCCAGGCCGAGTGCCTGGCAATCATGTGATGTCAGGCACTCGGTATATTAAAACCTCCGGGCCGTGCGAATTCAGGTTTATTACGAGAAAGGAAAACCATGAAAGTCAACGTAGAAGATGTCAGCAGTGTCAAGAAAATATTGCATATCGAAATTCCAAAAGAAGCGGTTGGGGCCGAACTCGACAGCGCCTACCTGAACTTAAAAAAGAATGCCAAAGTCAAAGGATTTCGGCCTGGCAAAGCCCCACGATCAGTTTTGGAGAGACTATATAAGAAAGATGTACAGGCGGATGTGTCCTCGCGCCTGATTCAGGCCTCATTTGCCGATGCGATCAAGGAAACCGAGCTTAAAATCATTTCTACACCCCAGGTCGATCCACCCGATCTGAACGCTGGATCGGATTATGCATATGATGCTACCGTGGAAGTAAAGCCTGAACTGGCCGATCTGGAATTCAAAGGACTCAGTTTGAAACGGACCAATTATCAAGTTGGCGAAGAAGAATTGCAGGCCCAGTTAAGCATGCTGCAACAAAACATGACCAAGCAAGTTAAAATTGAAGCGGACCGGCCGATTCAATCCGATGATTTTGTATTAATTGATTATGAGGGCTTTAAAGACGGACAACCATTTTCCGAGACCGCAAAAACCGAGAATTTCAGTCTTCAGGTGGGATCGGGTCAGATATCAACTGATTTCGATGATAAGTTGATTGGCAAGAATGCCGGCGACACAATTGAATTCGATGTAACTTTTCCAAAAGATTACCATAATGAAAAACTGCAAGACCTTACCATTCAATTTAAGGTGGATGTCAAAGAGATTCGCAAACAGGAGATTCCTGAATTAAATGATGATTTTGCCAAAAGCATGGGGCAATTTGAATCTTTAGAAAATTTGGAAAATGTGATAAAAGAGAACCTTGCGGAGGGATATGAAAAGCGCATCGAGCAGGAGCTAAACGAGCAGATTTTTAGACAAATTATCGAAAAAACAGAATTTGAGCTCCCGGATGCCATGGTTGATTACGAGTTAGAGAACATCGTTGCAGATACCGAACGACGCTTCGCATACCAAAACACCTCTATGGAAGAGGTGGGACTGACCAGAGAAAAGCTTCAGGAGCAGTATCGCGGAACCGCTGAACAGCAAGTTCGTCGTCAAGTTATTTTGGGAAAGATCATCGAACAAGAAAAGCTGGAGCTTTCGGACGATGAGTTGGCGGCCGGTTATGCGGATATGGCTAAAAACTTCAACCAGCCGCTGGAGCAAATCAAAAGTTTTTATGATCAGAATAAAGACCGCCTGGATTTTTTTAAACATGCCCTGCTTGAAAAAAAGGCGATTAAGCTTATTATTGAAAATAGCGATATAGAAGACGTGGAGCCTGAAAAAGAAACGCCGGCCGACGAAAAAAGTGACCAATAATACCTTCCGACAAGGAGACCTATTGTGCCATTAATACCAATGGTTATCGATCAAAGCAGTAGAGGCGAGCGAGCCTATGATATCTATTCGCGGCTGCTCAAAGACAGAATCGTATTTCTGGGTACAGCGATGAACGATGAGATCGCCAATCTGCTGATTGCCCAATTTCTATTTTTGGAATCCGAAGATCCTGACAAAGACATTAATTTTTATGTCAATTCGCCCGGCGGCATCGTAACATCCGGCCTGGCTGTATATGATACCATGCAATACATAAAGCCTGATGTGACCACGGTCTGTATCGGGCAGGCTGCCAGCATGGGCGCCCTATTGCTCACTGCCGGTGCAGCCGGAAAACGGTATTCGCTTCCCAATTCACGCATCATGATTCACCAGCCCATGGGTGGTTTTCAAGGGCAGGCATCCGACATCGAAATCCAGGCCAAAGAGATATTGCGCATGAAGGAGACCCTCAACGACATCCTCAAAAATCACACCGGAAAAAGTCTGAAACAGATTCAGAAAGACACGGACCGGGATTATTTCATGAGCGGAATCGAAGCCAAGGATTATGGCATTGTTGACCACGTGATTAAAAACCGGGAAGATCTCGACAAAATTGCCGAGATGGAGGCCAAATAATGGCGATCAAAGAAGAAGGTAACGACAACCTGTTCTGCTCTTTCTGCGGTAAAAATCAGAAAGAAGTCACCAAGCTCATTGCCGGACCGGCGGTCTATATCTGCGATGAATGCATCCAGCTGTGTAGTGAGATCATCGAGGAAGAGACCAAGAAAGATGCCGGTGACGTCCAGAATCTCCTGGTTCCCAAGGAGATCAAGGAAATGCTGGATGATTACGTCATCGAGCAGGAATCAGCCAAAAAAGTGCTGGCGGTGGCTGTCTATAACCATTACAAACGCCTGGAGGCCCAGGTGAAGGGTGAAGTTGAGCTCCAAAAAAGCAACATCCTTTTGATCGGTCCGACCGGGTGCGGCAAGACCTTGCTGGCCCAGACATTGGCCCGGTTTTTAAAGGTACCTTTTACCATTGCCGATGCCACCAGCTTGACCGAAGCCGGGTATGTGGGTGAGGATGTCGAAAATATCATTCTATCTTTGTTGCAGAACGCCGACTACGATGTGGAGAAAGCCAAGCGTGGCATTGTCTACATTGACGAAATCGATAAAATAGCCAGCAAATCCGACAATCCCTCCATAACCCGCGATGTTTCAGGTGAAGGGGTTCAGCAAGCACTTCTCAAAATCATTGAAGGGACCACAGCGAGTGTGCCGCCCAAGGGTGGCCGCAAACACCCCCAGCAGGATTTTGTCAAAGTGGATACATCCAACATCCTGTTTATATGTGGCGGCACCTTCAATGGATTGGATCAGATCATCCAGCGACGTCTGGGCAGCAAGGCTATGGGCTTCGGCGCCAAAATCATTAAAAAAGAAGATCGAACCATCGGCGATATCCTACGCATGGTCCAACCTGAAGATCTGATTAAGTTTGGCCTGATTCCCGAGTTTTTGGGTCGGCTGCCGGTGATTGCTACCTTGGGAGAGCTTGATGAAGCCTCCTTGATCCGCATTTTGACGGAACCGAAGAACGCCTTGGTCAAACAGTTCCAGCACATGTTCGAACTGGAGGGTGTCAATCTTCGATTTACAGACAGCGCCCTGTCAGCGGTATCGACGGAAGCGTTGAAACGCAAATCAGGGGCCAGGGGACTCAGGGCCATTATGGAAACGAGCATGCTCGACATCATGTATACCATCCCCTCGGTCGAAAACGTGAAAGAATGTGTGATCGGTGAGGACGTGGTTCTAAACAACGAAGCACCGATTCTGCTGTATGAGCAGACAAAGAAGCAAGCCTGATCCAAAGTGAGCGTTTCAAATTAAGTTAGAGAGAGAATAAACTCATGGTCAATATACCCAAAATGTTTAAAAGCGATGAGCGCATCTCGAGTCAGCATTTACTGCCTCTATTGCCTCTAAGAGATATCGTGGTTTTCCCCTACATGGTCGCGCCCCTGTTCGTGGGGAGAGAGAAGTCCGTCAGTGCGCTGGCAACAGCCATGGGCACAGATAAACGTGTATTTTTGTCAACCCAGAATAAAGCCGATGTGGACAGCCCCACTGAAAAGGACATCGCCGAAATCGGTGTAATCGGCAATGTCATGCAACTGCTGCGACTCCCGGACGGGACGGTGAAGGCCTTGGTGGAGGGCAAACAACGGGCGCGGATAAAACGTTTTATTGCCAACCAAGAATTCTTTCAGGTGGAGGTAGAGGAACTCAGCGAGCCGGTTGAATCCCAAACCGAAATCATGGCCTTGCAGCGAGCCCTTTTAGAGAATTTCGAAGCCTATGCCAAACTGAATAAAAGTATTTCAAAGGAGTTGACCAGCAGCATCGCAGCCATATCGGATTCGTCCCAACTGGCCGATACGATCGCAGCGCATTTTTCTTTTAAAATCGAAGATAAGCAAAAACTACTGGATACGCTCTCGCTGGTGGAACGGCTTTCACTGATGTTGACCTTGACCAATATGGAGATCGAGGTCTTCCGGATGGATCAGCGGATCAAGGGCCGCGTCAAAAAGCAGATGGAAAAAACCCAGAAGAACTATTACCTGAATGAACAGATGCGCGCCATTCGCAAGGAAATGGGTACGGAAGATGACCCCGGTGATGAGCTCAAGGACCTGCAAAAAAAGATTAAGCGCAAACGCATGTCCAAGGAAGCCAATAGCAAGGTCTGGCAGGAGTTTCGTAAACTCAAGATGATGACACCCATGTCGGCCGAAGCCACAGTTGTGCGCAATTATATCGATTGGCTTATTAGCCTGCCTTGGTTTAACCGCAGTCGGATCAACAACGACATTGATCAGGCCGAAGTCATCCTCAACGAGGACCACTATGGTTTGGATAAGCCCAAAGAGCGCATTCTGGAGTATCTGGCAGTTCAGAGTTTGATGAAAAAAATCCGGGGACCGATCCTATGTTTTGTGGGGCCACCCGGCGTGGGCAAAACCTCCTTGGCCAAATCAGTGGCGCGGGCCACCGGTCGTAAATTCGTCCGACTTTCTCTGGGGGGCGTGCGCGATGAGGCCGAGATTCGCGGCCATCGCCGGACCTATATCGGCGCCATGCCTGGAAAAATCATTCAGTCATTGAAAAAGGTCGGCGCCAACAATCCGGTCTTTTGTTTGGATGAAGTCGATAAAATGAGCATGGACTTCCGTGGCGATCCGTCCGCCGCATTGCTGGAGGTACTGGATCCCGAGCAAAATTTCAGCTTCAATGATCATTATCTGGATGTGGATTACGATTTAACCGATATTTTGTTCATTACCACGGCCAATACTTTGCCGGATATTCCTTTACCGCTGCAGGATCGCATGGAGATAATCCGACTGCCGGGCTATACCGAATATGAGAAATACCATATCGGCAAAGACTTTCTGGTTCCCAAGCAGGTCAATTTAAATGGGCTGGGCGAACGCAAGGTTCAATTCACCAAATCGGCCTTATCGACCATCATTCAACGTTATACGCGCGAAGCCGGGGTTCGAAATCTTGAGCGTGAGATTTCATCCATCTGCCGCAAGGTCGCACGGGAGATCCTTAAAAAGGACAGGGACAAACTATATCGCATCACCGGCAAGACCGTCCAAAAGCTTTTGGGACCGCCACCGTTCAAGCACAGCCAGATCGAGGAAAAAGACCAGATCGGTCTGGTCAATGGGCTGGCCTGGACCCAGGTGGGCGGCGAGCTATTGGCTGTCGAAAGCCTGATGATGCCGGGCAAGGGCAAACAGATCGTCACCGGCAAGCTGGGCGATGTCATGAAAGAATCGGCCCAGGCAGCCGTCAGTTATGTGCGTTCACGGGCCCGGCAGCTCCGAATCGATGAAGAATTTTACAAGAACTTTGATATTCATATTCATATCCCCGAAGGTGCTATTCCCAAGGATGGACCCTCGGCCGGCATCACCATGTGTACCTCGATTGTGTCCACCCTGGCCAAACGACCGGTTTACCGGGATCTGGCTATGACCGGTGAGATTACTTTGCGGGGCCGGGTGTTGGCCATCGGCGGCTTGAAGGAAAAGATTTTGGCCGCCCACCGGGCCGGTATCAAGAAGATCTTGATCCCCAAGGAAAATAAAAAGGATCTCAAGGATATTCCCAAAACGATTTCCAAACAGCTTGAAATCGTTCCGGTGGAGCATATGGACGAGGTCCTGACGCATGCCTTGATTCTGGCGGAGGGCGAAACCACTTTCCAGCGCAGTGATATGGTATTTGACATAGCCAACGAAGCGTCGGGGGATAGACCGTCTATAAATTAAAACGTGCGACGATTTTAATTGACTTTATAATATTTTGTTGTTACCAGTACGATTCTTTGAGGAGCTAACCAGGACAAAATTTGTGGGCGGGTAGCTCAGTTGGGAGAGCACCGGCCTTACAAGCCGGGGGTCACAGGTTCAAGCCCTGTTCCGCCTACCAGGAATTGCTAGCGCAATTCACGGTTAGCTTTTAACTTGTAGCCAGTGGCAGCTAATGGATAGCGGCTAACAGCCACAAGTAAAACCATCGGTTTTCCCCGGGGGCGTAGTTCAGTTTGGTCTAGAACGCCGGCCTGTCACGCCGGAGGTCGCGAGTTCGAGTCTCGTCGCTCCCGCCACTTTTCATTGAGAGTCCAGTCGGTTACAAAACCGGCTGGACTTTTGTATTTGGTAGACTCGCGATTGACGGCTATTCTGATGGCTTTTCACGCTTGGAAAGCATTTCCAGGCATATTTTGTTTTTCCCAGTGTCATATTTTGAACCCATTATCATTTGCTTGCCTGATTCTGTTTCGGAGTTCCTGTAGAATAATATATGAAGCCTGCTCCGTAGTTACCCTGGAAACGCCATCGAGTTCACTGCAGGACTGCCTTAGGGATTCATTGGTCCAAAGCCTGAACCTGTTCATAATATAGAAGCCAAAGTCTTGATGAAACATACGCAATCTATCTTCATTCATATTGGAAATTCTATTTCTATTAAAATCTGATAGTTCTGATAATATTTGATCAACTGCCGATTCTACCGTAGCCGGCAAGGTATCGTTTTCTTTTGGCGGTAGAATCAGATTTTTAATTTTGTTGAGCAAAGATGGCATCGTGGCTGTGGCTCCGGAGTGGTATACGATATTTTGACAACCGCTATCGTCAGATAGCCCAACATTGTGCCACTATAGTTTATGATGATCAAGGCATAATTCTTCACGGGTCAACGGTAGCCAAGCTAATTGCGCACTTGCCTCCATAGATACAGATTATGGCATAGCGGTAACAATTTTTAAGCGAATATGAGCAGGGTCTTATGTGGCCCTGCTTTCATTATCGTGGTAAATAGCGAAATAGAACGGACGTCCCTCTATTTTGTAGAAACTTACACTAATCAGACTTGATCAGCATTGCCTATCGTGGCACTATTCGGGGTAATTTCAACTCTCTCTCTGGGGGTTCAGTCATGGACGATTAACTGGCCCTATTTATTTCTATAGTTTAGATCTGTTAAAGGTGTTTCGATGACCGTTAAACGAAAAATTGTGACAATTGGGGGCGGTAGCGGGCAATTTGCCTTGCTGTCCGGGCTGCGGCAACTGAAAGGCGTTGATATCACCGCTGTTGTTTCCATGGTTGATTCCGGCGGCAGCACCGGTCGATTGCGGGACGAATTGGGGATTCTTCCGCCGGGTGACATTTTGAAATGCGTGCTGGCGCTCTCGCCGCATCACGATGCAGTGCGCAACATTTTGCTCAAGCGCTTTGTCAAAGACCGGCGTCTTTCCGGACATAATGCCGGCAATATGTTGTTGACCATGCTGTCGCGATACACCGGAAGTTTTCCCGCCGGTATCAATGCTTTGGCGGAAATTTTGGATGTCAACGGAAGGATACTCCCGGTAACCATCGATCGCGCAACCCTTGTTGCGGAGCTGACCGATAATACCAGAATTTATGGTGAGGCCGCCATCGATATGCCCCGGGGAAACCAGCGTGAACAAATACGGGATGTGTATCTGGTGCCCCACCATCGTGATACGATTTCGGTTTACCCGCCGGTTTTAGAAGCCATCGACCAGGCAGATTTCATTATTATCGGTCCGGGCGACCTGTTTACCAGCATCCTGCCCAATCTAATCGTTTCCAATGTAAAGGAAGCATTGCAGTCCACACCGGCAAAATTAGCTTTTATTGTCAATATTATGACCAAATTTGGGGAAACGCATCAGTTTGCAGGTCGAGATTTTGTGGCCAAGCTGGAGGGAACCATCGGGAAACAATTGGACTATATCGTTTACAATTCCCGCAAACCAGGAAAGAAAATACTTGAGCGTTATCGGAAACAAAAGGCACATTACGTCGAGATCGATAGCAAGCTGCCGTTTTGGCAGGACCGTATCGTTCACACTGCCAATCTTCTGGACACCACCGGCGACATTGTTCGACATGATTCAGTCAAATTGACCGCCCTTTTGCAAGAAATCATGTTTTAGGGACCGCAATTTTTAATGATCAATTAATATTTTAATCATATTCCTCTAAAATTGAGGGTGAATCTTTTTCCAGTTGTTTGCCGGACTGATTGGGGGACTGTTTTTTTTGGGGTTGACAAGTATATTAGAACACTAGTATATCAGTTGGTGTCTTCTTCAAATTGCAGTTCACCTAATTTCGATACGACGGCACGGATGTTTTGAAAAGATTCGGATTCGTTTATGGCACCATCAAATTTAAATCACCACCAGCTTCTAAGAACTCAGGTTTATGAATATCTGCGTGAAGCTTTGCGTAACGGCAAGATGAAGCCGGGCATGTTCATTAGCATCAACCAGGTGGTTAAAGAGTTGGGCATGAGCCGTACACCCTTGCGGGATGCGTTGCTGCAACTGCAAACCGAAGGATTTGTCACGTTTTTGCCGCAGCGCGGTGTCCGCATCAACACCCTGTCCGATGACGAGCTGGTAGATATTTATGAAATGTTGGGTGCCCTCGATTCTCGGGCTCTGATTTCTGTTTGTAACCAGATCGGGACCAAAGAAGTTAACAAAATGAAAAAAATCAACGGGCAGATGCTGAAAGCCATCAACAAAAAGAAGTTTGACCGCTACTTTGAACTCAACCGGGATTTTCACAATGTGTACCTGAATCTTTCTAGCAATAGGCCATTGCTAAACCAGGTGAATATTCTACGACAGCGGCTTTTCGAGTTCGGTGCTAAGGTGGACTGGCTGGAAAAGGTACCGCAAATACTATACACCGAGCATCTGACCATGATCGATCTGCTCGAAACCGGACGTTGCCGGGAGGCAGCCGACTTTATGCGGGATGTGCATT
>Ga0180435_10007710_pt1 | contig 10233 bp, 8 predicted proteins | sample SS_ome_3_FD_132467 | JGI IMG/M metagenome (GOLD analysis project Ga0180435, IMG submission 132467) | Hypersaline lake sediment archaeal communities from the Salton Sea, California, USA - SS_3_S_1 metaG | ecosystem: Environmental > Aquatic > Non-marine Saline and Alkaline > Hypersaline > Sediment... | reverse complement strand
GGGTACCAGACTCTCCTGAATACCGATATGAAGCGGGAACTGGACCACATGGCGGCTTTCCTGAAAATGGCGGCGGAATTCAAGAAAGAAATCGGTTTTACCGGCACTCTCCTTATCGAGCCGAAGCCGAAAGAGCCTACCAAGCACCAGTACGATTTCGACGCTGCCACGGTAATCAGTTTTTTACGATCCTACGGTCTCGAGAAGGACTACAAGCTCAACATTGAGTGCAACCATGCGACCCTGGCGGCCCACACCTTCCAGCACGACCTGACGGTAGCCGCGGAATCGGGATTTCTGGGTTCGGTGGACGCCAACACCGGTGATCCCCTGCTGGGCTGGGATACCGATCAGTTCAACACCGACTACCGGGAACTGACCCTTGCCATGCTGGTGATCCTGGCAAACGGCGGGTTCACCAACGGCGGTCTGAACTTTGACGCCAAACTGCGGAGGGAATCCACGGATGTGGAGGATATGTTTATCGCCCATATTTCAAGCATGGATGCCTTTGCCCGGGGACTGAAAAACGCCGTGAAGATCATGGAAGAGGGAATATTGCCTGGAATGAAGAAGGAACGGTATTCTTCCTACGACACCGGTATCGGCGGGAAAATCGAGAAAGGAGAGGTCTCGTTCAAGGAACTGGAAAAATGGGTTCTCGAAAAGGGCGAACCTGAGTCACAATCGGGTAAGCAGGAGCTGTACGAAATGACTCTCAACTATTATCTGTAAAGGAGAGGTTTTCTCGGTCTTTTTTCACTCCCGGGAAGCGGAGAATCCGGTTGTGCATTACCGCGTAGATCCCCGGAGTGAGTAATCGTACGGATAAAAGAGCTTCAGTAACATTCTGCTGCGCGTCGGAATCGCGAAACTCGTAGGGGCGCATCGCGCCGGTAAGAATTACGGGAATAGATGGATTCGGTATTTCCGAGTGAATCAACTCCCCTGTTGTTTCCAGGGTATCGGTACCGTGAATGACAAGAATGCCTTCCGACTCTGGCATGGCCGTCTGAACGGCTGCGACAATCTTCTCCCGTTCCTCCCTTGTGATCTCCAGGGAATCCTTGTGGAGAACCTGGATATGCCGGATAAACAGATCGGGCAGTCGCAGGGTGGAAAGTATTTCTTCAAGGACAGTCCTGTCATTCCGGAGGCTTCCGTCAAACTCATTGTATGTTTTGTCGATGGTGCCGCCGGTAGTGAGAATGGTTATCTTCATGCCGGGAAGTATACATCTGAAAGACCGGGAATGAAACCTAAGTGGTCACCCTACATGACATTTCCCTGGGAACGTGGTTAAATAGGCGCGGTAATGAATGTGAAAGTGTTCAAAAATGATTTTCTTCTCATCCTCACCGCGCTGATCTGGGGCTTCGCCTTTACCGCCCAGCGGGCGGGAATGGAGTATGTCGGCCCTTTCACCTACAACGGAGTCCGGTTCCTGCTGGGGGCCCTCTCCCTGGTACCTGTTTACTTTGTTGGAAATAAAAACCAGATCGGAAGTGAGGAACCGGGATACATCTCCGGCGGGAAGCTTGTCTTCTTCGGCTTCCTTGCCGGACTCATCCTCTTCGGCGGAGCTTCCTTTCAGCAGATCGGTATCGTCTATACTACAGCGGGCAAAGCGGGATTTATTACCGGCCTGTATGTGGTCCTCGTACCCCTCCTTGGTATGTTCTTCAGCCATACCACCGGCGTGTGGCGGTGGACCGGTGTCGCCCTGGCGGTAGCGGGCCTCTATTTCTTGAGTGTTACCGGAAGCTTTACCATTGAAAAAGGGGATTTCCTCGTACTGGTAAGCGCTTTTTTCTGGGCCTCCCACGTGCTTCTCATCGCCCGTATCTCTCCGCGGGTAAACGCGGTGCTTCTCTCAATTATACAATACCTGTTCTGCGCGTTTTTCAGCCTTGGAACCGCGTTTTTCACCGAGACGATGGAAGGCGGAATGATACTCCAGGCATGGCTTCCCATCGTGTACGGCGGAGTGTGTTCCGTGGGAATTGCCTATACCCTCCAGGTTGTAGCCCAAAGAAAAGCTCATCCTGCCCATGCGGCTATCATCCTGAGCCTCGAAGGGGTATTCGCCGTGCTGGGCGGTTTTCTCATTCTCGGCGAGCGGCTGCTCCCCCGGGGAATATTGGGGTGCGCCCTCATGTTTGCCGGGATGCTGGTCTCCCAGGGAGAGACGATTTTCGGGAAAAGAGATGTGGACATGAACAAACGGGTATTCAATAAAGATGATTAGGGGAAAACATTAATATGCGCAGGTTGCTTAGTCTGTCCACCCCTTCCAGGGAAATCCTGGTGGATATCACGCCTGAAGTGCAGAAAGCAGTCGCAGAGGCCGGTATCGACAACGGGCTTTGTTCTGTGTACGTCCAGGGGGCCACCGCCGGTATCATGATCCAGGAGAACTGGGATGATTCGGTGCAGACCGATGTTGTGGAACTCCTGGCTCGGCTTATCCCCCGGGGGGTGTGGCGCCACGACGCCCAGGACGGCAACGGCGACGCCCATCTGAAGGCGGGCCTGGTGGGGCCGTCCGAATCTATCCCGATTATCGACGGCAAGCTGGGGCTCTCCACCTGGCAGAATATTTTTCTCTGCGAGTTCGACGGACCCCGGAGCGACAGGCCGGTGGTGGTAACTATTATCGAGGTTTAACTGATATCGTCCTCACTTGAGCCCATTTCCCCTCTCTGGTATCATTTCTCCATGGCCCAAACACTTGTCTGGTACGATCTCGAAACATTCGGCCTTCATCCCCAGTGGGACAGGATCGGACAGTTCGCCGCAGTGCGGACAGACAGCGATTTTCAGCAGATTGGTGAGGCGGAAAACTTCTACTGCCGAATATCCCCCGATTATCTCCCCCACCCGGAGGCTTGCCTGCTTACGAAACTGACCCCCAGGGTCGTCAATTCCGAAGGAATAACGGAGCGGGAGTTTGCCGCCAGGATCCATGAGGTGATGAGCGTGCCGGGGAGTTGTGTGGCCGGATACAATAATCTTCGTTTCGACGACGAATTTATCCGGTCCCTGTTTTACCGTAACTTTTTCGACCCCTACAAGCGGGAATATGAAAACAGCAATTCCAGGTGGGACATCATTGATCTCGCCAGGATGGCCCGGGATCTTCGACCGGAGGGAATTGAATGGCCGGAAGATGAAGGGGGAAAACCGGTTTTCAAACTGGAGCTTCTAACCGGGGCAAACGGGATACCTCATGACGACGCCCATGACGCCCTTTCGGATGTAAAGGCTACAATCGCGCTGGCGAAAATGCTCTTCGAGAAGCAGGAGAAGCTGTTCAGGTTCTATTTCAAGCTGAGGAAGAAAGAGGAAGTACGGCGTCTGCTGAACCTGCAGGAACGGAAGGTGGTAGTTCATACATCCGGCATGTACACCACCATCAACGGCTGCAGTACCCTTGTTATGCCCCTGAGCGTTCATCCCGTTCTTTCAAATGTGATTATCACCTACGACCTCAGGCAGGACCCTTCCGACTGGATCGATGAGCCGGTCGAGGAAATCCGGCGGAGAGTGTTCAGCAGGGAGGAGGACCTGGAACCTGATACCCGGATCCCTTTGCGGGGCGTACACATCAACCGGTGCCCCGCGATAGCGCCTCTCTCCACCCTCAGCACAGACCGGGCGAAGGCTTTGAACATCCATGTCGACGAGGCGCTCCGCCACGCGGAGATACTCGGGATCCGGACAGATCTTATCCAGAAAATCCGTTCCGTCTATTCAGAACCTTCCCGATCCCTTTCGAGGGACCCGGAGCTTCAGATCTACAGCGGCGATTTCTTTCCCGACGAGGACAAAGAGGTGTTCAGATTCATTCGAAACAGTCCGCCGGAGGCTTTGATTCCAGCTCAGCCCCAGCTCCACGATCCGAGGGGACCGGAACTTCTCCGCCGCTATATCGGGCGCAATTATTCAGAACACCTTTCCGAGGAAGAGCAGCAGCGGTGGAAAAGCTTCTGTGCCTCCCGGCTGCTCACCCCGGAACCGGAAGGGGCGGTTGATTTCGGTACCTTCTGCCGGGATGTTACAAACAGGCTTTCCAGAATAGACACGCCGGCGCAGGATAAAAAGATACTCAAAGACCTGCAGGATTGGGGGGAGTATCTGGAAAAGACGGTGCTTTCTTAGCGGATTGTTGTTAAAAAACTCCATTAGCATTACAATATCCTGAAGGGGTACCCATGCCCGGAAGAAAATTTCTTTGGTTCATTTCATGTCTGGTTTTTGTTTCACTTCTTCCCGTTTTCGCGGGAGGAAATCAGGAAGAACAGCGCGAAGAATTTCATGAGGAAGCTCAGCAGGTTGAGTTCGAGTACCAGGAAGAGAGGGATACGATGGTTGAGGACCAGATCGAGAAAAGAGGAGTGAAAGATCCGCTGGTGCTGAAGGCAATGCGAGCTGTACCGCGCCATCTGTTTGTACCGGAAGATCAGCAGAAAAAAGCCTACAACGATTATCCCCTTCCCATCGGCTACGGCCAGACAATTTCCCAGCCCTACATCGTAGCATATATGACCGAGTTGATGGGATTGAAAGGAGGAGAGCGGGTTCTTGAAATCGGGACCGGAAGCGGGTACCAGGCTGCCGTTCTCGCCGCCATCACCGACCAGGTTTACACCGTGGAAATCATCCAGGAACTGGGAGAGAGAACCATTCAGCTCCTTTCCGGCCTGGGATATCAGGACCGTCTCAAGGTGAAAATCGGAGACGGGTATTTTGGCTGGGAAGCGTATGCCCCTTTCGACGCGATCATCGTTACGGCCGCCGCGGGACATGTACCGCCTCCCCTCATCCAGCAGCTCAAGCCTGGCGGAAGAATCGTAATACCCATTGGCGGCGTGTACCAGGTACAGACCCTGATGGTGGTGCATAAAACCATGGAGGGCGAGGTGTTTACGAAAAATATGCTGGCTGTTCGGTTTGTACCAATGACCGGGAGGGTTCAGGAATAAGTTGGTGGGCGGAATTTCGGATAAAGCCGCTATCCCCAAAGGTATTCCGGTTATCCTCTTTCTCGTTTCTTTTACCGTTATCTCTTTTCAGATCGCCCTCCTCCGATCCCTCTCCTTTCTCCGTTATTATCATTTTGCCTACCTGGTAATCGGGACAGCTCTCCTGGGATTCGGGGCCAGCGGGACATTCCTGTCCCTGTTTAGAAAGATCATAGAGAAGTCGCTTGAACTCTGGATTTCCTGGCTGGTATGTCTGTTCGCGGCATCGATTCCGCTATGTTATCTCCTTGCACAGGCTGTTCCGCTGGATGTCCAGTATATGTTTGTGCAGGGAGTACAGCTCCTCTTCCTTGCGTCAACAATTCTCATACTGACGATTCCCTTTTTTTGTGGAGCCCTGCTGATCGGCATTTTTCTATCCAGCTTCAGCAGCCGCGTTCATACCCTGTACGGCATCAATCTCCTGGGAAGCGGCGCCGGCGGTATGTGTGTTCTTCCTTTCATGACATTTTTCTCTCCGGACCGGTTTCCTGTTATAACAGCGCTTCCGGCAGCTGCAGCGGCACTTGTGTGGCTGTCTCTTCACCTCCGAAGGGTAGGATATAGTATCGCCGCCGGCTGCATGGCACTCATGTGTATCCTTCTTTTTACTATGGATATTTCCCTTCCACCCGACCAGTACAAAGCGCTTTCCATGCTGCGGCGTTTGGAGAAGCAGGGAGATGCCAGTCACCTGTCGGTTTCATACAACGGCCGCAGCAGGATTGATCTGTATTCTTCTCCCGCGGCTCATCAAACCCTTTTTGCCGGTCCCGGTTCTTCCGCCCTTCCTCCGGAACAGCTGATGCTGCTGGAGGATGGGGAGGTGTCCGGGATTCTCTTCGAAATCTCGGATGCCCGGGAGGCGGAGGTAATGGATTCTACACCCCAGTCTCTTCCCTACCGGCTTGCCTATTCTCCCAGGGTGCTTCTGCTGTTTGACAGCGGCAATGTCAATATCTGGCTTGGGAAGAGATTCGGAGCCCGTGAGATTGTTTTGGTCCACCCGGATCTTCGGATAATCGAGTTGATACAGGAACACACTCGCTCCGGGATACCTGTATACTTCATTGCTCAGGATCCCCGGCTCTACCTGGAACAGAACAGGGGGAAAGAGAACTTCGATATTATCCATATCGCCGGAACGGAAGGGATGCCTGCCGTCGCCGGAGGCCTCGGTTCATTGAATGAAAACCACCTGCTTACCCAGGGAGGGCTGACATCCGCATATGCCATGCTGACCGACAGGGGGTATATTTCAATAACCCGGGGAATTCAGAATCCCCCCAGGGACAATATTAAAATCTTTCGTCTGTTTGCCCGTGTATTGACCCGGGCCGGGAAACTTCCGGCGGACCATCTCCTTCAGGGGAGAAATTACCTGGCAGTGAATACTATTCTTTCAAAAAACTCCCTGGGAAATGAGGATATTCAGCGTTATAGCACCGCGTGCAAAGCCCTTTCGATAGACCCGGAATATTACCCGGGAATACCGGCGGAACCGGGAAATTATATAAATATGATTGCCGGGCCGGAAGGTTCATTTTCTTCCTGGTACCGGTACGCGGCCCTGGCGGTTGTCCGGGGAGGTGAAAATGAGTTCGGCCGGGCATATCTGTTTCAAACCAATCCCCCTAGGGATGATTCACCCTATTTTCATCACTTTTTCAAACTGGAAAGCCTTAAGGAATATATTCGAGCCTACGGGGGATTGCTGTTTCAGAGGATTGAGCTGGGTTTCATCATCCTGGTATTCAGTCTTGCCGCTGTTATTGTTTTCGCTTTTCTGCTGATACTGCTTCCACTGGCCGTGAAGCGGACCGATCTTTCGGAAGTAAAGGGTAAGTATCTGGGAATTTCTTATTTTCTCTGTATCGGCCTGGCTTTCATGTTCCTGGAAGTTGTATCAATTCAGAAGTTCGGGCTTCATTTGGGAAATCCGGTGTTCAGCGCGGCAGCAGTAATTACCTCGATACTTGTATGTGCTGGGACGGGAAGTATCACAGTCGGAAAAGTATCTTCCCGGCTTAAGAATCCGTTCCTGCTTCCCCTGTTTCCCCTTCTGGCCGTCATTACAGTGTATCTATTTCTGCCTGACCTGCTTCTCCCTTCGATCGCCGGTTTTTCTGCAATCTTCCGGTTTTTCATTGTGATTCTTCTCCTGGCACCTCCCGCGTTTTTCATGGGCTGGTTTTTCCCCCTGGGTTTATCTCTGTATCAGGGGGAAAGGAAACCGTTTATTCCCTTTGCCTGGGGAGTAAACGGCTTCGCCTCTGTGGCGGCGTCCCCGCTGGTCCTCCTCCTCTCCATGACCTTTGGCTTCCGGTTTGTCATGATCCTCTCCGGGTTGCTGTATACAGTAGCGGTTCTGTCAATTTCTGTGCTACAGTATCGACCGGAGGATTAAGCTATGGAAAAGAAAAGAATCGGCTGGATCGGTACCGGCGTTATGGGGAAATCGATGTGCGGCCATATACTTCACGCCGGCTATCCGGTAACAGTGTACACCAGGACAAAGGAGAGAGCCTCGGAGCTTCTCCAGGAGGGAGCGGTGTGGGCAGCCAGCCCGGGGGAAGTTGCCGGGTCCAGTGATATTGTCTTTTCCATCGTGGGATATCCTGCCGACGTGGAATCGGTGATTCTCGGCCCCAATGGGGTACTGGCGGAGGCGAAAGAGGGAACCATCGTTGTTGATATGACCACCTCGGAACCTTCACTGGCGATTACAATTTCACGGGAGGCCGGTAAAAAGGGAGTAGAGAGCCTGGATGCTCCTGTTTCAGGCGGGGATGTGGGGGCAAAAGAGGCGAGGCTCGCCATTATGGTGGGGGGAAAGAAAGCGGTTTTTGATGAGGTTACCCCATTTTTCGAGATCATTGGAAAGAATATCGCCTACATGGGAAAAGCAGGCGCGGGACAGCACACGAAGATGGTCAACCAGATTCATATTTCCACCACCATGATCGGCCTGGTGGAATGCCTGTTGTACGCATATAAAGCCGGGATTGATCTGGAGGAGGTGATCCAGGCGATCGGCGGAGGGGCCGCGGGATCCTGGTCTCTGAATAACTACGGCCCCCGGATTGCACGTAGGAATTTCGATCCCGGCTTTTTTGTCAAACACTTCGTGAAAGATATGGATATCGCTCTCAAGGAGGCCCGGAACATGCATCTTTCGCTTCCCGGCCTGTCCATGGCACACCAGTTTTACGTTGCCGCCATGGCTGAGGGGTATGAGAACCTTGGCACCCATTCTCTCTACAAAGTCTTCGAGAGGATGAACGGTATAGAAGGTCAATGAGAGCACAAATTCCTGTCCCCTATTCCGGAGGGCTTATCCTCTCATACACATGCAATGCCCGGTGCGGCCAGTGCATGTATGCCTGTTCCCCTGAATGGGATGCCCACTGGATGTCGGACCACGACCTGGAATTAATCCTGGATCAGCTCTCCCGAACGATTCTTCCCGCACCTTCCGGGGCGGATACCATCAGCCTTGCCCACGGCCTCCATTTCACCGGGGGTGAACCCTTTTTGAACTTCGAGCTGTTAGTCAGGGCCGTGGAAACAGCGGAGGAGATGGGAATTCCATCAACATTTGTGGAAACAAACTCCTACTGGGCGGTGAACAAAAAAACGGCGCAGGATAAGCTGAAACTGCTGAAGGCAAAGGGACTGAAGGGGATCATGCTGTCGGTGAACCCCTTCTACCTGGAATATGTCCCCTTCGAAAGAACTGAGGCAGCCATCGAGGCTTCTTACGAACTGTTCGGTGAGAACATGATTATCTACCAGTGGGAGTATTATAAAAAATTCAAACAGCTCGGAATGAAAGGAATCGTTCCTTTTGAGGACTACCTGGAAATCGAAAACCGGGATGAGTTTGCCCGGAACGTCGAGTTTTTTCTCACCGGCCGGTCCGCCTACACGATGGAAGAACGGCTCCCCGGCTTTTTCCCCAAGTACCCTCCTGAAATCCTGACGGGCCGGCCCTGCATGCCCGAGTTCCTCCGAAACTGGCACAACCATTTCGACAACTACGGTAATTACATGCCCGGGTACTGCGGAGGGATCAGCCTCGGCGACTGCAGGAATCTGGACGACCTGCTGGAGAATGGTATCGAGGTACATGAGGGAGAAATTCTCTATTACCTGATTACCGGGGACCTGGGCGGCGTGTTCGAACTGGCCCTGGATGCGGGGTACGCTGTTCAGGAAGAGGGCTACTTCGGAAAGTGCCACCTCTGCGCGGATCTCAGGAAACACCTATCCCGGACCGGAGAACATCGGGAACTTGCCCCTCAGCAATTCTACGAGCAATTAAAATAGATAGTCCCTTCTAAATTTATTCTCTTGCTCCTTCGTAAATGATAGCGTAGTCCCGCCGGCTTGCCTTCTCCCACCAGGCTGCCGGTTCCACAAACCAGTTGCCGAAGGCTTCCGGGGTTACCGTCCCTTGCTCCATTATCCAGGTCATTAGGTAGTATCTCAGGTCCTGAATTGTGGAGGAGAGGGTTCGGGACGCGAACTCGGAAGGATCGATCCCGGCCCCTTTGGATATATGGCCGCCTCCGCCGTTACCCCGGTAGGAGTTGATTGCGACTTTATAAGTTTTATCCATTTTGAAAGGACGCCCGTCGGAGAATGATTTGATTTGCACCCGTTTTCCCTGGGGTTTCGATACGTCCACCACATAATCGATGCCTGCAGCTGAATCGTAGTTGTAGTACCTGGTGTAGGTATCATATGAGCTATACCGTTCGTTCCAGATCAGCTTTCCGTCCTCATCTCTTTTAAATCGGATCAGGTGGTCCTCCGGGCTTGCCATGGTACCGAACCATCCGCCGTAAGAATACTCCAGGAAGTCTTTTATTTCCTGACCGGTCATACTCATGGTATACAATAAATTTTCGTACCGGTAGAGGCTGAACATATCCCGCACGTAGATGTCGCCTTTTGAAATTTCAGCGCTGGAGGAGAGAGGGGCGGCGAAAGAGACATCCGCGCCGGTCAGTTCCAGCTGGATGCGGTGAATCAGGTCGATGAAAGGGGTGTCCCCGAAGAGCGCGGGCTTTGAGGAAATGGTCCTGGTAAAGTTGCCGATAGGCTGGGAGACCCAGCTTCGCACTTCGTTAAACAAGGGGTCGAATGTGGTCATGAACTCCGGGTCGGGTTCAAAATCTTCCATGGAAACTACGCTGCCGGCTAT
>Ga0180435_10007709_pt1 | contig 10233 bp, 10 predicted proteins | sample SS_ome_3_FD_132467 | JGI IMG/M metagenome (GOLD analysis project Ga0180435, IMG submission 132467) | Hypersaline lake sediment archaeal communities from the Salton Sea, California, USA - SS_3_S_1 metaG | ecosystem: Environmental > Aquatic > Non-marine Saline and Alkaline > Hypersaline >... | reverse complement strand
TTTAGTTTCAGACTATCAACCAACTTATCTATAGCTGAAATTATTATGAGTATAGCCTTTTTTGTTTAACGCTCAAGGCTTACTGCAATATAGCAAGCTCGGCTCCTCGGATCCTAAAGGGTAATTCCCGAAAATAACATAAAACCCATGGCCATCAAGCCGGTTACGATCATGGTAATTCCGAACCCTTGCAGACCCTCGGGGATATCAGCGTATCTCAGCTTGATTCGTATGGCAGCCATGGAAACAATTGCCAGGAGCCAGCCGGTGCCGGAACCAATACCAAAAATGAGCGATTCCATGAAGGTATATTCACGCTCCACCATGAACAGGGATGTCCCCAAGATGGCACAGTTGACTGTGATCAATGGTAGAAAAACCCCCAGGGCATTATAAAGGGCCGGAGAGAAACGGTCGATGACCATTTCCACGGCTTGCACCATGGCAGCAATAACGGCGATAAAGGTAATAAATTTTAAATAACTCAAATCGGCCTGGGGCAGTCCCGCCCAGGTCAGCGCACCTGGTGATAGCAGGTAATTATAGATCAGCCAGTTCATGGGCGCAGTGATGGAGAGGACAAAGACAACCGCAAAGCCCAGGCCGATGGAGGTCTCCATGTTTTTAGAGATGGCCACAAATGAACACATACCCAAAAAATAAGCCAGCAGGATATTGCCCACAAATACCGAGTTTAAGAAAATACTGATCAGATTTTCCATGGTTACATCTTTTCAAGACACCTGGTACCTTGGTCCAGGTTAACTTCACAGGCTTTGCCTGCTAAGTTTCAAAGAAATCGCGATGGGTTCATGAAACCCAAATATGTCTGATTCAAGCGACTTCTTTATTTATTGCCTGTAAGCGTGTTTTGAAGCCATACCAGCAACCCAATAATGATAAAAGCGGCCGGGGCCAGCAGCATAAATCCCATATCTTCATAGCCCAGTTTATAGGCCAGGTTGGGAATGACCTGATACCCCAACAGCTTACCCGATCCCAGCAATTCCCGAATAAAGGCCACACTGATTAAGACAGATCCATAGCCAGCACCATTGCCTAAACCATCTAAAAATGACAATCCCGGTGGATTTCCCAGGGCATACGTCTCGGCCCGTCCCATGACGATACAGTTGGTAATGATCAATCCCACAAATACTGATAATTGTTTACTGATATCGTACAAAAAAGCCCGCAACACCTCATCAGCAATGATCACCAGCGAGGCGATCACACTTAATTCCACGATCATGCGAATATTGCGAGGTATTACGTGCCGCAGCAGCGAAATAGTCAGATTTGAAAAAGATAAAACAAAAGTCAATGATAAGCTCATGACAATGGCCGTTTTCAGCTGTACCGTCACTGCCAATGCCGAACAGATTCCAAGCATTTGGATGGAGATGGGGTTCTCTTGCAGTAAGGGCACGGAAAAAGCCCTGAAATGTTTGGTCTTGGTCAGTTTCATGGTTCCTCGATTTGAATCGTTTGTTGCGATCGAAATTGAATCGATACCGGCTCATATTCCAACAGCACTTCTTTGAGTCCCGCCGTCAAAAACTTACCTGTGAGTGTGGCACCACTGATACCGTCTACATAGTTGGGCAGCTTGTCCTGTGGAAACGAGTCCGGTAAATAGCCTTTGGCAATTGAAACCGACACGAGATTGCCCATCCGATCCAAAATCTGCTTGCCCTCAAAATTCTTTTGAAACCAATCCTTTTCGATCTCTCCACCCAGACCTGGGGTTTCGGAATGTTTATACACCGTAAACCCGGCCACCGTCGACCCGTCACGCTCAATGGCCAGATATCCGAAGATCTTCCCCCATAATCCTCTGGTATTAATGGGCAAAATGTAGGCAGCCACCTGTTGGTCCTTTACGTATAAATAGATGGGTAAGGATTTTTCAGGCACCGTGGCGGCATCCATGATCTGCCCATCTGGCGAAACCCAGAGACTTCGAATACTCTGTTTATAAATTTCTTGTATTTTTTCCTTAGATACCGCCGCGCTGCTCTCCAGCAAGCCGACTGCTCTAAGGATATTTTTCTTTTTGTCTACCTCAATGTTTTCCAACTGTCTCTGTTTCAATCCGGCAGCACCAGCTGTCAATAGCAGACTGCATATCACCGCGGTGATCAATGCAAATAATATGGACTTGGCATAACTAGACATTGGGTATTCTCTTGTCGAGCCGGATTCTAATCACAACATAATCCAGCAAAGCCGAAAATAGGTTCATAAAAAGGATTGCCAGCATAATGCCCTCGGGAAATGCCGGGTTAAAAACGCGAATCAGGATAGTCAGGGCACCAATACAAAAGCCATAGATCCACCGCGAGGCATTCATGCCGGGTGCCGACACCGGATCGGTAGCCATATAAGCAATGCCAAAGGCCGATCCGCCCATGACCAAATGATAAAGGGGATTCAAACCAAACCAGGCTGGACTCGAATCTCCAGCCAATAAATTCAAAAATAGACCAGCGGTTAGGATGCCGAGTACTCCGCCGATGATGATTCTGAAGCTGGCAACCCCAACCAAAATGAGCAGACCCGCCCCCAGAAAACAGAGTAGAGCCGAAGTGGCACCAATACTGCCTGGATATAACCCCCATAGTAATTTCAGAAAGGAATACTCTGCCTGCATCAAAATGGTTTCGATGCTATCACCAGGGGTCGTCAATTTGGCGATGGCCAACGGGGTTGCCATGCTGACGGCATCCACAGCCGCCTCTTTGGCTTGATGGACGGCCACCCAGACAGGATCTCCGGACATGTTGCCAGGATAGGCAAAAAATAAAAATGCGCGCCCGGTTAAGGCTGGATTAAGTATATTGCGCCCGGTACCACCAAAAATCTCCTTGCCAATGACGACCCCAAAGGAAATGCCCACAGCCACCTGCCAAAGTGGTATGGTAGGCGGCAGGGTCAGCGGAAACAGCATGCCGGTAACCAGCAAGCCCTCGCTGATGGGATGCTTGCGAATGGTCGCAAAAGTGGTTTCCCAAAAAAAACCAACCGCATAGGTAACCAAAATTATGGGCAATACCAGACGCAGACCCCGAAGCATGACGGGTATAAATTCCGTGCTCTGCCCTGAAAAAAGATTGGATTGATAACCTGCATTGTAAATACCAAAGAACAAAGGCGCGGCCAAGGCCACCAAAACAAAACTCATGTAGCGTTTTAGATCCAGACTATCACGCACATGGGCATCCTGCTGGGTACTGTGACCCGGAATGAAAAAAAACGTCTCGGTGGCATCAAAGAAAGGGTATAGAAAGGATAAGCGGCCGCCCGCCTCAAAATACTGGCGGTATTTGTCAAATTGTTTTTGGATGAATTTCATAATTAAAAAGGATTCCAGGATCCAAGGGGTCAAGGGGTCGAGCAACTGGTGACTAAAAGCTTAAAGCAATTAGTGGATTTTAGCTTTATGCGATGGTTTAGATTATTTCTTGGAGTCTAGTATCCAATAGCCCAAAAGCAACCACTTGAATCCTAGAACCCTTGACTCCTTGAACCCTATTATATTTTAAAGGAATGCCTGATCAATTGCTTGGCCTTAATCAATTGGAGGAACATCCCAAACTACGATATTTCCTTGTAATACGCCTCCCGTGCTGCCTTTAACTGGGCCTGAATATCGATTTTACAGGGACAGACATACGTGCACAGTCCGCACGATACGCAGTCCAAGAGCCCATGGGCTAAAGCCTCCTCCACTTCACCGGCCAAAACACTTTTTAAGGTAAACTGCGGTAAAATGTCCACGGCACATACATCCGTACAATAGCCGCAGTTGACACAAGACCGCAACTCACCGTGCATGCCGCAATCCATGGGCTGCTGGGCTTTGCTGAGTGCGGATAGGAACGCGCGGGAATGGCTGGGTTTGCTTAGACCGGGTCGAGCAAAGCCAAACATTTCTGGCACGTCCCCTTCGGGTAGGATGACCACCGCGGTTTCAAGAAATCCCAGATAGTCATCTGCATTCGACCGGTATCCACTGAAAACACCCCCGCTTATATATCGGAAACCCGCTGTTGTGGATTGAGAAAGACCGGTAATGTGTTCCAGGGAGACGCCGATGCGTGTCGCCAGGTGCTGCGGATTTGGGGCGCCGATGCCAGCCACGACAACGGTTCGCTCAATGGGATAGCGGCCATTTTTTAGTAAGTCTGCCAAATGCAGCAGATTTTGGCCACTTATGGTCCAGGCCCGATTTTCGGTCGGACTCTTTTTGATATGATAAAGCAAGACGCCTGGATCTCCCGCCGGATAGGGTCCTGTAACCAAATGGGTTGCCAGGCCCTTCAAACCATTTGCCCCGGCCAATTCATCTGTGACCGTCAGGTATACCTGATCAGACAATTTCCTTAGTATCTCTATACCATATTTCAATAAATCTAGATCATTACCCAGGTAGGCTTTCGGACTCGGTTGAAATGGCTCTCTGGAATCAAGGTTGACGATGATAGCGGGCGGACTCGATTCTGGATCGGGATAATCATAAAACGGTAATCCGCGAAAAAGGCTCCATAGCCCACCTGCTAAAATGAATTCCACCAGGTCAACCCGTGCCGTCCCTCCGATCTCGGATAGGGGCAGAGGATTAAATTTGATTTGTTTTTCGTGATCATCCAAATCGATGATGATTTCTTGGATTACCCGCCGTTTTCCGAATCGAATTTTGGCAATTTGACCACCGCCTGGTGAAAGAAATTTCACGGCAGGGTTACGTTTATCCTCGAACAGAATCGATCCGATTTGAACGGTATCCCCCTCCTTCACATGCAATCGTGGTTTGATAAACGGGATTCTCTCTGGTAGCAAAGCCACCTTTTTGGGCTGGGTGGATTCGGCCACATTATGGGTTGGCTGGCCCAATATAGGCAGATTATATCCTTTGCGAATTCGTATGGTTTTCATCTGTTTTTCAAAGCTTTAGAGAATGCATGACCAATCTCTTCCATAACCTAAGGGACACTTTCTGTCGATCTTTATTTTCAAATGAATCATATTCTGATAATTATCATTTTGTAGGGAGAAATCAACACCTGGCTACTACAAAGTGGTTTCAATTGGTATGCAATTCCTTGCCATTCGCATGGTAATTGCTGATATTAAACGAGAAAGGAAAAAATGACGTCTAAAACCCAGACCATCAAGCAAGTTTGTGAATGCAAAAATTGCGGTAATGAAGCTGAAATGGAGATCACCTGCTCTTTGGCAGAGGTTGATACTGCCGCCGATACAAGCAAGGAAAATTCTGGCGATACCCATACCCACCGGGTTAAGGGATCCGCCACCTGCAGTCATTGCGGCAATGAAGCCGACATGTGGGTTGACCTGCCCTAGTGATCGTGAGCTTGTAAGCGAGGCCTGTTTGGCACAATCTTAGCATCGATCCGGATCAGTAAAGAAATCGTTTGAATCGGGCGAAAAGCAGAGCTTTTAACAAAGCAATAGAGCAGCGATCAATTGCCTTTATCACGGGCCCATAGGACCCGGCTTTTCACTCGATTCATGTGCTCCAGCCACTGCGTTTCCACGCCACCGCGATTTTTTATAACTTTCCAGGCATAGCCCACACCTATCACCTGGCCCAGAGAGCGACCCAGAAAGAGCCTCTCTGGGTTTGTATGACTGGAAAGTAATCAACTCTTGACAGAAATGGATCTTTGGCTTAGGGATTGGAAGCATATTCACCCTTTGAATTTGAATTCCCCGCTGCTTGCTGCAGGGATAGGAATTTTGATCTTTCTTCTGGGAGCTGACGATGACCTTTCGGCCTGCGGCGAAAGGTACGCGTTATCATAAATTCGTGGCACACGATATTATCTTAGGTTAACATGCTAGAATCACGTCCAATAGAACGAAAACCGCCACTGAAGCCCAAAAATTTGAGGACAACCCAGCAACGTACGATTGTACTTGAAGAGATACGCGCCTCAAACCGCCATCCCAGTGCGGATGAGCTATATAGCCGGGTAAAAAAAAGACTGCCACGGATTAGTCTGGCCACCGTGTACCGCAATCTTGAGATTCTGACGCAACTGGGTGAGATTCAGGAGCTCAAACTCAGCGGGTCGTTGAAACGCTATGATTGGAATCCCAACAAGCACTATCATATCCGCTGCATAAATTGTGATCGGGTCGATGATGCGCCCATCGCCCCACTGAATCAGATTGAAGATGACTTATACGAAGCCACTGTTTTTGAAATCATCGGACACAATTTAGAATTTACTGGTTTATGCCCCGATTGCACCCGTAAGGATCGCCAAGCCTAAGTTTAACGTGCCGCAGTCTGAAATCCGTTGAAAGTCCAGCGAAAATTAAATGATAATACGGTTTCCGCTAGACAACAGCCGTGTGAAACCCCTGCAAAGCGAATTTTTGACATACAAACGACACTGCAATTCTGACATTTCAACCTGACAACTCAAGAGGAAAGCCATGCAAGAAAGCAATAATATCCTGAATACAGGCCTGAGGGGCGTCACCGTTGCCAGCACGAAAATTAGTGATGTGGATGGTGCTGCAGGCAAACTCATTTACCGCGGCTATCTTGCTAAGGATCTTGCCGGCCAGGTGACCTTTGAAGAAGTTATTTATCTGCTACTTTATGAAAAGCTCCCGGATGAGGAAGAACTAAAAAACTTCCGGCCACTGCTGGCTAAAGAGCGAAATATTCCGGACCAACTGGTCGACATGCTAACAAACAGCCCCAAAGATGCCCTGCCCATGGACGTGCTACAATCGGCCGTTTCGGTTTTGGCCCAATATGATCCGGATATTCGGGAAACCAGTCATGAGGCCGCTACAAAAATGGCCATACGCCTCATCGCCAAGTTTGGTACCATCGTCGCTTACTGGGATCGTATTCGTAACGACAAACCCATTATCGCTCCAGATCCTGAGCTGGGCCATGCCGCCAATTTTCTGTATATGTTAAACGGCGAAGTTCCTGACCAGGAGTTGGCTAATTATTTTGATGTTTGCCTGGTGTTGCATGCCGAGCATTCCTTCAACGCTTCCACCTTCTCTGCTCGCCAGGTTGCCTCAACTCGCGCCCATATGTATGCGGCCATCGCTGCCGGTGTAGGATCGCTTTCAGGTGCACTCCATGGCGGCGCCAACACGCGGGTCATGCAGATGCTGCTGGAAATTGGCTCCCTGGACAACATCGAAAATTATGTCCGTAAAATATTGGAAACCGGTGGTGTCATCATGGGACTGGGCCACGCGGTTTACCAAACGGATGATCCCCGTGCTCATATTCTGGCGCCCATGTCTAAAGTCCTTGGCGACCGGGCGGGTGAACCCCTTTGGTATCAGATGTCTAAAGAATTGGAGCAGGTCGGCAAAAAAGCCTTTAAAGAGAAAAAAGGCCGCGATATTTACGTCAATGTCGATTTTTATAGTGCCTCCCTGTATTATTACATGGGAATCGCTGTTGATTTGTTCACACCGGTATTCGCCATCGCCCGCGTAGCCGGCTGGGCCGCCCATGTTCTCGAAGAGCAGTTTGCTGGCGCCGCACCCAAACCGGCTCTATATCGCCCTGAATCCGACTATGTGGGCGAATACTGTGGCCCGGATGAGTGCGCTTTTGTACCCATTGATGAACGTTAGATGTAATTTCAATATCACTGCCAACTTAGCGCGTATCGCCGGAGGCGGTGCGCGTTTTTTTTGCACTTGCCAATCGCTTGGCGTGGCTTATAATTTATCTGAAACAATACCCAATATTGTAAAAAAGTGATTTGGAGGGAGACGCAGTTATGGCAGACGATCAAGAAGCCCAGATGGAACAGGCCCAAAGGGAAATCGAAAAACTATTTCAAAACATTCAAAACGAAATCCCAATTTTTTTGTTTGCGCAGCCCGGTATCAATGATGTTTTTAGCGATGCTGCCCGGCAGGGATTGCGCTTTTTCCGCCAGCTGACCGATAAAATCACCCTCAAGGAATATAATTTAGGTCATGAAATGGCCCAAAATTGGGGTGTTCACAGTTCGCCCACATTGGTTTTGGCCCCGGAAACCTACAATATTCACTGGCTGGGTGCGCCCTTGGGAGAGGAGGGCCGCATTTTTCTGGAAGCCATGCTCTTGATTGGGACGGGACAGAGCCAACTTTCGGAGCCATCCAAACAGGTTATCCAACGCCTGGATTCGCCCCGCCAGGTAAAAATATTTGTAAGCGCTTCTTGCCCTTACTGCCCGCAACAGGCCCAAAATGCGCTCAAAGCCGCCATTGAAAAACCCGATCTGGTTTCTCTAGAGATCATTGATATTCAAGCCAATCCCGAGTTGGCTGAAACCTATGCCGCCCAATCCGTACCCCAGACCTACGCCAACGATCTTTTGATTGCCCAGGGTGCTCAATCCGAGGAATTGTTTGTATCGTCCTTGGATAAACTGGAACAGCAAACGGTATTTATACCCGATAGCCAAGAAACAGAGGTCGAAACTGATCTGGTTATCATCGGCGGTGGCCCGGCTGGCCTGAGTGCCGGCATCTATGCCGCGCGTAGCGGGCTAAAAACCGTTGTGGTGGAAAAAGGCGTTTTAGGCGGGCAGGTGGCCTTGACACCCGTTGTAGAGAACTATCCTGGTCTGAAACAGGTGGGGGGCAAAACCTTGGTAGACATTATGGTGACCCATGCCCTTGAGTATGTGCAGATATTTCCCGGAGAGGAGGTTGTGGGCATAGAACCGGGAGAACCAATTAAAATACAGACCAGCCGCCGACAGTTCAACACCAAAACGGTCCTAATGGCCACCGGTGCTTCCCATCGCCATTTGGGTGTGCCCGGTGAGCAACGCCTGGGCGGCCATGGCGTCAGCTACTGCGCCACCTGCGATGGCGCTTTGTTCAAAGGCCGCAAGGTCATCATCGTTGGCGGTGGTAACAGCGCTGCCACCGAGGCCCTCTATTTAAAGAACGTCGGGGTCGATGTAACCATCGTCCATCGCCGTGACACGCTCAAATCGCAGGATGTCCTGGTTCAAAACCTTATCCAGAACAATATCCCCATCCTGTTCAATACCGAGGTGCGCGAGATCCGCGGCAAACATTTTGTGGAGCAAGTGGTTTTGTATAACAACACCAAAGATGAAACCACAGAGATGGCAGTGGATGGTGTTTTCATGGCCATCGGCTACGATCCCACCAACGATCTTGCCCAGAAATTTGGGCTGGAACTCACCCAGGATGGTTTTATCAAACATGATAATTACCGTACCAACATTCCCGGAATTTATACTGCCGGCGACGTGGCCGGCGGGTACAAACAGATTGTAACCGCAGCCGGCCATGGTGCTGAGGCCGCCATTGTCATATTCGAAGATTTGATCGATCCTTACTGGAAATAAAAGGAATGGCCCAAAGTTCGCGGGCCATTCTTTCTAACATTAATTTTTGGAACAAAAACTTATTTATGGACAAGAAAACCGTTGAGCATAGCAGCGTTATCATGCGGCATATGGTGCAGCCTCAGGATGCCAATCTGGCCGGAATTACCCATGGTGGCGTGGTTATGAAGCATATCGACGATGCTGCCGGCGTTGTGGCCATCAAGCATACTGGTTGCGCCGTGGTTACTGCCTCCATCGATCGGCTCGATTTTCACAATCCCGTATACATCGGCAACCTGCTCACAATCAAAGCCAGTGTCAATCTGGTGGGGCGAACCTCCATGGAGATCGGTGTGCGCGTTGAAGCCGAGGATATTACCAGCGGCCAAATCCGGCACACGGCCTCGGCCTATCTCACCTTTGTAGCTCTTGATTCCGACGGCAAACCCACTCAGGTACCCGGACTGGCTCTCGTCACGGATGAAGAGAAGCGTCGCAACCGGGAAGCCAATGACCGCCGAACGGTTCGCTTGGCAGAAAAATCAAAAGAAAAGAAATGCCGGCAGGATCCCAAGGACTGCAATTTATCCCAGGCTTTAAATCAATCTAAATAACCGACAATGTATGCTATTATCCATTTTAGTGGCATTAGTCGCTGGCACGCTGGAAGGCTAGAAGGCTGGGATGCATTTTAAAGCCCGAATGAAGAATATCGATCATGGAATAACGAATGCGGAAGTTTGCCAATGGCCATGAGCAAGACTTCGTCATTCAAGATTTTGCAATCGGCATTCGATATTTCACACGAGTCTTTTAGGTGTTTAGACTGTCAGGCTGTTAGCAGCTAAGAGCAAACAGC
>Ga0180435_10007708_pt1 | contig 10234 bp, 7 predicted proteins | sample SS_ome_3_FD_132467 | JGI IMG/M metagenome (GOLD analysis project Ga0180435, IMG submission 132467) | Hypersaline lake sediment archaeal communities from the Salton Sea, California, USA - SS_3_S_1 metaG | ecosystem: Environmental > Aquatic > Non-marine Saline and Alkaline > Hypersaline > Sediment... | reverse complement strand
CTGGATCTGTCTATTGTCCAATGGGACCAGCCGGAGCACAACGCTGCGCTTCTGGTCCACTACGACAATACGACCGAGACCTCGACGGAGTACCGGTTCGATGCCGTGAATCCATTCCACGTCGAGATCGCGCACATCGAAGACTGTCTGACGCGTCGCGAGCAGGGCGGCCCGACCATCGTGGACGGTTACAACGTGGACCTTGTGATCGAGTCGATGGCGATCTCGAGTCGCGAGCGGCGGCCTGTGGTGCTGGATTGGGAGGTCCGAGAGTAACCGGGACAGGTGGATCGGGCAACGTCTGTGTTGGCAAGATCCACCTGTCCGCGTGGTCGCGGCACGGGATCAACGAACGGAACGTTCGCGCGATCCCGTGTCACGGTGATGGATTCGGCTACGTCAGGTGATTCGGATCCGTGACGCGTTGGTCGACGACGACTTTGTCCTTGGACGTGGCCTGCATCTCGGCGATGAAGGCGTCGTAGGTGGCGCGGTCAACGGGCAGATCCACGGGTTGGTCGGCGTGGCCCGATAGCAGGATGGCGTTCGCGAGCTCGAGGCTGCGGATAGCCTCTGGACCTGGCGAAAGCACGTCCTCACCATAGAGGATGGCGCGCGCGACGTTGCGCACGATCTCGTCGTGGCCCGTGGAGGCCTCCGTGACCTCGACCTCGATCTCCTCTACCTCCGGCTTGCCCCACATCGCCTCCGTCGTGTCCGAGGCAGCTCGGACGCCGGGCGTGACCTGCCAGAAGCGGAGTTGCCCGTGTTCCAGCACCAGCTTGCCCAGCTCGCCGCACAGCTCGATGCGCGTGCCTGTCGGATAGTCGTTGACGGTCTCCAGGAAGTAGCCGATAGCGCCGTTGGCGTATGTCAGAAGCGCGCTGGCCTCGTCCTCGACCTCGATGACGTGCTGGCGTGTGTTGACGTCGGCGATGACGCGCGACGGCATCCCGGCGAGCCACGTGAAGATGTCCATGCCGTGGGGTGCCTGGTTGAGCAGCACGCCGCCGCCCTCTCCTTTCCAGGTGGCCCGCCAGCCGGCGGAGTTGTAGTAGGCCTGGCTGCGGAAGTGACAGTCGGTGAGGAGTGTGCGGTAGAGTTCGCCCAGCTTCCCCTCATCCACGAGGCGCTTGGCGGCCTGGTAGATGGGGAAGGTGCGCTGCTGGAACATGACGGCGAATACGACGCCGGTGCGCTCCGCCGCGTCGATCATCGCCTGTGCGCCCGAGACCGTGACCGCCATCGGTTTCTCACTGATGACGTGGATGCCACGCTCCATAGCGTCCACGGCGATGGGCGGGTGGAAGTAGTGAGGCGTGGCGACGATGACCGCGTCCACCAGGCCGCTCTCCAGCAGATCGACGTGGTTGTCGAAGCCGGGCACCTCGTACATCTCGGTGGCCGCGGCGAGTGCCTCGGGCGAGATGTCGCAGACGGCGGTCAGGGTGGCTTCCTCGATACGAGGCATATTGCGGGCGTGCCCGTTGCCCATGCCGCCGACGCCGATGATGCCGAAACGAACGGGGGATTCCATTTGCGCCTCCTAGCGTGCGTGCTATTGGTAGGGTGAGTATATACTGGGTACTGCGAAGTCAGAAGTTCTCCGAGGTGTCTGCGATGGCGGCGAAAGGTGGGTGGAGAACGGTCGGTGTCTCTGGACGCTTGGCAGCGGGAGACTGGTGCCCTCAGGTCGCGGACGACGGCAACCGCGACATCCTGTTGTCCGGCAACGACCTGCGCAGGGCCGGCCAGGCTGTCCTGCCGGCGGGGTCCGATGTCGACGGCGTGGTAGAGGTGAGGTCGCGATGAAGGTCACAGGGATTGAGACGCATATCTGCCATGCCTACCGCACCAACTGGGTCTTCGTGAAGGTGCTCACCGACGCCGGTATCCACGGTGTGGGTGAGTCCACGCTGGAGATGCGGGAGCGAGCCGTCGAGACCGCGATCCAGGAGCTGGAGCCTTATCTGGTGGGGCGAGACCCGCACGATGTGGAGGCGTTCTGGCACGACGCGTGTCGTGACGCCTATTGGCGTGGCGGCCCTGTCTTGATGAGCGCGCTCGCCGGTGTGGAGATGGCGCTGTGGGACATCAAGGGCAAGGCCCTGGGGGTGCCTGCCTACACGCTTCTGGGCGGCAAGGTGCGTGACCGTGTGCCCTGCTATGCCAACGGCTGGTACGTGCCGGCCAAAACACCGGACGAGTTCGCCGAGAAGGCGCAGTCGGCCGCCGATGTCGGCTTCAAGGGGCTGAAATGGGATCCCTTTGGGTCGGCCTATCGCGTGCTGGAGCGTCAGGCGTTCCACGAGGCGATGGATTGCGTGGCCGCGGTGAGGGATGCCGTGGGTGACCGGGTCGAGGTGATCATCGAGGGACACGGGCGCTTCGACGTGCCCACAGCCGTGCGCGTCGGCAGGGCCCTGGCGGCGTACGATATCCTGTGGTTCGAGGAGCCTATCCCCCCGGGCAATCTAAAGGGACTGGCGGACGTGAGGCGGCGGGTGGATGTGCCCATCGCTGCCGGTGAGCGGCTCTACAGCCGGTGGGACTTCCGCGAGTTCTTTCGCCTTGGCTGCGCCGACTTCATCCAGCCCGATGTCAGCCACGCGGGTGGAATCTCCGAGGTGCGCAAGATCGCGGCGATGGCGGAGTGCCACAACATCCTGGTCTGTCCGCACAACCCGAGCGGTCCGGTGGCCAACGCGGCGACGCTCCAGATCGCGGCCTGCACGCCGAACTTCTACCTCCTGGAGACGATGGCCGGCGACGTGCCCCATCGAGGAGAGGTGAGCACCGAGCGCGTGCGCTTCGACCGCGGGATGATGTCGATTCCTACCGAGCCGGGGCTTGGTATCGACCTGGACGTGGCGGCGATCGGCCGATACCCCTATCAGATGTGCAAGCTCCGCCACTATACGGGAGCACTGACCGATATTCGGCCCGATGATGCGCGATCGTACTTCGAGCCGGACACAGCCGACGGCGCGTAGGGAGCCAGCGCCGGTGTACGCTGCGACGATATTGCTCTCCGCGCTGCTGCTCTTCCTAGTGCAGCCATTGATCGGTCGCTACATCCTGCCCTGGTTCGGCGGATCGTCAGCGGTGTGGTCTGCCTCCATGCTCTTCTTCCAGGTGCTCCTCCTGGTGGGCTATCTCTACAGCCACGTGCTGGCCCGGCGTCTGTCTCGCAGGCACCAGATGCGCCTCCATTCCGCACTGGTGGCCCTGTCCGTGCTGCTGCTCACCGCGAAAGTGCTCTTGTGGGAGACGCCCATCACGCCGCCGGCGCACTGGGCGCCGATGCCTGACCAGTCTCCAGTGGGCCGCATCCTGGTGACATTGGCCGCCGCTGTTGGGTTGCCCTATCTCGTGTTGTCGACCACGAGTCCCCTGGTGCAGACCTGGTTCGCCGAGCGCTACCCGGACAGGTCTCCCTACCCTCTGTACGCGCTCTCCAACGCCGGCTCCGTCGTCGCGCTGCTGGCCTATCCGCTACTGCTGCAGCGGCTCCTCACGACATCTGGACAGGCGTGGGTCTGGGTGTCCGGCTACGTGGGGTTCGCCGCATGCGCGGGTGCGGTGGCCTGGTTGACGCAGCGCAGGCGCGCCACCGAGATGAGTGAGGCGCGGCCCGCGGCACGCGATGGACGGGTCGTCTGGTGGCGCCCAGTCCTCTGGGTGGCGCTTTCGGCGACTAGCACGGTGATCCTGCTGGGTGCCACCAACGAGATGACCCAGAACGTCGCGGCGGTGCCGCTGCTTTGGGTTGTGCCGCTGACGGTGTACCTGCTGACCTTCGTCCTGGCGTTCTCTCTTCCGAAGGCGTCGTCTCGCTGGTACCTGTATTTGCTGGCTGCGGCAATGCCTGCCCTCCGCATCGTGCTTCTCTGGGGTGGGAGCTTCCCGATCCTGTTCCAGCTGGGGACGCATATCCTCATCGTGCTGGCTGCGTGCCTCACGTGTCACGGTGAGTTGGCTCGACTACGTCCGGCACCGTCACGGCTGACAGACTTCTACCTTGCTGTGGCCGCCGGCGGAGCTCTTGGCGGTGTCTTTGTGAGCCTGGTTGCCCCCGTGGCTCTGGATAGCTTCTGGGAGCTGCCGATCGGTGTCTTGGTGTGTTGGGTGTTGGCCGGTGTGAGTCTGCTGGTGGGGCGGGCGGCGCTGCCGGAGCGACTACTGCGCAGAAACCTGTGGCAGGTCCTGCTGGCTGCTCTCGCGACGCTCTATGGCGGTGAGATACTGTGGTCCTCGGTCAGGATCGTCTACGCATCCACATTGGCCGCCACCCGCAACTTCTACGGCGCCCTGCGCGTCCAGCGCATGGTCCTGGGCGATGGCACGGTCCCGAATGCCACGCGTCTGGTGCACGGACTGACGATCCACGGTGTGCAGTTTGACGACGCTGCGATGCGGGTTGCGCCGACCAGTTACTTCGCGCCGACCAGCGGCGTGGGCGTGGCGATGTCGGGGCTGCGGCGTAACGCAGAGCTGGACGGACGGGCGCCGCGGATAGGCGTACTGGGGCTAGGCATCGGTACGCTAGCCGCTTACGCCGAGCCTGGTGATGTGATGCGGTTCTATGAGATCGATCCCCAGGTCATCGCCTTTGCCGAGGGGGACGGCGGCTACTTCAGCTATCTCGAGGACTCCGACGCAGAGATTGAGATCGTGACCGGCGATGCCAGGTTGAGCTTGGAGCGCGAATTGGCGCAGGGTGGGAGCGTGGACTACGATATGCTCGTCGTCGATGTCTTCAGCGGCGATGCGCCACCGGTGCACCTGCTGACCCGCGAGTCGCTCGAGGTCTACCTGGCGCACCTTGCGCCCAAGGGCGTGCTGGCCCTCAACATCAGCACGATGCACCTGAACCTCAAACCAGTCATCGCCGCGCTTGCGCTTGACGCAGACCTCGCCGGCGTCGTGGTGGAGGACAACGGCGATGGGTGGATGAGCTTCCCCTCACGGTGGGTGCTGATGGCGCGCAGCGCGGAGACCCTGGTGTCCCTCGCGCCGACTGCGTTTCCGAATCTCGCCGCGTCCGCAGACCCTGCCGTGCGCCTCTGGACCGACGACTACAGCGATCTGATCGCGGTGCTAGACTGATGACTGCTGTCCCCTATCGGGCCCGTTGCGTCGTCGCCGCCCCCGACGCGACAGAACAGAGATTGCTAGAGTGCCCCCGACTGCGGCAAGTCCGCCCCCGATGATCAGAGGGGTCCGGCTGGGCTTGGGGGCCGGCATCAAGGGGGCGGGGGTGCCGGCCTGGGATTCCGGCGTCTCGGTCGGTGCCGGGCTCGCGGTGGGTTGCGGTATCACCTTGCCGTAGGCTGTGGCCAGATTGTTCGCTTCGTCGACCTCGTCCACCACGCCCCTCAACTCCCCGGGCACGTGGTCGATCCACGCCAGCACGATGACCCCGTCACCCAGATCGGGATGGCGTCGTGCCAGGCTGCCCGCGGGCGCCCCGGCAGAGATCACCGTGCTGCTGCCGGGGGCGAGGGGCCTGTCCAGCTCGGCGGTCGCGATCGCCTCGCCGCCGACCTCGAAAAGGCACACCACCGGTCGGTCGCGGTAGACGGTCCCATTCCCGACGTTGGCTACTTCTACGTGGAAGGTGAACGGTGCGTCCTCGGTGACCGGGTCCGGCGTCCAGCTCAACTCGCTGATGACAAGGTCCGGGCGGGGATCCTCGAGGCTCGAGACCTGGCCTCCTCGGTCGGGTTCCGGTAGTGGACGGCTCACACGGTCGAAGACCCAGAACTCCCACAGCGAGTACCCCCACTCGGTGCCGCGGCGCAGCCCCAGCATCTTGACGTAGCGCGCCGAGGCTGAGACGGCGTGGTCGTCCTGCCCGCCGCTGCCCGCTTTCACCTCGACGAGGTCAATCCAATCCACGCCGTCTTCGGAGGCCTGGAGCCTGTATTCGCGCCCGTAGGCTGTCTCCCACGCGAGCACAATGCGCCCGATCTCCCGGACCTCGCCCAGGTCGACGATGATCTCCGCCGGGTCCTCGTAGGCCGAGGACCAGCGGGTGTCGAGGCGACCGTCGACGGCCTTTTCGGGCGCCAGCTCCTCTCGCTCGACCGAAGACGCTGTCACGGGCACGCCGATCGAGAGCAAGCCCGCCGGCGCTGGGAGGGGTGTCGGCGTGGAGGCCGGGGTGGGCGTCGGGATGGGCGTCGCCTCCGCGAGCCAATCGGGTCGCACCGCGATGGCCTGGATGCTGTACGGGCTGGTGATGGCCACCTCCAGGCCCCATTTTTGCAGCGTGTCGAAGGTGCCGTCGGCGGTCATGTCCATCTCAGCGCAGTCGCCGTTGCCCGGTCCCCAGGACCAGGGCAAGTAGCCGATCTCGTTGCGGTGCGCCTCCTCGATGATAGTGCGGTAGGGGATGCAGCACGTGCAGCCGGGTCCCTTGTTGGCGAACTCGCCGATGAGCAGCGGTAGGTCCATCTCGACCGATTCCGCGATCTCGTCGATGACCTCTTGCGCCACGTTGGGACCCCGCGACGACGAGGGCCACCACATGTGGACCGAGAACATCACGTTGTGGTCCGGGTCGGCGGAGAGCAGGTAGGGGCCGTTGAGCTGGAGCTCATCGATGCCCTGCCCCCATCCTTGGGCATCGATCACCAGGGGCAGGTGTAGGCCGACAGCCCGGATGCGGCGGATGGCCAGCTCGTAGGCAGCCCGATGTCTCAAGGGCGGTTCGACACCGCTGCCGGCCTCGTTGGCGATGTTGAGGAGTAGGTACGATTCGTGGCGCTTGAGGACAGCCGTGACATCGGGGCGCACCCAGTAGTCGACGCACTTCGAGATCAGGCCCCACTGCCCGGTGGAGTCGTGGCAGTCGACGATGGGGATGAGTTTCTGGGAGATCGCGTTCGTCAGGGCGATATCGAGTTCCTCCGCCGCCCCCTCCGTAAGCCAGACGACGCGGACCGCGTTTGCGCCTGTCTTGGCGATTTCGGGGAAGGCCGGGATCCCGTCGCGGTCGGTGTAGATGACCATCTTGTTGACGCCTACCAGGACAATCTTGTTGCCGAAGGCATCGTAGAGATGGCGTCCCTCGATGCGCAGGCCGTCAAAGTCGTCGGGGACCTGTGCCGTGACTGACGTCGGGTGCGTGAGGATGCAGGCCGCGACGACGACGGCCACGGCAAGCGCACGCGGTAGGTGGGTCTGTGTGTTCATCGGTCAACTCCTACGCGATGGGTGCGTGCGGGTCGAGGACGCAGCGGACTGGTCCGATTACATCCGATCCCGGCGAGCTGTCAAGGTTTGCACCGCGGGGTGGTGGGCAGTAGAATGGCGGGGCCCCCAGTACTGTGATGCTGTGGCGGACGATAGGTTCTCAGGGAGGTGTCACATGGCGGTCGAGTTCAGAGGTCCGGGTAGAGTCCCGGTAAGCCTGAACGTGAATGGCGTGCCGAGCCAGGTCTTTGTGGACCCGCGGAGGACCCTGCTCTCCGTCTTGCGTGAGGAGTTGGGTTACATGGGCGCCAAGCGCGGCTGCGGCCACGGGCAGTGCGGCGCCTGTACAGTGATACTGGATGGTCACACCGTGTACGGGTGCCTCACACTCGCCATTGATTGCGAGGGCCGCGAAGTACGCACCATTGAGGGCATCAGCAACGGCCAGGACCTCCATCCCGTGCAGGAGGCGTTCATCGAGCACGATGGCTACCAGTGTGGGTTCTGTACGCCTGGACAGGTGATGTCCGCCGTGGCGCTGTTGGAGGAGAATCCGCATCCCAGCGAACAGGAGGTGCTGCACGCGATGGCCGGCAACATCTGTCGCTGCGGGGCCTATCCGAATATCGTCGATTCCGTTCTCGCCGCGGCTGCTGTTCTTGACATCCCTCAGGGCGGCGGGGAGGCCTGACGCGATGCCCACTATCCGTAGGACCAAGGTCGAGTTTGAGGGACGCATTGAGGAGCGAGAGGTCATCGTCGAAGAGGAGCACGTCGTGCCCTGGGAACGGGGTCACCAGATGCGTCTGGTGGGTAAACCTGTGCCCCGCGTGGACGGGGTTGCCAGGGTGACGGGGCGCGCTACCTACACGCACGATGTGCAGCTTCCCGGCATGCTGGTCGGTCGGTTTCTGCGGTCGCCGCACGCCCACGCCCGGGTGACGGCGATAGATGACGGGGAGGCTCGAGCCCTGCCGGGTGTCTTCGGCATCTGGCACCGGTTCAGTCCGCCGGAGGTCGGCGGCCTGGATGGCAGAGAGCTGTTTCCTGAGGAGCTGTTCTACGAGGGGGCGGAGGTCGCCTTCGTGGTGGCCCGGGATCGCCGAACTCTGGGAGACGCTCTCGCTGCCATGGATGTCGGCTACGAGGTGCTGCCGGCTGTGCAGGACTTCGAATCGGCGACGGCCGAAGGCGCCCCTGAGGCGGCGATGGGCGCGTCGAACTGGATCACGCCCGATGGCAGCATCTACGAGCGGGGCAGCGTGGCGGCGGGGCTGGCGGCGGCCGCAGCCGTGGTCGAGCTAGATTTCACCACCCAGGTGGCGGCCCACTGCTGTATGGAGACGCATGGCAGCGCCGCCCGGTGGGAAGGTGACCTGCTGACGCTCTGGCACTCGACGCAGAGCGTTTTCGGCACCAGGAGCAGCATCGCCGGCGCGCTCGATATCCCGATGGACAAGGTTCGGGTCATCAGCGACTACATCGGTGGCGGATTTGGGAGCAAGTGGGGCGCCGAGCCATTCACGCTGATGGCGGCCCTGGCTGCGCGGGCCACGGGCCGTCCCGTCTGGGCGATGCTCTCGCGTGAGGAGGAGCAGTTGGTCGCCGGCTACCGTCCTGGGTCGCGGCAGCGCGTGCGACTGGGCGCCATGGCTGACGGGACGCTGACGCTGATCGAGCAGGAGGCACGTGTCACGACGGGGGCCCACGGCGGCGGCGGACACGTGATCGGCGGTCCGGCGAAGGACCTGTATGCGTGCGACAACGTCCGCACGGCAGTGTGGGCTGCCCGAACGAACGTGGACAGCGCGCGAGCGTTCCGCGCACCCGGCTATGTCGAGGGGACCTTTGCGCTGGAGAGCGCCATCGATGCGCTGGCCGGCGAGCTCGGTCTGGATCCGCTGGACTTGCGCTTCAGGAACTACACCGAGACCAGTCCATCGCGTGGACAGGCCTACTCCGACAAACGGCTGCGAGAGGCCTACGAACTGGGGGCCGAGCGCATCGGTTGGCGCGACCGGCATGAGAAGGTCCGGCAGGAAGGGCCCTGGCGGCGCGGGTGGGGGATGGCGAGCCAGATATGGGGTGGGGGTGGCGGCCCCCCTGCCAATGCCATCGTCAAACTGCTGCCAGACGGCACGGCTGAGGTGATGGTGGGCGTCCAAGACATCGGCACCGGTACGCGCACCGTCCTGTCACAGGTAGCGGCCGAGGAGCTGGGTCTGCCGATGGAGAGCGTGCGGTGCGTCTTGGGTGACACGTTGCCTACACCTTTCGGTCCAGGCAGCGGCGGGAGTGTCACGCTCGCCTCCGCATCCCCAGCCGTCCGGTCGGCCTGTCGCGAGGCGCAGCGCCAACTGGTGGCGCTGGCCGCGGTGATGATGGAGCTGGAGGATGTGCCGGTGGACCGGTTCGACGTGGTGGAGGACGAGATCGTCTACGCGGACGACCCTGCCAAGCGACTGCCGCTGCGGGAGGCGACGGCCAAGATGGGGAACTACATGATCGTGGCAAAGGGCGCCCGCGGTCCAAACCCGGATGACCGAGCCGTCAACACCTTTGGTGCGCACTTCGCCCAAGTGATGGTGAACACCGAGACGGGCGAGTTGAAGGTGGAGCGAATCGTCGCTGCTCACGACATCGGCCGTGTGGTCAACCCTATGACCGCGACAAGCCAGGTTTACGGCGGTGTGATCTTCGGCCTGGGCTTCGCGACGACGGAGCAGCGCGTCATCGACCCAGGCACGGGTCTGCAGTTGACCGCGAACCTGGAGGACTACAAGGTGCCGCTGGGGATCGATGTTCCGAAGATCGATGTGTTGTTCGTCGATGAGGCTGATGTGAGCGCCAATAGTGTTGGGAGTAAGGGGCTGGGCGAGCCACCGATAATTCCGACGGCAGCGGCCATCGCCAACGCGGTCTGTGATGCCGTGGGGGTTCGGGTGACCGACCTGCCTATCACGCCTGACCGGCTGCTGCCGCTGCTCCAACAGGAGGTGATGCCATGACGATCGAGCAACTGGCGCACGGCAAT
>Ga0180435_10007707_pt1 | contig 10234 bp, 9 predicted proteins | sample SS_ome_3_FD_132467 | JGI IMG/M metagenome (GOLD analysis project Ga0180435, IMG submission 132467) | Hypersaline lake sediment archaeal communities from the Salton Sea, California, USA - SS_3_S_1 metaG | ecosystem: Environmental > Aquatic > Non-marine Saline and Alkaline > Hypersaline > Sediment... | reverse complement strand
CCCGCCTGTTCGAAGACGAAATTGATACGGTCTCCGATGATGCCGCCTACGCTTTTCCCGTGGGTGGTGTAATAAGGGGGGCGTTCGTGGTAGTGGATGGTGATCCGGCCGCCGGCATAGGGATCGCTGCCCGTCTCTGTGGTATCGGCATGCGTTACCAGGCTTGCCTTCGGGTAAATGAGGTTCCGGGCGTATAAGGTGGCGATGATCGCTGCCATGCACAAGCAGATAACAGCGATGATTATTTTGTCAGATTTCATCAAAGCTCCCCGATTGCATCGGATGACGGTGCTTTTCGGTTCCCATAATACTGCCTAAACAGTATATCGGCCGAAAAGGGGGGCATCTTGAATAACCGGCCGGTGCGCTCACCAATGACCCGGCGGCCTCGCCGCATGCCTATTTTCTGGCCTTCCCGGCCAGATGAGCGATGGAAATCCGGACAACCGCTGTTTTGGCCTTGAGTTTTTCGATATAGGCCTTGCCGGAGGCAATGTGGTCGGGGGCGTATTTGCCTATCAAAGCTTCCAGGGCCCTGTTTTTCAAGGTGGCATCGTCGACGATGTCGGCATTGCCCGATACTACCACGCTTTCGTAGCGGGTGGAAAATTTATCCGGGATCAGTTCGGTGCGGCCCACCACACAAAAAGAGACATCCCGATTGGCGGTGATGTTTTCCAGTTTCTGGCCCTCGGTAGCGCAGTGGAAGAAGATCTGGTCTTCCATAACGACATAATTGACCGGTATGCCGTAAGGCCGGTTGTGCTCGTCCGACGTGCTCAAAATACCGTATTCGCCGCGCTTGAGCAGCGCCATGGCCGCGGCATCGTCAAGCCGCCGGTCCTCCCTTCGCAATGGTCGCTTCATGGACACCTTCTTTCCTGATTGTTTACATCAATTTTGATTCTTCTTCGGATATCTTCTTTTCCTGCTGATTGCAAATGAATCTGACAGCGGCAAAGATAAAGGTTTAAACAAAGTTTAAAAAAATATTTAACCATCGGCCGCTATCGTGTATACTGCCTGTAACCCAAAACCGAAATCAATTCTCCGCTATGCGAAAATATACGGAAACCCTGTCTGCCGTCATTGAATCCAGCGGTTTGAACCCCAACCAGATCAGCAAGGTGTCGGGAATCTCCAATGCTTACCTGACCAAGCTGATCAAGGGCAACATCAACAAGCCCGGCAAGGATAAGATTGCCTCCATCCTGCTGGCGTTGAATTATTCGTTGACCGATATCAACGCCATCCTGGCCGAATACGACTACATGCCGTTGAACCGGCACGATATCCCCGAAATTCTGGACAACAACCGCCGCAGGAAATTCGAGGGGCGCATTTTGCCCCAGTTCGACCATATCTATTTCGAACTGCTTATGGCGGCGCTGGAGAATCTTGGCGGAACCAAGATCCTGGTGAAACACCGTCCCAGCGGCATCTTCCTGCCTACCGAACTATACATGATGAAAGCGTTTCCAACCGAATCTGATGGCCAGGCGGAACTGTTTTACCGGACCTTTACCCAGGATGTGGTCGCCGAGCGCAAAGCCCTGTTTCTGGAAAACTGCAACCGGGGATACCGCTACGAGACCTATATGTGCAAAGCCTGCCTGGAGGAGAGCCTGGTGCGCAATGTCGGCCCCGAAGCCCAGCAGGCCGACCCGCGCAAGGTAGCGTTGTATGCCCGGTTTTACGCCAACGCCATTGCGGCCAGCCTCAAGGCCCCGGAGCAGCATCTTCACCGGATCGTCAACCGCTGTCCCTATTTTCAATTCCAGATACAGGATGCCGACAGCGATGCCCCCAAAGTCAGTTACACGGCCATGCGCCGCCACGATTATGCCAAGGCCTCCGACCAATTCACCCTGGAAAGCTTTCTCTCCGACGACCCCGCCATCGTGGGGCTGTTTCGAAACGAGGTGGACCATTGCCTGACTGCCCTCGATCGTGACGCTGGTCGTTATACAACAGAAAGCTTTCACGCCTTTATCCGGGCGCGATTTGACGACTTCGGCCTGGCGGATCCCTTCGATGCCGCCCTGGATGCCCTCATGGCGTCTCCGGGATTTCGCTTCCATTAGTAATTTTCGCTCGGAAATGGTTGAATGTTTTTATTAACTCAATTAAATAATTATTGTTGACTTGAATGAAGATTTATTATTAAGTTTTTTTATTCCCCGAATCATTCCCAGATCGAGCCGCTAGATGAATCCATCGGAATCCAAAACCATTCTTGATGTCAACGGGTTGAAAACCTATTTCTACTCGTCCCGGGGAGCCGCCCGGGCGGTCGACGGGGTTTCCTTTCAATTGCGCAAAGGCGAGGTGCTGGGGGTCGTGGGTGAATCGGGCAGCGGAAAAAGTGTGACCGCCCAATCCATCATGCAGTTGATTCCGCAACCCCCCGGCAAGATCGTGGCCGGCAGCATTTATTTCGACGGGATGAACCTGCTGGACCTGTTGCCTGAACAGATCCGGCACATTCGCGGCAATCGCATCGCCATGATCTTCCAGGAGCCGATGACTTCTCTCAACCCGGTTTTCACCATCGGCAACCAGATTTCGGAGATGTTCATCCTGCATCGCAAGGCCAGCCGCAAGGAGGCCCTGGACGCATCCATCGAAATGCTGGACCGGGTCCAGATTCCGGCCCCTGAGCGGCGCATCAACGAGTATCCCCACCAGCTTTCCGGCGGCATGCGCCAGCGGGCCATGATCGCCATGGCGCTGGCCTGCGACCCGGAAATTTTGATTGCCGACGAGCCGACCACGGCCCTGGATGTGACGGTCCAGGCCCAGATTCTCGACCTGATGCTTAGGCTCCGGGAGGATTTCGGGACCGCTGTTCAGATGATTACCCACGATCTGGGGGTGATTGCCGAGATGGCCGACCGCATCGTGGTGATGTACGCCGGACGGGTGGTGGAGGCGGCGCCGACCCGGGAGCTTTTCCAGCAATGCCTGCACCCCTACACCATCGGATTGCTGGACTCCATTCCCATATTAGGCAGCCGGACCGCGGGGGAAAACAAGCGCTTGAGCGAGATCAAAGGCATGGTTCCCAATCTGACCGATCTCCCCCAAGGCTGCAAGTTCGCCGAGCGCTGCGACCGGGTGATGGAGCGCTGCCGCCGGAAGGAACCTGAACTGACCGAGATCGCCAGCGGGCACAAGGTGCGCTGCTGGCTGCATGTGACGCCATGAACGAAAACCTGCTTTCCGTTCGGGACCTGAAGGTCCATTTTCCCATCAAGCGGGGCATTTTTTCCCGCACCGCCGGGTATGTCTATGCCGTGGACGGGGTCAGTTTCGAACTGGCCAAAGGGGAGACCCTGGGCATCGTCGGCGAATCGGGTTGTGGCAAGACCACGGCGGGTATGGCCGTTACCCAACTTATCCCGGTTACTAGCGGCACGGTGACCTGGAAGGGACGGGGGATGGACGCGATGGGCAAGACCGATTTGCGATCCCTGCGGCGGGAATTGCAGCTGATCTTCCAGGACCCCTACTCATCGTTGAACCCGCGCATGACCGTCAACGAGATCCTTGCCGATCCCATGGAGGTGCATGGCCTGTATACAGGTACCCAGCGCCGCGAACGCCTCGCCTACCTGCTGGAAACCGTGGGGCTTTCACCTGAACAGGGCCGGCGCTACCCCCACGAATTTTCGGGCGGCCAGCGCCAGCGCATCGGCATTGCCCGCGCTTTGGCCCTGGATCCGTCGGTGATCATCGGCGACGAGCCGGTTTCGGCCCTGGATGTCTCGATCCAGGCCCAGATCATCAACCTGCTCATGGATCTCAAAGCCAATTTCGACCTTTCCCTGATTGTCATCTCCCACGACCTGGCCGTGGTGGAGTATCTCTGCGACCGCATTGTGGTCATGTACCTGGGCAAGGTCGTGGAGTCGGCGGCCTATGCCGATCTTTACGGGGCGCCCAAGCACCCCTACACCCAGGCCCTGCTTTCGGCCGTGCCGGTGCCCGACCCCCTGCGCAAAAAAGAGCGCATCATCTTAAAGGGAGACGTGCCCAGCCCCATCAACCCGCCCACGGGTTGCCGGTTTCATACCCGCTGCCCCCGGCGAAAGGAGATTTGTGAAAAACAGGTCCCGGAAATGATCAATTTCGGCAACGGCCACGAAGCGGCCTGCCATTTGTATAACCGCGCAACTGGGAATTAACCGATAGTGACCATCCATTTTCTGGAAGACCACTATGCCGGACTCATAAACTGACCAAAGGAGGCCCAACCATGAAACGTATCGCCCTGACCCTGATCATTGCCCTGCTGGCCCTGCCTGCTGTCGCGATGGCCAAAGCCGACCTTGTGGTGGTGACCGACGCCCCGCCCAAGGCCATGAACCCCCATGCCTATTCTTCCGACGCCAACCTGTCCTACATGTCCAACTTCTTCGACGGCCTGTTGCAGCGGCCGGCTCCGGACGGCAAGCTTTCTCCGGCCTTGGCTGTCAAATGGGAACGCCTGGATGCCGTGACCTGGAAATTCTACCTGCGCAAGGGGGTGACGTTCCACAACGGCAACCCTTTTACCGCTGCCGACGTCAAGTTCACCTTCGAGCGCATGAAGGACCCCAAGCACTCCAAACTGCTTAACATCGCCAACTCCATCGCTTCCATCGAGACGCCGGACGACTACACCGTCATTTTCAAAAACGTCAAGCCGGTGCCCTGGTTCGCCGAGACCATGCACCAGAATTTCATCGTGGACATGGAATCCACCCAGGGTCGTGACGAGGGTGAATACAACACCAAACCCGTTGGCACGGGCGCATACAAATTCGTGGAGTGGGTCAAGGGGTCGTATGTGCGCATGGCCGCCAACGAGAACTACTGGGAGGGCGCACCCAAGTACAAGACCGTGGAGATCCGGCCGATCACGGAAGAGGCCACCCGTTTCGCCGCCCTGGCCGGCAAGCAGGCCGACATCGTCAACGGCGTGCCCGTATCCCTGATCGAACGTATCGAGAAGATGCCCCATGTGAGCCTGATTTCCCGGCCGGCCCGCCGTGCCATCTATATGGGAATGTCAAACAAGGCGGGCACCCCTTTTGCCGATGTCCGGGTGCGCAAAGCCATCGCCCACGCCATTAACGAAGATGAAATTATCGAGAAGATCATGCGCGGCCAGGCCACGGCCACGGCCCAGGTGCCGGACGTGCCCACCGTGGGATACGTCCCCGGGCTCAAACGGCTGGCCTATGATCCGGCCAAATCCAAGAAGTTGCTGGCCGAGGCCGGCTATCCCAACGGGTTCGACATCACCGTGGCCGGTCCCAACGACCGCTACGTCAATGATGAGAAGATTTGTGAGGCCGTTGCAAAATACCTGGCCAAGATCGGCCTCAAGGTATCCCTGGATGTGAAACCCAAGTCCATTTTCTTTAACGAACTTACCGATTACAAACATTCATTCTACCTGATCGGCTGGTTCGACGGCTCTTTCGACCTGGGACGCTCGGCTGAAAAGCTCCTGCACACTCCCGATAAGGACAAGGGCATGGGGGCTTACAACGGAGGCATGTACTCCAATCCTGAAATCGACAAGATGATCATCGCCTCGTCGTCCATCATCGACCGGGCCGAGCGTGAAAAGGCCCTGCAGGCCATCAACATGAAATCCGTGGAAGACGTGGCCTGGATCCCGCTGCACTACCAGCAGGATATCTTTGCCGTGGTCAAGGGCAAGAACGTGAAGTTCACGCCGCGCTCGGATCGGTGGATCGTAGCCAAAGAAATCAAATAGGGGCCATCCAGAAACGGCATCTTTCGGCCCGGGCCGGCGTTCTCGCTTGGCTGAATTCCTCGGGGTAGCGCTGCTACGCCTGCGGTTTCAGCCTCGCTGCGGCCTTGGCCGGTGCCGAAACCTCCCATTTCTGAACGGTCCGCGCCTAACTGGAACGGAAATTGTAGAATTTAAAACTGAATCCAGACGTCATAATTCTGGCTTCTGACTTCTGACTCCTGGATTCTTCTACTTCACAACTGCCGAGAAGTCATTTTTCGGCAGAGATAACAGAACACGGTCAACTGATCGCTGATATCCCATGGCCACCTATCTGATCAAACGACTGCTTCAGGGGATCATCGTCTTGCTGGCGGTCTCCTTCGTCTGCTTTATCATCTTCCGCTACACCGGCGATCCGGTGCTGATGCTGGCGGGCAAATACGCCACCCAGCAGGAAAGGGAGCAGGTGCGGGTGGCCTACGGACTGGACCGTCCCATGCACGTGCAGTATCTGAGCTTCATCGGTGGGGCCCTCAAGGGCAACTTCGGCAAGTCCTATCTCAGCTCGGTGGACGCTCTGGACATGATTTTAGAACGGATGCCCGCCACCATCGAACTGGCCACCACGGCCATCTGCATCTCCTTTATCCTGGGGGTGGGACTGGGGGTGGTGGTTTCGGTGTGGCCCACCGGGGTGGTCGCCCGGGCGATCATGGCCGGGTCGATCTTCGGCATTTCGATTCCAACCTTTCTGATTGGCATCCTGCTGGTGATGGTCTTTTCGGTCTACCTGGACTGGCTGCCCTCCTTCGGGCGGGGGGAGACCGTCCAGATCGGGCCCTGGCGCACCGGGCTGCTGACCCTCGACGGCTGGAAGCACATCGTTTTGCCGGCCTTGACCCTGTCCGGCTACCAGTTGGCCGTATTGCTGCGGCTCACCCGGGCCGGCATGCGGGAGGTGCTTTCGGAAGAGTATATCAAGACGGCCTGGGCCAAGGGGTTGTCGCCTTTCAAGGTGATCATCAAGCACGCCCTGAGAAATGTGCTCATCCCGGTGGTGACCATTGCCGGCCTATCCTTCGGCGAGCTGATCGCCTTTTCCATTGTCACCGAGACGATCTTCCAGTGGCCGGGAATGGGCAACCTGCTGCTGACGTCCATTTTCGAAACCGACCAGCCGGTGATCGTTACCTACATCATGCTGGCGGCACTTATCATTCTGACAATCAATATCCTGGTTGACCTGATGTATGCGCTGCTCAATCCCAGGATCAGATACGAGTAGTTGACGATGAGTCGTATTTTCCAATCCCAGCGTTTTCGAAATTACCTGCGGGACCCGTCCGCCCTGATCGGCAGCATCATCCTGATGATCTTTTTTTTCTGCGCCCTTTTTGCTCCGCTGCTGGCTCCCATGGATCCCTACGACCTGACCGCCGTCGATCTGGGCAACTTTCTGCTGCCTCCCGGTTGGATGGACGGCAGCGTTGCCAGTTTTCCGCTGGGCACCGACGACCAGGGCCGGGGCATCCTGTCCACCATCCTGTACGGTTTGCGCACCTCGCTGATTGTGGGTTTTTCGGTGGTGGCCATCTCCAGTGTTGTGGGCATCGTCATGGGCATGCTGGCCGCATACTATGGCGGTTTTCTCGATGCCGTGGTGATGCGGCTGGCCGACACCGTGTTCGCCTTTTCCACGACCCTGCTGGCCGTATTGCTGCTGGGCGTCTTCGAAACCCGGGGCATCGCCACGGTGATCTTCGCCATTTGCATCGCCGACTGGGTCAAATACGCCCGCACCATTCGCGGCAGCGTGCTCGAAATCAAGGACAACGCCTACGTGGTGGCCGCCCGATCGTCCGGTGCCGGTGATTTTCGCATCCTCTTCCGCCATATCCTGCCCAACGCCCTGCCGCCCATCTTCGTGGTCATGGCCGTCGATCTGGCTGTCGTCATCATGCTGGAGGCGACCTTGAGCTTTCTGGGCGTCGGCGTGCCGCTCACCGAGCCGTCCATCGGCATGATGATCGCCATCGGCAAGAACTATATCTACGCCGGCATGTGGTGGTTGACCCTGTTTCCCGGCGCCACTCTGATTCTTCTGGTGGTGGCCATCAATTTGTTCTCGGATTGGCTGAGGGATGAACTCAACCCCAAACTAGCGCGTCAAACATAAAAAGGCTTCAGGAGAATTGATTTGGGCGGCGTTATCGGTCGTCGCGGTATTGCCATCGGGCAAAAGCCGGAGGACTCCAGACTCGGCGTTGCCAAGGGATCGCAGTATGCCAAAATCCGGCTTCACCCTTGGCGTCTTGATTCTGAAGCCCTCCGACCTTTGCTGAAAACCCCCAATTAAGAATTTGAAAGAACGGAAGTTATGCCAACGGACATTCATGCATTCATCGCCGGCAGGTTTGAACAATTCATCAGCGACCTGGAAACCCTGGTCAACATCGACAGCGCCAGCGACAACCTGGCCGGCATCGAGGCCGTGGCCCGGGTGCTGATGCCGCGTCTGGAGGCCATCGGTTTCTCTACCCGCCTGGAACGTTTGGGCGAACGGGGCGTGCCCTGTCTGCTGGCGTTCAACAGTGCGGAGGACGAAGCGTCCGACATCATGCTCTTGGGGCACATGGATACGGTTTTTCCTACGGGAGAAGCGGCAAGACGGCCGTTTGCCGTCGAAGGCGGCCGGGCCACCGGTCCCGGTGTATGCGACATGCAGGGCGGCCTGTTGGTGGCGTTGCATGTGTTGGAAGCATTGCACCATGAAGGCGTGTTGGACCCGTTGCGGATCCGGGTGTGCTTCAACGGAGATGAAGAGGTCGGTTCGGCATCATCCAGGAAATGGATCGAGACCCATGCCCGCAGCAGCCGCCGGGTGTTCGTCTTTGAGCCCTGCCGCCCGGGTCACCGGTTTGTCCTGCAACGCAAAGGGGGCGGTGGGTATCGCATTGTCGCCAGGGGTAGAGCGGCCCACGCCGGGGTCGAACCGGAAAAGGGCGCCAATACTGCTGTTGAGATTGCTCACCAGGTCGTCGCCGTTCAGCGGTTCAACGAGTACGCCGAGGCCGGTATTTCGGCCCACGTTACCGTGCTGCACAGCGGTGAGAAAACCAATATCATTCCGGACAACGCCCAGGCGTCCGTGGATGTGCGCGTGGCCCGGAAGAGCCAGGTCGAAATCGCCGAGGCCTTCTTCCGGTCACTGCCGGACAGCACCCATGTGCCCGGCGTGACGCTGTCCGTCAGCGGCGGCGTCGGTCGGCCGCCCATGGAGGCCGATGAAAAAACCCGGCAACTGTGGTCGCTGATCGAAGATCAGGCCGTAAAAATGGGTTTGACGATCTCTTCCGTCTCCACCGGCGGCTGCTCGGACGGCAATTTCTCATCAGCACTGGGCATCCCCACCATCGACGGCATGGGACCTGTCGGGGCCAACGCCCACCGCCGGGACGAATACGTGGAACTCTCAAGCATCGTGCCCCAGATCCAGCTGATCGCTTCGGTGTGCCAATCCCTTGCCCGCCCCGCATCTTTATGATTCACAGGAACTTTTATCTGTTGATTTTGACTCATTGCCATCCCTATCGATTGACCTTGAACCTTACCAGTACTCCGCAGTGACGAAGGACGAAGCGGTTCGCCGATTTTCGGGCTTCTGCCAAAACCGTCAGCCCTCCAACTGAACCGTTTCCACCATTACCCGCGCCGTTCCCCGATCGTAAAATCCCAGCTTTTTGGCCGCCCCGGCGCTGAGGTCGATGATGCGCCCTTTGACGAACGGCCCGCGGTCGTTGACCCGCACGATGATGCTGCGCCGGTTGGAGAGGTTGGTGACCCGTACGAAAATGGGCAGGGGCAGGTGTTTGTGGGCGGCGCTGAGGCCTTCGGGATGGAAGGCCTCGCCGTTGGCCGTCATGTGGCCGCCTTTCTGTCGGTAGGTTTCCAATCCGTACCAGGAAGCGGTTCCCGTTTCCCGGTAGCTTTGGGCCTGGGCCATGGACATGGGGACGTAGCGTTTGCCCCGGACCACGTAGGGTGAATCCTTGACGCGGCCTTGGGCAATGGCTTCTTTGGGGGAGAGGCCGTCGATGGTTTCGATGTCTTCCCGAACCAGGGGCCAGGAGAGTGGGGCGGTGACCACGTCGAAGGTGAAGCCGCCCACGGTATAAACGGTGCTGCCGGCGAATTTGGTCACCTTGTAGGCCGTGACCACGGTGCCTTTGGTCAGTCGGTAGGTGGTACGGACAACCCCGCAGGAGATCAGAAACAGGCCGATGGAAACCAAGACCATCAGGCCAAAGAAACGCGGTATTCTTCGCTTGCAGGGGGCGGTGATCGGACGGCACCGCCGTTGCCCGTCTGGGGCCGTTTTCAAAACACTCACACTGATACCCGCATAAAGGCCACCTCGAAGGGCAGGTGGTCGAAGGTTTTGACTTCACCGGCCTGAAAACCCAGGGCCTCGTAAAAAGCTTG
>Ga0180435_10007706_pt1 | contig 10235 bp, 7 predicted proteins | sample SS_ome_3_FD_132467 | JGI IMG/M metagenome (GOLD analysis project Ga0180435, IMG submission 132467) | Hypersaline lake sediment archaeal communities from the Salton Sea, California, USA - SS_3_S_1 metaG | ecosystem: Environmental > Aquatic > Non-marine Saline and Alkaline > Hypersaline > Sediment... | reverse complement strand
CTCCGCTACGATCGGGCCGGAGTAGCTAGGCCCCAGTTCAATTCGCCAGCTTTGCCGAAGAGTGTCTTTGTCGAGTTTGTTTGGCCAAGTGGCGCCTGGGGGGACGAAACCGTCGCGAGTTGGTCCCCGCCACTGCGGCCAGGTGTTGGGGGCTTTTTCGTTGTCATCTGCGGCCGGAATCGCGTTCTGGCCGATCAGCACAAGCATCACAAAGGAAGTGACGATCATGCGCTCACACGTTTGCGTTGTCGACATTCGGAAACCTCACCGAGTTTGGGATGGATGTATCAGCCGCTGGACGCTAGCCCGGGTCGTTTCAGACAGAACCGCGGCTAGCGCCGCAAGGCAATTCGGAAGATTCGGCCGTGATGAATCACCGCGAAGTGAACACCGTATGTGATGCGAACCGGAGATGACTGATACGTGCAACACGCGATATCCGAGTTTGGATTACCGTGGCAATGTGGCGGCGACGCTGGCGGCGAGTTAGAATCAAACGATCATTGAAGCGTATTGTGAGCAAAAAGGACCGTTATGAATCGATTGTCGTCCTCATTGTCGGGTTTTCTATTCGCCGCGTTTTGTCTCACCGTGGTTGGTGGCGAGCCGCAATACCGGATTGCCGAGGAGATCCCCCTGGACACAGTACCTTCGTGGTTTCCCGTCGGTTTCAGCCTTCTGACTCATGGTGACGATCAATACGCGGCCTATTACAACGCGAAACATCAGATGGTGGTGGCGAAGCGGCGACTCGATCAGGTCACGTGGCAGAAGGTCGAGTTGCCGTCAAAGATCGGTTGGGATAGCCACAATTACATCACCATGGCGATCGACGGGGTCGGCAATTTGCACCTCGCAGGCAACATGCACTGTGTGCCGCTTATCTACTTTTGCACAGAACGGCCCGGAAACATCGCGACATTCAAGCGGTTGCCGATGACGGGCAAGAAGGAGAGCCGCTGCACGTATCCGCGGTTTATCAACGATGCCGAAGGCAACCTGCTGTTCATGTATCGCGACGGCGGATCGGGGGTGATCGTATTGGACGAAGAAACGCTCGAAACGACCTCGCGCAAAGTGACTGTTCAGCCGGAGTACGCACGTGAACTGCAGCGACCGACGATCGATTTCAAGGGCATTCGCGTGAAACTGGCCAATGACCTTGTTTTACCACCTGACGACACCACGAAATACGTGTTGCGTTGGGAAACGCTTGGGGCGAACCACGACCGCCCCCGTCAACCGCCCCTGCCGCCGGCGAGCGAGTTGAAGTTGATCCGGCTGACGAGGAACTGATTGTCGGGCGTTGTCGGGCGGAACGCGAAGGTTGCTGACCCGTGATAGATCTTGCCGGTCGTGTACGTCTCGTATCCGTTGGCGGTTCAATTCCGTCGTACGATGGATCTCCGGATCCGTTGAGTCCCGGCGAATGTCAGTGGTCGCGACGGGTCGGCGCCCATCATACGGGACGTAGAGACACTCTCGCCGCCGCCTTCGGCTTGCCGTTAAACAAGAGTGCCGTAACTGCGCAGAGCTTGTTACGGCCTGCCACTCTCTGCCCCTGTTTCCCTCAACCCCTTTGCCCCTTACTTCCCCCGAACCAGTCGCCAGCAACGGTGGATGCGGCGGTTACGGAAGTCCTCCGGTACCGTTTGCCGACTGATCTCGCGAATTGAAACGTTTTCAAATTCGTCTTCCGCGAATTTGAAACGGCGAAAATTGGTGGAAAAATAAACGACACCGCCCGGCGTTATGTGGCGCAATACCGAATTGAGTAACTCCACGTGGTTCTTCTGCACGTCCCAATCGACCTCGGTGCTCTTGCTGTTTGAGTACGTCGGCGGATCGACGACCGCCAGGTCGAATTGCTCGACACGGTCAAGACTTTCCAGGAAGGACATCGCATCACTGCGGACGTATCCATGAGCGGGGTCGGTGAAGCCGTTGAGCCGCATGTTGTCCGCCGCCCAATCGAGGTACGTGTTCGAGAGATCGACGGTCGTGGTCGATTCGGCGCCGCCCGCCGCGGCATAAACTGAGAAGGAGCCGGTGTACGCAAAGAGGTTCAGGAACCGTCGACCGGCCGCGTCGTCTCGCACCATCGATCTGGCGATGCGATGATCGAGGAATAAGCCGGTGTCGATGTAGTCCGAAAGGTTGACTTTGAATTTCAAGCCTCCCTCGTTGACGACGAACGTCGCCCCGTCGCTGCCTCGACGTTCGTACTGCGATGTGCCCCGTTGGCGATCACGATACTTCATGAAGATGTTGGCGGGATGAACGTCCATCACCTCGCCCGCCGTCTTCAACATCAGGTCGAGCCAATCCGCATGTTCGGAGACTGAACGATCATGCGGCCGTTCGTACTCCGCTATGTGCAGGCGATCCTCGTAGCGATCGACGACCAGCGGAATCTCGGGGATATCGCGATCGTAAAGTCGATAACACGTGATGCCGCGTTTTGTCGGCCAGCGACGCAAGTGTCGGACCCGCTTGGTTAGCCGCGAACGAAACAACTCCGCCTGTTCGCGGGCTTTGGCAGTTAGACCGCCGAAAACAGGTTTCGGCGCGGCCGCGACTTCTTCGTTGTCTGAGGATGATTCTTCTAAAGGTGCTTCCGCCTCGCCAGGCTTTGGTCCATGAAACTGGAAGTAGGTGCACTCGATGCGACCGTTGTAAAGCTTGCGGCGTCGATCGGCGTCGCGTCCGACGACCCGCTCGTAGTCGGGATGAGCGGTGAGGACGAAGTGCGACCACGTTTTCAGCCGTCGCAGCACGATTGGCATCGAGTGGTACAACTCATCGAGTTCCTTCTGCTCGCCAAGTCGCTGGCCATACGGCGGGTTGGCGATGACACAGCCGAAGTCCTGCTTGCTGCTCAGTTCCTTGAACTCTCGTTGCTGAAAATGAATATCGTTTTCGACCCCGGCCCGTTTTGCGTGATAGCGGGCCAGACTGAGGGCTTCCTCGTCGACGTCCAAACCCTGAATGCGGACTGCCAGCTCCGACGTCGCGATGTTGCGGGCTTGTTGACGTGTAGTCTCCCACAACTCGGCAGGTATCTTCGGCCACGCTTCTGCCGCGAACTCGCGATTCAAACCGGGCGCTATATTGCGGCCGATCATCGCGGCCTCAATGGGGATCGTGCCGCTGCCGCAAAACGGGTCGATTAGCGGCCGGTCGGGTCGCCAGAAACTCAGCATGACCATGGCGGCCGCTAGAGTTTCTTTGAGCGGGGCTCGTCCCGTCAGTTTGCGATAGCCACGTTTGTGCAGCCCAGCGCCGGAGGTGTCGATCGTCAAGGTGACCCGATCTTTGAGCAACGCCACATCGACCGCGTACTTTGGCCCCGTCTCTTCGAACCACTCGATGTCGTAGACCTTCTTAAGACGCTCGACGATCGCCTTTTTGACCATCTTCTGGCAGGCCGGCACGCTGGAAAGCTGCGACTTGATCGAGCGCCCGGTGACAGGGAACGCGGCGTCGGGGCCGATCCAGTCTTCCCACGGTAGCGTTATGGTTTGGTCGAAGAGTTGGCCAAAATCAGTTGCCTCGAACGTGCCCATTTGCAGCAGAACGCGGTCGGACGTGCGCAGCCACAGATTCGCTTGGCAGACGGCCACGGCCTCACCCTGAAAGCACACCCGCCCCGGACCGGTGACCTGTGTTTCGTACCCCAACGCATTCAATTCGCGCGCCACCACGGCCTCCAACCCAAATGCGGAGGTGGCAATGAGATTGAGAGGGCTCGAGGGATCGGGCATAGACGGTGAGGCTCAAGAGGCTTGGCAACGAGTTCCATCCGCCAGTTATCGGGAAGGCGACGGACTGTCTGACCATACCATATCACACGTGCAGCACAATCCGCTTCGCCGCCGAAAAGGGGCTCACGATTGCGAGTTATGTTTGATGCGGTGTTACTTCTTCGGAAAGCGTATCTTCAAACATTACGCAAACTCACAAGGCTTTTTGGCGGGGAAGTTGACGCGCAGGCCGTCGGGGTGGTGCTCCCAGTCGATCGCGCCGTCGTGACCGAGTAGCGTGACGGACTCGATTTTACCGATACGGTGATTCCCCGGCGCGAGGAAGGCCATCTCGACCGTCCGCTTGCCGGGCCAATCGAGGACAAAAGTGAAGAAACAGACGGCAATGGACAAAGGGGCAAACAATCTCACGTTGAAATCCTCTCAGTTGAAGGGGCGAGCATCGGCCATAGTGGGGCACAATGGGGCCGCCGACAAGGCTTTGATCTACGCCATGCTCGACGGTCACCGGAACTTTTTCCTGCTGGTTATCGTCAAAAGCATGTGACTACAATGGATGGCAGGAGTCTATCGATGCAAAACCGTATCCCGTTGCTGGCACTGTGTTTAGGGTTGACGGCCGCCCCGCTGGCGTTGGCCGCGGTCGATTTGGTGACGATCCCCAGACGCGAAGGAACGCAACTCACCATCTACAATTCCGAAGATATTACGATGGTCCGCGAGCAGCGGTTGCTGACCGTCAAGGAGGGCGTGAATCGAATCCAATTCTCCTGGGCAAACACGCTGATTGACCCCACGAGCATCGACTTCCGCATCCTCGAACACCAGGACAAGGTCGATCTAATCGACACCACGTTTCCTTCAGGTCGCAATGATGCCCTTCAATGGAACATCCAAAGCGAGATGTCGGGCAAGATTCCTGTCGAGATCCGCTACTTCACCAGCGGCATCACCTGGAAGGCCGACTACGTGGGCATCGCCAACCAAGACGAATCGGAATTGCGGCTGACCGGTTACGTGCGTGTCTTCAACAACTCGGGTGAGCTTTACGACAACGCCGAAACGCGGCTGGTGGTCGGCACGATCAACCTGGTCGAGCGGATTGCCGATCTGGCCCGCCGTCCGGCCCCCGGGGAGTGGAAGGCCGCCGAGTCGGGCATCCGTCGCGAAATGCACGAGCGTTTCAATGAGGCGGTCAAGGACGGCCTGGATGCGTTCGGCGACGACGACATGGATATGCCCGATGCGACCGCCCCGCCAACCAAGCCGAAGAAGGTCGTCAAGAAGGGGCTCTCTGAATATTTTCTGTTCGCAATTGAAGGGCGCGAGGACATCGAAAACAACCAGCCAAAGCGACTGGTTTCGATGGAGGTTGGTACCGTTCCTTTGGAAGTGATTTACAAGCTCTCGGATCGCGACGGCGGCGGGCAGTTCACGAAGTACTACCGCTTCAAAAACAAAAAACTGCTTGGCGATGACGGTGAGGAGGAAGACTTGCCTGATATGGAAAATCTCGGCGTTTCCCCCCTGCCAGATGGTTCCGTGCGACTTTTCTCCGAATACGAAAACAAGGATCTGGCCTACGTTGGCGGCACGGCCACGAAATACGTGCCGATTGGCGATCGAGTTGAGGTCAATGTTGGCCGGGATTCCGATATCACGATCAAGCGACGGCTCAAAGACCAAAAGATCAGAAGTGTCGTCGCGCGGCAGTACAAACGCCGGCTCGACAACACTTACGTACTCTACTACGACCTGATCGATTACGACGAAACGTTTGTCTACGAAACCGAGATCGTCTCCGGCAAACCGATTCTCGCTCAGTTGGATATCGAGCGACAGTTTGGGGCGAACGTGATCCTCTGGGGTAGCGACGGTAAGCCGGACGATTGGGAGAGCAACGAACCAGGCGCATATGTCGATCTGCACGAGATCGGCGGCCGCGTCGAGCGAGTCGATCAAACGCACATCAAGTATTTTCTCGACCTCAATCCGGGCGAGAAGCGGCTCGTGCAATACACCGTTACCTACAAACGCCGCAAGGTCGGTCCCGAACTCAACGGCGAGAAACGCCGCGAACCGATCTAGTGGTCAGTAACTCTATGAGTGATGGGTGGCTGGGGTCGAGTGCAACGAGCCCGCAGAAGCGATAGCACTGGGGGCTCACCGCTCGTTCCTCGCGGTTCGACCCCAGCCACCCCGCCCATCACTTGATCTGTTACGGACTGCTAGTCGCTTCTCTTTCACGGTCATCTGGAATTGACTACATTCTGGGTGTGTGACTGAAGTGTAAAACACGCCTGAAGCAGGCTCGCTTCGCGTTTTTGTCAAAGGCCGATCGTTGAGTTGAAACATTATGCGCATTCTGAATTGTGCTGTCTTCATTGTCTCAGTCGTTACATTGGTGGGGACCGCGTGCGGCGATCCAATCGACGATGCAAAGAGTCAGAACCCGCCGGCGATCGATATCGAGACTGGTTGGGAGATTCCATCCGAGGGTTACTGCGATCAGCCGTACGTTGTCAAACTGAAGGACGGTATGTGGCTTTGCACGATGACGACAGGCAAAGGGCATGAGGGGCAGCGTGGCCAGCATGTCGTTTCCTGCCGTAGCGAAGACAAGGGAAAGACGTGGAGCGATCTCGTCGACATCGAACCGGCAGCGGGCCCGGAGGCGTCTTGGGCGATGCCGTATCTGACGACGTCGGGGCGAGTGTACGTCTTCTACACCTACAACGCACTGGATATGCGGAGTGTGCTGGCCGACACGGACTACGCCCGTCGGCGCGTTGATACGATTGGCGAGTATGCGTACAAGTATTCAGACGATGGCGGCAAGACGTGGTCGAAAGAGCGGTGGTATATCCCGATTCGCGAAACCGAGATCGATCGCAACAATCCGTACGAGGGCAAGGTCCGTTTCTTCTGGGGCGTCGGCAAGCCGATCCGACACGATGACTCGATGTACCTCGGCTTCTCAAAGGTCGGACGACTGGGGGCGGGATTTATCGCCGCCAGTGAGTCATGGGTGCTCAGGTGCGACAATATCGAAACAGAGCAGGATCCCGGTCAACTGAAATTCGAGCTACTACCGGAGGGCGATCGCGGGTTGGTCTCGCCGAAAGGACCGATTGCGTCGGAGATGAATCTGACGAGCCTCTCGGACGGCGGATTGTTCTGCACCTACCGCACCGTTGCCGGCCATCCCTGTCACGCGTATTCGCGCGACGGTGGAAAGACATGGACGCCGCCCGAGTTCATGACCTACCGCCCCGGCGGCGAATTGGTGAAGAACCCTCGGGCGGCGAACTTTGTGCGCCGGTTGGACGAAGGGCCGTTTGCCGGGCGTTACCTGTATTGGTTCCACAATCACGGCGGCACGACCTACGAAGGCCGCAATCCTGCCCACCTGTTGGGCGGTGTCGAACACGACAGCCCCAATGGCAAGATCATCCACTGGGGCAAGCCGACTGCTGTGCTTTTTGCCAAGGACCCGAAAACGCGGTTCAGTTATCCCGACTTTATTTGGGATGACGGCCTCTACATCACCGAAACACAAAAGACAGTTGCCCGTGTGCATCACATTCCCAACGATCTGCTGACGCGGCTTTGGGAAGATTAGCGGGATCTCGTTTCAAGCAAAGGCGTCACCGGTATTGGCGGCAAAAACGCTGAAAATGGTGATGCCGTCCCGCGCCAGGGATCGTATGATGACCGTTTACCACCTACCGAAAGCAACCTGCCTGTTAACCCCTTGGAGTGAATTGATGCGATCTGCTATGTCTTGGCGCCATTTGTTTTCTGTCCTTCTCGTAGCCGTGACGATTTCCATGACGAATTTAGGAACATCATCGATCGATGCCGCAGGATTGGAATCGCCCCAACGCGGCTTCATCAGCTCGCAGCCGGGCAAGACCTGGGAAGAGGGGCTGATCAGCGGTAACGGAACGCTCGGCACCTGCATGCTGAGCCAACCACTTGACGACACCATCGTATTCACACACGAGCGCATCTTCTTACCTAAGTTCGCCCCAATTCTGCCGCCGAACATGGGGCCCCGGCTGTTCGAGATTCGCCGTCTCATCGATCGTGGGCTTTATCACCAAGCGACTCAGTTGGCGTTCGATTTCTCCGATCAGGAGGGGTTTCTTTATCCCGACCCGTTCGTGCCGGCGTTCGATCTGCGAATTCAAACGAAGGGTGCTGGCGAAACAAAGGACTACATGCGGAGCGTCGATTTTCAAACCGGCGTGTGCATCGTGCAGTTCGCGGGCGACGATGGCGTTTATGGTCGTCGGTTGTTCGTTTCGCGAGCCGATGGCGTAGCGGTTTTGGAACTGACCGCGCCGAGCGGTGGCGCTCTCAATTGCCGGCTCACATTACGCCCGCGCACGTTGACAGACGCCGTGCCGGAGAAAACGGTGGAACGCTCGAATGAAGTGTTTAACGAACATGTGTCCGACGTCAAGGTAAAGGCCGAGGGGTCGTCGATCACCTGGTTCAACAGTTATCCGAACGCCTATCCCGGCAGCATTCAAACGCTCGAAGGCATCGCGACCGTCACCAATGATGGCGGCACGGTCACGCCGGACGGCGACTCATTGGAAGTTGCGGGAGCGAAGAAGGTGCTCGTCATCGTCGATGTCGAACCCTGTTATGAACCGACTCACTCGAACTTCGACGCGATGAAGCAGGCGATAGCCGATTTGCCGAAGGAGTTTGACGCCCTGCTCAAGCCGCACGCCAAGTTGCACGGCGAGCTTTTCAACCGCATGCAGCTCAAAATTGGCGGTGGCGACGATCACAGAATGACGACCGAGGAGTTGATCGCCGATTCGACCAACGACGACCTCAACGAAGCCTTGATCGAAAAGCAGTTCGATGCCGGCCGCTACAACATCATCTGCTGCACGGGCGAACTGCCACCCACGCTGCAAGGTGTTTGGGGGGGCACGTACGTCCCCAGTTGGGCTAGCGACTACACGCACAACGGCAACGTGCCCTCGGCCATCGCCAGCATGATGATGGGCAACACGCCGGAATTGATGCTGGCTTACACGTCGTATATCGAGTCGATTGTGCCGTACCTCGAAATCAACGCCCAACGGATGTTCGGGGCGCGCGGCGTCGTGTTGCCGTCTCGCAGCACGACCAACGGATTCAATAACGCGCTCAATCCGCGTTTCGCCGGCGGTTTTTGGGTGGGAGGCTCTGCCTGGGCCGCGCACTTCTTTTACGACTACTACCTTTACACGGGCGATCGGGCGTTTCTCGCAAAGAGTGCCCTGCCCTTTATGGAAAAGGCCACCGTCTTCTTCGAAGACTATCTCTACGAGGGGCCGGACGAAAAGTACATCTTCTCGCCGACGCAGTCGCCCGAAAATTCGCCGCCAAACACTAAGTCGCAAGGCACGTTCAATGCCACGATGGACGTCGCAGCAGCCAAGGAACTGCTGCGAAACACGATCGCTGCTTCGCGCGAATTGGGTGTGAACGAAGACCGAATTCCGAAGTGGGAGGCGATGCTCGAAAAGATGCCCGAGTACATGATCAGCGAGGAAGGAGCAATCAAGGAATGGCTGACGCCGAAACTCCACGACTCGCTCAATCATCGACACTCGTCGCAACTCTACGCGATTTACGACGGTATGCCAGAGGAGATCGCCAACAATCCCAAAATCCGCAACGCGTTTAAGACGCTCATCGAGGTCAAGCTCGACAAACACTGGAAGGAAAACTCGTCCGGCTTTATGTCGTTTGGTCTTGTTCAGTTGGGGCAGGCGGCGACGACCTTGGGCGAAGGAGAAATCGCCTACGAGTGCCTCAAGAGCCTCGTCAATCGCTATTGGCTCAACAATCTTGCTTCGATGCACAACCACAAATCGCTGTTCAACATGGACATCAGCGGCGGCATGCCCTGCGTGATCATCAAGATGTTGGTCGCTTCCGACCCGGGCAAGATCCAGCTTCTGCCCGCAGCGCCCAAAGAGTGGACGACCGGACAGATCGACGGCGTGCTCTGTCGCGGACAGGTTGAAGTCAAGAGCCTCGCCTGGGATGCGGAGGGGATGACGGTGAAACTCGTCTCGGGCAAGGACCAGAAGATTGTGCTTCAGTCGCCCTATATCATCAGAGACGCGTCCCTGATTGGTGATGTCGGCGCTGTTGAAAAGTTCGCCTCCGGCGGTGCGGTGCGAGTCACGTTGCCCGCCGGCAAGGAAGTCGCGCTGCAACTCAAAAAATAGGACATATAAACCCTGAACGCCAGAGAGAAGACTACCCACAGGAGTTGCCCCATGAAAACTCAGTTTCTTGCCGCGACCGCGTTTGTGATGTTGGCCGTATCGACCGTCACCGCGGCAGACAAGGTGAAAGTGTTTGTGCTGGCCGGCCAGTCCAACATGGAAGGCAAGGCGAAAAATAAATTGCTCGAACACCAAGCGACTGATGCGAAGACCAAAGATCTGTTCG
>Ga0180435_10007705_pt1 | contig 10235 bp, 11 predicted proteins | sample SS_ome_3_FD_132467 | JGI IMG/M metagenome (GOLD analysis project Ga0180435, IMG submission 132467) | Hypersaline lake sediment archaeal communities from the Salton Sea, California, USA - SS_3_S_1 metaG | ecosystem: Environmental > Aquatic > Non-marine Saline and Alkaline > Hypersaline >... | reverse complement strand
AGCCAACGATATATTCTGGATCAACACCAGCTTCTTCCATTTTAGTTACAGCATTGTAGTAATCTTGATTCATCTTAGTATCCTCTAGGGTTTCTAGACATATTTTACGTATCGTTGAAACCGCACTGGTAACAACCTTGATTTCTATACATCAGACGCAAGCCGTGCCAGGCACAGCTGACGCCGATTGATGGGCGCAAATTATACCTAGTGTGAACCGATTTTGGAATGCAGGATTACTATCCCTTTAGAGGGAGTATTTGGTAGATGGCTATACACTGAGATGTAATAATTTCTATTAATAGAAATCTTGTAAATTATTGATAATAAAGCATTAATATTTGGTTTTCGGCCTTGTGCACACGTTCTCCAATGTTGGATTCGCTTGTTAATAAGCATTTTCATCCCCATACTGAATCTTGCGCAAGAATTCCCCTGTATGGTCATGAAACACGCAATATCCATGACAAAAATCCGGTTAAAAACATGGATTTATAGATATTTGTTGGTATATGCGATGAATTTCGGCGTGATAAACTCACTCTTTTTTTAACGGACAGAGCTATGTCAGAAGAAACAACAGAAAATATCGATGTGAATGATGTCGATGCCATGTTTTCCAGCGGTATCGCCGCATTCGAGGCGAAAAACTTCAAACAGTCATTACAGTTTTTAGGCCCGCTGGCAGAGAGTGGTGATGCCGAATCACAGCACCGCTGTGCCATCATGTATCAGAACGGACTGGGCGTGGTTGCTAACGAGGAGAAAGCGGCAAAGATGATGCGTGCCGCGGCTGAACAGGGCCACGCCATCGCACAGCACGGTCTCGGCTTCATGTATATGGAAGGTGAATGTGTCGAAAAAAACCCTCAAGAAGCCGTTAAATGGTTCACCAAAGCGGGTGAACAGGGCCTGGTCGGCTCATTGACCACACTGGCGATGATGTACCAGGAAGGTAACGGTGTAGAGAAAAACATCGAAGAAGCCAAGCGTCTGTACAAACTTGCCGGTTTCGATGATATGCAGCTGTAAATATATCTGGTGTCATCTCGAAAGGATGTGAGAGATCTTTTCGTGTACGAAAATAACAGGTTCAAGATTTCTCCCTCTGGTCGAAATGACATTGAACTTTGAACCAAAAGTGAAGAATTAGTAGAAGTATATAACTAGAAGTAGATAACATGCGCCCAGCACACTTGTTAACCGTTGTAGAAAAAGAATATATCAGTACCCAGAGCGGTCATCACACCCCGGTGATGTTGTGGGGGCCGCCGGGTGTGGGTAAGTCACAGATGGTGGCGCAGGTTGCCGAGAAGCAGGCTACGCCGCTGATCGATATCCGCCTGTCGCAGATGGAGCCGAGTGACCTGCGTGGTATCCCGTTCAAACAGGATAAGTCAGTAGAGTGGGCGGTACCCGCGATGCTGCCGGATGCGTCAAGGCATGGCGACAAGGGTATCCTGTTCCTCGATGAGATCACCTCGGCGCCACCGAGCGTTTCGGCGGCGGCTTATCAGCTGATCCTCGACCGCAAGCTGGGCGAGTACGAAGTGCCTGACGGCTGGGCGATCATTGCCGCCGGTAACCGACAGGGTGACCGTGGTGTGACCTACAGTATGCCGGCGCCGCTGGCGAACCGTTTCTCGCACTATGAGGTCGATATCAACCTGGACGACTGGGTGGCCTGGGCCTATGTGAGCGGTGTCGATGAACGTGTTATCGCTTTCCTGCGTTTCCGCCAGGACCTGCTGTTCGAATTCGATGCTTCGCAGAACCCGGTGGCATTTCCGTCACCGCGTTCCTGGGAGTTTGCACACCGTGCGCTACACAAGTTTGAAGATCACCCCGAGTTATTCTCGGGTGCGCTGCAGGCCTGTGTCGGTAAAGCCGCCGGTATCGAACTGGCCGCCTTCATCGCCAGCCTCGACCAGATGCCCGACCTCGATGCCATCATTAACGGTGAAGCGGTCGATGCGCCGAAAGAGATCGATCTGCAATATGCCGTGGCGACTGCGCTGGTTGGTAAAGCCATCCGCGCCAAAGACACCGATGATGCAATGAAGGTACACGGCAATATCCTCAACTATGCCAATAACTTCCCACAGCGTGAGATGGGTGTGATGATGGTCTCCGATATGCACCGCGCTATCGGTCAGGATATCTTCGCCGTACCGGAGTTCGCCAGTTGGGCAGACAAGATAGCCGATTTGATGTTGTATTAAAAAGATTGTTTACCGCAGAGACGCGGAGGCGCAGAGAAAGTATTATTGTCATTAAGTCATATAGCCTTGTCATCTCGAACGAATGTGAGAGATCTATAAGTCGCTTAGATTTCTCTCATTCGTTCGAAATGACATATAAGCTTGTAAGGTAAATATGATTAGCAAAATGCATTTGCTACTCTCTGCGCCTCCGCGTCTCTGCGGTGAAATATAAATTAGACATGAGCACTGAATATCCAGATGTAGAACAGAAACTTGCCACGGCAAGGACACGGTTGATCCTCGATAAACCGTTCCTCGGTGCACTGGTGCTGCGTCTGCCGATGGTTGCCGGTGATCCCAAGTGGTGTGAATCGACCTTCAGTGATGGCAAGACCTTCTATTACAACCCCGATTACATCGATGCGCTGGATGCTGATCAGACCCAGTTCGCACTCTCACACGAAGCGCTTCACTGTGCGCTTTCACACTTTCATCGCCGCGGTCACCGGGTAAAGCATCGCTGGGATCTAGCCTGTGATTACGCAGTTAATCCGCTGCTGATCAACGATGGTCTGAAACCGACGCCGGATGCCATGCACCTTCGTGAATACGAGGGTATGACGGCAGAAGAGATCTATCCCTGCCTGGAAGATAATGATAATGCTGGTGAGCGTGACCTTGAAAATCAGAAGCGTTCCGATGACTCTGATAATGATGACGAGCAGTCGCGTCAGGATGATTCCGCAGGAGGGGGTAATAAGCAAGAAAAACAGAGTGATGATCAGAGCGAAGGTCAGGGCGAACAGGATAAAGACCAGGACGATGCCGGGCAGGGTGGCCTGGCGCCAAAACCGACCGGCATGACACCGCAGCAAGAAGATGAGCTCAGCCTGCAATGGGAGCAGCGCCTGGCCGGTGCGGCACAGCAGGCATTACAGTCCGGCAAACTGGAAGGCGAGATGGCACGCATGGTCGACCATCTACTGCAGCCAAAACTGCCGTGGCGTATGCTGCTGGCGCGATATATGTCAGCAACTGCGCGTGAAGATTACAGTTATACCCGTCCTTCGACTCGCCGCGGTGATCCTGCTGTCTATCCAAGCATGCGCAGCAACGAGACCAATATCGTCGTTGCTGTCGATACCAGTGGTTCCATCGATGAGGAAGAGATACAGGAATTCATCTCCGAGATCGATGCTATCAAGAGCCAGGTACGCGCCAGCGTGACATTGCTTACTTGCGATATGAAATTAAACTACGGTTGCCCCTGGCATTTCGAAGCCTGGGATGCTTTCCAGTTCGATGTCGAGATCCGCGGCGGTGGCGGAACCAATTTTAAACCGGTATTCGAATGGGTAGATGAACAGGACAGAGCGCCGGACCTGCTGGTCTACTTCACCGACGCCGAAGGTATCTTCCCCGATGTAGAACCAAACTACCCGGTCAACTGGCTGGTAAAAGGTAAAGCGAAAGTACCGTTTGGGGTGAGGATACAGCTTAACTAAATTTGGTTGACCGCAGAGGCGCGGAGACGCAGAGATTATATTTGTAATAGCTACATGGAGGTAGACTTTGAAAGTGAACGATGTAACAGAAAGGATTATCGGTGCAGCGATTGAAGTTCATAAAGCACTTGGACCTGGTTTGCTAGAGTCAGCATATGAAGAGTGCTTGTGTCATGAGTTAAGCTTGCAGGGTGTTGATTTTGTTCGCCAGTTAAAACTGCCTGTTAAGTATAAAGGTATTGAGCTGGATATTGGTTACAGACTGGATTTATACATTAATGGTTGTGTGATTGTTGAGCTGAAATCCGTCGATAAACTAACTCCAATTCATGATGCGCAATTACTGACATATTTAAGATTGTTGAACTGTAAGACTGGATTGCTTATAAATTTTAATGTGCCTGTGCTTAAGCAAGGCTTAAGAAGAAAAGTACTAAATTACTATGAATAAAATATTTATGTTTCTCTCTGCGTCTCCGCGCCTCTGCGGTAATATTGTCTGTTAGATGGAACTCTCAGCCGAAGATAATCTACGCCTGAATGTCCTGCTCGCACAGGAGCTCCACGCTGTGCGTATCGACGAATCCAAGATGATCGTCTATGCGCTCACCGGAAAAGGCGAAGCCAAAGTGCCGCTCAATCCTACCGGTAAAGACGAAGCCTATATCAAGGAAGTCAAAGCACTTTTCAGTACGCACGTCATGGGCTCGCCAGGCGGTTACCCCGTCTATCTGAAACGCTGGACACGCATGGGCCAGGCGCGTGATGAGAGTCTTGCCCAGTTGCTGCTGCTGGGGGAGCCTGAAGCCGTTGTTGCCGCGGTACACGCGCCGGGTCTGAGTGATGAGCTGGCCTCACGTGCATGGTGGGCGATGCCGACTTCCGAGAATGCTCGCCGCATGCTGGAAAAACAGGCAGTCGCCGAAGGTGAGACCGGTAAGGTGCTGGCAGACTTCCTCATCGAGTTCCTGCCGTTCGAAGAAGAGCAGAAGGACATGATCGAGTCTGTCCGCCTGGTGTTGCAGCCGGGACTGATCAGCCAGGAAGAGAAAGAGAAACTATGGAAGAAGACCAGGACCAAGCGCAGTTTCTATGTCGGTTTCCTGCATGCCGCGGCAGATAACCTGCCGATCGACGTCGATGCTCATACTGAGCACGAAAACATAAAACAGCAGCTTTCGCCTTTAATAGAAAAGAATAATCCATACGCGGTCCTGCTCGATAAGGTTTTAAGTGAGAAAGGGCAGGCCTTCCTGCAGACCGTCGAAGATGCCTTCAAGAAACCCGGTAATCAGGATGTGGTGGTTTCATTGCTCGCGGCAGTTGCCAAGTATTTCGAAAGCATCATGCCTGAGCAATTTACCGAAGATGATATTGAAGTGGTCTGTAGTGAGGCGGAGTTGTTCTGTTGTGCTGATAATGTGGACATCAATGAAGTACTGAATGCCTTTGATGAGAATAAAGACAAAGTGCAGGCTTACCTGTGTGCGATGATCGTGCTTGCATGCCTCAGTGTGAAACTGGTCAATCCGATCTTCGCACGTACCGATGCGATCGGTACGGTGATGCGCAAGAAAATAAAGCCGGTCACCGACCCAATCATCGAGCAGTTGCATATACTGCGTAGCTGATTTCATAGGTAGCCTGAAATGCGTTTTGATAAGGTGCTGGTTACTATCGACGTACAGTTGAAACCGGATGTGTTACAGCACTACCTGCCATGCTCAGCCAATGTCATCGGTAAAGCGCTAGCCGATATCGCAGAGCAATATCAGCAGGAAAACAAAACCGGTTACTATCCGGCGATCGATTTTTTCAAGTCACTCGATGATGTCGACCCTGACCTGATCACATCGGCAGAGCAGGTAGCCTGGCTGGTCTCCAAGCTGGCACGTGAGACCATACAGAAAAAACTCCGGCCGATCTTTTCTTCGGTGAGCTTCCAGTCGATTCAGACACTGGCCTTTTCGATGCCCAAGGTAAGGCCTAATCAGAAAGATGCCATAGACCAACTTGCCAGACACTATACGCCGGATAGCGTAAAGATCGAGCTGGTGTTGACCATGATGCGTCGTGACAGCGACGAAAATGATGATCGTGCAGAACCTTATGCACGCAAGATGATGTTTCGCTGGTTGGAGAGTGAGTTCGAATCGATCGAAGTGACTAATTCTAAAATCTTAAAACCTTGAACCGCAGAGACGCAGAGAAAAACTTTAATATTTATTAAAAGCGCCTGCGGTGCTATTAATAAAATAAAACCCTGCGTCTCCGCGTCTCTGCGGTAAAAGCTGTTTACAGCAGCGTTTTATATTCGTCTTCTTTGAAACCGACCAGGATGGTTTTGCCGTCTTCCAGTACAGGACGTTTTATTGCGCTCGGGTTGTCCAGCATGACCTGGATAGAAGAGTCTTCGTCGATATTGTCTTTGATATCGTCCGGAAGCTTGCGCCAGGTCGTCCCGCGTTTGTTAAGTACGACTTCCCAGCCAGCAGATTTAACCCACTTCTTCAGGTTGGTCTCTGGGACACCCTGCTTCTTGTAATCATGAAACTCGTATTCAACACCATTGTTCTCTAGCCACTTGCGGGCTTTCTTCATTGTGTCGCAATTGGGGATTCCGTAAATCTTTATCATTGTTTAAACCTAAAAAAGATTATTAACCGCTGAGGACGCAGAGAGCGCAGAGAAAAACATAGTTGTTTGTTAATAGCGCCAAAAGCGCTATTAACAAAATAAAACTCTGCGTCCTCTGCGGTTTAATGTTTTTTAATTAATCGATATCACGCAGCAGTTCGTTGAGTCCAACTTTTCCGCGAGTCTTCTCGTCGACCTGCTTAACGATCACTGCACAGTACAGGCTGTAGCTGCCGTCTTTCGATGGCAGGTTACCTGAAACTACAACAGAACCAGCAGGGATGCGACCGTAGGAGATTTCACCAGTCATGCGGTTGAATATCTTGGTGCTCTGGCCGATGTAGACACCCATGGAGATAACAGAACCTTCTTCGACGATAACGCCTTCGACGACTTCTGAGCGTGCACCGATGAAGCAGTTATCTTCGATGATGGTAGGTGCAGCCTGCAGTGGTTCCAGTACGCCGCCGATGCCAACACCGCCGGAGAGATGAACGTTCTTACCGATCTGTGCGCATGAGCCGACAGTCGCCCAGGTGTCGACCATGGTGCCGCTATCCACATAAGCGCCGATGTTGACGTAAGAAGGCATCAGTACGACGCTGGGTGCGACGTAAGAACCGAAACGTGCAGTCGCAGGTGGTACAACACGTACGCCTGAGTCACGGAATTCGCGAGTGTTCATGTCAGCAAATTTTGAATTCACTTTATCGTAGTAGTTGGTGAAACCGCCTTTGATGAACTCGTTATCGTTGATGCGGAAAGAGAGCAGCACTGCTTTCTTCAGCCATTCGTTAACCACCCAGTCACCGTCGACTTTCTCGGCAACACGTGCTTCGCCAGAATCCAGCATGCGGACGGCTTCGGTAACAGCGTCAGAGATATGTGTTTCGACATTGCGTGGTGTGATATCAGCGCGACGCTCGAAAGCTTCTTCGATGATACTTTGTAATTCAGACATTTCAGGTTCTCCAGAAAATATTCGTTAAGATAATTAGTTTAATGTTTGTATATATTGTTTGATTCGTTCTGCCGCGGTGATGCATTCATCCAGCGGCGCGACCAGTGCCATGCGTACATGTTTATGTCCCGGGTTGATGCCGTCTTTCTCACGTGACAGGTAACTGCCAGGCAGCACAGTGACGTTCTGTTGTGCAAACAGCTCCCTGGCAAAAGTTTCATCGTCGACCGGTGTGTTGAGCCAGACATAGAAGCCGGCATCCGGCAGCGAGATGTCGATGACCGGTTTCAGGATATCGAGTACTGCTTCGAACTTCTTCACATAACGTTCGCGACTCTGTATTACGTGTTCTTCATCGTTCCATGCAGTGATGCTTGCTACCTGGTGAACAGGTGGCATTGCACAACCATGATAGGTGCGGTACAGCAGGTATGATTTGATCAGCGATGCATCACCGGCGACGAAACCCGAGCGCATTCCCGGCAGGTTCGAGCGCTTCGACAGGCTGTGGAATACGATGCAGTTGGTAAAATCAGTATTACCGCACGCTTCAGCCGCTTCCAGCAAACCGCACGGTGGTTGTGACTCATCAAAATAGATCTCTGAGTAGCACTCATCTGAGGCGATGATGAAATTGTATTGTTTTGAAAGTTCGATCAGTCTGGTCAGCTGCTGCTTCGTGATTACACTGCCAGTCGGATTGCCGGGAGTGCAGATATAGATGATCTGGCAACGCTTCCAGGTCGCTTCATCGATGGCATCGAAATCCGGCAGGTAGTTGTTGTCTTTTACCGTGTTGTAGAAAACCGGCTCGGCACCGCTAAGAAAGGCCGCACCTTCATATATCTGGTAGAAAGGATTTGGCATCAGGATGGCGGAACCATCCTGTGTCCGGTCGATAAAGCACTGGGCGAACGAGAACAGGGCTTCGCGGGTACCTGTGACGGGCAGGATGTGCTGCTCTGCATCGAGTGCTGTCGCAGAAAGCTTGAAACGGCGTGTCAGCCAGCCAGCGATCGCCTCACGCAGTTCAGCGCTGCCCTTGGTCAGCGGGTAACGGTTGGTCTGATCCAGGTTATCTTTTATCGAATCCAGCACGAATCCAGGCGCAGCATGCTTCGGCTCACCGATCGATAGGGCAATATGACCTTCGACAGCCGGCTTGACCTCGGCCTTTAACGCATTGAGCTTCTCAAATGGGTAAGGCTGCAGTTTTTTCAGGTCTGGATTCATTATTTGAGAGGTTACTTATTTTTGCGGTTTTGTCCTGCAATCCACATTATCAATATGGGACTGTCGGATTAGCTTGTTGAATTGGCTTGTTGATTTAACTTGTTGAAATAAACAGGGGCGGTATTATAAGCGATTTATTAGATTGATTCAGGGGGTATCGTGCCAGATAACAAGTTAGACGAAACAGCGCCAAACCAGGTATTGGTGACTTCGATAGACCATTACAGCATGGTAGTGGGGGATACTGCACGATCGGTCGCTTTCTACACCGGTATCCTTGGATTGACTATCGATGACTCCCGGCCTGACCTGGGATACCCCGGTGCCTGGCTCAATGTCGGCAACCAGCAGATTCACCTGCTGGAAGTGCCTAATCCTGATCCTGTTACAGGCAGGCCAGAGCATGGTGGTCGAGACCGGCATCTTGCCTTACAGGTGTCCGACCTGGATAAGGTCATAAAACGACTCGAAAAGGCCGGCATCGGCTACTCAAAGAGCAAGTCTGGGCGGGCAGCGTTGTTCTGCCGGGATCCCGACGCCAATGCGATCGAACTGCTTGAAAAATGCTGAACCGCCCATATATTGATTAAAGTTAAGCTACTGAAATAAATGGCATTATTTTCTTTCAGTATCAATTGTCCGGCCCTGAATCTGGCCAACCCGGTAAAATAGAAAACTACTTAAACGTGTCAAAATGGCAGTAATTTCATTGACTTTTTATCCAAGTGTATTAGAATTTGCTTATATAATTAATTAGGTTATTTTTATGGCTAAGTATATTAACAATCTGTTCAAAAAAAACCTGAAAGCAGTACTGGCCTCATTGTTGCTGGTGCTCAGTACGCCTGTTGTTGCGGGCGACGACAATCTGTGTAAACCCTTCGAAGATGCGCAGATAGACAAAAGCCTGATCAATCGTATGTTGCAGGCTGCTGATGACGGACACCTGTATCGTATCAAGCAGGGCTCTTCTCGTATGGGATTCTGTGTTAACAGTCCGCTGGGTGTCGTTGAGGCAGAGTTCAAAAACTTTAAAGGTGGGCTTGCACTGAATGATACCAGGGAAGATGGTCATGCACTGGTAACTATCGATGTCGATAGCCTCGATACCGATTCTTTCGTTATCGAGAGCATGCTAAAGAGTGAAAGTTTCTTCGATAGCGAAGTGTACCCTGAAATCCTGTTCGTCAGTTCAGGTATGGAGTGGATAGGTGAGAAGAGAGCAGTGCTGAAAGGTGATCTCACTATGCATGGCGTCACCAAGCCAGTCGCATTCTATGTGGACCTGCTCGAAGCTAAAGATGGTAAAGGTGAAGAGATGTTGACGGTGAAAGCAACAACGACCATCCAGCGTTCAGAGTTTGGTATGTATACACTCTCTCCCGTGGTCGATGACCGGGTAAGTCTGTGTATGTCTATCGACGCTGAACGTTATCAGAATCAAGAGCCTGTGGTCGCAAGCGTCGAAGAATAATGTAACTTCTGAAAGCTTATAGTTTGAATAAGAAAGGCCTGTCACAGTATGTGATGGGCCTTTTTGTTGCCTGGAACATTACTGTTGCTTATTTGAGAGCAGGAACTCTAGGCAAGAGTTAGATAAATGGTACCGGAGGCCGGACTTGAACCGGCACGCTATTGCTAGCAAGGGATTTTGAATCCCTCGTGTCTACCAATTCCACCACTCCGGCATAAGGT